>Ga0256832_1002752_pt1 | contig 12016 bp, 11 predicted proteins | sample 134614metaG_FD_190534 | JGI IMG/M metagenome (GOLD analysis project Ga0256832, IMG submission 190534) | Hydrothermal vent microbial communities from Lau Basin, Pacific Ocean - 134-614 | ecosystem: Environmental > Aquatic > Marine > Hydrothermal vents | place: Pacific Ocean: Lau Basin | collected... | reverse complement strand
TGATAACAATGTACCGGAAGGTGTGTTCAATTTGATTATCGGTCGGTCGTCTGTAATGGGCGATAACTTCTTAGACGACAAACGCGTTCGTTTGATGTCGATGACCGGTTCTACGGCTGTCGGTAAGCGTGTCGGCGAACGTGTCGGTAAACGTTTGGGTAAAACTATCTTGGAATTGGGCGGTAATAACGCGGTTATCGTTACACCGAAAGCCAACTTGAATATGGCATTGATGTCAACGGTTTTCGGTACCGTAGGTACAGCCGGACAACGTTGTACATCGACCAGACGTATTATCTTGCACGAAGATATTTATGACGACTTTAAAAACAAAATGGTTGATGCTTACAAAAAAATCAAAGAAAAAATCGGTAATCCGTTAGATCCGGAAGTATTGGTTGGTCCTTTGCATGACATTCACGCGGTTAATCAATTTAAATATGCTATTGAACAAGTACAAAAAGAAGGTGGTAAAATGATATTTGGCGGTGAGATACTAGAAGGTCCCGGCTTTGAAACCGGTACTTATGTGGTGCCCGCCATTGCCGAAGCGGAAAATCATTTTGATATTGTGCAAGAAGAAACTTTTGCACCGATTGTGTATTTGATAAAATATAGCGGCGATGTTGAAAACGCTATTGCTATCAACAATGATGTACCGCAAGGTTTGTCATCGGCTATCTTTACACAAGATATGCAAGAGGCTGAAAAATTCTATTCGGCTATGGGTTCCGATTGTGGCATTGCTAATGTCAATGCCGGAACATCCGGTGCTGAAATAGGCGGTGCTTTCGGTGGCGAAAAAGATACCGGTGGCGGTCGTGAGTCGGGTTCTGATGCTTGGAAAGCATATATGCGCCGACAAACTACAACTGTAAACTTTAGTTCTGATTTGCCTTTGGCACAAGGGATTAAATTTGATTTGGATTAATTGGTATTAATCAAAATAAACTCAATGATTAAAGCCGGCTGTTTTTGCCGGCTTTTTTGGGTCACAAATATAGTTAAAACTGAGGCTGTCTCAAAAAGTACCAAATTGGTCTATGAGAATTGGATATTTGAAAAAATTCTCAGATACCTATCCGAATATGAAATCCCTTTTGAGACAGCCTCTTTGCTTTCAGCTTCTAAAAATGTTATCTTTGTTATATGAAGTTTCAAAGGTCGAATGGCCATACAGTTTCAAGGTTAACAGTCCATATAGCTTGGGAGACGAAGTATAGATATCCGGTTATGAAAGGCGATATTCAAATTCGATGTAGAGATATTTTGCTTGATATAAAAGCACTTGGCAGATAGCTGAGTATTTTTTACCAATCTTCAACTCTGTGGGCATCAAATTTTAAAAAAATAAATAAAAGTAAAGTAAAAGCCCAAAGCGATGAACCGCCGTAACTTAAAAAAGGCAAAGGTATGCCGATGGTAGGAAATAGTCCCAGCACCATCAGCATGTTTAAAGCATAATGTGCAAATAGGATAAAAACTAAACCGTAACCTACAATTCTTGAAAATTTTTGTTTTTGTCGTTCTGCTAAAAAAATCAAGCGAATTAGTAAAAATGTATAAAGCAATACTACCGTTAATGTTCCTAAAAATCCCCATTGTTCACCTATAACGGTCAATATCCAGTCGGTATGTTGTTCGGGAATATAATCACCTTTGGTTTGTGAGCCTTTGAGTAAACCTTTTCCATACAAACCGCCGGAGCCGATAGCAATCAATGCTTGCTTTAAGTTGTATCCGGTACCTTTGTCATCTTTTTTTTTGCCTAAAACAATTTCAATCCGGTTGCGTTGATGTGGTTTTAATATTTTTTTAAATATGAAGTTTGTTCCTAACACGGTTAAAATGGAAAGTGATAATACAAAAAAGGTTTGTAACCAAAATATTTTTTTTGATATGAAATAGGTCAAAGCATTGAAAAGAATGAAAATAAAAATACTACCGATAATTAATATTTCTTGTTGTCCAAGATATATAGTTGTTATGAATAAAGCTATGATCAATATTGATAATAAATAATAAAAAATACTCACCCCGTCTCTGTAAAATACCAAAAACAGTGAAAGAAACACAATAGCAGAGCCTAAATCGGGTTGTAATAAAATGAGTAAAACAGGCACTAAGATCAAGGTGCTTGCTTGTAACAGGTTTTTGAAATTGGTAATTTTAAATTCGGGTTCGGTTAATAGTTTTGCCAATCCTAAAACTGTTAGAAGCTTTACAAACTCTGCCGGTTGGATACTAAAATTTCCAAATCGGAACCAAGATTTGTTACCGTTGATATTGACACCGATAAGCAAAATCAAAATTAACAAAACCACCCCGATTAAATAAAGTATTGAAGCATTGTTTTTGATATTTTTTAATGGTATCAAACTGATACCAACAACTAGTACATAGCTAAAAGCGAACCATAGAGCTTGTTTACCATAGAAAGTTTGAAGAATATGGTTTTGTGTTTCGTTATAAGTTGCCGAATAAATACTGACGATACCAATTAGCACAAGTAGATTAAACAGTAAAACGCTAATCCAATCATAATCGAACATGCTTACTTTTCTACTATTTTTCATTGTTTTTTGAGACTTTTTTACGGTATATTTCAGTTAAATCGGTATTTAAAACTCTATTGAGCAAATCGGTACGGGTTATTTTGCCCCGTAGATATTTTTCAATTATCAAGGTAGCTATTGGCGCTGCGACCGTTGCACCGTACCCTCCGTTTTCTACAAAAACCGTTACAGCTATTTTAGGCTTATCTTTGGGTCCGAATGCCATAAAGATTGAATGGTCAGGAAGTTTTACGACTTTGCCGTCAATACGGGTTTTGTTTTCGCTTGTTCCGGTTTTACCACATAATTCAATATCTTTTAGTTGACTGTATTTGGCCGTTCCGTTTTTGTAAACGGCAGCCATACCCTTGACGATTTGGTCAAAATATTTTGGTTCAATACCGGTTTGTTTCGGTTTGAGATAAAACGTATCAATGGCTTTTTGACTACCGTCAATGTTTTTGATAATATGCGGCGTAAAATAAAATCCTTTATTGGCAATAGCTGCTGCAACATTGGCTAATTGTATGGGGGTTGTCAAAACTTCACCTTGTCCGATACCGTTAGAAATGGTATAGCTCGCTGCCCAACGTCCTTTGCCGTAATAACGGTCATAAAATTTGCTATCCGGAATAAAACCTTTAGAACCGACCGGCAAATCGGTATGTAAATATTTTCCCAGCCCGAATCGTGCTAAATAATTGTGCCAAACATCTAAACCTTCTGCCGGTGTCGGATACTTGTTTATGATATTTAAGTATGATTTTGAAAAATAGGTATTACATGATTTCTCAATTGCCCAAGGTAAATGCACACGTCTGCCGTTGGCACCACAGTGGCAAAACATATGGTTATGACGTCCGTATTTGAAGCCATGATTACAGACAAAAGCGGTACCGGGTTGTATAACGCCTTCTTGCAAACCAATCAAACCGTTGAGCATTTTGAAAGGGGAGCCGGGTGGATATTCACCTTGTAAGCCTCTGTCAAGCAACGGATTATTGACTTTATCACGAAACAGTTTGTTAAAATTTTTTGAGCTGTTACGACCGCTTAAATATTCCGGCGGGAAACTCGGGGCGGTTACCAAAGCCAATATTTCACCGGTTTGTGGTTCAATGGCGATAATTGCGCCACGTTTGCCTTGCATTAATGAATCACCAAACTGTTGTAAATCAATATCGATACTCAATTCCAAATCTTTTCCGACTTCTGCCGGTGTATCAAACTTACCATTTTTGTAGCTGCCTATTTTACGGTTAAATTTATCGGTAAGGTAGTATCGAATGCCTTTTTTGCCTCGTAAAACTTTTTCATAAGATTTCTCTACACCTGTTTTCCCTATTAAATCTCCGGGCATATAAAACGTATCTTTTTTGAGTTCTTTTTCATTGACTTCTCTGATGAACCCCAAAACATTGGCTGCCGATTGGGTATGATATTGTCTGATGGCTCGTCTTTGAATGAAAAAACCGGGAAATTTATATATTTTTTCTTGTAATAATGCTATTTCGTTTTTATACAGTTTAGGCACAATTAGTGAAGCCTTGTTACGGGAATATTTTTTGGCTTTTTTTAAAGCGTTTAGCAGTTCATTTTTACTGATACCGGTATATTTTAAAAACTCTAAGGTATCAAACGGTTTAATTTGTTTCGGGATAGCCATAACATCATAAATAGGCAAATTGCTGACCAATAATTTGTGATGCCGGTCATAAATATACCCGCGCTCAGGAATAAGATACTCTTTTTTAACGGCATTTTTAAGAGCTAAGGTTTTATATTTTTTGTCTAATATTTGTAAATAAAAAAGCCGTCCGATAATAGTAAAGGATGTCAAAAGAATCAATAAAATGATAACGAGTGATTTTTGATTCATTTTTTAGCAGGATTAAAAAAGATCAAGTCAAAAAATACGATAAAAAAGATACTGATAAGCGTATTGATGATAATAATTTTCCATTTTAAAATCAATAAACCGATATTAAATGCATCTAACGCATAAATCATGATTTGTGCCATAAGTACAAAAATACTAAAATATAGTATCTTTTGAGTGATAGCTATATTAGCGATTTGGATATAATCTAATTTTTGTGCCGGATTTTTAAAAATCATAAAATAGATTTTTCGTACATAAGTTATAAAAACTGCTGTTGCAGCAAATATACCTCCGGTGTTAGAGATTGTATCTAAAAACAGTCCTGTAAAAAATGCTAAAAGCAAATTTAGAGATTCGTTTTTCAGCAAGGGTAAAATCAGTAACGGATAAATAAAAACTATCGGTGTATAATAGCCGAACAGCCGGATATGATTGAACCAGATGATTTGCAAGATTAAGAATACCGATAAAAGAAGAATATATTCTATATGATGTCTCATAAATTGGATATTATAATTTTAATGAATCTATTTCTGTTTTCAGACGATTCTTAATGACATAAACCGGTCCCAAATTTGTCATATCCGAAAAACTTTTGATAAAAATCACATAGCTTTTTTTTCCGGGGACCAATCGGTATCCGAAAATTTTTCCAATAGGAATACCTTTTGGAAAAATGCCGGACATACCGCCTGTTATAATGGTGTCCCCTTTCTTGATTGGAGCATTTACCGGCAAATCAATAACTTCAAACCGGTTGGTGCCTTTACCCGTCCATTGTAAAAAACCGGAATAATTAGTATTTTTAAGTGCTACATTAATTTTCAAATTTTTGTTTAAAATGGAAATAACTTTGGCATAATGCAAAGATGTTTTTTGAACAATACCGACAATTCCGTTGGTTGTAATAACTCCGGTTTCGGGTTTAACACCAGAACTTTCTCCTTTGTCAATTAACAATGTATTGTGTTGTAAGTCATATTGATTACTGATAACATAAGCCGGAATATATTGGTATTGTCCGGGTAAAGTAGGGGGAATATTATTGGCGTTTTGTTGTCTGTTTTGTAGTTGATTTAATAAATTAGCATTTTGTTTGAGCAAGCTGTCATTATAAGTTTTCAAATAAAAATATTGATTTATGATATTTGTTATTTTGTTAATGCTACCGGCTATTTCAGTTTGATAATTATGTGTTTTTAGTTGTGTATAGTTATTCGTTTTAATGATTAAAATTAGAGCTATCAGTTCTAAAAATACAAATACCAAAAAGTTTTGTTTAGAAGCAAGATACTTTAATAATTTAATCATTGTTTATAGATTTTGCTACAAATTTAGTGAGAATTGTTGATATGTCAATCAAGTTTTATCGTAGCAATATAGGTTTGTATTTATTAAAATATTTTAGTGCAATACCGGTTCCCCTTACTACGGCACGCAACGGATCTTCTGATATATATACCGGCAAGTCGGTTTTTTGTGAGATACGTTTGTCTAAACCGCGAAGCAATGCACCACCACCTGCCAGATAAATCCCCGAATTGTAAATGTCGGCTGACAATTCGGGAGGTGTTTTAGATAAAGTTTCCATAATGGCATCTTCTACGCGCAACAATGATTTATCAATGGCTTTGGCAACTTCTTTATAAGAAATAATGATTTGTTTGGGTTTACCTGTCAGCAAATCACGTCCTTGTATAGGAATATCTTCCGGTGGATTATCAAGTTCATCTAATGCCGATCCGACTTCAATTTTAATCCGTTCGGCAGATTTTTCGCCAATATGTAGGTTGTGTTGGGTACGCATATGATAGATAATATCGCTGGTAAAAACATCTCCGGCTATTTTAACAGATTTTTCTACGGCAATACCACCGAGCGCAATGACAGCGATTTCGGTTGTTCCCCCGCCTATATCGATAATCATATTACCTTTGGGTTTGGTAATATCTACGCCCATACCAATGGCTGCCGCCATCGGTTCGTGTATTAAATAAACTTCGGTAGCATTAACTTTTTCGGCAGAGTCACGAACAGCACGTTTTTCTACTTCGGTAATGCCCGAAGGAATACATATAATCATTTTTAGTTTGGGTTGAAATAATCGCCCTTTTAAAGTAGGTATATTTCTAATCAGTTCTTTTATCATCATTTCAGAGGCTTCAAAATCGGCAATAACACCGTCTTTTAAAGGTCTGATAATTTTAATATTTTCATGTGTTTTACCTTGCATGAGCGCTGCTTCTAATCCGACAGCTTTCAATTCGTTTTTTTTGATATCTTTGGCTACAATAGAAGGACTGTCCACTACAACTTGATCTTTATGAATAATAAGTGTATTGGCAGTGCCTAAATCTATAGCAATTTCTTCGGTTAGAAAATTAAAAAATCCCATATTTGATAATTATTTGTATGGTTGATTAAACTTAATGTTTTTTAAAATACAAATTTAGAAAATAATCAGATGACTTTTGTAATATTTATTATTTTTTTTCGTCATAGTCAAGAATGTTTTGTAAATTGAGTTTCAAATTTTTATCACAAGTACTGTTCTTATGAAAAACTTATTTTTTGAATTGATAGAAAGTTTAAAATTTGCCGTTAAGTCTTTAAAAAACAATCTTTTAAGAACTTTACTTTCTTTATTGGGTGTGAGTATCGGTATTTTTTCCATTGTTGCTATTTATTCGGCTATTGATGCGCTTAACGATACGGTCATGAGTTCGATGAACAAATTCGGGCAAAATACTTTATATATTACGCGTTTTAGTTTTATGGGAAAGTCCAATGTGCCGCGTTGGAAACGAAAAAATTTTCCGTTTCCAACCTTGGAAGAATATAAATTTTTACAGAAAAATTTGTCTCGAGATAATGTCAAAGCAGTAACGTTTCGTATTTTTATGCCGGCAAGTAAACTTACAGTTCCGGGTGGAGAGTCGGTATCCGGAGCGCAGCTAATAGCTGATGGCGCTGAGTTTCCCGATATTCAAGAGTTAGATTTTGAACAGGGACGGTTTTTTAACAAAGCCGAAGAAGAACGGGCGGCACCGGTCATCATTTTAGGTGCCGATTTGAAACAAGCATTGTTTGACAAGCAAAATGCTGTGGGTAAAACCGTTCGGTTGTATGGCAAAAAACTAAAAGTAATAGGTGTACTCAAAAAAGAAGGTAGTAGTATTGGACCGAGTAATGACAGTAGAGCTTTTATTTCAAGTAGTTTTGCCAGAACTATTGTCAGTCCGCATAAATCATTTACTGCCATAACCATAGCACCGCAACCTACCGCAGATGTAAAAAAATTGATAGATAAAATTACGGTTTTATTGCGTCAAAAACGTAAGTTAAAACCGGATGAAATCAATACTTTTTTTGTCAATAATATCAATATCGTTAAAGATCAGATTGAACAATTAACCAAAGTACTTCGACTCGGTGGCGGATTTTTAGCTTTATTTTCTTTATTGATAGGGGCATTTGGTATTGCCAATATTATGTTTGTCTCGGTTAAAGAACGTACCAACCAAATTGGTATTCAAAAAGCTTTAGGCGCAAAAAATTCGTTTATTTTATGGCAATTTCTCTTTGAATCGATGTTTTTGTCTATGATTGGCGGTTTGTTCGGCATACTTTTGGTCTGGGGTGGTACTGCGTTGGTGTCTCATCTGTCAGACAGCATTCATATACGTTTGACCTTGCAAAATATCATTTTAGGACTATTTATTTCGTCGGTTATCGGTATTATTGCCGGCTTGTTGCCGGCTTGGAAAGCTGCACGACTCGATCCGGTGGAAGCTATCCGAACCGGTATGTAAAGTGTTTGAATAATTACTAATTACGTCAGGTTTGATGCTTTTTTTGTTCGTCAAGAAGTTGGCGTTTTAGCAACTGTTCCCGTTCTAAACTAATGCTTCGGAAATTGTTATATTCTTCTTCCAATTTTGATAAACTTTCTTTGGCGGCTTTAGTTACTTTATGGCTAGTTTTAAACAGATAAATAAAATACAGTAAAGCCAGAGTCAATATACCTATCAATGACCATACAATCCACTGGTACCGTGATTTTTCTACAGGTATGCCCAAAAAGTTAATACTGTTGTTTTCAGATTTAAGCCGGGTAATTTGTTTGTTGAATTGCTGTAATTTGTTTTGCAAATCACCAATTTGGTTTTGTAATTTTCTGATGTTTTTATTGGCTTCTTTTAAGCTTGTTTTTTCTTTGGTAAGACTATCCAAAACTTGTTTTTTAAGTTGGTTAAAATAAAAGCCTTTAATGACTTTGTAATTTTTATAATTTCTTGATTTTGAATAAAGTTCATTAAATTTTTCTGAAATATTTCCTTGTGATAAATCAATTATTTTTTGAGAATTGTTTTGAGCCGATGCCAAAAATCCGGTTACAAATAGAAAAAAGAATATCATTAATCTCATAGTTTGTTTTTTTTGACAAAGGTAAGAAAAGGAGTTGAGAGTTGAAAGTTGAATGTTCGTAATGTTGAAAGTTATCATCATTTATTCAACACATCAATTAACCATATAATCAAATATTACAAGACTATAAATCACACTAATTTAATCCTTATCTTTGCAGCAAATTAAAATGTTGCATGAAATTTGATTTGGTCAAACAAGACAAGGATACCAAAGCCAGAGCCGGTACCATTACATTGGCGCATGGAAAAATACAGACGCCTATTTTTATGCCGGTAGGAACGGTTGGCACAGTAAAAGCAGTACATCAGCGTGAATTGAAACAAGATATCAATCCGGATATAATTTTAGGCAATACATATCATTTATACCTACGTCCGGGAACTGACATATTGGAGCAAGCGGGTGGTTTGCACAGGTTTATGGGATGGGACCGTAATATCTTGACCGATAGCGGTGGTTTTCAGGTGTATTCGTTGTCAGACAGACGAAAAATTACTGAAGAAGGGGTCAAATTTAAATCACATATTGACGGATCTTATCATTTTTTTTCGCCCGAACGCGTGATGGAAATTCAACGTAGCATAGGTGCTGATATAATTATGGCATTTGATGAATGTACCGATTATCCGGTAGCGTACAAATATGCCAAATCATCTATGGAAATGACGCATCGTTGGTTAGATCGTTGTATAAACCATTTAGAGAAAGTGCCACCCAAATACGGCTATGAGCAGAGTTTGTTCCCGATAGTGCAGGGGAGTACTTTTAAAGATTTACGCATACAATCTGCAGAATATATAGCCTCAAAAGGTGCCAATGGCAATGCTATCGGGGGGTTGTCAGTTGGTGAGCCGGCAGAAAAAATGTATGAAATAACCGAATTAGTTTGTGATATTTTGCCCCAAGATAAACCGCGATATTTGATGGGAGTTGGTACGCCGGTCAATATTTTGGAAAATATTGCGTTGGGAGTCGATATGTTTGATTGCGTCATGCCCACGCGTAATGCCCGTAACGGTATGCTTTTTACATCCGAAGGAACGATTAATATCAAAAATGCCAAATGGAAAAATGATTTTAGTCCTATTGATCCAATGGGCATAACTTTTGTAGATACAGATTACAGCAAGGGCTATTTGAGACATTTGTTTGCAGCCAATGAGTTTTTAGGCAAGCAAATTGCCTCTATACATAATCTCGGATTTTACTTGTGGTTAGTGCGTGAAGCCCGCCGGCATATTATTGAAGGGGATTTTAAACCCTGGAAAGAAAAAATGATTAAGAAAATGAGTCAAAGATTGTAAGCATTAGTTAAAAGTTAAAAGTTGAAAGTGCGGATTAGATAAGAGATAATTGAAAATAAAAAAACACATAAGACACATAAGGACAAAAAAGAAAAGAACTTATATGAACTTAGGTGCCTTATGTGCGTGTCCCGACAAAGGTCGGGGGGGCTAAATAATCCGAAATGAAATAAATCCTCATTCCTCAAATTGCAAGCAGAAACAAGGTCTGAAGCATAAAGTAATCATCAATGAACAAAGTGTTAAATGAAGTGCAAATAATCCTCAATTCCTCAAAAAAATAAAATGAAAGTCATAGACAAATACATCTTAAAACGATATTTTGGCTCATTTTTGGGCTTGATGTTGTTGTTTGTTCCTATTTCCATTATTTTAGATTTGTCGGAACGGATGGACAAATTTTTGGAACACAAGGTTCCTTTTATGGAGATAGTAGGGTATTATGGTGATTTTCTTTTGTATTTTTTTAATATCTTATTTCCTGTTTTTTTGTTTTTGTCGGTTATTTGGTTTACCTCGAGATTGGCGCAAAATACCGAAATTGTTGCCATGCTCAATACCGGTATGCCTTTTGTCCGGTTGTTACGCCCGTATTTAATCGGGGCAACAATTATTGCTACGACAGTGCTGTTGCTTAATTTGTCAATTATTCCCAAAGCCCGAATCGGTTATAATGAATTTTGGGTTAAATATGTGCATAGCAAACATTATAAAACCCGTGAAACCAATGATGTTTACAGGCAAATTGATTCAACACATTATATATATGCATCTAATTTGAATCATAAGTCTAAAACAGCTTATAATTTTGTGATGGAGGAAATAGTTGGTGATAGTTTAAAGTCTAAACTTTTTGCCGATCGTATAGTTTTTAATCCTAAAAAGAAAAACTATACATTACATACTTTGCGTGAAAGATTTTATGGAAAGCACCGTGAAAAAATTATTCAAAAAAACCGGAAAGACACTGTATTTAATTTTACTTTGGACGATTTAACCCCCGTAAATTACATAGCAGAGGGGTTGAATTATTCCGAACTGAATAAGTTTATTGAGAAAGAAAAATTACGTGGTTCAAAAAATATTAAAAAATTTGAACTTGAAAAATATAAACGGACGAGCTTACCGGTATCGGCATTTATTTTGACATTTATAGCTGTTGCCATGGCTTCTCAAAAGCGGCGGAGCGGCATGGGGGGCAATTTGGCTTTTGGTATTTCGGTATCAATGTTGTATATTTTGTTTGACAAGATTTTTGGCGTAATGGTTATCAAAGCCGGTTTTAATCCGTTTTTTGCAGCTTGGATACCCAATATTCTCTTCGGTATCTTGGCGGTGTATTTAGTTATACGGGCTAAGAAGTAGCGAAGGAAACTTTAATTGTTCAAATATTTTCTGAAAAATGCTTGTTGTTTTTCGGGTAAATTTTTCAGTTTTGTTTCAATTAATCGATGAAACATGCTGTTTTGATATAATGTTTTCAAATATCGTCGCACCGGTTGGTGCAAGCGCCAATTAAAATGCCAAGCAGCATCAAATAAATGGTCGATCACATCAGTATTGATTAATTGTATTTGCATCAACATTGCAAAGGCATTTAAACGAATGAGCATATCATATTTTGGTGAACTATAAGCGATTAATTCCTTTATAAAACTTTGTTTGTCAAGCATTTTATAATTTTCGGTCATCAGTGCCAAAGATAGCCAAGTCATTCTAAAAGCTTTGTCATTACCGCCTTTTATATTTTGCATTTTATTGAGAATTTCTCTTCGTTCGTCAGGAAATTGTCTCCAATAGTGCCACAATGCCGTTTGCTTGGTGAGATACGACGCATCATCAAG
>Ga0256832_1002751_pt1 | contig 12017 bp, 13 predicted proteins | sample 134614metaG_FD_190534 | JGI IMG/M metagenome (GOLD analysis project Ga0256832, IMG submission 190534) | Hydrothermal vent microbial communities from Lau Basin, Pacific Ocean - 134-614 | ecosystem: Environmental > Aquatic > Marine > Hydrothermal vents | place: Pacific Ocean: Lau Basin | collected... | reverse complement strand
CCCTCGACACGGGCGATGGCCTGCGCGAACACCCAGGGGTGCCCGGCCCAGATGGCCTGCACGTGGCCCTTGCGCAGCTTCACCGTGCCCATCGGACGACTCTATAGCCTATCGATGCGGCGGGGGCGGGCGTGGCTTCGCAGGATCCTTGGAGCGTTGCGGGGGCGGCCGACGAGTCGTAGGGTTGGGGCAGCCCTCGCGGGCGGGAGAAACGATGCCGAACCTCGGAATGGGTGAACTTCTCGTCGTCTTGGTGATCGTCCTGTTGGTCTTCGGGGCCAACCGGCTGCCTCAGATCGGCGAAGGCATTGGGAAAGCGGTCCGCAACCTGAAACGCGGCCTCAACGCTGACGACGACATCGAGGTCACACCCAAGGAAAAGCAGGTCACGGCGCAGACCTCGAAGAGCGCGAGCGAAGAGGTCGCCGAAGCCGAGGTGGTGGAGCGGGGCTGAGTGGACTCGGCCCCTGAGCGCGATCTCGGGAGATCCGCCCTCGGGGCCGACCCGACATCCGCGCTCGCTCGGCGGTGCGCAGCGCTCATCGATCCGAAGGTCCGTGTCGCCTACGTGACCGACCACCTGCGCCGCTCCACCCCGCAGCAGGTCGTGGAGCTTCTCGCTGGGGCCCTCGCGGGTGCGCCCCGCATCCCGGCCTATGCGGATCTGCTCCTCGCTTTGGCGTTGGCGTCGAGCGACCCGGCGACGGATCCCGTGCGGCGCGAGAGCGCGATGCTGGCCTCGGCGGCCGGTTTGACCGCCGTCGCCGAGATCTTGGGACAGCACGCCCCGGCCACTCCCGAGTTGGGCGAGCTGCGTGTGCCGGACTTCGGCGCCGGGCGGCCGCTCACCCTCGGCGAGCGCAAGTCTCTCGCTCGCCGCCGCGACCGGGGGCTGTTGGCGAGGGTCGTGCGCGACCCGCACCCGGACGTGATTGCGGTCCTCTTGGACAACCCGGCCTTGACCGAGCTTGACGTGGTCCGTCTCGCGGCGCGCCGGCCCATCGATCCCGACGCGCTGCGGCATGTCTTTCGGAGCCCGCGTTGGGCCGTGCGCTACGAGGTCCGCCGGGCGCTGCTCCAGAACCCGTACTGTCCCCTCGATGTGGCCCTCAAGCTGGTGCCCCTCCTGAAGCGCTCGGACGCGGCGGCCTTCGCGCGGGCGCCCAGCCTCCGGACGCCGATTCGGGAGGCCTGCGCGCGGGTCGCCCGGCAGGCCCTTCAGTAGTTGCCCATCGGTCGCGGTTGCGACCGACCCTGATGGATGAAGCGGGGGCTCTTCGCGGCGGCTGCGGAGGGGCGTAGGATCCGCAGGTGCGTTGGGACGAGGTCGGTTTCGCCTTGGCGCCACGAGCCCGTTCCGTAGGGGGGCAGCGCAGGCTTGACGCGTCGCGTTGAAACCGTCTACCCATGAAGGAGGAGACCTCCAGGGTGGACGCAGGAGCAGAGGAGACCGCGCCGGAGCCGCGGCTCATCAAGCGGTACGCGAACCGGAAGCTCTACGATACCCGGGACAGCCGGTACGTGACGCTTCAGCAGGTCGCCGCCTTCGTGCGTGACGGGCAGGACGTCCGGATCATCGACAACAAGACCAAAGAAGACCTGACGAACGTGACGCTGGCTCAGATCATCTACGAGGAGGAGAAGAAGGGCGAAGGAGAGAGCCGGCGGGGCAGTCTCAAGAGCTTCATCCGGGAGGGCCGCGAACGGCTCGTCGGTTCCCTCCCCGGGCCGCTCTCGAAGCTCCTCGGCGAGGAAGACACGGCCTCCAAGCGCGGCCCGACGCGGGAGGCTCTCGATGGACTCCGCGGGCTGGCCGACGAGCGCATCAAGGCGGTCTTCACCCTGGCTCTCGGCCACGTCGAGCAACTCCAGACCGAGGTGAAGCGCCTGCAGGGCCGCATCGAAGAGCTCGAGGAGAAGTTGGCCAGCCTCGTCCGGCGCAAGGAGGAGGCGGCTGACGAGTCCGAATAGGACGACCCCCCGCGACCTGGCGGCTAAGGGGCTTCGGCGGCGGCTTCGACCGCGTCGTCGGTGGGAGCGTTCGGCTCTTCGGCTTCCCCGAAGGCGCTATGGATGACCAGGTAGAGCGCCCCTAAGATCAAGACGCCGAGGCCCAGCAGGGGAACCCACAGGGGGGTGTCGGCGGCTTCGTCGTGGACGGGGGGCAGGCCGGGGGCGTGGTCGTGGTCGCCGCTCATGATGGGGCGGACCCTAGCGAGCGCGGGCGCGGCGCGCAACGTCGCCGGGACGGTTCAGGGGGGCTGCCGCCGGACGGTGAGCCCGGCGGCGCGCCAGTGCAGGCCGGCGGCGCGGGGCCACCAGAGCGCGAGGGGCACACCCGCCACGGCGAGCGGCAGCAGGGCGGCCGCCAGGACGGCGCGGCCGCGGGTCGGGACGCAGCCGCAGCGCAGCAGGGCGAGGCCGGCGGTCCGCCCGCGAAGCCCGAGGGGCACCGCGGTCGTCGCGAACGCCAGGGCCGGCGCCGCGGAGGCGAGGGCGTGCTGCGCTGCGGACTCGGCGTCGTCGAGCGCCAGAAGCGCGAGGGCGGCCGCGAAGACGAGGGCGTCGACGAGGGTCGCTGCCGCCAGCGCGAGGTGTGCCGGTGGGTCGGCGAGGTTCGCCGGCGGGCGCGAAGGTGCGCTCAGCGCCAGCACACCCAGCGCGAGTGAGAGCGCCGCGGCTGCCTGGCCACTCCGGCGCCATGCCGTCTGGCTCGAGGCGTAGGCCTCGTCGGAGGCGCGCGGATCGTAGCGTTCGGTGCCCAGCCGCCGGCGTTCGCGCTCCCAGCGTTCGCGATCCTGGTGGTGCCCGCTCACCGCAAGGAGCAGCGCGGCCGCGGCGGCGAGCGCCCCGAGTGCGGCGGCGGCGCGTCCGAGCTTCAGAGCCACGGTCGCTCCACGGCGAGGGGGCTGCTCCAGGCACGTCCGCAGACTTCCCCCGAGCGGTCCACGGTGCGGACCTCGACGAGGTAGCGACCACCGCTCGGCGGCACGTCGAGCCAGACGCGGTACGTCCCCCGAGGCACGGCACGGCGCAGATAGTGCGGTGTCGCGTCGCGGTGGCGGCCACCCTCGACCGCGTGGACGCGGACCACGAAGCGCGCGTTGAGGGTCTCGGGGTCCTCGACGCGGAGCTCGAGGAGCGCGCGTTCGGCGCCCGTCGCCGCGACACCACCCATGAACGTGCCGCGGTCTCCGGCGCCGAGGCGCGCGTCGAGGTGGAGCGCGCCTCCCTGCCGGATGAACGTGCGGCCCGCGGCGAGCGCCTGCTCCGGTGGGATGTCGGCGCGGTGCACGGCGACGGTCTGCCAGGGGCCTGCGCCGAGCCACGTCGGGTTGATGGAGCGGGTGCCGGCCGCCTCGAGGACACGCGCGCGTGCGGCGAGGGGGTCGGCCAGGTCGATCCGCACGTCGGCCTCGTGGGTGAGCTCGGTGCGCACGACCGTGAACACCAGCGGGGCGCGCGTCTCCTCGCCGCAGCCGAAGGCGAGCAGGGCGGCGATGGCCGCGGGCGCCCTCAAGTGGCCAGCGCCAGGAGGGCCTCGTGGACGAGGCCGTTGGAGGCGACGAAGCCGTCGCCGTGGATGGTCGGGCGCCCTGCGAGGTCGGACCAGCGTCCGCCGGCTTCTTGGACGAGCACGGCAGCGGGGCCGACGTCGTAGGCCTTGACGCCAGGATCGATCACCGCGTCCATGCGGCCGAGGAGCAGCTCTCGATAGTTGGCGAAGTCGGCGAAGCCACGCTGCGTGTAGGTCTCGCGGGCGAGGCGGAGCAGGAGCGCGTCCCGCCCCGCTTCGGTGAACTGCTGGATGGCCCCATGGCCGACGAGAGCGTCGTCGAGGGCGGCGGTGGTCGAGACGCGGCACGGGCGGCCGTTGTGGCGCGCGCCCCCGCCGAGAAACCCTACGAAGAGGTCCTCGGAGGCCGGCATGTAGGCGATGGCGACGGCGGGGATCGCGTCGGCCTCCAGGGTGACGAGGACCGACCAGGTGGGAATGCCCCGTACGAACGCCCGCGTGCCGTCGATGGGGTCGACGATCCACCTCAGCCCGCTGCCGTCTCGTGCGCCGCTCTCTTCTCCGAGGAATCCCGCGTCGGGGTAGCGCCGGGCCAGGTAGCCGCGCAGCCGCTCCTCGACCGCCCGGTCCGCCTCCGTGACGGGGCTACGGTCGTCTTTCTTCTCCATGGCGGCGCCGCGGCGCTGGATGTGGAGCGCCAGCTCGCCGGCGCCGAGCACTTCGTCGACGAGATCGGCAAGCGCGCCCGGTCCCCCGATTCGATCCAAGTCGAACATCACGACCGTATAGCAGGCGCGACGGACGGAGAGCGTGGGCCGCCTCCTGGGCTGCTCGATGGTCGGCACGCCGCTCGCGAGCGCCCGCCGCAGGAAGGTCCGCGTGTCCGCGCGGCCGGCCTCGGTGTGGCTCGCCACGAAGGGGCCGTCGTCCCCTTCCGCTGGGAGAGAAGAGCGCAGCGCTCGGGCGTACGTCCCACGGGCGTCGCGTCCGGCAGGGCGAAGGAGCCGAGCGCCGTGAGGTCCACGGGCGAACGCTTGCGCAGCAGCGAGAGCGTCCGATACGCCCCAGCCGCCGCTCAACACGGACGCTCCTCGGGTTCGAAGGGCAACGCGAGGGTCGCGCGGTTGCTCCCCTGCCAACGGACGAAGCGGGGTCGAAGGCGGGGCGCTCGTCGGGGAGGGCCGCGTCGACCGCCGCACGACGTCGAAGAGGTCGCCGCGGCCCTCGGCCTCAGGATGGACCGGGGGCTCCGGCGAGGATCCACTCCCGGATCATCGTCAGCTCACGGGCCGGCAGGAGCTGCGGGCGGTCCCCGTTCTGAGGCATCAGGGAGCCGAAGGTCAGCTCGCCGTCCTCGACGCTGGGGCAGATGCTGGGCGGGTAGGTGCCGTCCGGGCGGCGTTCGAGGCCCGGGTCCCAGTCGGCGGCCGGGGTGAACTCGAGTCGGCCTGCGGCGTCGTGGTCGCCCGTCAGCTTGATCCACAGCCAGGACGCCTCGGGATCGCCCGGTTCCACCCGGTTCATCCGGTCGTATTGGCACGCCGGGACCCCCACGAGCTCGTCGGTGATGGGTCGGCCCTCCGCGAGGGCGGGCTGAAAGTTCAAGCCCGCGCTCCCGCGGGACCCACCGTGGCATGAGCGCGACGCCGTTCCGCAGCTCCGCTCGAAGACCCCCACCACGTTCTCGTAGGTTGGTTCGAGGGGCTCGTCGCCGCCGCAACCGGCGGCGAGGGCCATCAGGAGGGGAGCGGCGAGGGGCGCGGGCAGCGTACGCATCGCCCACGAACTTGCTCCGAGCATGGCGCGTTCGCAACGTGCGGGCGCCTCAGGGCCGCGTTTTGATGAGACTGGAATTGTCGGAGGGTGCTCTGGGCGTTCCGTGCTCGGGCGTGGAATAGTTGGAACTCTGGCGCGGTTCGCGCGTCGAAACAGGTATGGGACTTTTTCGCAAGACCACGCAGCAGCGGCGCGCCGAGTTCGAGCAGGAGGCCTTGCCCTACCTGGACAACCTCTACGCCACCGCCCTCAGGCTCACCCGCAGCGCCAGCGACGCGGAGGACTTGGTGCAGGACACGCTCCTGAAGGCCTATCGGTTCTACGACCGCTTTGAGGCCGGCACCAACATGAAGGCCTGGCTGCTACGGATCTTGACCAACACGTTCATCAACCGCTACCGCCGGAGCGTGCGCGAGCGGAAGGTCTTCGAGGGGGCGATCGCTCGGCCCGTTGGGGAAGGGGTGATGAGCCGGGCCGCGATGCGAGGGCTCAGCCGCCCCGTCGAGGACGCCCAGCGCCGGATCCTGGCCGCGGAGATCCAGGCCGCGATCGACGAGCTGCCCGACGACTACCGTATGATGATCCTCCTGGCGGACGTCGAGGAGCTCTCCTACAAGGAGATCGCCGAGGTCGTCGGCTGCCCCATCGGCACGGTGATGAGCCGTCTCCACCGCGCGCGGAAGCTTCTGCAGTCCAAGCTGGTTCAGCAAGCGATTCAGCTGGGCATCGTCGACGAGCCCGGCGACGAGACCGCCGATGCTCCCGTTTCCCTCGATGACTACCGAAGACGAAAGGTTGCGCTGTGATCGAGTGTGAGCTCTTCCGTCGCCACGTGGGTGTCCTCGTGGACGGGGAGCTCGACCCGACCACCCAGATCGAGTTCGAGCGTCACCTGGAGCGATGCTCGGCTTGCGCGGAGCTCCTGGCCTTCGAGACCACCTATCGCGGCTACGTCCGCGACGCGATGGCGGTGCCGGCCGCTCCGCCGCGGCTCCATGCCCGGGTGCTGGAGAACCTCCGACAGACGGCCCCCCCGGCAGACGGCGTGCGGGTGGTGCCGTTGCGGCTGCGGTATGCCCTGCCCCTCGCCGGGGCTGCGGCCTTGGCGCTGGCGGCGGGAGTGGTCGACCGTGGCCGCGACGTCGAGCAGGCCGGGGTGGCGGCGCTCGAAGACGTCGTGCGCCTGCAGTCGGCGCGGCTGCCGGCGGACGTGTCGGTGGACCCCCGACCCGACGAGAGCGCGCCGGTGCAGCGGGTCTCCAGCTACTTCCAGGGCAAGGTGGAGTTCCCGGTCCGGCCGGCGGAGTTCGTGGGCCGCGATGTCCGCTTGATCGGCGCGCGCCTGAGCAACGTGCGCGAGCGGCGGGCGGCGGCCCTGTACTACGAGCTCCAAGGGGGGCGGCGTCTGACCGTGGTCGTCACCGACGCCAACGTCGCCGCGGGGATCGAGGGGGCTCGGCGGCAGGGTGTGGTCGTCCGCGACGTCCAGGGCTACCCCGTCGGTGTTCGCACCCACGGCGGGCTGACCTATGCCTTCACCGGGGATGTCGACCGGGAGACGCTGGCCCGCCTCGCCGCGTCGGCGCGGGTGCGTTATTGAGCGCCGCGGGTGCGCAAAACGCTCGTGTTTCCGGGGGAGTAAGGTGATCTCTGCGTTGACGCGGCGCGCGGCTCTCAGGTAGCCTCGCGCGGCGGAGGACGGACTCCGCAAGGAGCGTCATGAGTCACCGGATTCTCGCCTTCGAGAGCGATTCCCAGTTCGCCTCCGAGCTCCGCGCCGGCTTCGCCGGACGCGACGTCCAGCTCGAGATCGTCGCCGACGGCGCCAGCGGCCTCGAGCAGGCCGCCGCCGCACCACCGGATCTCATCTTGCTCAGCATCGAGCTGCCGAGCATGAACGGCTTCCTCGTCTGCAAAAAGATCAAGAAGAACGCTGCCCTCAAGAGCATCCCGCTCATCATCCTTTCCTCGGACGCCAACGCCGACGAGATCTTCGAGCAGCACAAGAAGCTCCGGACGCGCGCCGAGGACTACGTCAAGAAGCCGGTTGCCTTCGAGTCGTTGCTGGCGACGGTGCGGCAGTTCCTGCCCATCGGCGACGCTGCCGACGAGGACGAGGACGACAGCACGATGATCGTGGACCGGGCGATGGTCGATTCGGAGATCGACGCCTTCGCGGACGACGCCTTCGACGCCTTGTTGGCCGACGACGCGGCGGAGCCCGACATCGTGGCGCCGGAGCCCGAGGTGCAGGAGCTGGACATCGACGAGGTCCTCGAGGAGGTCGACAGCTCCGTGTTCGAGGAGGACGAGTCCACCGCCGTCGTCTCGGCTCAGGAGCTGGAGAAGATGGCACCGCCTCCGCCGCCGGAGCCGGAGTCCGCGCCACCGCCGGAGTCCCCGGCCGTTCCGGCGGTCGCCGCCGAGCTCGAACAGGCGCGCGCCCGCATCGCCGAGTTGGAAGCGGAGCTCGGGGAGGCGCGGGAGGCGGCCGAGGCGGCCCAGCGCGAGGCCGCGCAGCTCCCCGTCGTGAGCTCCAAGGCACAGGAGTTCGAGAAGAAGGTCACCGAGCTGGAGAAGGAGGTCGCTCAGCTCAAGGCGCAGGGCGGAGGCGGCGGCATCTCCAGCCGTGAGTTTCTGGATCTCCGAGAGAAGCTCAACAGCAAGGACAAGGAGATCCTCGATCTGCGCGACCAGCTCACCGCACGCGACAAGGAGCTGCTCGACCTGCGCGACAAGAGTCTGACCATCGAGCGCGCCAAAGCGGACGTCGAGGACCGGGCGTTGCAGCTCGAGCGGGAGCTGGCGACCACCCAGGAGACGGTCGCGGCGCTCACCAGCGACAAGGACGCGGCTGCCAAGCGGGCCGACGACATGAAGGCGCGGGCCGAGCGGGCCGAAGAGAAGAACAAGAAGCTCGAGGAAGAGCTGGAGGCGGCGAAGGCGGAGGCCTCGGCGAAGCTCCAGGAGCTGGAGGCCGCCCACGCGGCGGCGCTTGCCGCCGTCGAGGAGGCCAAGGCCGAGGCCATCGCGTCGCTGCGGGCTGAACACGCTGCCGCGATGGAGGCCGCCCAGGCGGCCAAGACGGAGGCGCTGGAGGCGGCGGCCGCCGAGCACCAGGCGGCCGTGGAGCAGCTCCGCAAGGCGCATGCCGACGCCTTGGAGCAGAAGGCCGCCGAGCACGCCGCGACCATGGAGGCGAAGACGGCGGAGCTCGCGGGGGCTCACGCGGCGGCACTCGAGGCTCTGCGCGAGGAGCTCGAGGCGGAGAAGAACGCCGCCCTCGCGGCGAAGGCCGAAGAGATGGCGAGTCGCGAGGCCGAGCTCACGGCAGCGCACGAGCAGGCCCTGCAGCAGGCGAACGAGGAGCACAACAAGGAGCTCGCGCTCCTCGGGCGCAAGCTTGCGGACGCCGAAGGCAAGCTCAACGAGGCCAAGGCGCGCCAGGAGGCGCTCGAGACGGCGAAGGCGGAGATCGAGCAAGCGAAGACAGCGCTCGAGGGGGAGCACGCGGCTCGGGGCGAAGAGCTCGCCGCGGCGCAGGCTCGGGTCACCGAGCTGACCGCGCAGGTCGAGGCCCTCGAGGCGCGGGCGGCGGAGCTCGAGGCGGCCAAGACCCAGCTCGAAGGCAAGCTGGCCAAGGTGCACGCCAAGATCGAGCAAGACGACGCGCTCCTCGAGAGAGCACGCAAGGCGATGACGATTGGCCTTGGGCTCCTCGAGGATCAGCGCAACAACACCCTCGGGGCCGACGCCGAGTAGAGCCCAGGGCTTCTCCTCGGCGCCGCAGGGCTTCAGCGAGGCTCGGCGTAGGCGCCGATGTCGTCGAAGCCTCCTCCGGGGGTCGGCCTCAGCAGCTCATCGCTCGAGGGGTCGGTGCTCACGAATGCCACGGTCCCTGAACGCTGCCACGAGTTGTCGTCTTCGTCGTCGGTGCCGTTGGAGGGGCCTTCCGAGTTTTCGCTCGCGATGTTGGATTGGACGAGGTTGCCGATGCCGTCGAGGTCGTAGAAGCCTTTGCCGCCGTTTCTCCAGGCCGTGTTGAACCGCATGAGGCAGTCCAGATTGTCCCGCTCGCTGATGTCGAAGCCGTGCCTCAGATTCTCGAAGGCGAGGTTGTGCTCGGCGAGGTTGCCCTGGCTACCGGTCCCGCCCATCTTGATGCCCTGTCCGTTGCCGCGGAAATCGCTCTCCGTGTACATGCTCCCGTCGGGGCGACGCCCGTTCCAGTAGACCCGATTCCGGCGGACTGTGATGCTGCGTCCGTAGAATAGGTCGATGCCGTCGTCCGAGTTGCCGTACACGGTGTTGTGTTCGATCACGGTGCCATCCGTGGCCAGCACCGACGAGATCCCATCGGCGTTGTTCCCGTTGTCGTAGATGCCGTTGCTGTAGCCGTAGTCGGAGTTGCCGTAGACCACGTTGTCGCGGATGATGGCGCGTTCGCCGTGGTTGGCGATGCCGGTCTGGAGGTTGTCGTGCACCGTGAGGCCCTCGACGATCACGTCGTCGCCTTCGATGTAGACTCCAAAGGCGGCATTGCGGCGAACCTCGAAGTTGCGCAGGGTGACGAACCGCCCTTGCACCCGGAAGGAGCGGCGCTCCGTGGAGAAGGAGCCCACGTTCCAGTCGCTCGGCGTGCCTTCGAGCACGGCGCGCTCGCCCGGGAAACCTTCGATCACGATCCGAGCGTCGGCTGTGCCGCTGCGGGCGGCCGTCGGGTAGTAGGGGTCGTCGCCGGCGAGGCTGAAGCGATAGATCCCGCCTCGGAGCCAGACGGTCTGGCCGGCCTCCACGCGCTCGAGGGCCCGTCGCAAGGAGAGTGGGGCAGCGCGACTCCCGTCGGCGGCCAGGTCTTCGCTCGAACCGTAGGGGACGTCGGGCGACGCATAGAGGTCCGTCGCGCTCGGGCTCGACGGGGAGACGGGGCGGGCGCCGATCGTCGGCCCGGAAGGCGCGACGCCCGCGTCTACAGCGGCGTCGTCGCCGCCGGGAGCGTCACCGCCCGAGTCTCGTGGGGGGCTCGCGGCGTCGGCAGGGGAGCCGCCGTCGTGCGCGCTCCCGGTGTCCTCGGCTGAGGCATCTGCTGGGCCGGCGTCGGGGGCCGACGAGTCGTCGCCGCAGGCTGCAAGGGACGCGAGCAGAAAGAGGTGTGAGAGGACGATGCGCGAGGAGCTGCGGCGAAGCCGAGGGACAAGCAAGAGGTGGTGCATGGCCGCGAACGTAGCGGCCATGGCCTATGGGACGAAGGAGAAAAAGCCCGACAGACCTTCGCGACGAGCGCTGCGGTCGGTGAGGGGGCTCAGAAGGTTCCGGAGCCGCCCATCATGCAGCCCTCGCAGCCGGGTCCATCCGGCATCGTATTGCAGGAAAGGGGGCAGTAGTTGACACGGTTGAAGACATAGCGACCGCCGTCGCCGTCGTCGATCGCGTCGCACTCGATGCTGAGGCCGCGCACCGACATCTCTCCGTAGCCGCCCGAGTCGCGGAACTGACGCGCACAGGCGCTGTCGCTGCTGGTCCAACTCGGGAGCGGCGGCAGCTCTTGGGTCACGTCACGCTCCGCGTACCATGTCTCCACGCACGTCTCGGCGAGCACGCAGTCGCTCTCGGAAGGCGCTTCGAAGTTGCCCGCGCGCAGCGTGTAACAGAGCTCGAAGCGTCCCTCGCAGTCCACGGTGAGCCGGTCCGTGCTCCAATTGCCCCCGGGAGCCGGCGGGGGCGGCGTGGAAGGCACGCTGGGACACATGGCCGTGCCACCGACGACGGTGGTGGACACGGCGTAGACTTGGCCGGAGCCGTAGGTGATGAAACAGGGGCTCAGGTTGTCGATCTCCCAGCGTCCCTGGGAGAAGCAGCGGCACGCCTCCGGCCCGAGGGTCGCTCCCTCCGTTGGGAGCACGTAACCTTCGCAAGGCCCCCAGGCGCCGGTGAACTCATCGAAGGGGAGGCACTCCGTCATCCCGTCGTGGCAGATGCCGCGGTTGCGGTTGACCCGAAGCCCCGGCCAACAGGGCGCGCGCTCGCCCACGGTCTCGCAGCGGCAACCTTCGCGGTTCTTGTCGTCAGGGCACTCGGGTGTCCCTCCGGGGGGCATGGCGGGCGCTCCCCGGGTGCCGTCCTCGCGGCATTCCATCGGCGGCGGATCGTCCGCAAAGAAGGCGTCCGGGTTGGGGGCCGCGTCCCTGCGTCCGCTCCCCACGTCGATGGTGACGGCGTCGCGGGCGGCGTCCCGCCCAGCGTCGGTGCCGGCGTCTCTACCCGCCGCGTCGCCGGCCGCCACGCAGCGCCCCTCGACGCAGCTCAGCCCCGTCAGGCAGGCGAACCCGTCGACGCACGCGCACCCAGCGCTTCCCTCGGCACAGCTGCCGCCGTCGTCGCAGCCGCTGCTGCCCCCGAGCGCGACCAGGATCGCGGCGCTCAAGACTTTGGACCAGCGATGCATCGTCCTCTCCTTGCTCGGGCCGGGCCGCGCCTCCGGCCCGGCGTCCGGTCAGACTACCACAAGGCCGCCGCCGCTCAGAGCAGCAGCAGCAGCAGAGCGCCGAAGGCCAGGACCACGACGACCCCGAGGGCGACCCACCACAGCGTGGGCGTCGCGGAAGGTCGCCGATCGATCACCGTAGGCAGAGCTTGCGACGCCCGGGGGTCGAAGCTCGGTGGGGAGTCCAGCACCGTCGGCGGCTCCGCTCGCTCCGTCGCCGGTTCGAGCGGCGCGCGCGTT
>Ga0256832_1002750_pt1 | contig 12019 bp, 13 predicted proteins | sample 134614metaG_FD_190534 | JGI IMG/M metagenome (GOLD analysis project Ga0256832, IMG submission 190534) | Hydrothermal vent microbial communities from Lau Basin, Pacific Ocean - 134-614 | ecosystem: Environmental > Aquatic > Marine > Hydrothermal vents | place: Pacific Ocean: Lau Basin | collected... | reverse complement strand
TTCACTTGACACAGTTGAATTAATTATGGAGTTTGAAAAAGAATTTGATATTCAAATCCCTGATGATCAAGCTGAACAAATCCAAACTGTGGGTCAAGCCATCAAATACATTGAAGAAGCCTTAAACTAAAACATTTATGGAACTGAAACGAGTTGTCGTAACGGGTTTAGGAGCATTAACACCGGTCGGTAATGATGTGTCTTCCTATTGGCAAGGTTTAATAAACGGTGTCAGTGGGGCTGCGCCTATTACGCGGATTGATGCTTCTAAATTCAAAACTCGTTTTGCTTGTGAAGTCAAAAATTACAATCCGGCTGACTATTTTGACCGCAAAGAGGTGCGCAAAATGGATTTATACGCCCAATTTGCTTTAGTTGCTTCACGAGAAGCGATACAAGATGCCGGTTTTGACGACGACAAACTCAACCGCGAAAGAGTCGGCGTGATTTTCGGGTCGGGTATCGGCGGCTTACAAACTTATGAAGACGAAGTGCGTAACTTTGTTCAAGGTAATGGGACCCCGCGTTTCAATCCGTTTTTTATTCCGAAAATGATTTCGGATATGGCGGCAGGTTTGATTTCCATTGAAAACAAATTTTACGGACCCAATTATGCTACCGTATCGGCTTGCGCGACCTCATCCAATGCCATTATCGATGCTTATAACATTTTACGTCTGGGTATGGCAGATGTCATGGTCACCGGTGGAGCCGAAGCGGCTATTACCAATGCCGGAGTCGGTGGTTTTAACGCTTTAAGAGCTTTATCTACTCGCAACGACGATTACAAAACAGCTTCCAGACCTTTTGATAAAGATCGCGACGGATTTGTTATCGGCGAAGGCGGCGGGGCTTTAATTTTGGAAACTTTGGAACATGCCAAAGCACGCGGTGCCAAAATCTATGCCGAAATACTCGGTGCCGGTATGTCCGGTGATGCGCATCATATGACTGCACCACATCCGGAAGGAAAAGGCGCAGCCTTAGTAATGAAAAATGCCTTACAAGATGCCAATTTGCAACCCAAAGCCATTGACTATATCAATGTGCACGGCACTTCTACTCCGCTTGGCGATATCTCCGAAATCAAAGCCATTAAACAGGTTTTCGGTGAGCACGCTTACAATTTGAACATCAGCAGCACCAAATCAATGACAGGGCATCTGCTAGGTGCAGCCGGCGCTATCGAAGCAATTGCTTCCATTTTAGCCATCAATAACGGTATTATTCCGCCGACAATCAACCACTTTACCGATGACCCTGAAATAGACCCCAAACTCAATTTAACATTCAACAAAGCTCAAAAACGCGATATCAATACCGCTATCAGTAATACATTCGGGTTTGGCGGACACAATGCATCGGTTATTTTCGGAAAATATTAAACCTGACATTTGCGTTTAATCAAAAAAATTTTAGGACTGAACAAAATTGCCGCAAACCAAGATTGGCTACGGCAATTAGAAACCATTTTGCCATTTAAACCTCAAAACTTATCTTACTATCAAGAAGCTTTAACCCATAAAGCACACAATCTCAAAGACGAAAACGGCAATAAAATCAACTTTGAACGTTTGGAATTTTTGGGAGATGCCATTATTGAAACGGTCGTTTCCGAATTTCTTTACAAAGAATTGCCGTATGCCTCAGAAGGCGAGTTGACCGTTATGCGGGCAAAAATCGTTAATCGGAAACATTTAAATCAATTAGGACAAAGTTTTCAAATCACCAAGTTGTTAGATTCTAACTTGACCGAAAGACAAATGGGACATGATATATCGGGAAATTTGTATGAAGCTTTGGTTGGCGCCATTTTTTTAGACAAAGGCTATGCCGGTGCCAAAAAGTTTATTTATGCCAGTATGATTGACTCCCATATCGATTTGGAAAAACTTGATAAAAAAATCAGCAGTTATAAAAGCTTTATGATTGAATGGGCTCAAAAAAATCATCATCCGTTCGAATTTGTAGCGCATAATGACACCAATAAAGGAAAAAATAATTATTTTCGTGTCAATTTTGTTTTAAATAACAAAAAAATAAGTCAAGGGCGCTCATCAAGTAAAAAGAAAGCCGAAGAAATAGCTGCTAGACGGGCTTATTATATCATTCAACCCGATAAAAATGGCAAAAAGAAAGAAAATACACAGACACATTCTGAAACCGGAAGACCTGTCCAATGAAACCGGTTATGTCTTAACGGGCATACAATCTTCACAGCCTTTATACAAACTTGCGTATGACTTTAACCGTTTGTTTTCATGGGATTTACAACTTCAAGATGACCTTAAAGTCATTAGAAAAAACAAAGAAGTTTTTTTTGAAAATTATGCTACTTCCGAAAATGCTATCGGTCAAAAAATCCGGTTAATCAACAACGAAATTCTGATACCAATAGCGCACCCTAACACTTTGTTTGACACACATGAAGCCTATTACTTGTTTTCAAAATTGCCGGCACTCAACTATATCTTAATGTTGCCGGAAGATGAAACGGCAAATTATAAAAGTATTCAACAAAATTTTCAAGTCTCCTATCCGGTCAAATTCATAGAAGTGGATATGACACAATGCGGCACGGCTTTCCCGGTTTTTCCTGTTTAAAAGCATCGAAGTTTTCGATAATTCTTTTTATCTTTGAGCCATACAATATTTGCTATTTGAAATAGTTAATATAAAAAGTCCATAACCTGAAATTTAACCTTATCATTATGAAAAAAATTATTTTAAGCTTAATTGTTTTATCGGTTTTATCATCCTGCGTCAGCTCAAAAAAATACCAAGAGCTGGATGATAAATATATTAAAATGCGTAGCGAAAATGTCGAACTCAAAGACCAACTCGATTCTCTATCTAACAAACAACTGAAATGTCAATCAAAGCTAGACCGCTTACAAATTCAATATGACAATTTGCAAAACAAATACGCAACTCTCGAAAAACTATACAAAGTCAAAGACAATGCCTATAAAAAACTACAAGCAAGCTATGATGCCTTGTCACAAAGCAGCAGTCAAACTTTGGCTTATGAGGCGGAAAAAAACCGGAAATTATTAGAAGAATTAAATAAAAAGCAAAAAGAATTGGCACAAGAACGCGCGGCACTAGACCAACAAATCAAAAAAATACAACAGTTGGAAAGCCTGATAGCGCAAAAAGATGCCAAACTGAATAATTTAAAAAGTTCACTTACAAGAGCATTAGATAAATTTAAGGGACAAGGCTTAAAAGTAACCGAAAAAGACGGCAAAATATACATTTCCATGGAAAACAAATTGCTGTTTGATTCGGGTAGCTGGCATGTCAAACAAAACGGACGAGATGCTATCAAAACCATTTCCAATATTCTGTCTATCAACCCCGATGTGGAAATAATGATAGAAGGTCATACCGACAATGTGCCATATCACGGCAAAGGTGCCATTCAAGATAATTGGGACTTGTCTGTGAAGCGGGCGACATCGGTGGTTCGTCAATTGATGAAAAACAAAAACATAGACCCCAAACGTTTAATCCCAGCAGGCCGCAGCAAATATTTACCGGTAGCTGATAACAGCACCCCTGAGGGAAGAGCCAAAAACCGTCGGATTGAAGTCATTTTGACACCGCGCTTAGATGAAATCATGAATCTGTTAAACAATTAATTTTTATGAAGATTACAGTCGTAGGAACCGGATACGTCGGCTTGGTTACCGGAACTTGTTTTGCAGAGTCGGGTAACGAAGTCATTTGTATCGATATCAATGAGGACAAAGTCAAAAAAATGCAGCAAGGCAATGTGCCTATTTACGAACCGGGTTTGGAGACCTTGTTTCACCGCAATATTAAAGCAGGCAGATTACATTTTTCGACCGACTTAAAGCAAGGTGTCGATTTTGGAGAAATCATTTTTCTGGCTTTACCGACACCGGAAGATGAAGATGGGTCGGCAGATTTGTCTTACGTGATGGATGTCGCCGGAAAAATTGGTAATTTGATGGCGCAAAATCCAGATACGTCATATAAAATAATTGTTAACAAAAGTACAGTACCGGTAGGGACAGCTGAAAAAGTTGAAAACATTATTAAAGCCCAAACCGATAAAGACTTTGATGTGGTTTCCAATCCCGAGTTTTTGCGTGAAGGCTTTGCCGTTGATGATTTTATGAAACCCGAACGGATTGTAATCGGGACAGACTCTGAAAAAGCCCGGGAAAAAATGAGAGTTTTATACGAACCCTTTGTGCGTTCGGGTAACCCGATTATCATGATGGATCCGCGCTCTGCTGAAATCACCAAATATGCTTCAAACGCTTTTTTGGCTATGAAAATTACTTTTATGAATGAAATAGCCAATTTTGCAGAAAAAGTTGGTGCCGATGTCGACAAAATAAGAATCGGAATGGGAACCGATTCGCGTATCGGAAAACGTTTTCTGTTTCCCGGAGTCGGTTATGGCGGCTCATGTTTTCCAAAAGATGTAAAAGCCTTGTATAAAACCGGTTTGGATCATGAATATGAGTTTAAATTGCTAAAATCCGTTATTGAAGTAAATGATCGTCAAAAAACCATTTTGATTCCTAAATTAAAAGCATTTTTTGACGGTGATTTAAAAGACAAAACCATTGCCGTTTGGGGACTGGCATTTAAACCGGAAACCGATGATATCAGAGAAGCGCCGGCACTGTATATGATTGACGAATTGCTCAAAGCAGGTGCCAAACTCAAAGTTTTTGACCCCGAAGCTATGACAAATGTTAAACAAAAATACGGCGACAAACTCCAATATGTTACAAACATGTATGAAGCTTTGGAAGATGCCGATGCATTAGTTATCAGCACTGAGTGGAATATGTTTAGAACACCGGACTTTGACCGGATGAAACAATTGATGAAAAACCCCGCTATATTTGACGGACGCAACTTGTACAAACCAGAAAGAATGAAAGAAATGGGGTTTTACTATACCTCAATAGGCAGACCAACCGTCAATGTGCCACGTAAATTATGGAAAGAGTTTTAATCACCGGTGCTGCCGGATTTTTAGGGTCACATTTGTGTGATAAATTTTTAAACGAAGGCTTTGAAGTCATCGGGATGGATAATTTTATCACCGGTTCGGTAAAAAACATTGCCCATCTTTCCGGGCATCCGCATTTTAAATTTATTGAACACGATGTAACCCAATACATTGACATTGATGAAAAACTGGATTATGTCTTGCATTTTGCATCGCCGGCAAGTCCCATTGATTATTTACGTATTCCCATTCAAACCTTAAAAGTCGGTTCGTTAGGGACCCACAATGTTTTAGGTTTGGCAAAAGCTAAAAATGCCCGTGTTTTAATAGCTTCTACCTCAGAAGTTTACGGCGACCCGTTGGTGCATCCGCAAGCCGAAGAATATTATGGCAATGTCAATCCGATAGGACCACGTGGGGTTTACGACGAAGCCAAACGTTTTCAAGAAGCCATGACCATGGCATATCACAATTTTCATGGTGTTGATACCCGCATAGTCCGGATATTTAACACTTATGGACCGCGTATGCGACTCAATGACGGTAGAGTTATTCCGGCATTTATGGGACAAATATTGCGAGGCGAAGACCTCACAGTTTTTGGAGACGGAAGCCAAACCCGTTCATTTTGCTATATCGACGATCAAGTGGAGGGTATATATAAACTGTTGTTTTCTGATTATCATTTACCGGTCAACATCGGTAATCCGGAAGAAATCAGTATCTTGGATTTTGCCAAAGAAATCATTGCTTTAACCAATGGAAAATCAAAAATTGTATTTAAAGATTTACCGGTTAATGATCCTATGCAACGCTGTCCGGACATCAGTAAAGCCAAAAATATTTTGGGTTGGGAACCCAAGATTGACAGAAAAACAGGCATGCAACAGACTTTTGCTTACTTTCAATCGTTGACCGATGAAGAATTGTATGATACACAGTATAAAAATTTTGATAAATACATTAAAAAATGACCAGGAAAAAAACGCATAGATATTCCTTTCTGATTTTACCTATAATTTATCTGATAGATAGCTTATTAATTATTTGGTTTATTAAAAATTTTCACTTTAAACAACCGGTTTTAACTTTTATAATCCTTGATGTTATTTGGTTTACCATCAGCTATTTTACCAAGTTTTATGAAGTTTACCGTAATACCAAACCGGCAGAAATTATCAGCAAAACCATCAAGCAAGTTTTGATTTTCGATTTATCCGTTATTGCGTATTTTCATTTTATTGCTATTCATTTTTCCAACCGGTTTTTACTCAAACACTTACTGCTTCTCAATATTTTATTATTCTTGTCCAAATTTTTGATTTACGTATTACTCAAATTTTACCGCGCCAAAGGTGGCAATATCAGAACTTTTTTAATTGTCGGTTATAATGAGGAAACCAAAAAATTCAGAGATATTTTAAAAACCCGGACAGATTACGGTTATCTTTTTGATAGTTTCTTTGGAGAGGGTCACAGTCCCGAAATTGAAGGTAATTACCAAGATTTAAAAGCTTATTTGGACGAAAATCCGGTTGATGTTATTTTTTGTTCATTAAAAGAGTGTTCTGATGAGCAAATTAAAGATATCATCAATTATGCCGATAACCATTTTATGTCGGTAAAATTTATTCCCGATAACAAAGAAATATTGGGCAAACAATTAAAGGTTGATTATTTTGAATATTTTCCGGTATTGTCTCTAAATAAGTCGCCGCTTGACAAGCCGGTCAATAAGGTCATAAAACGTTTATTCGATTTAATTTTTTCCAGTTGTGTCATTGTCTGTTTTTTGTCTTGGATAACACCAATTATTGGCTTGTTGATAAAATTAGAATCTAAAGGCCCTGTCTTTTTTAAACAAAAACGCAACGGTATTAATTACAAACCTTTTTCTTGTTATAAATTCAGATCTATGCGTCCAAATCAGTTGGCTGATATTAAACAAGTTAGCAAAAACGACAACAGGATAACCCGAATAGGAAAAATTTTAAGAAAAACCAGCATAGACGAATTGCCACAGTTTATCAACGTTTTTAAAGGTGAAATGTCAGTTGTCGGACCGCGCCCGCATATGGTTAAGGAAAACGAGCGTTTTAAAAAGCGAATAAATAAGTTTATGGGACGACACTACGTCAAACCGGGTATTACCGGACTGGCACAAGTCAAAGGCTACCGGGGTGAAGTTAGGACAGACGATGACATTATTAACCGCGTTAAATACGATTTATACTATATTGAAAACTGGTCCTTATGGCTTGATATAAAAATTATTATGTTTACCATATTAAACGTCTTTAAAGGCGAAGAAAAAGCTTATTAATCTTTGATTTATGCCGTCACAAAAAGCCTTAGTAATTATCCCGACTTATAATGAGAAAGACAACATTGCCGGTATTATTGACCGGGTTTTTCAGTTAGAAAAATCATTCAATATCCTTGTTGTTGATGATAACTCACCAGACGGAACTGCCAATATTGTTGAAAATTTACAAAACAAATATTCGCAAAAAATATTTCTGTTAAACCGCCCCAAAAAAGAAGGTTTAGGCAAAGCTTATATTGCCGGATTTAAGTGGGCTTTGCAGCAAGACTATGATTATATTTTTGAAATGGACGCCGATTTTTCCCATCCACCCGAAAAACTTATTGATTTGTTAGAAACTTTGGAACAAAATGAAGCAGATGTCAGTGTTGGATCCCGTTATCTGAAAGGACGAATCAATGTAGTTAACTGGGATTTGAAACGAATATTATTGTCCTATTTTGCATCTATTTATGTCCGATTAATAACCGGTATTCCGGTCAAAGATACCACAGCCGGTTTTGTAGGATACAAAAAAGAGGTTTTAAAAAGTTTTGATTTTGATAAAATTGAGTTTATCGGCTATGCCTTTCAAATAGAAATGAAATACAAGGCTTGGAAAAAAGGTTTTAAAATCAAAGAAATTCCCATTATTTTTACCGATAGAGTTAGAGGTAAATCCAAAATGCACGGCGGTATTATTTCGGAAGCTATTTGGGGCGTTTTAAAACTACGTTTTAGTAAAATATCTTGAAAATGAAAAAATTTATATTGGCTTTTATTAGCCTTTTTTTACTTTGGGCTTGTCATAAAAAGCCCGAAAAAATTATGGACAGACAAACTTATAAGCAAGTTTTAAGAGACTTGATTTTAGCCGATTTAGTATCTCAAAATTTAAGAAAAAATGATTCTCTAAAAAAACAAGTGCGGATATTGGTTTACAAAAAATACGGGGTAGATAGTCTTATGTTAAAAAAAACTACTGATTATTATAGTAGCCATCCTCAACAATTGACCAAAATATATGCCGAAATTCATACGGAATTTAAACGCAAAGCTGACAGTTTGGAAAAACTAGCCCCGCATTCCAAACCCAAAAATGATCAAATTAAAATGGATAAAACAAAAATAAATTTAAAAAATGTCAGGAAAAAGAAATCTTAATTCTTTTAAACCGGTTTACAACAAAAATTCCCAAAGATGACTTTGGGAATTTTATATTGAGAATGTGGCTAATGCTCACAAAAAACTATTTGTTAACCTTTTTGATAGCTTTATTAAATTCTTCCAAATCGGCTTCGTCCACAATTAAACCTACTGCCGTTTCATAGATTACATCTACATTTTTAGGTGGAAAACCTAATGCGACAATGGCGTTTTTCAAAATTTTCAACTCATTTTTATCAATTTTACCATCTGCATAAATGATTTTGGTAAGATTATACAATTGTTCTATTCTTTCATCATAATTATAAGTTGGTTCAAGAGAATATTTTTCATAATTTTTGATGATATACAAAATATCATCCGGATCGAGCAAACCGTAATCACGGGCTACCCTGGTGATAATTTTCATTTCGTTTTCGTCAAGCACACCGTCTGCCAATGAAAGCTTGACCAAAGTGGCAATAACCGAAATACGGTTTCTAAATTCTGCGTTTTCGTATGCGTCAATAATACCCATAATTTTAGTTGTTTTTAAGTTAATTGTTCTTTATAAAAGTCGTAAAAATACGAAATAGTTTCAATGCCTTTAAAGTAATTGAACACGCCATAATGTTCATTAGGCGAATGGATAGCATCAGAATTTAAACCAAAACCCATTAAGATGGATTTGCTTCCCAATTCTTTTTCAAACAACGGCACAATAGGAATGCTTCCACCGGAATAAATTGGTAAAGGTTCCTTGCCAAAGGCTCGTTTCATAGCCTTTGCAGCCGCTTTATAACCCGGACTGTCCGTGGGGGTAACATATGGATAACCACCATGCAAATTGGTTACTTTAACTTTGACTGCTTTCGGAGCCAATTGTTTAAAATATTGTTCAAATAAATCGGGAATTTCTTCGGGGTCTTGATCGGGAACCAAACGCATACTGATTTTGGCATAAGCTTTTGAAGGGATAATGGTTTTAGCCCCCTCACCCGTGTAACCACCCCAAATTCCATTGACATCCAGGCTGGGACGAATGCTTTGCCGCTCAAGTGTCGTGTAGCCTTCTTCACCATATACGTCAGCAATCCCTAATTCTTTTTTATATTGCTCTAAATCAAATGGCGTATGAGCAATGGCAGCTCTTTCTTCCGGCGATAATTCTTTGACTTTGTCATAAAATCCCGGGATAGTAATACGGTTTTTATCATCGGTCAAACGGGCAATCATCTTAGCTAAAATATTAATTGGATTGGCTACCGCACCGCCGTAAAGCCCGGAATGTAAATCACGATTGGGTCCGGTAACTTCCACTTCAACATAAGCCAAACCACGCAAACCGGTTGTAATAGCCGGCACATCATTGGCTACCATTCCGGTATCGGAAATGATAATGACATCGTTTTTCAATTTGCCATGATTGCGGGCAACATACCAAGCCAAACTCGGCGAACCGACTTCTTCTTCGCCTTCAATCATAAATTTAACATTGACCGGTAACTGGTTTTGTTGCAATAAATATTCAACGGCTTTCAAATGCATAAACATTTGTCCTTTGTCGTCAGAAGCACCACGAGCAAAAATAGCGCCTTCCGGATGAATATCCGTTTTTCTGATAACAGGCTCAAACGGGTCTGACTCCCACAATTCAATAGGATCCGGAGGTTGCACATCGTAATGTCCGTAAACTAAAACCGTTGGTAAATCCGGATTGATAATTTTTTCTCCATAAACAATCGGATAGCCCGGTGTTTCTTCTATCGAAATATTTTCCAGCCCTATTTTTTCCATTTCATTTTTAATATAATCAGCCGCCGCTTCAACATCGGCAACATAAGCAGGGTCGGCACTTACCGAAGGTATCCGTAATAAATCAAACAACTCGTCCAAAAGCCGCTGTTTATGATTTGACAAATAAGTATTGATATCTTGCATAGTTTTATTTTGTGATAAAAATACAAAAAAATCGGCAAAACCCCGTATTAATTTTGCCGATTTACAGTTTTTAAAAAAGAATGTCTAATCTTCTATAAAATTGATTTCATAAGTCACTTCTGCAAAACTTCTAAACATTTTATAGACCCCGCAGTAACGGCTTTCGGACAAAGTAACACATTTTGTCAGTTTTTCGCGATTTAAGTTTTTACCTTTAAATGTGTAAATTACATGCACTTTGTCAAAATATTTTGGATGCTCCTCAGTCATATGGGCATCAACATCTACGGTAAAATCAGACACATTTTCATCAATGCGCATTTTTTTCATCAATGACGCGACATCCAATCCGGTGCAACCGGCAAGGGCTACTAACATTAAAGGTTTAGGTTGATATCCGTAACCGATACCGCCAAATTTTTCTTCCGCTTCAATATGAATAGGCGCATCTTGTCCGGCTGTATAGGCATCAAATTGCATATTGCCTTTCCAAACTAACTTTGTTTTTGCCATAATTGTAATTTTAAATTAGTGCAAATTTAGTGAAATTAGTTGTAAGTTTTTAAACCGGATACCAATAAAACACCTGTAACTTGATAAAAAAGATGATGCCTAATACTATTTTTAGCAGAATAACGTTGTATATGTTATAATTATAATCTACCTTTGTAGATTAAAGTAATAAACACAAACAAAAACTCATGGAAACACAAGGAAACAATTCAAGCATCTTAAAAGTATTAGTAGCCTTATTAGGTATCGGTATTTTAGGGTTAGGATATTACACCTATGATATGTATAAGGATTCGCAAGAAACCCAACAATTATTACAACAAGAAAAAGAGCAGGTTCTTAATGAATTAAACGATTTAAAAATCAATTACGATCAAGCCCTTCAAGAAAAAACAGAAGTCTCTCAAAAATTTGAAGAAGCTAAAAACCGTATTGAAGCTTTAATTGCGGAAATCAAAAAACAAAAAAAGATCACAGCCGGTGTCATTCATAAATACAAACGTGAAATTGCCGCACTTAAAGCCCAACGTGACAAATTATACAAAATAGCGGACTCGTTGCGCGCTGCCAATATGCAGTTAATTACGGAAAACGACAGCTTAAACACCGATTTGGAACGTCAAAAACAATTTGCCGACACTTTGCTTAACAAAAATGAGCAATTATCTCAAACCTTAAACAAAGCAAAAATTTTATATCCGACCAATATTACCGCACAAGGCGTTAAAGTCAAAAGTTCGGGTAAAGTTGTAGAAACTTCTAAATACAGACGCGCTACGGATATTCGAGTGTGTTTTATCGTTCCTAAAAATGATATTCTAGAAACCGGCAAACAAAAATTTTATGTTCGCATCGTTAACCCTGCCGGAGAAGTTGTCGGTAGCCAAGAAACCATTGAAGTGGACGGACAAAACATCATGATCAGCGGTGTCGAAGATGTTATTTACGAAAACAAAGCTTTAAAAGTTTGTATTTTTGTAAAACCACAAGATAAAAAACGCGAATTTATCAAAGGAAAATATGACGTTGATTTGTATCATAATGGTCATAAAGTCGGTTCAACAAGTTTTGAATTAGAAGGTGGTATCTTTTAAAATGCCGAAGTTTTAAAAAAT
>Ga0256832_1002749_pt1 | contig 12021 bp, 10 predicted proteins | sample 134614metaG_FD_190534 | JGI IMG/M metagenome (GOLD analysis project Ga0256832, IMG submission 190534) | Hydrothermal vent microbial communities from Lau Basin, Pacific Ocean - 134-614 | ecosystem: Environmental > Aquatic > Marine > Hydrothermal vents | place: Pacific Ocean: Lau Basin | collected... | reverse complement strand
GGTTATCTGCCCAACGAAACCCGGGAGTTGTCAACGGCCCTCCGGGGATATTCGGCCGCGGCGGGAGATCAGATAAAAAGCCGGGGAGCCTTTGCCGTCTATGACGCCGCCTCCGGTAACTGGCGGGGAGATTTACGGGAGCTGCGTCCGGGACAGGGCTACCTGCTAAAGACCTCCGCCAACGGCACGCTGAAGTATGAATCCACCGCCGCCGTTACTCTGCCGGGGAACATACCCACCCTTGTCAATGCCGGCCCCGCCGCCGATGACGCGCTTAATCCCCATGCCTTTGAGGCCGGCATGAACCTGATTGGCGTTTTGCAGCTGGGCGGCATCTTAAGCCGGGACACCACTTTTACCGTCAGCGCCTATATTGATGATGAACCGCGCGGAAAGGGAACCCTGCAAAGGGTTGAGGGACGAACGGAAGCCATGCTTTTCCTGACCATCTACAACCGGCCCGCCTCAAACGATTCCGTGCGCTTTGTCATCAGCGACGGACGGCAGAGTTATACGGTAAGGGAGCGCATTTTTTTTGAACAGGACAAAGTCCTGGGCAACCTGAGCGTACCCTATGTCCTTACTGTTAAGGATGAAACCAGCCCAACGCTCACATCGGCGTTTCACTATTCCAGCGCTCCGGGGCTGAAACGTTTTGTCACCCTCTATATCTCCTCCAGCGAGCCGCTCTCCGCGCCGCCGTTTGTGTTGGTAACCTCGCCCGGCGGCCGGGAAAACACGCTGGCCACAACCCTGTTTGACGCCGACAATCATATCTACCGGGCCTCCCACACGCTGAGCGCCGAAGGTTCCAGTTCCTTTTACATAGTGGCAACCGATTTTGGCAACAACAGTACCCGCGAGGTAAAGACACTGAACCTGCAAAGCCTGAGCAAGGGCGCGGCGCTTACGGCGGTAGTGGATACCAGCGCCTCCTACAGCGTCAGCGCCGCGGAAGCGCGTCAGGACGCGCTGCTCTTTACGGAAGTGATCCCCGCCGCCAATACGGCCGGGGAGCAACAGGCCATGAGTTCGGCCTACCGTTTTTATTCCCCCGACGGATTCAGCGGAAAAATCGATCTGACCATCGCCCTGCCCGCCATGGGTCTGAGCGAGGAGGAACAGAGAAAAGTCGCCCTTTACCGTCTTGATGAGCAGGAAGGGGAATGGATTTACGCCGGCGGCCGTTTTGACCGGGGCCGCCTGAGGGCGCGGGTGGAGGCCGGCGCGGTGTACGGCGTCCTGTACGATCCCGGGCGGGTGGTGTTACCGGAGATTTTCGCTTTACACCAGAATTATCCCAACCCTTTTAACCCGGTAACCAACATACGCTTTGATCTGCCGCGAAAAAGCGATGTAAAACTGGAGGTTTACAACATGCTAGGTCAAAGGGTAAGCGTCGTGGCCGAGGAGGAAATGGAAGCAGGCTTCCATTCCCTGCAATGGAACGGCCGGGACGCCGCCGGACGGACGCTGGCCTCGGGGGTCTACATATACCGCCTGCAGGCAGGCTCCTTTATCACGGCCCGTAAAATGATTTTGCTTAAATAAACTGCTTTCTGGGAGATAAAAATGAAAAAGCTTTTTCTGATTCCGGTGATCCTGTTGATAACCATCGCCTGTAAAAAAACCGTTATCGAGTTTTCCGATTATGCCCCGATCGAGGGCACGATTGAGGATATTGTTATCGAAGAAGGTCTGCAAAACTATGGCATCGACTTACGGGAGACCTTTAAAATCAGCGGTCAGGAGAACCGCGTTTTGCAGCACAGCATAACCGCCAACAGCAACCCCTCCCTGGTTACCGCGCAGGTTGACGGCGACCTGCTGTTATTAACAATCCAATTGGGCTTAACCGGCAGCGCCCGGCTCACCCTGCGCAGCGAGTCGCCCTCGGTGTTCAGGGAAACCGATTTTTCGCTTACGGTCACACCGCTGGAGGCGAAGACGGCCATGGAACGCGCCCGCGCCTTTTTCCGGGAGGGAGAATATGAGACCTCGCGGGGCTATTTTCTGCTGGTGACCCGCAAAAGCAACAGCGCCCTGTATGCCGAGGCCTTTATGGGCTCCGGTTTCAGCAAAATGCGTCTTGAGGGAGACGATCCCGGCTATGGGGATCTGATTCAAAGTCTGGCCTTTGACAACGGCCAGGCCGACGCCCGGGCCGGGCTAAGCTTACTGGAATATGCCCAAAAGAAAAACTACAGGGAAGCCATTCGTCTCGGCAAGCGTGTGCTGGCGGCAAACCCGGACTATCGTTTTTCGCTGGACCCCGCTCTGGATAAAAATGATCTTCGCCTGAACATTGCGCTCAGTCAGTTTGCCCTGGGGCGTTATGAAGAGTGTCTGGCCAGCATTATTCTGCTAAACCCGGACTTTGACGCCCGGGCTGGCGACGAAGATTTTACCGACCGGCTTTTACGGGAACTGAACCGGCTGACGCTGCTCTACGGCTGATCCGTTGCGGCGCCGGGCCGGGACAAAGGTTTCCCTAAAACATGCCGTTATCATGGGCCATGGTTTCGGGAAGAATTTGCAGCACATCCCAGTGCTCCACAATCTTCCCGTTCTCATCAAAACGGAAGATATCGATACCGGCATATTCATGATCGCCGGGCCAGGTTTGATGACAATGCAAAACCACAAAATCGCCCTCGGCAATGGCCCGTTTAAATTCCACCTTCTTTCCGGGATAGTCGCGGGCCATGCGCTCAAAGTACTCGATAAAAGCCTCCTTACCATCGGCCACGTGGGGATTATGCTGGATATAGACATCCCCGGCAAATTTTTCAATGGCCTGGCGCGGACGGCACTGGTTAAACATCAGGTCATAAAACTCCATGGCCTTAAGTTTATTGCTCTGGATGGGATCGGTCAGCATCTGGTCACCTCCTGGTTTTGTTTCGTAAACAGTTTAAGGCAAAGGGGGCCATAAATTCAAATCCAGCAAAAAAAGCAACCCAAGCCTTCATCCGCCACACCCCTTTTTTAACAATTGTTTAGGCAATTTAGGGCAGGCCTGACAATTTTTTCATTAACAACTGTACATTTCAAAAAAAGGGACGAAGAAAAGAATACTTACCTGATTTTTCACATAAACTGATTTACACGGGAGAAAAACGTGCACTTTGTTGAAACCGTAAAAGGTGATGTAACGGTTGTGGCCGTCAAAGGCAATCTGACCCACAAGGAAGATACCGACAAACTTCATGAAAGACTGATGGCTGTTTTGAAGAAGAACGGATGCAAAATCGTGCTGGATTTGAAAAATGTCAGTATGATCACCAGCCTGGGTATCGGCGGCATCATCCGCGCCCTGCGCGCCGTACGCGAGGGAAAGGGTGATTTGAAGCTTAGCTCGGTCAATGCCAGCGTCAAAAAGGTGTTTGACATCACCAAACTGAATGAGATTATCGATATTGTCGATTCCTCGGATGAGGCCGTAAAAAAATTCACCTGAGGTTTAAGGCTTACGAGGTTATATCCCGCCAGGCCAATTTCAACTTATCCATAAAACTCTGGGGTTCGTGCTCCATGCCAAAATCTTCGGGGTGCAATTCATGCAATATGGCGCCCCAGCCGGGAAAGCCGCCCACGTTGCGGTCATCAATAAACAATTGCGCGTCGATCTTGCGGCTCATTTCATTGATATCAAACTCCTCGTCGGGATGACTTTTGTTGACGGCGTAAAACTCAACGCCGTTCCTGCGGCAGAACTCTACCGCCTCATCCAGTTCCCTGCCGCTGCGATAGGTCCATAGAATGAGCTTATGGCCGCGTTTGTTCAGTTCCTTCAGGGCTTCAAAGGCAAAAAGGATCGGCTTGCCGATTTCGGGATATTTATGTTCAACGATGGTACCGTCAAAGTCCACAGCTATTTTCATGTTTTTTTCCAACGTGTTTAATTAAATCACTACCGCGCCTTTTTTGCGCAGGGCCTCTTCCACAAAGTCAAAGGTTGAAAGCTGATCCGGCCGGCCGTTTACAATGGCCACATCATGTTCAAAATGGGCGGAGGGCATTTTATCCGCCGTTATGATCGTCCAGCCGTCATCCAGTTGGATCACGTTTTTCGTTCCCATATTGATCATGGGTTCGATGGCCAACACCATACCGTTTTTCAGGCGCGGCCCCTTGCCCGGCCGACCGTAATTGGGTACCTGCGGCTCTTCGTGTAGTTCCCGGCCCACACCGTGCCCCACCAACTCCCGCACCACGCCATAGCCATGCGCCTCGGCATGTTGCTGAATGCTGTGGGAGATATCGCCGATGGTATTGCCCGCCCGGGCCTGGGCAATGCCCAGGTCCAGACTGGCCTTGGTCACCTGCAGCAACTTCAACACCGGCAGGGGGACATGACCCACCACAAAGGTATAGGCATGGTCACCGTGATAGCCGTTCCACAGGGCCCCGCAATCCACCGAAATAATATCCCCCTCCTTCAGGGGAACCCTGGAAGGGAAACCGTGCACGACCTCTTCGTTACGCGACATGCACAGCGTGTAGGGAAATCCGTTGTAGCCCTTAAAAGAGGGCTTGGCGCCATGATCGCGGATAAAGGTTTCCGCCAGGCGGTCCAGTTCCAGCGTGGTCACCCCCGGCTCAACCTTTTCGGCAATCAGTCCCAGGGTTTTACTGACCAGTTGCGCGCTTTTACGCAGAAGTTCTATCTCTTCCGCATTCCGGATATGAATCATTGACTACTTCTTTCAAACTTATCGGTTGTTACCGCCATCATACCGGAAAAGGATACTATTCCGGTAAGACCGCAATCGATCAAATGATTAAAATGATTAATGGAATATTGATCGAAATGATCGTTTTTATCCATGACATAAAGTAAACCGGCGAGGAATGTTACAGTCCCCGGCGTAAACGGGCCACCGGAATACCGAGCTGTTCCCGGTATTTGGCCACCGTGCGCCGGGCGATGGGAAAGCCCTCCTGTTTCAGCATGGCCGATATCTTATCGTCACTCAGCGGTTTTTTGGGGTTTTCTTCTTCTACGATCTCTTTTATGCGTTTTTTTATACGGGGGGTGGCAATCTCCTCGCCATCCTCGTTTTCAATGCGTTCGTTAAAAAAGTATTTCAGTTCGAAGACGCCGTAATCGGTTTGAACATACTTACCGTTACACACCCTGCTGACGGTTGAAATATCCATATTGATCATCTCGGCGATCTCGCGCATGATCAGGGGTTTAATATAATCCGGTCCTTTTTCAAAAAAATCGTACTGCTTCTGGATTATGGCTTCCATCACCTTGAGCATGGTCATTTTACGCTGATAGATGGAATTGATAAACCAGCGGGCATTTTCCACCTTTTTACGGATGTAGCTGCGGGTTTCCGTATCGGTATTTTTTTTATCCATCAGCATGTTTTTATAGGTGGGACTGATGCGCAGAGGCGGTACATTCCAGTCGTTGAGGGTGACCACAAACTTGCCGTCCACCTTTTCCACGATAAAATCGGGAATGATGTAATTGGTACGGCTGTCAAACAGCCCTTCACCCGGCTTGGGGTTTAAATGCAGAATTTCTCCAATGGCTTCCTGCAGCCGTTCCTTGTCGATATCCAGGGCGGAAAGCAGTTTATCGTAACGCTTGTTCTTAAAATCCTCAAAATGATCACGGATTATCTCGATGGCCACGGGGTCGGGCAGGCGCTGATCCTCCAACTGCACCAACAGACATTCACGCAAATCCCGCGCGCCAACGCCGGTCGGCTCCAGTTTTTGAATCTGCCGGAGGATGCTCACCACCTTTTCCGGAGAAACGGCAAACTGTTCGGCTACTTCACGCAGATCCAATTGATTGTCCAGATAACCGTCATCACGGATATTCCAGATCAGATGTTCGGCAATTTCACGTTCCTGTTCGCTGAAACGCAATTCATGCATCTGCTCCAACAGATGTTCCACCAGCGAACTCTGGCTTACCTCGGGACGGTCAAACTCTTCTACATTTTTATCCTTGGGAATCCTTATCTCAAAGGTGTCCTCATCCTTGAACAGATCCTCGATGTTGGAGTCGTCCTGCGCTTTTTCCAGTTCTTTGACGTCATAATCCTCGCTGGCGCCGTTCTTGTCCATCATCTCCAGTTCATCGACCACCTCTTTAACCTCGGCCTGGTCTTCGGTCACGATCTCATCGGCATTCTCTTCATCGTCGCCTTCTTCCAGTACAGGATTCTGTTCCAGTTCGCTTTTTATGCGCTGCTCGAGACTCAACAGGGGCAATTGCAACAGCGTCGACAGCAAAATCTGCTGCGGCGTGAGCTTCTGCTCCATCCGTAAATTCTGACCCAGAAAGATATTATTCATAGTGATTCATTTCATTTTGGCACGATTTATGTAAGCAATATACGGCATTTCTAAAAATTATGTCAAGAAAAGAAGCTATTTATTCTGAATATGATCACTTTTTAGCCTCCGTTTTCCTGAAAAGCACAACATCGCTCCATTTACAACACTTTCTCCAGCATTTCGGCAAAATAGGCATTCTCCTCTTCCAGACCGGTATTTATGCGCAAACATTGCGGCAGGCCAAAGGCGGCCAACGGCCGGACGATAACACCTTTTTTCAATAGTTCCTCATTGATGCGCTCCACCTGCTCCCCGTTATCCATTACCAGTGTTACAAAATTGGCCTGGGATTCAATATAACGCAACCCCAGACGGTCAAACAGATCATAGAAGAAAGCCAAACCCTTTTTATTCAAATCGATATAAGCTTTGAGCCAGGCTTCGTCTTTCATGGCCGCCCGGCCGGCCACCTGGGCGGGAATGCCGGGTTCAAAGGGCAGCTTGACCTTCATCAGATTGTTGATCACCTCGGCCCGGGCAAAACCGTAACCGATGCGAATACCGGCCAGGCCATAGGCTTTGGAAAAGGTGCGCAGGGTGATCACATTGTCCAGACGGTATTTCATGGAATCGGGGTAGACGGGATTCTCATAGCAAAATTCAAAATAGGCCTCATCCATGATGATCAGCACATGGGGCGGTACCTGCTCCATAAAGGTCAGGAACTCCTTTACCGTAAAAATGGTGCCTGTGGGATTATTGGGATTGGCCAGGTAAACGATCTTGGTTTTATCATTAATGGCCCCGGCCATGGCGGCCAGATCGATGCGGTAATCCTTCAGTGGCACGGTGCGCAGCTTGATGCCCCGGGATTGGGCCAGCACGCGGAAGCCGATAAAAGTACCTTCCGACGTCAGCGCCTCTTCATCATCCAGCAGAAAGGTACGCATGATGACCGACATGATGCCTTCGGAACCATGCCCGGTGATCACATTTTCCTCCAGCACGTCAAAGCGGCGGGCCAGCGCACCCCGCAGATCGTGACTGACGGGATTGGGATAGCGGTGTAAAGAGCCCAGGCAGGCCTGAACGGCCTTAATGGCTTCGGGCGAGGGACCCAGCGGATTTTCATTGGAGGCCAGCTTGACTATTTTACGCGGTTTATAGTCGCGGGCGATTTCGGCAATCGATTTTCCCGCCTTGTAAGGAATGAGATTTTTTATGTGATCGGGTACCAGGGGCATCTAATTCTCCTAACTTATCCTAAGAGAAGAAGTTACGAAAAAAATATCACGCGGGAAAAGGAGAATATTGAAATTTATCCCGGTGGCTCTTTCCTGTCCGTCCGGTTTTACCCAAACAAAGGTTCTTCCTTTTTCTTTTGTTGCACCGGAAGAAACAAAAGTATCGGCGGAATTTTATCTCCTTACCATGACTTCAGGCATTGCCACCCGGTCACCCGAAAATTCCGCCTTTTTCCCTTGGGCAGTGAATACTCTTAAAACTTACTCACACTAAGCCACTAAGACGCAAAGAAGTGATTTTTACTTTTGAAGTTCCCGAAAAACAGCCAATGGTTTGAAAAACCTTATCTCTCTTTTACAAACCTTAGTAGAAAAAAGGCTCTTAAAAAGAAACAACCTTATTGCCGCTCCTGGTCTTGCATTTCCTTTTTATTAGACACACAAAGACACTAAGGCACTCAGTTTGTTTTATCCGTCTTTCTTAAGGCCCGGAGTCAAACTCAGCCACCTTTTTGTATTTTTTATTTTGTATTTTTTATTTCCTTGTTTTATCATTCCCAGGGTTTTTCCCATACCGGTATTTCTCTCTCCACAACATGGAGAGTTATTGGAGGCGAGGGGCAATCAGGCGGTTTTAAAGGTATTCAGTCTAAAGGAAAAGGTGCTGCCCTTGCCTTTTTCGCTGGCCACCAAAAGCGCGCTTTTATGAACCTCCATAATTTTTTTGGCAATGGCCAGTCCCAAACCGGTACCGCCGGTTTTCCCGGAACGGCTTCCTTCCACCCGGTAAAAACGATCAAAGATGTATGGCAGCTTGCCGGCCTCTATGCCGGGGCCGGTATCCTTCACCCGCACCCGCAGCCCTTCGCCGTCAAAATCGGTATCGATGGTGACCGTGCTGCCGCGCGGGGAGTAACGGATGGCATTTTCCAGAAGGTTGGTCAGCACGCGTTCGATCAGGGCCACATCGGCATAAACTTGGGGCAGGGTATCCGGGATATCTATCTTTATTGCCACCCCGGCCTTTTCGGCCCGCGGTTGCAGCTTCATCTTTACCTCATACACCAGGTCTTTTAATAAAAACGGTTCCATCTGCGGTACAATCTGGTTGGCGTCCAGCTTGGAAAGCTCAAACAGTTCGCCCACCAGTTTTTCCAGACTGTGGCTGCTCTCCAGAATGATGTTCAGATAGTTTTGTTTTTCCTCTTCCGACAGTTGATCCTTTTTTATCTGCAGCGTTTCAAGATAGCCCCGTATGGAGGCCAGCGGACTGCGCAGGTCGTGCGACACATTGGCGATCAACTCCCGGCGCAGGGTATCGGTCTTCTTTAGCTCCTCGATATTGGCTTCGATGGTTTCGGCCATGCGGTTAAAGGTCTGGGCCACCCGGGCAATTTCGTCTTTGTGGTTGTCCTCCAGCCGGGCCCGGTAATCCCCTTTTTCAAAACGGGACAGCACGCTGCTCATGCTGCGTAAACGGCCGGTAAGCAATCCGAACAAGATAAGACCGGTTATCGCTGTCAGCACGACGGTAATCACCAGGCTTTTTACAACGGTTTGATACACATAATTCTCCCGTGTGGAACTCAGGGCCTTGTCATATTGTTCGGAGCCGATAATCACATAGAGGTAACCGTCCGTATCGGGGCCGATGTGTAACGGCGCGGCCGAAAACGGTTTCTTAACACCGGGATTCCGGGGGTCGTCGCCCACAATCAAACGCTGATCGCCCTCGGACAGGAACGCGTTGACCGGCGTTAAGGCCACATGGGTCGACTTCACCTTTTTATCCGGTTCGGCAAAAAAGGCCAGTATTTTCCCCTGATCATCCAACAGATATATTTCGATTTTGGGATTGAGGATCATGATATAATGAATGGCATGTTCCACCGCCTTAAGATCAAGACTGTCCCTCACGGAAGGTTCCAGCTCACGGGCCATATCGCGGGCCAGACGCAGGTTCAGCCTTTGATCGGCTTCATTGTAATAGGCTTTCCAGGAGTTTACGGTTAAATAACTTTGCACCGCGCCCATTATGAGCAATAAAACCAGAAATATGATTGAAATTTTTGCGTAAAATGAATTAAATATCTTTTGCACCGTTACTCTCCCGATCCTGCTTCGAAGCGGTAGCCCACGCCCCAAAGTGTTTTTATAAATTTAGGCTGCGCCGGATCCCGCTCTATTTTATTGCGCAGACGGTTAATGTGTGAACTGACCGTATGTTCATAGCCTTCATATTGCGAGCCCCAAATCAGTGAAAGCAGACGCTCCCTGCTGTAGGTATTTCCGGGATGTGAGGCGAAAAGGGTCAGCAGTTCAAATTCCTTGGCCGTCAGTTCCACCCGCTTGCCATCCAGCAAAACCGTATGTTTATCCAGATCAATGCTCAGGCCTTCAAACTCCAGTTTTGGCCCGGCCATGCGCGCTTCATTCTTTTCATCCTCCAGCTCTATACGCCGCAGGATGGCTTTGATCCGCGCCAGCAGTTCCCGCACGCCGAAGGGCTTGGTCAGATAATCATCCGCGCCCACCTCCAGACCCAGCACCTTGTCCAGTTCCTCCGATTTGGCCGTCAACATCAGCACCGGCGTAAAGGGATCGCTGGCTTTATAGCGGCGGCACACCTCCAAACCGTCCATATGCGGCAACATCAGGTCCAAAATGATCAGCGCGTATTCCCCGCTCAGCGCTTTTTCCAGACCGCTGACGCCATCATAGGCGCGATCAAGCGTAAAACCGGCGTCTCTAAGGTGGATCTCCACCAGATCGGTAATTTTAGCATCATCCTCTACCATTAAAATCTTATTTTTTTTCATGGGGCAACCTGTATGTTAGTCTGTGTATAAGCGGAATAAAATATTCCCGTTTATAAAAACCGTCGCGACCGTCGTTATATTTCCTTTAAAACAAAAAAGAATCCGGTCATGACAACCGGATTCCAAAGTAAGGGTTCCTCGGGACTCAAACAAGACTACAGAACACGGGTGATCGTCACCTTAGCTACCGCGCCCTGCCAGCCGTAAAGAGCCGGATCCAGGTCGCCCACCCCGAGAATGCCGGGATGCACACGGATCGGTTCCTCGGTGGGAACGCGCACATGGGGGCTGCCACAGCAGGGGCCGGGGATATGATCAACCGACTCGGTATTTTTTTCCGAACCGGCGTCCCAGGCCTGCAGATAGATGGTTTTGGAACCGCGCAGGGGCATCAGCACCCCATCCACTCCGGCAAAGGCATCATTGGTATTAACCAGCATGGAGGCAATGGAGAGCTTAAAGAAGCCGGGGCGCGCCTTGATGCGTATGGTGGTGGAAGCGCCGGGGAAAACCACGCCGTCACCACGCTGGACATCATAGACCAGGGGATTGCTTTCCAGCGAGGCCACCAGGGGATCGCTGACCGCGTCCTCGGCAATTTGCGCTATCTCCGTGGAAGCGATCTGGCCGGCACGGAACATATGGGTATGCAGGTTATGCGTGGCCATCACCGGCGGCGACATGGGCTGGCTGGCGCCGGGACCCGTGGCCGGGGTCATATTCTCAAAGGTAATCTCATAAACAGGCGACAAATCGGCATCGATTTGAGGCGCCCGTAAATTTTGCCCCCTGAATTCATCCGGGCCGTCACCCGAAACAATGGAATTACCTTGCTGGCAAGACCAGACCAGGGCCAACGCGGCCGCTGCAATAAAAAAACGAGATAAAGACTTCATAAGTCCTCCGGTATGTTGTGAAACTGTTGACGCAGGCATTATGCGGCCGGTTTTTAACAAACAGTTCACGGAAATTCAAACATTTACCGTTTACTTTTCACAACAAATCGTTCGCCTGGCGGAAATCCTCCGCGGAAAACCAGCCTTGCGGTCGATGTCCGGCATCAGCCAATCCGTTGAAACGGATTGGGGGACTCTCATGTTCTTTCGATGCACCCGGATGAATCCGGGCGTTAACGTTTTACCCATAGATTACTCCCCTCCCCGGGGGTTCGGGGAGGGGCCGGGGGTGGGGTGATGCCCGAGCCGATCAAGGGGAGGATTCCTCACTGTATACGGAATGACACTAAAAACAAACCTTAAAATAAATATGTAAATATTTATATCTTAAAATTATTTTTCCACGCTTTGTTTTAATTTTGATGGCCCATTAAAATATAAGCCGACCCAACGATTAGATCGGTATAGACATACCCGACTCCGACAAACAGATTGCTCTTTGACGACAATGCGAGAATGGTATTGCGGTTTGGGCCGATTTGACGCCATGACCGCCCGTTCCAATGCAATAGTAATCCTAAATCACCGCCAATAAAAACATTGTTGAGATTATTCCCCCGGATGCTTTCCTGAAAAATAGACGGTATCGATGGTACGGGTAGCCATGTCTCGTTTTTTAAATTATTTTGATAAAAACCATCCCCGCAAATGTACCATTGACGGCCTTTGGCACTCCAAATGGACAATATGGTGTGT
>Ga0256832_1002748_pt1 | contig 12024 bp, 9 predicted proteins | sample 134614metaG_FD_190534 | JGI IMG/M metagenome (GOLD analysis project Ga0256832, IMG submission 190534) | Hydrothermal vent microbial communities from Lau Basin, Pacific Ocean - 134-614 | ecosystem: Environmental > Aquatic > Marine > Hydrothermal vents | place: Pacific Ocean: Lau Basin | collected... | reverse complement strand
GAGATCGAAGGCTGAGCTCGTCGAGCAGATCAGCCATTGCTGGCTTTCACCCTCACAGATCCGGACGTGCGGATTTCCCGCATCCGGCTCTTCCAAGCAGGTAACCCGGATCGACCGGGAGCCAATTTTCTGGGCGCATGATCTTTGGCATGGGCAGAATGAACACTGTGTTCAGAAGCTCCGTCAGTCGGCCTTTCTTGCCTTTCTGACTCCTTTTGCGCAAGCATTGTCTCCAACTGGGCTGGATCATGCTTTTGCCCTCATGGCCAAAAACCTTCGTAGGCCGGTTCCAGTACCGCGGAACCGGCTGCGCCGCTGCCCGATCCGCCGCGCTTGATCGGGCCTGCGACTTGTCATATGCGCGGAGGACGTTTACAGCACCGATTTCGGATAAGAACCGAGAACCTTGCAGACGCGGCTTTCGCGTTCCAGTTCGTCGAGCGCGGCGGCCAGTTCCGGATCTTCGCGATGGCCTTCGACATCGACGAAGAAGACGTAATCCCAGACGCCCTGGCGTGAAGGCCGGGATTCGATGCGCGACATGCTGATGCCGTGCTGCGCGAACGGGGTCAGCAGGCGATGCAGGCCACCGGCCTCATTGCGCGTGGCCAGTAGCAGGCTGGTTTTATCGTTACCGCTCGGCGGGACGTCTTCCTGGCCGATGACGAGGAAACGGGTGGTGTTGCAAGGTTCGTCTTCGATCCTTTCGGCGAGCACGCGCAGGCCGTAGATCTCGCCGGCGGTCTCGCTGGCGATCGCGGCGGCGCGCGCTTCCTCGCGCGCGCGGCGCGCGGCCTCGGCGTTACTGCCGACAGCGATGCGCTCGGCGCGCGGCAGCTCGCGGTCGAGCCAACCCCGGCATTGCGCCAGCGATTGCTGGTGGGAGTAGACGCGCTCGATCTGATCGAGGCTTTCCATGGCGCCGAGCAGGTTGTGGTTGATACGCAGGGTGACCTCGCCGCAGATGCGCAGCGGGGAGTTCATGAAGCGGTCCAGCGTGTGGCTGATGACGCCTTCGGTGGAGTTCTCGACCGGCACGACGCCGTAGTGGCAGTTGCCGGCCTCGACCTCGCGAAACACTTCCGGGATCGAGACCAGCGAGGTGGTCCCGACGGCATGCCCGAAATGCTTCAACGCGGCAGCCTGGGTGAAGGTGCCTTCAGGCCCGAGAAAAGCGATGTTCAGGGGCTGTTCGAGCGCCAGACAGGCCGACATGATCTCGCGGAACAGGCGCGCCATGGTCTCGTCCGAGAGCGGACCGCGATTGCGTTCCATGACCCGCGCCAATACCTGCGCTTCGCGTTCCGGGCGGTAGAAGTGAGGGGCGGGGTCTTCCTTCAGCTTGATCCGCGCGACCTCCCGCGCGGCCTCGGCGCGACGCGAGACCAATTCCTGGATCTGCTCGTCCAGCGCGTCGATGCGCTGGCGGATCGCGGCGAGTTCGTCGACCCCGGCCATCGCGGACTACTCTCCGCAGCCCAGGCAGCGCACCGAGAGCACGCCGTCGATCGCGCGCAGCCGGCCGAGCGTGGCCTCGGTCGGAGCGCGCTCGACGTCGAGCAGGGTGACCGCGATATCGTCACGCGATTTGTTGACCATATCGACGATGTTCAGCTCGGATTCGGCCAGCGAGGTGGTGATCTGACCGACCATGTTCGGCACATTGCTGTTGACCACGGCGATGCGGTGCTGACCGGAATCGCGTGGCAGCTCGATCTCCGGGAAGTTCACCGAGTTGGTGATATTGCCGTTTTCAAGGTAATCACGGATCTCGTCGGCGACCATGATCGCGCAGTTTTCCTCGGCCTCTTTCGTCGAGGCGCCCAGATGCGGCAGGGTGATGCAACGTGGATGGTTCTTCAGCAGATTGCTGGGGAAATCACAGACGTAGGCGTAGCTGTGGCCGGCATCCAGCGAGGCCACCACGGCCTCGTCGTCAAGGATGCCGTCGCGCGCGAAGTTCAGCAGCACCGAGCCCGGCTTCATCAGTTTCAGGCGCTCGGCATCGATCATCTTGCGGGTGGAATCGACCAGTGGCACATGGAAGGTGACGAAGTCGGAGCGCGCGAGCAGGTCGTCGACACTGAGCGCCTGACGCACGCCGGATTCGAGTTGCCAGGCGGATTTCACGGTAATCGTGGGGTCATAGCCGACCACTTCCATGCCGAGCGCGCGCGCGGCATTCGCCACCTTGACGCCGATCGCGCCCAGACCGACGACGCCGAGCGTGCGGCCCGGCAGCTCAAAACCGACGAAGTTCTTCTTACCGGCCTCGACGGCCTTGTGGATGGCGGCATCGTCGCCTTCGAGGGCGCGCGCGAAATCCCACGCCGGGCCGATGTTGCGCGCCGCGATCAGCATCCCGGCGATGACCAGTTCCTTGACCGCGTTGGCGTTGGCGCCCGGGGCGTTGAACACCGGGATGCCACGCTCGGTCATGCGCCCGACCGGGATGTTGTTGACGCCGGCGCCGGCGCGGCCGATGGCCTTGACGCTGTCGGGGATCTCCATCTCGTGCATCTTGGCCGAGCGCACCAGGATGGCATCGGGGTGGCTGATCTCGGAGGCGACCTCGTAGCGATCCCGCGGCAGGCGGTCGAGCCCGGCGACCGAGATATTGTTCAATGTCTGAATCTTGTACATCGTTTTCCCCTCAACCGTTGCGCGCTTCGAAATCGGCCATGAAATCGACCAGTGCCTGCACGCCCTCTTCCGGCATCGCGTTGTAGATGCTCGCGCGCATGCCGCCGACCGAGCGATGGCCCTTCAAGGTCAGCAGGCCGGCTTCACGGGCCTCGTCGAGGAATACCGGATCGAGCGCCGGATCAGCCAGGGTGAAGGGTACATTCATCCAGGATCGTGACTCGATGGAGACCGGGTTGGAGTAGAAATCGGAGGCATCGATGGCGCTGTACAGCAGTTCCGCCTTGCGCTGATTGATGCGGGCCATGGCCTCGAGACCGCCGAGCGCCTTCAGCCACTGGAATACCAGCCCGGCCAGGTACCAGGCGTAGGTCGGCGGGGTGTTGTACATCGAACCGTTGTCGGCATGGGTCTTGTAGTCGAACATCGTCGGCTGGCCGGCGCGCGCATGGCCGATCAGGTCCCTGCGCACGATGACGAGGGTGAGCCCGGCCGGCCCGATGTTCTTTTGCGCGCCGGCGTAGATCACGCCGAAGCGCGAGACATCGACCGGGCGCGAGAGGATGGTCGAGGACATGTCGGCGACCAGCGGCACGCCGTTGGTTTCCGGGACATAGGGAAACTCGACGCCGCCGATGGTTTCGTTCGGGGTGTAATGGACATAGGCCGCTTCGGCATCGAGCTGCAACTCGTTCTGCTCCGGCGCGCGGGTGAAGTTGTCGGCCTCGGTGGTCGCGGCGATATGGACCTCGCCGTAGCGCCGGGCCTCGGCGATCGCTTTCTTCGACCAGGCGCCGGTGTTGATGTAATCCGCGCCGGATTTTTCACCGAGCAGGTTGACCGGCACCATCGAGAACTGGCTGGATGCACCGCCTTGCAGGAACAATACCGCGTAGTCGTCGCCGATGCCCATCAGCTCGCGCAGGTCGGCCTCGGCTTGTTCGGCGATCGAAAGAAACTCCTTGCCTCGATGGCTCATCTCCATCACCGACATGCCGCTGCCGCGCCAATCGAGCATCTCCTGTTGAGCCTGTTCCAATACGCTTTGGGGCAACATCGCCGGTCCGGCGCTGAAGTTGTAGGGTCGATTCATGATGGACTGCTTCCGGGTAAAGGGTTGATAGTACGGTTGGCGGGAGCGGCGACGACTTCTCCCGGCCAGTTTGATCCTGTGTCCGCTACGCGCTTTCGCCGCCGTCTTCGTCCGGCAGGGTTTCGATGCGTTCGATGCCGATCAGCTTCTCGCCCTTGCTGAGGCGGATCATCTTGACGCCCTGGGCGCCGCGTCCGAGCACCGAGACATCGGCCGCGCGCGTGCGCACCAGGGTACCGCCATCGGTAATCAGCATGACCTCGTCGTCATCGCGACAGATCAACACGGCGCCGATCTGCCGGCCGTTGCGCTCACTGGTGCGGATCGAGATCACGCCCTTGCCGCCCCGCCCCTTGGTCGGGAATTGATCGACCGGGGTGCGCTTGCCATAGCCGTTTTCGGTGACGCACAGCACGTCGCCCGGCTCGACGACGATCAGCGAGATCACGCGATGGCCTTCACCCAGGCGGATGCCGCGCACCCCGCCGGCGGTGCGGCCCATCGGACGCACGTCGGATCCCTTGAAGCGAACCGCCTTGCCTTCGGTACTGAACAGCATGATGTCGTGACTGCCATCGGTCAGGCGCGCGCCGATCAATTCATCGCCATCGCGCAGATCGACGGCGATGATGCCGTTCGCGCGCGGGCGCGAGAAATCGCTCAGCGGGGTGCGCTTCACGGTGCCCTGGCGCGTGGCCATGAAGACGTACTGATTTTCATCGTAGTCGCGGATCGGCAACACCGCGCTGATGCGCTCGCCATCCTCCAGCGGCAACAGATTGACCATCGGCTTGCCGCGCGCATTGCGCCCGGCCTGCGGCAGTTCGTAGACCTTCAGCCAGTACAGCTTGCCCCGGCTGGAGAAACACAGGATGGTGTCATGGGTGTTGACGACGAACAGTTGGTCGATGAAATCCTCATCCTTGGTCGCGGTCGCGGTCTTGCCCTTGCCGCCACGGCGCTGCGCCTGGTAGACATCGAGCGGCTGCGCCTTGGCGTAGCCGGCGTGGGACAGGGTGACGACGACATCCTCCTCGGCGATCAGGTCTTCCAGGGTCAGATCGAGGCGGCGTTCGAGAATCTCGGTGCGGCGCTCGTCGCCGAACTCGTCGCGCAAGGCGATCAGCTCTTCGCGGATCACCCGCATCAGACGATCCGGGTTGGTGAGGATCTCGAGCAGATCCGCGATCTTCTTCAGGATCTCTTCATATTCCTTCAGAATCTTCTCTTGCTCGAGTCCGGTGAGGCGATGCAGTTGCAGGTCCAGGATGGCCTTGGCCTGAATCTCGGTAAGACGGTAGCCATCGGGGCCGAGGCCGAAACCAGGGGCCATGTCGTCGGGCCGGGAGGCCTCGGCGCCGGCGCGTTCGAGCATCGCCTCGACGATGCCGGAGCGCCAAGTCCGCGAAAGCAGCGCCTCGCGCGCGGCGGCCGGGTTCGGCGCGGCCTTGATGAGCGCGATCACCTCGTCGATATTGGCCAGGGCGACGGCCAGGCCCTCGAGGATATGGGCCCGGTCACGCGCCTTGCGCAACAGGTAGACGGTGCGCCGGGTGACGACCTCGCGCCGATGGCGGATGAAGAACTCCAACAGCTGCTTGAGATTCAGCAGACGCGGCTGTTTGTCGACCAGCGCCACCATGTTGATGCCGAACACCGTTTGCATCTGGGTCTGCTGGTAGAGGTTGTTCAGCACCACCTCGGCCACCTCGCCACGGCGCAGCTCGATGACCATGCGCATGCCGTCCTTGTCGGATTCATCCCGCAGCTCGCTGATCCCCTCGATGCGCTTCAGCTTGACCAGCTCGGCGATCTTCTCGAGCAGGCGCGCTTTGTTGACCTGATAGGGCAACTCGGTGACGACGATGCGCTGACGCTGCTCGTTGATATCCTCGATCCCGGCGCGCGCGCGCAGGTAGACGCGGCCACGCCCGGTGCGGTAGGCCTCGCGCACGCCCTGGGTGCCATTGAGCAGGCCGGCGGTCGGGAAATCGGGGCCGGGGATGTATTCCATCAAGGCGTCAATGTCCAGATCGGGATCCTCAATCAACGCCAGGCAGGCATTGATCGTCTCGCGCAGATTGTGCGGCGGGATGTTGGTGGCCATGCCGACGGCAATGCCGGACGAGCCATTGACGAGCAGATTCGGGAAACGCGCCGGCAGCACCACCGGCTCGGACTCGGATTCATCATAGTTCAGCGCGAAATCGACGGTTTCCTTGTCCAGATCATCGAGCAGGGTGTGCGCGATCTTGGCCATGCGCACCTCGGTATAGCGCATCGCCGCCGGGGCGTCGCCATCGACCGAGCCGAAGTTGCCCTGCCCGTCGATCAGCATGTAACGCAGCGAAAACGGCTGCGCCATGCGCACGATGGTGTCGTAGACCGCGGTATCGCCGTGAGGATGATATTTACCGATCACGTCACCGACCACGCGCGCCGATTTCTTGTACGGCTTGTTCCAATCATTGCCGAGTTCGTTCATCGCGTAGAGCACGCGGCGATGCACCGGCTTCAGCCCATCGCGCGCATCGGGCAGCGCGCGCCCGACGATGACGCTCATCGCATAGTCCAGATAGGACTGCCGCATCTCGTCTTCGAGGTTGACCGGGAGGATCTCTTTGGCGAACTCGCTCGTTGTCATGCAATCCGTCCGTAAGCTTGCGTTACGGCCTTATTCTGAGATTTTAAGGAGGGAATTGTACCACAGGCAGGGGGGGCGGCGCAGCGCGCGATACGGCGCGCAGGAGTGCAATCAGCGCCTGTCAGCGATCTTGCAGAGCCTCGCGCATCGCCTCGGCGGCTACCGGCTGCGCCAGCACCGCATGCAGCGGGAACAGCGCCGCGAGCTTGTCGACATGCGGCAGATCATTCTTGCCGGCGAGCACGATCACCCGCGCCGTCGGCGCGTATTTCTGCAGGCTGTACAGAAACACGTCGAGATTCGAGAGATTGACCCCGGCATAGTTGTTGGCCCAACCGTAGAAGAACTCGCCGACGACGAAATCGGGCGGCTTGCGCTTCAGGCTGGCGATCGCCTTGCGCATCGCCCCGAAGCGGAGTTCCTCCAGGCCGAGCTCGCGATACAGGGCCGACAGATCCGGGTGGCCGGGGGACTCGATCAGGGAGTAGAGCAACGCCATCCCCACAGCATAACGCAGCGCGCCCCGGCCTGCTATCATGCGTCCCGGATTACCAACCGGGGATGACAACAATGGCGGACACCTCACACCAGGGAAAAACATGGCTGTGGCTTTTGATCGCCGGAGTCGCTCTCGTCGCGATCGCGAGCTTCCTGCTCCACGGCGAAGGCTGGACCCGTGGATTGCTGCTCGGCGTCGGCGGCCTGATGATCGTGTTCAGCTCGTCGGAGATGATGATCAAGGCGGTCGACGGCTATGCGCGCCGCAAAAAGACCAACGCCTTCGTCGCCGGCACCATGGCCGGCCTGTCGAGCAACATCCCGGAGCTGGTGATGCTCGCCTTCGTATTGATGGCGACGCCGCGTGTCGGCTTCATCGTCACCGTGCTGACGTTGCACGTCGGCGCCGCCGCGTTCGGACTCTATTGCGGCCTGCTGCCGCGCGATGTCGAGGGCAACGCCTCGCTGCCGAAACCCCTGGTCGGCCTCAGCACCGATCTCTACGCGGCCGCCGCCGGCGTATTCTTCAGCCTCGGCGTGGTGATGCTGTTGATGAAGGCCTTCGCGGTGCGGGGCGGCGGCGCCCCCTCGCTGAACGTCACCGATCTCTATGTCTTCGGCGCCGTGCTGCTGCTCATCCAGGTGGTCGCGACGACCCGTCTGGTAAAGCGCTTCTCCGGCGCCCATGCGCCGCAATCGGTCGAGGACGTGCCGCTGGAAAACACCGGCGAAGCGACGCTGATGCCGCTGAGCGCGATCATCGGCTTCGGCCTCGCCGGACTGACGATCTCGGTGGTCGGCGGCCACTCGGTCGGTGAATTCGCCGATATCCTCGTCACCCGGCTGCGTCACGCCGGCTATCCCGAGATGTTCGGCGCCATCGTGCTGAGCCTGTTCTCGGCCGCCGGCGCCTTTATCATGATCGGCGCCGCTCATGTACAGAGGAAATACAGTATCGCGATGGCCAACGCCTCCGGCGCGATCACCCAGGTCCCCTTTCTGGTGCTGCCGATCGCGATGATCCTGCTCGCCGCCTTTACCCAGCTCGGTCTGATCCCGGCGCTTGACGGCGGCGACGGCGTAATCCCGATCGACATCCACACCACCAGCGCGATCCTGCTCGGCTTCCCCTCGATGCTGGTGCTATGGAAAGCGGTACAGGACGACGGCAAGGTCAACTGGGTGGAAACCAGCACCATGATCGCGATCTTTCTGTTGGTGATCTATCTGTTGGTGGCGCACGGCTAGCCTGGATTTCTCACCTGCGTTCGTAGCGAGACGGATCCAGGGGGCGTCATGGCTGGCTTTCGCGACCGGGGAGCGCGCAGGCATAGCCGACACGATGTCGAGCGCTCCGACCGAGCGAAAGCCAGCCAGGGCGTGCCATTGGGTCGTCGCAGTAGAAGGATGGTGAGAAATCCGGGCTACCCCCCTATGCTCATACCACTGCGGGACAGACGATGAATCCCAGGAAAGAAGCCGCCCCAGGACTGACGATCGGCGCGCTCGCGCGGGCCGCCGGCGTGCCTGTCGAGACAGTCCGCTACTACCAGCGCATCGGCCTGATCGAGGAACCTCCGCGCCCGACGCAGGGGTACCGCCGCTATCCGGAAGCAGCGGTCGGACGCATCCGGTTCATCAAACGCGCCCAACGACTCGGCTTCACGCTGCGCGAGATTGGGGAGCTGTTGACGTTCGATTCCCGTGGTTGCGAGGAGGCGCGACGCATCGCCGAGGCCCGGCAGGCGGAGATCCAGCGGCGCATCGCCGATCTCAATGCCATGCACAAGGCGCTGGAGCGGCTGATCGAGGGCTGTCGCCGGCCGGGGGCGCGCCACGGCGGGTGCGCCATCATCGATACGTTGCGCCGCCGCGATTGATTCCCCCGGACGAGGAACTCAATCGCCGCTGTCCGGCACGATCCATTCGCTGGCGCGGGTCAGGGGATAGCGGTCCAGCGAGTTGCGACGCATGATGTAGGCCCCACGCGAGGCGAAGCGTTGCCCGGGTCCCAGACTCAGGCGTGGATAGGTGCCGGGATTCAGCGCGTTCTCGGCCTCGTGTTCGATGTATTCGATCAGATAATCGCGCGAGAAATGGTCGACGATGTGCGCCAGGCCGTATTGCAGGATCGTCAACGCATAATAGGTATCGAACTGGATGCGCGGATAGGGGATATCGAGCCCGCGCGAGCGCAACCAGGCGCGCACGCGGAAGGCACGCGGATGATAGGCGCCGGGATATTCATAGGGCCAGGTCACATAGAGCCGTTCTTCGAGCGCCGGCGGGAGTTTCTCGGGTAACGCGGCGGCGATCGACGAGGGCAGATAGATCTCGCCGGCGATGGCCGGATGGGCGAGCAGCCAGTCCACCACCTCGCCGCCATGCCGACCGGGCCAGATCACCAGGTAGTCGGGCTGCTTCTTGCGCGCAACGAGCGCTTCGAGCTGTTTTTTCAACCCGTCTTCATCGCTGAACGCGCGGTCTTGCAGGGACACCTTCTGATCACCGAGAGCGGCGCGAAATGCCTGCGCGGGCACTTGGCCGGCGCCCGAGGCGGCATGCAGCTGCACGATGGTTTCGCCGCCCTGGAGCTGTTCTTTCAGGCTTTCGGCCAAGGCATCGGCCTCCAGGCGCAAGCCCCGGGTCAGGTAAAAGGTGTAGTAGTCGGGTCGGGGCGCGGGCTGGTCAGTGATCGGGAACAGACAGGGCACCTCATGCTGATGGCAAAAGCGCTGGATCGGCGTCCAGGCCCCTTGCACCATGCCGCTGAGCACCGCGAACACCGGTTGCTCTCGATAATAGGCATCGAGCTGCGCCGGCCAACTGGCCGGGTCTCCGTGCAGCCGCCAGACGCGGATGTCCCACAGACGGTAGCCTTTGATGAGGTCGGAACGGTAATGCGGCGAGAACCGGGGATTGCGCAGGTCGCCCCGGGTATCGAGGTTCATCCAGTCCTTGAAGGCTTCGATGGTCGCCAGCATGGCGTCGCGCTTGCCCGGGTCGACGCCGTCGCCGACGATGGTCGCGATATGGATCACCTTGTCATCGACCCCCGGCGCCACCTGGGTGCCAAGCGTGGCGAGATAGGCGAGCAGGTTATCCATGTCCTCCTTGCCGATGCGGAAGCGCGGCATTAACGGATCCATAGGCTTGCCGTTCGGATCGACGCCCTCGCGGATCGCCCTCGCCAGGGTTTCGCGCGTGAACGCCGGGCGCACGCGTGGCTGACGGATCTTGGCCCAGAAGCTGGCCGGCTGCTCTTCCTTGAACATCTTGTCGAACAGGTAGCTGCGATGCCATTCGCGCTTGTTGAACAGGTACGAGGCGGTGATCGGCGGCACGAACTGACCACCCTCGGACGAGCCATAACCGCTGCGCCGGTGACAATTGGCGCAACTGAACTGGCTGCTGCTGAATTCGATATCGCCCTGGGTGACCGCGGTGACCTCCTTGCCGTCCGCGGTCAGGCCTTGCTCGTAGAGCCGCTTGCCGAGTTCGATATCGGGCGCGGCCAGTGCCACAACACAAAAGATCGAACCAGCGAGCAGGAAGATGAGTCTCCGGATCACGTCGGCCTCAACGCTTGGCGGATGCGATCGCCGGCTGCATCAGACGGCGGTATTCGGCAACGAAATCGGCCCCGCCCATGAGACCGTCGATGCGTTCGAAACGGCTGCCCTTGCCGGCTTTCAGAAAGGTATAGGGCTTATGGTACATCTTGTTGTTTCCGGGATAGTATGCGCCGAACGCCTTGAGCACATGCATGATATCGTGACGGTCGCCGGTAAGGAAGGTCCAGCGGCCGCTGGCGCCGAAGCGCTTGGCGTAGTTCCGCAGACGGCGCGGGGTGTCCTGCTCCGGATCGATGCTGATCGAGACGAAACGCAGGTCCGGGTCGAGCTCGGCGAGCTGCTCGCGCACCTTGCGCACCGAGGCGGTCAATACCGGACAGATCGTGGTGCAGGTGGTGAAGATAAACTGCACCACCGTCGAGTGATCCTCGATCAGCGGCGCCAGTTCGACGGGTTTTCCGTAGCGGTTGGTCAGCGTCACATCGGGGACGCGCACATGCAACCAGCTCTTTTTGAAGCGGCCCTCGGTAGGCGTCTTGTGTCGGCAGACCGAGCTGAGCTGGGCGCGGATGGCCTCCAGCTCGTCGTCCGCGGCGGGAGCGCCGGGAGCGACGAGCAAGGCCGCGCAGGCCAGCGCGATAGCGCAGGACCCGCCGCGAGGCGACATCCGAAACGTCGCCGGGATGTTCTTCATGATGGAAAATCTCCTCTGTCATCGGGGCGCCGGTCGATAGGCCGGCGCCCCTGCTGCTTCCCGGGATCCGCTCAGTGCACGGACCAGACCGCGACCTCGTGATGACGCGGGTCGAACTGGTACATGCGCAGACGCCGCGACGGTTCGAAGTTCATGTGCAAATCCACGGTATGCTCACCGAAGACATCCCTGCCATTTTGCCGTGTCGCCGGCGGCACCGTGATCAGCAGGGCGGGCACGCCCGGCGCGCCGGCATTGAACCAATAGTGGAAGCGACCGAAGGTGAACCAGGGACCGGAACCACCGACGTCGATGGTCGACTGGAACAGGTTCTCCCAGCCACGTTGGCCACCGAAGTCCACATTGGTGTATCCATGAGTGTAGTAGTCACCGTTGATCAGCTTGACGCGGATCTCCTGACCACGCAGCTTCCACTGCGGCAACTCGGCCTGGTTGTCGCCGACCATCCCACGCACATGACCGTAGATCGTGTTGTTGGCGTAGAACAGGGTGATGTCGGCATCCGGATCCTCGGCAACGCCGGTGGGCAGATGGGTGCGGTCTTTCCAGTCATCGAAGGCGCGCCGAATCCTACGCATGACATGACGCAGGGCCCGCTTCTTGCGACGCAGAGAGATCTGGGCGTTGTTTGACAGCCTGTCGAGCCGGCGCAATTGATTCCACATGATCTTGGCCGGCGCATGGTTGGAGATCTTCGCGATCGCGGCGAGCTTGTCGGCCTCGCTGGCGGTAGGGGTGTTGCCGAATACCTGGCGTTCCCAATCCGGCAGACTGACGCCATCGAGCTTCTTCAGCGCGTTTTCGATCACCGATACGCGCGGCGGATGCACGCGCCACCCCCAGTGATAGCTGAGGT
>Ga0256832_1002747_pt1 | contig 12025 bp, 9 predicted proteins | sample 134614metaG_FD_190534 | JGI IMG/M metagenome (GOLD analysis project Ga0256832, IMG submission 190534) | Hydrothermal vent microbial communities from Lau Basin, Pacific Ocean - 134-614 | ecosystem: Environmental > Aquatic > Marine > Hydrothermal vents | place: Pacific Ocean: Lau Basin | collected... | reverse complement strand
AAAAAGCGGTTCAACGCGGCCTGCGTCATCCCATAGACGACGGCCATGCCCGAGGCGTCTCCCGCGCCTTCCCCTTGCACGCCCCAACAACCGCGGTCGCCGCAGAGGATGGTGAGGGCGTTTTCATAAGGGCCGAGATCGCGTCCCTGCCAGGAAGCGATGTGGATGTGCCAGGTGAATTGGGGCCGGGCCAACGCATCCAGAAACGCCACGCCATCCTGGCGAGGAAACTCGTGTTGGAACAGCAATCCTGCGGCCTCGGCTTTGGCGTCTTCCTGGACAAGGGATTTGACTTGCCGCAGCACGGCCGTGGGCAGCAATGTCGCCCTGGATGTCTCCGATGGCGGGAGATAGGGCGCAAGTTGTGCGCCGATCATGGCCGGGAAGTCGGGCCACTGGAAGGTGACATCCAAAAAGTGCGCTCCGAGATGGGTCTGGTGAGCAATGGCCAGTTGTTCTGCACCCAGATAGTGGAACAACGCCGCGACCTGTTCGGAGGAGCGGTGGATTTGCGTGATGATGTGCCGGGGATGGAGGGCAATGGTGATGATTTTGCGCACCGCGTCGTCAATCCCCACCTCACCATCCTCCAGAGGAGCCAGGTAGCCGCGCGCCAGCAGCGAATGCGTCGCCGCCTGGGTGATCAATGTTTTTTCCCTCGGAGAAAGGTTGGCCAGGGGCGACTCCCCCAATCCCATCAAGGCGTCTCCGCCCAGCGATTGCACCAGGACAGCAAGCTCTTCGGCTCCGAAGCTCAGGCGGAAGCCTTGTGGCTGGCCCGTAGGCGCGGCATCGTCCGATGGCCGACCGATGAAGGAATCGAACACGTTCATGTGTGTGGCTTTTTCATGCCGCGTGGGCGGAGGCGGGCGGCGGTTCGGGAGGAGTGAAAGGGGTCAGGGGGTGACAGGCGCAAAGGTGAATTGGGTGAGGAAGTTGATGGATGATGCGTTGTTTTCGTTGATGCTGGATTGAGTCTGTGGCGAAGCGGGCGGCGGCGTGGGAGCCGGAACGGGAATGGGTGAAGGGGGTTGGACGGCTGGCGGCGTAGGCGTCGTTTCGGGCGCAGGGGGGGTGCGAGGCGGGGTAGGGGCCGGAACGGGCGCTGGCTGGACCTGGTTGTGGCCGTTCGACGGAGCGTCGCCGCCGAACAGAGATTGCCATCCATCATAGAGGCTGAGAGGCATCTGGGCAATGCCCTCGCCCACAGCGTCGAAGGCCCGATCGATGTTCGTACGCCAGCTTTGGGGCAGGAAGCGCGTGACCGCGCCCGTGAGGTGCTGAACCGAAGCATCGATGGTCACCAAGCCCTGGTGCAGAATGACTTCCAGCCCGCCGCTGGTCGCCTGCCCCAAACCGTCGAAAAAGCCCAGGGGATCCAGATCGGTCACGCTTTGCCAGCTATGGCTCAATCCCTCGGAGATATCGTTGATCCCTTCGCGAGTGCTGTCCATGCCCAAGCCATATTGAGCCAACGCTTCTTCTGAGGCGCTGAAATACTGGGCGTTCCACTGGTGGATCTCGAAGGGTAGGGGGCGTTGAGCAAGCTCTGGACTGAAAATGTATTCGCTATGGGGATTGAACCCCTGGCCCAGCGGAGTGGTGGTGGCGTAGGGAATCCGATCCGGGGTGACCGCGGGCAGTATTTCTGGCTCGACCACGGGGTTGACGCTGCCGGAGACGCTACTGCCGAAGAGGGCGCCGCTGGCAGGCCCGCCCAACAACCAGCCCACTCCGGCAGCAGTTGGCCCCGCAATGTCGCCATCGATAAAACGAATGGGGTCATTTTCCAGCAGGAAGTTATGGTAATTCGCTTTGCCTACCCGATCGTTGTAGGGGGCGCTGCCCGGCGCGCCAAACGTGATCACGCTGCCGATGTGGTATTTGTCCACCAGAGATTGATCATCGGCCAGGTTCATGGCGACGTGCGCTCCCTGGCTGTGTCCCACCAGACGGATGGTGGCTCCTTCGGGAATGCGATCCTCGATGAGGGCTTTTACATACAATTGGTAGGTGGAAGGAACGCCTCGGCCGGAGCTGAGATTGGCGGGCCAGTCGTTGGCGCCCACTTTCGTGTCGTTGTCGGCGTCGGTGCCGGCGATGCTGACGATGTAGTCATGCTCTCCGATCTGGATGATGGCCACCGCGGGATCGTCGCCCGGCGCCCACGTCTTGCCATCCTGTAATCCGGCGGCGCCGGGGTTGTTGATGCGATATTGTTGTTCGACGACCGCGGCCAGGTCCTGGTAGGTCGCTTGCCGGCCCAGGGACTCGTTATCCAATCGCAGGGCGGGTTGATGGCCCAGGTCGTCGTAGGGGTGCAAGGGTTTCTGCGATGGCGCTGCGGAGGTGGAAGCCGCCGGGGTGGGAGTCGCTGTGGGCGCAGGTGTGGGCGCAGGAACCGGGGCGGGCGTTGGCGGCGGCGTCACAGGCGGCGACGGCGTCGCTGGCGTCGGCGTGGGGGTCACGGCGTTTTCTGGGGGGGTGGGAACGGGCTCGGGAGGCGGCCCTTCGGGAGTCATGACTGGCGCGAGGTTGATATCGGGGGCGTTCTTGATGCCTGCTTTGATGAGGATGCGGGTGAGTCGTTCGGAAAAGGCGCCAAAAAATGCTCCCAAAGGCCGAAATATCTTGCCTACGGCCAGTCGCGAGATCCCCGAAATCACCGCATCGGGGATATCCTTCCATTCCGGGCCATCCTTGATGAGATTTCCCACCAGAGAGCTGATGGTCGTCCATGCCGTCGCGCCCAGGACGCCCTCGGTGACTTTCCCAATCCAACCGCTGCCGAAGGCCCTCCCCAAGACGCCTCTGGATAAAATCGCGGGAACGTAAATCACCCCGAAGGCAATGAGGGCGAGATCGATAGCGTAATGGCTGAGAGGTTCCAGGTGATGGTTGATGAGCCAATCGAAGATGCCAATTTTTGCGACAATGTAAGCGAACCAATGTCCCGCGATTTTGGCCAAAATCGTTTTGAACCCCTGCCCCGCTGCGCCATTGGCAAACCAACTACGCACAGCGGGCCAGGCCGTCTCCGTCAGCCAGCTCCAGGCGCGGATGGCTGTATTGCGCACGGCGGGCCAGGCCGTATCCGTCAACCAGCCCCAGGCGCGGATAGCTGCGTTGCGCACCGCGGGCCAGGCCGTATCCGTCAGCCAGCCCCAGGCGCGGATGGCTGCGTTGCGCACGGCAGGCCAGGCCGTCTCTGTCAACCAACCTGTGATTGCGCCCCAGTTGACCGCCACCAGATAGGTGGCCACAAAGGCGACAAGCCCCGCGCCCAGCGAGGAGAAAAACGCTTTGACAAAACTGAAATCGGCGTGGGTGACGCCGTACCAAACGCCCACGCCGATGGCGACAACGGCCGCAACGGCCGTGGCGATGATCAATGCTGCGGTCACAGCCACGCCAGCGAGAACCGCCACCACCACGCCGGCCACAATGACCACAGCCGCGGCAAGTCCGGCCACCAGTCCCTTGAACCAGCCGGGCGTACTGTCCCACCAGGAAGCGACGGCATCCACGCCTGTTTTCACCCAATCCGTGACGGTGCTCCATACTTTGCTGGCGCCACTTTTGACGCTCTCCCACGCGCGTTGCCACCAACTCAGGCTCTCGACGGGACTCGTTGTCGTGGGTTGAACGACGCCCGATCCTGCAGCCATGGCGCCGGCCACCGCTTCGCCACATTCCTGGCTATTGTACATACAGTCGGCCACGCTTTGCTCGGTGCGCTCGAACTGGTTGACCACTTGCGCGGCGCCGCCATTGGCGAAAACATACCACACGGCCGCCAACATCACCGCGGCGATGACTCCCAACAAAGCCATTTGCAGCGTCGAAAGGCCATCTTCGGTTTTGAGTCGGGAAAGATGTTTTCTCATGGCGCCAGACTCCTGGAAGACATGTGTGTTTCGATTTGACGGGAGAGACGCGTCATTTTCGGATGAAGGTGACGATGAGGATGAACAAACCCAGCAGCAACATCTGGACGGCTACGGCGCCGACGGCTTCCTTGACGGTTTTCTCGCCCGATTTCATCTCCATCAAGACCATGCCGATCCAAACTATGACCAGGGCTATGAACGCAGGCGTCAATAGAACGAGCTTGGCTCTTTCCGGGGGCACCGTCAGAACCAAATAACCAACGTAGGTGGCGCCAAAGATAAAACCTGTTGCTATGAGAATAATGTCGAGATTTCTGGCAATCATGATAGCGTCTCGGACGTGGTCGGTCCATGGATGCGGCCCGGCGCGCCTGGGGGCAAGTTGCAGCAGTCAGGGCGTCAGCTAATAACATAACCTACTTGGCGATGGTGACATACCACTCGGCATGAAGATGGAGACGATAGATTTGAGTGTGGCAGTGTTTTCCGCAACAACTGACAAAGGTGTACCAGCCGCGTAATCGGCGCCGTTCGGTCGAGGGATAGGCGATGGCTTCGGCCCTGGCCCGAACGTCGGTTTCATCAGAACCCACAATGTTGGGCGTTTTTTCCCTGGTTTCGACATAGACGCGCCAGGCGGGCGTGGTCACCGAGGTGCCTTTGATCCGTTCCTTCCAGCGATCATAAGTATACCAGGCCCGGGGCGTGCCATTGATAGGAGAAGCGTGATTCTGGGCGGCGTACGAACGCGCTGTGTTGACGCCAACCGAACGGGCGCCGCCACTCATCACCCACCCATAGACATAGTCATTCTGCACCCAACGATTCAGCCATCCCTGCGGATCGTTGGTGCAACTGGTCAGCGTCGTGCGATCGACCGTCAGCCTCTCGGCGATGGCCTCGGCGCCCGCATGCGCAGCGGAATCAGTAGCCATGACCGTCATCCGCCGCACCGGCAGCACCGAGATGAAGTCGGTGAATAGCACCAACAGGGCCATCAATCCGCCCGCCAGCACGAAAATGTAGAGGATCATGGAACTGCCCTCCTCTCCTTTCAGGAGGCGGCGGGCAAGATGCAGGCCTAGCGACATTTGGGCCCCCGTTCACGTTTCATACGCGAAGTGGCGCTGATCCAGACCTCCTTGCCGTCGGGTGAAAAGTAGGGAATGCGGAGAACAGGCACGCGGGTGCGGACGTGCGCCACCACCGTGCTGCCGCGGCTGATGGAGGGATCGATCTCATAGCCGGATGCGGCTGCGAACGCGGCGTTTCTGCCGGCGGCAACCGATCCCTCGCAGGCCGCCGCGGCCCGGGCGCCTTCGCGCGCGGCATTGCCGGTCACCACCATGGCATGGCCGAATAGAAACATCTGCCAGATGAGCATGGCGATGGCCAGCAGAATGGGCACCAGGATCAGAAAAGCCACCAGTTCCGCACCCTCTTCTTTCTTCAATAGCCGTCGGAGCATGGGGCCTCCTCTCGGGGTCAAACTGAAAGGCGGAAAGGATCGCTTCATCCGTGTTGAGCAACAGGGCCGCTAACGGTTTCCTTCCTGGCGAGAAATCACCTCACGATGCGAGCGTCAAAAAGATGGCGATGGAACGTTCACGATGCCTGCCAGCCGTGAACGCCCCATCGCCCGCTGATTTCCATCAACCGCCGCCAATTCTCTCGGCCCATTGAGTGAGGGAGTCGATCAGTGTGTTGCCAACACTTTCGCCGCCAGCATTCAGGGCCACAGCAATGGCGGCGCCCAGCGCCACAACCGCGACCATGATGACCAGCCATTCCAGCGCCTCGACCGCGTCCTCTTCTTGCAGCCGTTCCTGCAGATGACGCTTTAGCCAGAAAAGATAATCGGCGGCGTACTCGATTCGGAACAACATGAAATTTTCCTCCTTATTGGAAATGGTGAATGAAAAGGAACCGAAACAATGAATCGTCTGTGTTACATTCACCATAGCATATTTTCGGGGCGGGTTCAAGCGGGTTTGGTAAACGTTTGGTAAATAATCAATTTTCTCATGGTCCAGCGTTGATCGACTCGAGCTCTTTCAGGATGGCGTCGATCTTTTCCGACTCTTTCTGGAAAAAATCGCTCCATTGTTCGACTTGATCCATCTCTTTTCCTATGCTTTCTTCTCGCTCCTGGAACCGTTTGTCAAAATCATCGCGACAGTCGCCATTTTTATCATACTCGCCTTTTCGTAGGGCGAAATCGAGTCTTTCTGCTGAGAGTTTTTTTGCGTAGCAGAGACGCGCCTCGCTAATCTGGGTTGCATTTTCGAGTCTGTACGTTGCGATTTTTTCGTGAATGCACGACAAATAGGCAATCCACTCTTCGAGATTGAACAGGTCGACAAAGATTTTCTCGAACTCCTCAGCGTTGCGGGCTTCGAAATAGTCGCCGCCGCCCGCCTGCGCCACGGCCCGAAGCTGGTCGGCCGCTTCGGCGTCGACATCGAAGCCAATCACATGAACGACGGTCTGCAGTTCCGATCCCTGCAGCAATTTGGCCGCGGCCACCGGGTCGCCATCGCAGGTTTCGATGCCGTCGGAGACCAGCACCACCACATTGGTGGCGGCGTCCGCCTCCTGGATTTCCTGAAAATCGTCCAGGGCGGCGCGCAGGGAACGGGCGATGGGCGTCCACCCCGTGGGCGAGAAGGAGCGGATGGTCTGTTTGAACGCGTCCTTGTTCAGCGGCTGGAAGGGGTAAATCAGTTCGGTCCCCTGGCAGGAGACCGCGCGATCCGCCTCCTTGTTGGAGCCCTTGTGGCCGTAGACGCGCAGAGCCACGTTGACGCCCTTGGAGGGCAATTTGTCGATGAAGTCGGTCAGGGTTTGCTGGGCGATGCTCAATTTGGAGCGTCCACCCACCGCGCCCGCCATACTGCCCGAAGCGTCCAGGATCAGTTCGATGTTGAAAGTGTAGTCACCCGGCTGCAAAAACTCGGGGCGAGGACACAACTCATCGAAGGGCCTGAGCGCAATGCGGCACGGGGTGTAATCCCTGCCGTATGTGGCGATGAATTCCTGGTATGCCGCTTCGCAATCGGGCGTGGGGGTGGGCGTAGGCGCGGGGGTGGGGGTGTCGGTGGGGGTGTGGGTGGGTGCGGGGGTGGGGGTGGAGGTTGGCAGCTGGGGCGTGTCGGTGGGGGCGGCCGCGGCGGGCGGCGCGGGCGTATTCTCGACAGGCGCCTGGCCGATGGCTGGCGCGGCGGGCGTTTCCGTCGCCGGGGCGGCGGGCGTTGCGCATCCTGTTATCACCAGGGCGATCAACAAGACCCCCAGCGCGATCCACAGGGAACGATCATCGTATTTCATGGCGCCTCCGGTTGGAGAAGGTCATGGTTTTATCCGTGTTTCCTCAAGTATCCGTGTCGAATCAACAGCGTTATTATGCTGAAAGCAAATTGAAACCAAGGCTTTTGGTTTGCATTGGATCATCCATGAAAGGCGATTCGCTGGCCGCGCCGCCGCCCGCAGGTGAACCTGCGGGCTAAAAACGACGCCCCATAAATGGGGCTACGGCGCATGGCGCGAGCCGCGAGAAGCCGGGTTCACTCGGCATCGTTTCGTAGCCCGGAGCTTCAGCTCCGGGTGGACAAGGCCGAAACGCCTGATTTCAAAATGCGTTTCGTTCAGTTAAGACGATTCAGAAAAGGGAAATGGTATCGGACGGTCAGCCGCTATCCTCCAAAGAGGTCGGAAAAGAGTGGGCCCATGTCGCGCCAGAAGGTAAAGGCCACTACAGCAAGCACCAGACACATGACAAAAGGCACGACCAACAAGGTGGTGACCAGGGTGATTTTGGGAATGGCTTTGCCCACGGCCTCGCGCGCTCGCTGGATGCGTTCATCCCGTCCCACCTCGGCCTGCATACGCAGGATGTCGGCGATGGGCACGCCCAGTTCGTGTCCCTGAATCAAGGCGCCCACGAACATTTGCAACGAAGGAACCCGATTGCGCAGGGCGAGGCGGGTCAGCGCTTCGGCCATGGGCGCGCCAAAGGCGATCTCATCCCGCAAGACGCCCAATTCTTCTCTCAGCGGCCCCGGGGAGATGCGTTGATGGACGCTGTCCAGGGCCTGGACGAAGTTGGCCCCGGCATCCACCGTGGTGGCCAGCAGTTCGATGACGTCGGGCAGTTCCAGCTCGATCTGGCGCTGTCGCTTGTTGGCCTCGCCATCCACCCAGAGGATGGGCGCCCACAGGCCCGTCGCCGCCGCGATGACCATCATGGGAATGGCCACCAACCATCCCAGCACAGTGAGCTTGAGATAAAGCACGAAAAGGACGCCGGCGACGGCGCCGAGCAATTGCCAGCCATAAATCGTCCGGGGCGAAACCGTGCGCGCTTTGCCCGCCCACATCAGCCTCTGCTCCAGATCGCCCGGCTGCACCCAATGCTGGTATTCGGGGAAAAGATCGGCCAACGCGGCAGCCCATCGGTTGAGCCGTTGCGCCAGCGCCCGTTTTCCCGACCCCCGCTGTTGCAACTCCTCCTCGGGCGTTTGCGTCCATTCAGCCAGCAGCCGATCGACGCGTTGACGGCTGGGGGGGATGTTGTGCATCTCCACCCAACCCAGTACGATAAGATACACGGAGATGGCGGCCAGAATGGCCAGTAAAACGGGCATGGCGTTTACACCTGGATATCGGTAATGCGTTTGACCAACAGCAGGGCGGTGACGACGACGAAGAGATAAAGCGCGCCGAAGAACCAACCGATGGGCTGGCTGAAAAACTGGCTGACGGCGTGGTCCATGGCGAATTCCATGATCAACAGAATGCTCACAGGCAACACCAGGATGATGAGCATGGTCATCCGTCCTTCTGCGGTGGCGGTGTAGACTTCCCGCTCCACCCGTTGACGGGCCAGGACCGCGTTGGACATGGTGGTCAGGGCCCGCACCAGATCGCCCCCGGACCGGCGGTGAATGATCAACGTGGTGACGATGAGCTCCAGTTCGGGAATGGGAAACAGGTCCAGCAGGTAGCCAAACGCTTCGTCTAAAGGGACGCCCAGCTCCAGCATCTGGGCCACATGACGGAACTCGACGCCGGCGGGTCGGGGCATCTTTTCGGCCACGACGCCGATAGCCTGGGGAACCGAAAGTCCTGCCCGCAGTGAATTGCTCAACGTCAACGCCACTTGTGGCATCTGATGACGAAAACTTTTCAGATAAGCGCCTCTGCGGAAGGAGAGATAAAGATAGGCCCCTGCCGTAACCAGGGCCGTAGCCATCACAATGAGTTGCAGCAACCCGAACAGGAACAGAAACCGCAGCCCTACCACAACGGCGCCGATGGCAAACAGCATGGCTGTGAGAAAAGTGAACGGCGTGATTTCCAGATCGGCCTGACGCAGCATCCTGCGCAGAAACGCCAGCCTGCGCCATTGGTTGAAGTGCTGGATGCGTTCTCGCCAGGGCGCGTGCTCCTGCGAGAGTCCGACGTCGTGCAGACGCCCTTTGACCTGTCGCGCGCGTGCGCGCTCGGCCGCCAGGGCCTCGAGCCCGACGAAAATCAGAATCACAGAAAGGGCGGCCAGCCAGGGCAGGAGGTCAATCATACCAGGAAGCGAAAAGATCGTTTTGCAAGCGGATGTTGTATTGTTCGAACTGCGCCAGGCACCGAGGCCGGATGCCGGTCAGCGCATGGTAACCGTCGGCGTAGAGGATGCCTTCTTTCTCGAAAAGGCCCTGATGCTCGAAGCGGAAAATATCGTGCACCACATAGTCGCCCTCTTCCAGGCCGATCAGTTCCGAGATCTGCCATACCAACCGACTGCCGCCGATACGGTTGAGATGCACCAGCACGTGGATGGCGTGGGCGATCTGAGAGCGCACCACAAAGTGCGGCAGATCGACATTGGCCTGCAGCGCCAACGATTCCAGACGGCTGAGGCCGTCGGCCGTGGAATTGGCGTGAAGGGTGGACATGGAGCCGTCGTGGCCGGTGTTCATGGACTGGAGCATGTCATAAGCCTCGGCCCCCCGCACTTCGCCCACGATGATGCGGTCGGGTCGCATCCGCAGGGCGTTGCGCACCAGTTGCCGAATGGACACTTCACCCTCGCCGAATTCATCCGCCTGTTGCGCTTCCAGACTCAGCACATGGGGTTGTTGCAGGCGCAATTCCGCCGTGTCCTCGATGGTGACGATGCGCTGCAATTCGGGGATGAAGCTGGACAGGGCGTTGAGCATCGTCGTCTTGCCCGTGCCCGTGCCGCCCGTGATCAGAATGTTCAGGTTGGAGGCGACGCAGGCTTCCAGGAATTCGCTCATTTCGAGGGTGAGGGCGCCCCGCCGGATCAGATCGTCGATGGTGAGGGGCGTTTCGGGAAAGCGGCGAATGGTGAGATGGGGGCCCCGCACGGCCACGGGGGGGATCACGGCGTTGACGCGGCTGCCGTCGGGCAGGCGGGCGTCCACCAACGGATTCCGCTCATCCACCCGCCGTCCCAGGGGAGCGACGATGGCGTTGATCAGCGTAATCAGGTGCTGATCGTCCCGGAATCGCATATGGGGCAGCTTGTACATTTTGCCCGCCCGCTCCACGATGATCTCATCAGGGGCGTTGATCATGATCTCGGTCACCTGGGGATCATGCAATATCTCCCTGCCGAAATCTTCCATGAGATATTCGGGAATGAACATGAAATCGGAAAGCGGCGCGCCATGCTGGCGGATGCGGGAGAGATGGATGGGTTTGACGCCGGTGGGAGAGAAGGAGCCCTCGACATGGGTTGCGTCGGAATCGGCCCTGGTCATGTTGAATGTGAAGAGGTCGCGCACCACGATCTGGCCATGACGGAATTCCTTGATCTCGCTGATGTGCGTCACCTTGCGAGAGCCATCGGGCAGTCGCGAGAGATAGAGGATGATATCCAGGGCGCCGGCAATCTGGGCGCGAATGGCTTCCAGGGGCAGATCCGCAGCGCCTTCGGCCCATTTCATCATCGTTTCCAGGCGAAAGAGGGATTCTTCAGGGGAGTTGGCGTGAACGGTGGTGAGTGAACCTTCATGCCCGGTGTTCATGGCCTGGATCATGTCCAAAGCCTCCGCGCCGCGCACCTCGCCTACGATGATGCGGTCGGGACGCATACGCAGGGCGTTGCGCACCAGTTGGCGGATGGTGACTTCGCCTTTGCCTTCCACATTGGCCCGGCGGGTTTCCAACCGAATGACGTGGGGATGCAGACGATGGATCTGCAATTCCGCGGAATCCTCGACGATGACGAGCCGTTCGTTATGGGGGATGAAAGCGCCCAGGGCGTTGAGCAGGGTGGTCTTGCCCGAACCGGTGCCGCCGGCCACCAGAATGTTGAGCCGGGCCTTGATGCAGCCCGCGAGGAATTCGGCCATGTCGGTCGAGAGGGATCCGTTCTGGACGAGATTGTCGAGGGTGAATGGGACGCTGCGAAAGCGACGGATGGTGAGGACGGGGCCATTTAGACTGAGGGGCGGAATGATGGCGTTGACGCGGTCGCCGTTGGGCATACGCGCATCCACCCAGGGATTGCTTTCGTCGATCCGCCGCCCCAGCCGGGCGACGATGCGCTCGATATGATGCAATATATGGGCTTCATCCAGAAACGAGACGTCGGTGCGTCGCTCCAGACGACCATCCCGCTCCACCCAGACCTCGCGCGGGCCATTGACCATGATCTCGGTGACGCCCGGGTCCATCATCAATCGCTGTAATGGGCCGTATCCGGCCGCTTCGTCGATGAGATGGGTGAGAAGTTGGTAACGATCCGCGGGCGGCAGGACCACGCCTTCTTCTCGCATCATGCGCGTGAGAATCCCTTCCAGGCGCAATCGCAACTGTTGATGGTCCAGATTCACCAGGGCTTCCAGGTCTTCTTCGCGCATCAATCGCGAGCGATAATGCTGGACATATTGGGCCAGGGTCTGCGCGCGGGTTTCGGCGCGGGAGGATTTCGCGGACGGGGAGGATCCGGACCGGGACGGGGTGTTCATAGGGCGGATATGCGTTCAGCGGGGAGGGGTTGGCGTGGGCGTTTCTGTGGGGAGGGGGGTGGGCGTTTCCGTGGGTTTGGGGGCGAGGGTAGCGGTGGGCGTTTCCGTGGGCGCGGGCGTCTCGGTGGGCGTTTCCGTGGGCGT
>Ga0256832_1002746_pt1 | contig 12026 bp, 13 predicted proteins | sample 134614metaG_FD_190534 | JGI IMG/M metagenome (GOLD analysis project Ga0256832, IMG submission 190534) | Hydrothermal vent microbial communities from Lau Basin, Pacific Ocean - 134-614 | ecosystem: Environmental > Aquatic > Marine > Hydrothermal vents | place: Pacific Ocean: Lau Basin | collected... | reverse complement strand
GCTGCCACATCGGCCTGATGTCCGGCACCAGCATGGACGGCGTCGATGCCGTGGCGGCGCGCTTCGACCAGCGCACGCCGGAGCTGCTGGCGGCAAGCCACACACCCTATCCCGATACATTGGCCCGTGACCTCGAACGACTTGTCACCGGCGACGACCGGATCGACCTCCGAGAACTGCTCGAACTGGACTACCGCATTGCCGACGCCTTCGCCAGCGCCGCCCGGGAACTCATCGAAACGCTTCCCGCCAGCATCCATGCGGAAGCGATCGGGTCGCATGGCCAGACCATCTACCACCTTCCAGACGGGCCGACGCCGAATACGCTGCAACTGGGCAATCCCGCGCTGATCGCCGAGCGAACCGGCGTGACCACGATCGCCGACTGGCGACGTCGAGACATGGCAGCCGGCGGTCAGGGCGCGCCGCTCGCCCCCGCCTTCCACTGTCATTTTCTGCGCGACAAACACGATATCGCCGTACTCAATCTTGGCGGCATCGCCAATATCACCGTCATCCCGGGCAACCATTCGACGGTGCCGCCCGCCGGTTTCGATACCGGCCCCGCCAACACACTGCTGGACGGCTGGGTTACCCTGCACAAGGGCCAACGCTACGACGACAAGGGGCGCTGGGCCGGCGGCGGAACCGCCATTCCTGCTCTGCTCGACCACATGCTGGACGATCCCTATTTCTCGCTGGCGCCACCAAAGAGCACGGGGCGAGAGCACTTCAATCTTGGCTGGCTGCGACAGATCCTCTCGACCATGCCGACCACGCCCGACCCCGCCGATGTGGCGGCCACACTGGTCGAACTGACCGTCCACTCCGTCCAGCGGGCAATCGAAACATTCGGCGAGACGGTACGGATCAAAAGGTTGCTCGTCTGCGGCGGCGGCGTGCACAACGACCACCTGATGCAGCGTCTGGCGGCCACCCTTGCCCCGATCGAAGTGTCGAGCACCGAAACGGCGGGCATCGATCCGGACTACATGGAGGCAATGGCGTTCGCCTGGTTCGCCAGCAGGACGCTGGCGGGCCAACCGATCGAGACTTCCCCCTTTACAGGCGCGAGCGGCGACCGAATGCTGGGCGCTGTCTACCCTGCGTAGGCCAGACACGAAAAGGCCCGCGCGAGGCGGGCCTTTTCAAGTCGAGCAATTCGACGGCAACAATCAACCGGGAGAAAACGAAGAGCCGCAACCGCAAGTCGTCTGCGCATTGGGATTGCGAATGACGAACTGGGAACCTTCCAGCCCTTCGGTGTAGTCGATCTCCGCACCGGCGAGATACTGGAAGCTCATCGGGTCGATCAGCAGCGTCACACCGCCGTTCTCCACCGTGGTGTCGCCTTCCTGAATCTCCTCGTCGAAGGTGAAACCGTACTGGAAGCCGGAACAGCCGCCACCAGTAACGAAGACACGGAGCTTCAGGTTGTCGTTCTCCTCTTCCTTGATCAGCTCGCTCACCTTCTTGGCCGCGGCATCGGTGAAGATCAACGGTGCCTCCATCTCCGGCGCAGCATTTTCGGTTGCAGACATACGAAAAACCTCATCAACAGTTGGAATGCCATCGACTCTAGCACCGGGCGGCGAAAAGGGTCAAGAAACCCTCCGGCCCGTTGAAACGCAGCGGCTCCCTCAGCTGTTCTCGGCCTTCTTGGCGCTTTCCAGGTACTCGATCTGGCCCCGCTCCTCCTCACGATGGACAAGGCTGCCGTTGACCGCCGAACCAACCGCCATCTCGATCAGGTTGTAGTACACATTGCCCTTGATCTCCGCATGGGGCAGCAGCTCGGCATGCTTGGTGGAAAAAATGTCTCCTTCCACCGTGCCATTGACCAGTATGTTGGCGACCGAAATATCGCCCTGCACCATGCTGTCCTCGTCGAGAATCAGCGTCGCCTCATTGTCGCTCTCGGCGCGGACGTTACCGATGATCGTCCCCTCCACATGCAGCGTCCCGGCAAAGTCGACATCCCCGCGGATCGTCGTGGTCTTGCCGATGACCGTATCAATTCTTGTCGACTTTCTCTGTTTTTTCCTTCCCAGCATCTTTCTCTATCCCCTCATTGACCGAGTTCCAGGAGAAACTCTGTTGTACCGACTGCTGCTTTTTCCCCTCGGGAATCACCTTCACGAGTATGTGTTCAGGCCTGAATCCTTCGGGAATCGACAGCTCACCTTCCAGCGTCTGAAAAAACTGGAATCTGAAGCGGGGCATCTTCCCGCCGGAGGAAATGTCGCGCCACTCTAGCGTCACGCCCTCATCCCCCTTGCGCCCCTGCAAACGCAGTTGCACCCGGCCCTTGATCGGCTTTCCCTTCCCATCAACCCTGGCCAACACCAGCTTGTAGTGGAATTTTCCCTTGTCGTCCGCCGCCTTGAGCGCAAAGCTGCGGATACTGAGCGACCCACCGGCCTTGCCGCCGGCGGTTACCATGCTCTTGTAGAAGTTGAGTTCTTCCCTGAGGTCGAGAAGTTCCTTTTCCCGCCGCGCCAGCGTCGTCATCAGCTCGTCGCCGGCCTTGGAATCGATTTCGGAGGATCGCACGGCCCGCGCGAGCTGCTCGCGCAGTTCCTGATTCTTCTGCCGCAACGCCGCGATGGTGGCGCGCAACTCGCTCGCCTGCGCGGCGGAGAGGTCGTTGCCACCATGCCCCGAGAAGAGCAGCAGATATCCCGCGACGCCCAGCAGCAGAACAATCGCCGCAAGCATCGGCCCCAGCCACCGCCACAGCGAATGCTCGTCGCGGCGATAGATACGGACGGTAGGTCTTGGCTTGCGGACATATCCCATCGTCCGGCCTACGGCGTCAGCGCGACGACATCCAGCCCCGCCGCTTCGTCGAAGCCGGCCATCAGGTTCATGTTCTGCACGGCCTGTCCGGCAGCGCCCTTGACCAGATTGTCGATGACCGACAGAACGATGACGGTTCCACCATTGCGCGGCCGATGCACGGCGATGCGGCAGAAATTGGCGCCCTTGCAGCTGCGGGTTTCCGGATGTGATCCCGCCGGCAGCACGTCGACAAACGGCTCGTCGCGGTAGAAGTCCTCGTAGATTGCCTGAAGCGTGTCACAGTCGGAAGTGAGGTATCCATAGAGTGTGACGTGGATACCACGAATCATCGGCAGCAGATGGGGGACGAAGTCGAGCCCGACGGGCGCGCCGGTAAAACCACTCAGAATCTGGCTGATCTCGGGCCAGTGCCGATGTCCGGGAACGGCATAGGCCTTGAAGCTTTCACCCGCCTCGGCCAGCAGACTGCCCACGGCCGCCTTGCGCCCCGCCCCGCTGACGCCCGACTTCGCATCCGCGACGATACGGTCGAGATCGATCAACCGCTCCTTCAGCAGCGGCAGCAGACCCAGCGTCGTCGCTGTCGGGTAACAGCCCGGATTGGCGACCAGTCGCGCCCCGGCAATGGCATCACGATTGAGTTCTGGCAGGCCGTATACGGCTTCGGCGAGCAGCTCCGGGCAGGCATGCGACATGCCGTACCACTGTTCCCAGACGGCGGGATCCTTGAGGCGAAAATCGGCGGCCAGATCGATGACCTTGACACCGGCATCCAGCAGCGCCGGCACCTCCTTCATGGCCGTGCCGTTCGGCGTGGCGAAGAAGACCAGATCGCAGTCGGCCAGCCGTGCGGGATCGGGCTGCTCGAAATGGAGATCAAGATAGCCGCGAAGATTGGGAAACAGTTCGGCGACGGGGCGCCCCGCCTCGCCCCGGGATGTCACCAGAGAAATGTCCACATGGGGGTGCCGCGCCAGCAACCGCAGCAACTCGACGCCGGTATAGCCGGTGCCGCCAACGATTCCACACTTGAGCATCGAACATCCCGAAAATCCTGAAGATTCGGGAAGTATAGCAGGAGGGGAGGATCGCTCGGGAAGGAAGAAAGAGGGTGTCGCGAAAGCGTCAGTGCAACTACTCAGCACACCCCTGAAATCTGCGAGGGGCAATCTGAGCAGTTACAGGCGAGTTTCCGAACGAGTCAAGCAGTTACGCATCAGTTTCTCAACCCGCGCCGCCAGCGCTAGGCGCGGGTGATCGAACGTACGCCCGGCGATGCCGCGGCGTCTCGTCCGGATGGCTCGTAGACGTCCGCCGTCCCTTCGCCGGAGAGCATCCGCATCGCCATCGATACGCGGGCGAGGCCGATGTTCACCAGCCCCTCGTTCTCTACCGTCAGCGCATGGCAGTGAGCAATCTTAGCGCGCAGCCGATCGACCGTCTCGGCAATGCGGCGATCATCCGGGTAGAGGGCATGGACCCGTTCGACCCAGTTGTCCGAGGCCACCGACGGGTCGGCCGCCTGCAGCAGTCCCATCATGCCGCTCTCGAAGCCCGCCAGCCGGTCGATGGTCTCGCGTTTCTCCACCACCATCGTCTGCAGGGTTTCAAGATCCTGCGAAACAAGCGCCTGCTGCTCCTTGCGCAGATGGGATTCCATGGCCGCGGCAGCCGCTATCCCCTCTTCCATGAGCCTGATGGTCTTGCTGCGATAGAGTTCATCCATGATGACGCTCACTCGCCCGGAAGATCGTCTTCCATCGCCAGCAGCACGGAGGCGATCCGGTCAGCATCGATGGAATAGCTGCCGTCGGCGATCGCGGCGCGGATCTCGTCCACCCGTTTTTCATCGATGGGCGGCGTCTCTTCGGCAACCCGCTCGGCCCTAGCCATCGCCAGCGCCATGCCTGTCAGCGCCACCTTGCTCGATGGTCCCGCCTCGACATTGCGGTGCTCGCCGGCGTCTCCGGCCTTTCTCAGGCTTCCCTGCCCCTCTCTGGCCGCCGTGCTGCTGACGGACGACACATTGCTGATCTTGTTCATGATGATTTCCAACTTCGTGATCTTTCCCTGTTTATCGGTGGCGACAATGAAACCTTTAGTCCCCGCGGCATCTTTTCGCCCGAAATGGCGCCGTTTGTGACGCCGTTCACACCGGCCGGACCGACGACATCCGCTGTTTACATTGCAATGCGGACCATTCCCTTAGACACCACCTCGCCTTGCACGATCCGCTTCGATGACAGGTTTCTCACCCGGATCATCTGCCCCTTGCCGCCGTCGGCCAGCGCCTCGCCGGCCACCCGCACCTCGAGGCCGCCGACCACCGCCAGCACCGTCACCTTCTCGCCACGCCGAATCAGCCGGGGACGCTGCAACATGCGCGAGCGAAGCAGGCCGTCGGCGGAGACCGACTGCCGCAACTCGAAGCCGACCAGCGCCGCGGGGTCATCGAAATAGCCACCACTGATGCGGCTCACATCCTTGCGCACCATGACAATATCGTCCCGCCCCAGCACATCCCCGCGCATCAGCGGATGCGCCGCCACGGCAACCTCCTTCATCAGCCGAATGTTGACACGCACGTAAATCTTCCAGGGCTTCTCGCCCTCGCAGGCGACCCCGACGGAGGTTGCGCCGCGCTGCCGCGAGCCGGGGGCCCAGAACGTCTCCAGCGGTTCCTCGCAACGCTGCAGACGCAGCCGGCTGTCGAGGTTGCGAACAGTGACCTCCACATCCTCGCCCGACAATTCGTCATAGATAAAGTCTTCGACCGCCTCGCGGATCTCCGCATGGGGCTCGAGCTCTTCCTCCGCCACGGCATGGGTGCCGACAAACAGCATGGTGAGCATCAATATGGCGCGCAACTGCCGCAATCCCTTGTACATGATTTCCCTTCCTTCGACTGAAGACACCCCTGATCAGCTCATTCTGAATGGTCAGAGGACGAAAAACGAAAACCGCGATTTTCGTTTTTCGAAGAATCGATCTGCCTCGTCTGACGGGGTCAAATTATTGACCCTGCCTTCGCGCTCCAAGCCTCCAAGCAAATACGGTGCCAGCCCCCGGTCGCCGTTGCCTTCAGGGCGGCAGGCATCATCCGGCAATGGCGAACACATCACCAGCGAAACCCTGACGCAGATCGCATGCGCCCACCACTCTGTTATGTGACGCGGAACCACCCGGCGTGTCGGCACCCAACCGCTGGTCGTGACTTTTCGCCACCGAGGAAAAATCCACTCAAGTTTTTCCGGGCTCGGACGTGCATGGCACGCCCCTTGCTCTACTGATTCCATCAACGGAAGTGGCGGCTTCGAGCTGCATCAGTCGTTGCAAAGGGTTCTCGCAGGCGCGGCTATCCAAAGGTGCTGCGGCTACATACGAACGTATTGACAACGAACACGAAGCTCGCCCTGAACTCGACAACCGCATGGACGCGGAGGAACAGATGCCAGACCTAGACAGACTCTTCGGGGTTCATCCACAAGCGCTCATCATGCGCTCGCGTCGCTCCAGCGTGCTCGCGGCGAATATCGCGAACGTGGACACCCCCAATTACAAAGCTCGCGACATTGATTTTAAAGAGGTGATGAGCCGGCAGGTTCAGCCGCCCTCGATCAGGATCGAGCGCTCCAACCCGGCCCATATTGCGCTGCCGTCGAATATCACGACGACCGCCGCGCTCAAATATCGCATCCCGCAGCAGGCCTCGCTCGATGGCAACACGGTAGAGTCCCAGGTGGAACAGGGGCAGTTCGCCGAAAACGCCGTCCGCTACCAGGCCAGCCTCACCTTCTTGAACGGCAAGACCCGTTCGATGCTCAAAGCACTGTCAGGAGAATAGATCATGTCCCTGTTCAACATATTCGATATTTCCGGAACGGCCATGAGCGCACAGTCGCTCAGGATGAATCTGACCGCGAGCAATATCGCCAATGCCGACAGCGTCGCCGGCGACGAGAAATCGGCCTACAAGGCGCGGCAACCGGTTTTTTCCACCATTCTCGAAGAAATGGGGCAGAGCGAGGCGGCCGGCGGCGTGCGCATGCTGGCGGTGGTCGAAAGCAAGGCCAGCCACAACCGGCGTTACGAACCGGGCAATCCCCTCGCCAACGACGAGGGCTATGTCTACGACTCGAACGTCAACATCATCGAGGAGATGACCAACATGATCTCGGCCTCGCGCAGCTATCAGAACAATGTCGAGGTCATCAACACCTCGAAGGACATGCTGCTCAAGACACTCAAACTGGGTAACGGCTGATGACACAGATCAATACCGACCTGATGCAGCGCTATGGCCTGGAAAACGGCGAACGGGGTCCGAACCCGGGAAAGAATGAACTGCTGCAACAGGATTTTCTCAAGCTGATGACCGAGCAACTGAAAAACCAGGATCCGATGAAGCCCGCCGACAACGGCGAGTTTCTAGGCCAGATGGCACAGTTCAGCTCCGTCTCCAGCCTCGGCAAACTGGAGCAGACCGTCTCCCAGCTGGCGCAGTCGTTGCAATCGAGCATGGGGCTCAATGCCGTCAACATGATCGGCAAGGAGGCGCTGGCGCCGGGTGACCGCATCACCCTCCAGTACGAGGGCGAAGCGAAACACGGCGCCATCGACCTGCCGGCCGCCACCGGCAGTCTGCGCATCACCATTACCGATCCCGGCGGCAATGTCATTCGCCAGATCGACATGGGCAGCCAGCCGGCAGGCATCCGCCAGTTCGTCTGGGACGGCAGACGCGCCGACGGCTCCCCCGCCGGCCCCGGCAACTATCTGGTCAGCGCCGAATTCGATACCGATGGCGACACCACCGAGGCGGCACAGACCATGCTGTACGCCACGATCGACAGCGTCAGCTTCAATGGCGGCAAGACCATGCTCAATACCAGCAACGGCCGCGCGCTGGAATTTTCGGGCATCACGCAAATTCGCGAAAAACCCGTGCCCCGGGCCGCTCCCGAAGAGATCGCGGAAAATCGTACGGACGGAGCGGAAGCGCTTTCCAGCGAACAGTAAGGGCTTACAAGCAAACGCCACCCGAAACATCGCAACGAAAGAGAGTCACGTTGACGGGCGGCAGGCAACAACACATCTGATGGATCAGACAATCAAGAGAGGAACTCATGTCATTCAATACAGCACTGACCGGACTTGACGCAGCCAGCAAGAATCTGGAAGTCATTTCAAACAATATCGCCAACTCCGCCACCAACGGCTTCAAGCGCTCGCGCGCCGAATTCGCCGACGTCTACGCCGCTTCCGACTTCGGTGGCAGCGGCACCGAAACGGGCAAGGGCGTGCAGGTGACGACCATTCGCCAGCAAATGACGCAAGGTGATATCACCTACACCGACAACGCGCTGGATCTGGCCATTTCCGGCGGCGGCATGTTTCGCATCAAGGACGCCAACGGCGGTATCGTCTATTCGCGCGCGGGGATGTTCGGCATGGATCGGGACGGATATCTCGCCAATGCGGCCGAACAGCGTCTGACGGGTTACCAGGTCGACCAGGAAGGCAATGTCCTGCCGACCCTCGGCGAGATCAAGATCGACACTTCCGATCTCCAGCCGAAGGCCTCGGAAAACGTGGAAATTGGACTGAACCTCGATCAGACCTCCGAAGCCATTACCGTGGCGTTCGATCCGAAAAATCCGAAATCCTACAATTTCACCACCGGCTCGACGGTCTACGATTCCCAGGGCTCGAGCCACGTCGTCAATTACTACTTCCGCAAGGATCAGGACAACGCATGGTCGCTGTTCGTCCAGTCGGCCGACACCGGCACGATGGTCGGCGACACCGACGGCTACAAGATCCAGTTCAAGAACGATGGCACCATCGACACCATCAAGAACAGCGACGGCTCCCAAACCTACGTGGACAACAGCGCCGACCCCGCCGTCAAGGGACAGATCGACTTCAACATCTCCGCCGATGCACTCGGCAGCCAGGTCGATCCGATTTCCCTCAAGCTCGACATCAACGACATGACCCAGTATGACGCCGCCTCCGGCGTCAACAAGGTGAAGGCCGACGGCTACTCCTCGGGCCGCATGGTCAGCCTCGACATCGACAAGAACGGCGTAATCTTCGGTCGCTACACCAACGGCCAGTCCAAGGCCATGGGCCAGGTGGCGCTCGCCAACTTCGCCAATACCGAAGGGCTGCGCCCTGTCGGCGACTCTTCCTGGGCCGAATCCTACGCCTCGGGCGCGCCGGCAGTCGGCGCTCCGGGCAGCGCATCCCTGGGTTTCATCCAGTCGAGCGCGCTGGAGTCGTCCAACGTCGACGTGACCGAGGAACTGGTCGACATGATCGGTGCGCAACGCGCCTTCCAGGCCAATGCGCAGATCATCAGCGTCAATGACGAGCTGACCCAGACCGTCATCAACATGCGTCGCTGATAGCACACGCTGGCAGGCGCTCGCTCCATTGAGGAAAGTCTGATCAAATCAGACTTTCCAGCGGCACACGGACATGCCGCCAGAATCGATCGCCCCAAGCGATTGATTCTGTGAGAAAAACGAAAATCGCACTTTTCGTTTTTCGTCCTCTGACAATTCAGGGATGAATTGATCAGAGGTTACTTAAATGGAATATGGAGTTCGTAGGGTGGGTCAAGGAGCACAGCGACGGACCCACCGGAACAACGCTGCCCAAACGCCAAGCGTCGCAGCGCCCTTCCCGGTGGATCCGCTGCGCTTGATCCACCCTACACGATCTCAGATTGCCCCTGAAATCCGACAGTTCAAGGCAGAAAATGTGAGTTTGCAAGTGTAAATGACCATTTTCGAACGCAGAAATGGCGGATTTCAGGGGTGAGCTGAGTAGTTACAACAACCAGAGGTAATACCGCGATGGATCGCGTCATCTACACCGCAATGAACGGCGCCCGGCAGATCATGCTGAAACAGGCGACCAACAGCAACAACCTCGCCAACATCAACACGAGCGGCTTTCGCGCCGATCTCGATGCCTTCAAGGCGCTGCCGATGTATGGCCCGGGCCAACCGACCCGCGTCTATACCGAAGACAATCGCGTCGGCGCCGATTTCAGTCAGGGCGCCATGGTCAATACCGGTCGGGATCTCGATATCGCGATCGACGGTGACGGCTTCATCGCCGTGCAGGATGCCGACGGCAACGAATCACTGACCCGCCGCGGCGATCTGCGGATTTCCGCCGAGGGCCTGCTCACCAACGGCGCGGGCAAACCGGTGCTGGGCAATTCGGGCCCGATCGCCATTCCTCCGTACCAGAAAATCAGCATCGGCAAGGACGGCACCATCTCGATCATTCCGCAGGGCGGAGACGCCATGAGCATGGCCGTCATCGACCGGATAAAACTGGTCAATCCGGCGTTGGACGGACTCAAGAAAACCGAAACGGGCCTGTTCCGCACGAGCGACGGTGAACCGACTCCCCCCGATGCGTCGGTCACAATATCGCCCGGCTCGCTGGAAGGCTCCAACGTGAATGCGACGGAAGCACTGGTGAACATGATCGAGCTCGCCAGACAATACGAGATGCACGTCAAGGTGATGAAGGACGCGGAAGAGGCCGACCGCAACGCCGCAACAATCGTACGAGTCAATCTCTAGCAATAAGGGAAAAAGCTCGCTCTCCGTCACCATGATATCTCCGCAAGGAAGCGGAAGGACCGAACAAAAGGAATTTGACCATGAACAGAGCACTGTGGAGTTCCAAGACGGGACTCGATGCCCAGCAGACCCGCATGGGCGTCATCGCCAACAACCTGGCCAACGCCAACACCACCGGCTTCAAGCGCGACCGCGCCGTTTTCGAGGATCTGATCTACCAGAACGTGCGTCAGGTCGGCGCAAATTCCTCCCAGGACACGCAGCTGCCATCGGGACTGAATGTCGGCACAGGCGTCCGCGTCGTCGCCACAGAAAAACTCTTCACCCAGGGCGGCCTGACGAAAACCGACAATTCCCTTGACGTCGCCATCCAGGGTCGCGGTTTTTTCGAGATCCTGCTTCCGGACGGCACCAGCGGCTACACGCGCGACGGTTCGTTCCAGCTCAATTCCCAGGGGCAGATCGTCACCTCTTCCGGGTTTCCGCTGCAGCCGGGGTTCACCGTTCCCCCCAATGCGCAGAGCATCACCATCGCCGCCGACGGCACCATCTCGGTACTGACGCCCGGCAACAGCACGCCTCAGCAAATCGGCAGCATCCAGCTGGTCGACTTCATCAATCCCAGTGGTCTGCAGGCACAGGGCGGCAACATCTATACCGAAACCGCTTCGAGCGGCAGCCCGCAGGCCGGCACGGCCGGTCAGAACGGACTCGGCACACTGATGCAGGGATCGCTGGAGACATCCAACGTCAATGTCGTCGAAGAGCTGGTCGGCATGATCGAGACCCAGCGCGCCTACGAGCTGAATTCCAAGGCGATTGCGTCGATCGACGACATGCTCGCCTACGCCAGCAACAACCTCTGATAGAGAGCCATGACCAGACAACGTAACACCCTCCCTGGTTACCTGTTTCCGGTCGTCGGACTGCTCGGGGCAAGCCTGCTGCTGGGCGGTTGCGCGGCGCAACAGAAAAGCCTGCGCGACCCCGCCTATGCGCCGGTGGTGGCACCGTCGCCCAATCCGCCGCCACCGCGGTTTCCGGCCGCCAGCAACCCGATGCAGCAGTTGATGACGGGGTCGATCTACAACCCCGCATCGAGCCGCTCGCTGTTCGAGGACTACCGCGCCCGCCGCGTCGGCGACGTGCTGACGGTGATCCTTCAGGAACGCACCGATGCCAGCAAGAAGGCGGGCACGGCGACGAAAAAATCGAGCAATGTGGACATGCCGTCACCGACGATCATGGGGCGCAAGATCACCCGCGGCGGCGTTCCGATCCTGGAAACGCAGATCAAGGGCAAGGTGGATTTTGCCGGCGAGGGCACCAGCAGCCAGAGCAACAGCCTGAAAGGCAATATCACCGTCTCCGTTTCGCAGGTGCTGCCCAACGGCAATCTGGTGGTGCGCGGTGAAAAACTGCTCTACCTCAATCAGGGCAGCGAGGTGGTGCGCATTCGCGGCATCGTCCGCCCCGCCGACATCTCCGCCTCCAATACGATCTATTCGACCCAGATCGCCAATGCCGAAATCACCTACAAGGGCAAGGGCGTGGTCGCGGACAGCAACGAAGCCGGCTGGCTGACACGCTTTTTCAACAGCAAGTGGTGGCCGCTGT
>Ga0256832_1002745_pt1 | contig 12027 bp, 10 predicted proteins | sample 134614metaG_FD_190534 | JGI IMG/M metagenome (GOLD analysis project Ga0256832, IMG submission 190534) | Hydrothermal vent microbial communities from Lau Basin, Pacific Ocean - 134-614 | ecosystem: Environmental > Aquatic > Marine > Hydrothermal vents | place: Pacific Ocean: Lau Basin | collected... | reverse complement strand
CATCCGGCATAGATCACCCGTCCTTTGTCGACGGCGTAGAGTGGGCTCCCGCGTTTGGCACCCCAGTCGACCCCCAGATGGGGACGGTAGCGGTGAAGGATCGGATGCCAACGCTTGTAGGAGAAGCGGGAGGTGATCCGTGCACCGCGGACCGGAAGCCCGAAGCGCCTTCTCCGCACACTCTCCCGGATCGTGCGTGTCACGGTATAGCTGACCGCTCTTTTCCCGGTCCGGGTATAGCGGACGGTCTTCTCCACATCCTGCCAGGCGTTACCCTCTTCGTCCACGAAGATGAACCGTTTCTTTCCCCGAGTCGCGATCACCGCTCCCCGGATCTCCGGCTGTCCCCAGGGCTTGCCCAGACGGGATTTCTGCCGATACTCGAAAGCGAGCCGGTCCCCCGCCCGGAGACGACGGAAATCCACCGCCCCCTTGTAGAGGTGCTTCAGAAGAAAACCCAGCCTGGGATTGTGGGTCCGACGATCGATATCGGCGTAGCAGCTCTGCCGGATCTCCACGGCAGCGGCATCCTCGATCCGGCGGTAGACGATGGGAATGATGTCGAACCGGTACCGACCGTTGCGCAGATCCCGGCTCAGCTGGATCTGCATCTCTTCACCGATGGGAATCAGAGCCTGCAGAAGTGTCTGGCCTTCTCTGAGCTCGAAAAAGGGTTCCCCCGCCTGGATCTCCGAGAGATATTTGGCATCGTCGGGTGCGATGTTTTTGAGCAGCTCCAACGGCACGGCATTGCGCTGAAGATAATCGGAAAAGGTCTCTTCCTTTTTCCAGACGGAGGAGTGGACTTCCGCCGTCCAGAGCCAGGAACAAAGGAGCAGTGCCAACCAGATGATACGCAAAGAGGCTCCTCGATTTTTGGGCATATTATAACGAATACCCCACACTCATCTTAGTTTCAATGCAGAGGCAGTATAATCTAAGGATCACTGCATGCAGGCCCAAGGTCTGCCACTACAGCAAAAGGATACGAACGTGAAACAACTGATCGGAAAGACTCTGCTGATCCTCGCTCTTCTGCCTCTGGCTCTGGCTGCCGGCTTTTTCCCGCCGACGGTCCACACCACGGTCAAATCTGTCGACGGCAACCGGATCACCCTCGCCCGCCCCCTGCCGGCCAACGGCATGAGCGGCGTGGTTGTCCACAACTTCGGCAAGGGGCTCCAGGCCATCACCGGGATCCTGGTACAGACCGCTCCCGGAGTCGCCACCGTTCGCAAGGGGGACCTCTTGGAGCACAAGGGGCTCCCCACCCCCAAAAGTGTCGCGGTCCCGGGTGACAAAGTGATCGGAGGATACCTCTACAGCAACGTCCTGGTTCTGGCCCCCAACGCCCAGACCTATGCCAAGATCGTCCGCAGCGGTGGGCGTTTCTGGATCCATCCCGATCTCTATGCCGCCTTCCTGGCCCGGGAGGGAGACTCCACTCCCTCTCCTTCCAATCTCGCCGCTTTCGCCAGAGAAGCCCAGGTAGGGTTGGTCTATATCGTCCAGCGTAATCGGGCCATTCTTTTCGATCCCATCAGCGGTCGGGTTGTCGGGAGCAAACCCTTCAGCCCCGTAGGTCAGGAGACCAAGTATCCCTTCTACAACCGTTTCAGCAAAATCAGCGGCGGCTTCTTCGGCGGCGGTGACAGCGGGGACTACTACAAAAGCGTCGGAGCCATCCGGTGATCGACCCCAAACATCTGGAAGCGCTTTCGGGGATCGTCGGCGCCGAGAACATCCACAGCGACAAAGCCCACCTCCGGGCCTACAGCTACGACGCCACCCGGACCTACTACGAGCCGGATGCCGTGGTCTTCCCTCGGCATGAGGAGGATGTGAGTCGGATCCTTACCTACTGCAACCACCACGGCATCGCCATCGTCCCCCGCGGAGCCGGCAGCGGCTTCACCGGCGGAGCTCTGCCCGTCAACGGCGGCATCGTGCTGGCGATGGAAAAACACATGAACAGGATCCTCGAGATCGACATGGAGAATATGCTCGCCGTCGTCCAGCCCGGGGTCATCAACAAGGATCTCCAGCGTCATGTGGAAGAGCTGGGGCTCTTCTATCCGCCCGATCCCGCCAGCGAAGAGTACTCCACCCTGGGGGGCAACGTCAGTGAAAATGCCGGAGGAATGCGGGCGGCCAAGTACGGCCTGACCAAGGATTACGTCATGGCACTGCGGGCCGTCCTGCCCAACGGGGATGTCATCCGGGCCGGCAAACGCACCATCAAAGATGTGGCCGGCTACAACGTCGCCGGGATCCTCATTGCCAGTGAAGGAACCCTGGCGGTGATCACTGAGATCACCCTCAAACTGATCCCCAAACCGAAGTATGTCAAATCCTACATGGGGATCTTCCCCGATGTGGAGGCGGCCATGAACGCCGTCTTCAAATCCCTGGCCGAGGGGGCCAATCCGGTAGCGATGGAGTTTCTCGACGCCCTGGTGGTCAAAGCGGTCAAAGAGAAGCTGGGAATCGAGCTCCCGGAAGAGGCCGGTGCCCTGCTTATCGGCGATGTGGACGGCAACGTCCCCGAAGAGGTCGATTTCCAGCTGAAGGTTCTGGAAGAATCTTTCCGGACCAACGGTGCCCAGGAGTTCCGAGTCGCGGAGGATCCTGCCGAGCGGGAAAAGATCTGGAAGGGACGCCGGGGCGCCTCTCCCTCCATCACCCTCTACGGCAGCAAAAAACTCAACGAGGATATCTCCGTGCCTCGGAGCATGCTCCCGAAAGCCCTGAAAGAGATCTATGCCATCGGGGAAAAGTACGGACTGGTCGTCCCCTGCTTCGGGCACGCCGGTGACGGAAACATCCATGTCAACGTCATGGTGGACGGCAGCGATCCCGAAGAGCTGGAGAAGGGGCACAAAGCGATCCGGGAGATCTTCGAACTGGTCGTGGAACTGGGCGGCACCCTCAGCGGAGAGCACGGGATCGGTCTGAGCAAGGCGGAATTCATGGAGATCGCCTTCAGCCCCGCCGAGCTGCAGCTCTTCAAATCGATCAAGAAAGCCTTCGACCCCAACGGCATCCTCAATCCCGGGAAGATGGGGTTGTAGGCAGTGAATCTGCCGACAAATAAAAAGAGAGAAATGCGAAATATTTTCTCCTCTTTTTCTCATCCACTCTTCAAACAGATGAAAGCGTTGCAAAGCAACGTCATCAAAAATCATTCACCTTTAACCATTCATCATTCACCCGCTTCAAAGGATCGCCTATGGCGCTCCTGAAGATAGGAGTCCTCTCTGACCCCCATCGCCGCAGCGACCTTCAGGAGGAAGCGGTCGGAAAACTGCTGGAAGAGGGAGCTGAGTATCTGCTGCACGCCGGGGATCTCTGCCTCGAAGAGAATCTGCGGCAGCTGGCCGAAACGGGCCTCCCTTATGCCGCCGTCTTCGGTAACAACGACCGCCCCCTCCACCCTCTTGCGGACGAATATCGCATCCGGCCCGAACCCTGGTATTTCAGGATCGGGGATCTGAAGGTAAAGATGATGCATCTCCCCTACTATCTGACTCCCGATACCGACCTGGTGATCTACGGCCACACCCACCGTTTCGCCGTCGAAGCCAAAGGCGCTACGCTCTACCTCAACCCCGGAGAGGTCTGCGGGCGGGAGAGCGGCCTCTGTGAAGCGGCACTGCTGGAGATAGACACAGCTAATGGCAAGCGTCGGGTCCACCACCTCTTCCGCTCTCTCGATCCGGACAGTACCTGGCAGAAAGAGACGATCGACCTCGGTATCCCGTCAGACTCAGGATCCGCCGACCGATGATCTCACGCTCTTCAGATAATTCTCAAGAGAGTCCACCAGCGCCTCGTGAATCCGGACGTAACGGCGGATCTTCTCCTCGATCTCTTCCAGTTTTCCGTACATCAGATCCCGATAGATCGCCTTGGCGTTCCGGTGAAGTTCCGTCGCTCCGAGACTGCCGCTGAGTCCCAGCAGGTCCAGAAAGATTTGACGCAGAGCCGCTTCGTCCTCCTTGGCATAGCTCTCGAGGATCAGCTTACCCGTGTCACGATAGGCATCGACAAATCCCTGCAGCAACTCTTCCAGCAGGACCTCGCTTCCGTTGGCGTTGGCCAGAGCGATCTCCCAATCGACCCCTTTCGGAGTTACCACGGTTACAACTCGAGATTCGGGTTCCTTCGTCCCATTCTGGGGAAGATACTCTTCAAAAAGAGTATAGAGCTTCCCCAGCCTCATCGGCTTTTCCAGGAACCCATCCATCCCCACCTTTTCCATCTGATCGATCTCGCTCTCCACATTGAGCGCCGAAAGGGCGACAATCGGGAGGGATTTCCCCTGAGGCATCCGACGTATGGCTTCGGTAGCCTCGTACCCGTCCATCACCGGCATGTTGATATCCATCAGAACCAGATCGAAGGTCCCCGGCGGCAGTGTCTGAACCTTCTCAACGGCTTCACCCCCGTGATGGGCCGCTGTGACTTCGATACCGGACCCCTCCAGAATCTTCATCAACATCCGGAGGTTGATCTCGTTGTCCTCGACAATCAGAAGCTTCGCACCGGCAAAACGTCGGAAATCCTCCAGGGAGACCTCCTCCTTCTCCCTGTAGCTGCGGACGAACTGTTTGACCGGAGGCTGCTCCTCCCGTTCCACTGGTTCCTTCCGAGGCACTTCACTGCTGTAGAGATCGAGGATCAGTTCGAAGACGCGCTGCTGGTTCATGGGCCGGTTGACACGGCGATCCACGACATCTTCAGCGACCAATTCTCTGGGAGATTGGAAGAGATTGTGCAATGCCACCACCTTGAGGTCTTTATCTTCTTTTATCTCCCGAATATGCTCTGCCATCATATGGCCCAAAAGATCCTCATCGATCAGCAGCAGATCGTACTCCTCCAGGTTCGGGCGTTTCTCCGCTTCCATCACTGTGACCCGATGACGGAAATAGGAGAACATCTCTTTCAGCGCCAGAGAAGCCTCATAGTTCTGGTTGACGATCAGGACATCCTTTTTGATGAACTCCCGCTCAGGAAGGTGATATTTTCTCTGTTCCTGATCGTTGACCGGTTTCAAGGGGATGGAGAGATCGATCAGAAGCTCCCCTTTGGACGAGGGGCGGTAGGCATGAATCACTCCTCCCAGCAGTTCTGCCAGCTCCGAGGCCACGTAGAGCCCGAGCCTTCGGTACTCGCCAGTCTTCTCGTCGTAGATCGGCGCAAAGAAATTCCGGAGATCCTCTTCTTCCGCAGGCATGAAATAGAGCCGCATCTGCAGATCGACGCCCCCTTCGTAGGGCCGGTTGGCATCGAGCCGCAAACGGACCTGTCCGCCTGTGGCAGCCCTCAGAGCATACTCCAGGAGTTTCCCCAGCATCTCCACCATATGGGTGAAGTCCCCCCGGACGGTACGGGGAAGATTCTTGTCCATTTCAAAGATCAGTTCCGAATCGATCTCTTCCACCTCGGAGGCCACCACCTCCGTCACCGCATCGAGCATCTTGTTGAGATTGAACTCCGTCTCTTCGATGGTGACGTTCCTGGCCTTGAGTTTCAGAAAGCCCAGAAGGTTCGTCGCGCTCTCCACGATCCTGTTTTCCATCTCGATCACCTCGTCGAGCCGATGCTCCAGATGAGGTTCCGGTGCCTGCTCTTTCAGACGGTGGGTCTGATCCGTCACATCCCTTCCCAGCTGATAGATCTCTTCTCCCAGACGACTGAAAAGCTCATGGACCCGTTTCTCGATCTCTTCCTGCTGTCGCTTGATCCGGCTGTGTCGCTCCTGCAGTCTGTTGACCTGACGGGAGGTGAAAAAGAGCCCCAGGACCCCGGTCACCGCCATAGCGAAAAGGGCGATCCAGAGCATCCACTCCTGAGAGGGGGTTTTCTCAGGATTCGGTGTGGTGGGCAGGGACGGAACTCCGGAGGGTAGGCTGCCGGTTGGGGAGAGAGGGACCGCCACACTGCCCGGGAAGGCCGTACGGAGCTTCCAGTAAAGCGCTGCCGCTGCCTCGTTCTCCGGAAGGGGAGTGCTTGTCAACAGATAGCTCTTTCCCTCTCTTCGGACCACGGATCTGAAACCGAGGCGTTTCGACAGCTCCGCCAGCGAGGTATCTTGCCCAAGCAGCTGCTGCAAACGAAGCCGGCTCTGCTCGATTTCGCCGGGGTCATTCCGGACATCCAGTACCAGACGTATCTCGGCATGGGCAAAGCCCGCAATCAGGATCCAGATCAACCAGAAATATTTCACCCGGTTTCTCCTAAGCTCTTTCACGATTCCCTCCCTTCAGTTTCAGCCGGAGAGATCTCTGTCGGGTTTCCAGTATCTCCTGCTCCTCACCCAGATTCCGGAGTCGGCGGCGCCGCAAGCGGTAGGCCGTATATCCCGCCAGCGCCAGGACCAGCAGGATCATCCATTCCAAGCCACGCCTCTCTTCTCCTGTCGATCGCAGTGGAGTCTTGGAAGATTTCCCTCCCTCTGTCTGCACCACGCCCCCCACCTCTTTTCCAAACACCAGGATCCCGGGATAACGTTTCGACAATGCGGCAAGAAGCGGGGGAGTTGTCGCTTCACCCGAATGAAGTGGCGTGATCTCCACCAGCCAGACCCCCGAATTTTTCCGAAGGAGGACGCGGGAAGAGACGACAGAGAAACGTTTCAGCATCTCTTTGACCTCACCGGCGATCTCATCCGCTTTTTGACGGCTCTCGACGCCGGCCACGACCGCGCTCAGATCTCCTTTGGGATTTCCGGCGGCGACGGCAGCGGTCACCAGGCATCCCATGACAAAGATCCGGGCAATCCTTTTCCCCATTTTCACTCTTCCTTCTGTTCGGCTGTTCCGATATTTTAACCAGATTCCCTCAAAGAGGCTTGAGCGAAGAAGCAACACCCCCAGAAGGTCCGGTGACGATTCCCGCTATAATGCCGCCATAGATAGAGAGTTTGGAACAAGGAGCGGACGGATCGGTGAAGGTGATCTTTCTCTGTGCCATCAACAATGTCCTGAGCGGCACCTGCAACGAAGACTGCAAGTTCTGCACCCAGAGCGTCCGCTACAAAGCGGCGATAGAGCGCTATACCTTCAAAGAGGAAGAGACGGTTCTGCAAGAGGCACGGGAGGCGGCGGCCAACGGAGCCCTGGGCTACTGTCTGGTCACCGCCGGTAAGGGGCTGGACGACCGCACGACCGACTACATCGCCCGTCTGGCCCAGCGGCTCAGCACCGAACTCCCCCATCTGCGTCTGATCGCATGCAACGGCACCGCCGGCGAGGAGCAGCTGCGCTATCTCAAGGCTCACGGCGTCGCCAGCTACAACCACAACCTCGAAACCAGTGAACGCTACTACCCCTCCATCTGCACCACCCACAGCTGGCAGGAGCGCTATGCCACCTGCGAAGCGGTCCGCTCTGTCGGTCTCTCCCTCTGCAGCGGAGGGATCTTCGGCATGGGAGAGTGCCCGGAGGACCGGGAGAGTCTGCTGCAGAGCCTCCGCACACTGAACCCTGACTCGGTCCCCCTCAACTTCTACATCCCCAACCCGGCCCTGCCGATTCCCGAACGGACGATCGACCGGGAAGGGGCCCTGGCCGTGATCCGGCGGACCCGACAGCTGCTCCCCGACCTGCCGCTGCTCATGGTCGCCGGAGGACGGGAGGCGCTCTTCGGCGGCGCGGAGAAATCGATGTTCGATGCCGGGGCCAACGCTATCGTCATCGGCAACTATCTCACTACACCCGGCGAAGCGCCCGACCGGGATCGACAGCGTCTCCGGGAGCTGGGATACACCATCGCGACGGATTGCCATGGCGCCTGACGTTCTCCTGATCCTGACCCTCTCGGTACTGATCTGGGTCTCTCCTTTCCTGGCCAAGGCTTTGCGGATCCCGACTCCGCCGGTGGAGATACTCTTGGGAACCCTCCTGGCCGCGGCGGGGCTGCTTCATGAAAACCGCTACTTCGACCTGATCGCCGAAGTGGGATTTCTCTATCTTATGTTCCTGGCCGGCATGGAGGTCAACCTCAAGGAGATCTCCGGGAGTCCCCGGCTGGTGATCCGGCAGGCGGTCCTCTTTGTTCTGAGTCTGGGAGTTTTGGCCGTCGTCAGCGGTCTCCTGTTGCATTTCCACCCCATCGTCATCGCTTCGCTTCCTCTTATCTCAATCGGACTGCTCGCTTCTTTGACCAAGATCTACGGACGGAGTCAGTCCTGGCTCAATCTGGCCATCATCGTGGGGGTTCTGGGTGAGATCGCCAGTATCGCCGCCCTGACGATCCTCGATGCCGCCAGCAATGTGGGGTTCGGCTGGGAACTGGTCTTCAAGATCTCCTATCTGCTCTTTTTCATCGCCTCCATCTATCTGGCCTATCGGCTGCTTCAGCTCCTCTTCTGGTGGTTCCCGGAGCTCAAAAGAAAACTCATGCCGAGCAGTGACAGCTCCGATCAGGATATCCGGCTGGCCATGGCGCTTTTCTTTCTTCTCATCACCATCATGATGATCCTCGACCTGGAGCTGGCTCTGGGAGCCTTCATCGCCGGCGTGGCCATCAGCGCTTTCTTCCACCACGAAAAGAGCCTCGAAGAGAAGATGTCGAGCCTGGGCTTCGGTTTCCTTGTGCCTCTCTTTTTTATCCACGTCGGCGTCTCCTTCGACCTCTCCGCCCTCCTCATGCCGGGCGTTCTCTCCGGGGCACTGCTCATCACGGGGATCATGATCGGGATCCGTATCCTCGCCGCCTATCATCTGCGACGCCTATCGGGCTCGCTGGATGCCGTCAGCATCGCCTTCGCCCTCTCCATGCCCCTGACCCTGCTGATCGCCGTCGCCACCATCGGCTACGACACCGGCAATATCAACCTCCTGACCTATTACGAGCTGATCCTGGCCAGTCTTTTCGAAGTCATCATTGCCATGTCGGCTGTCAAAATTATCGCGATCTATCGGGAACGGAAAAAACAACAGGAGTGGAGAAAGGAAAAACGGGAAGCGGTCAGCCCCCGGTGATCTGCAGGAGTTCGAAGTACTGCTTCTGAAGTTTCTGGTTCTCGCGCTGAAGATGCATCTTCTCGGCTGTGAGCTGGGCCTTTTCACGATAGAGCCCGTTGAGAACCTCCAGGGAGTTCTCTCCGAAGAGGAGGACCCCCACATAGAATCCGAAGAGGAAGATCCCTGCTACGATCAATAGAAGACTGCGTACTGAAAAGCCGAACCATTCCGGCCGGCTCTTCTCTTGCCCCTTCGTTTTGGACATCCCGATCCTCAGAAGAGTTCGCCGCCGAGATACTCGAACTCACCCAGCTCCTCTTCGATGGCCAGCAGACGGTTGTACTTGGCGATCCGCTCGCTCCGGGCCGTCGATCCGGTCTTGATCTCTCCGGTGTTGAGGGCTACGGCGAAATCGGCGATGAAGCTGTCCTCGCTCTCACCGGAGCGGTGACTCATGACACAGCGGTATCCGTGGCGCTGGGCCAGACGGACGGTGAGCATCGTTTCGCTGACGGTACCGATCTGGTTGGGTTTGATGAGGATCGCGTTGGCGATGCCCCGATTGATCCCCTCGGCCAGAATGTTGGCGTTGGTGACGAAGAGGTCGTCCCCAACCAGCTGGACCTTGTCACCCAGGCGCTCGGTCAGCTCCTTCCAGCCCTCCCAGTCATCCTCGCTCAGACCGTCCTCGATGGAGACGATGGGATATTTGGCGACCAGCTCCTCGTAATAGCCGATCAGTTCACTGCTGCTCAGCTCCCGGTTCTCCGACTTGAGCACATAGTTGCCGTTTTCGCCTACCAGTTCGCTGGAGGCGACGTCCAGGGCGATCACCACATCTTCTCCCGGTTTGTATCCGGCCTTTTCGATCGCCTGCATGATCACCTGGATCGGCTCTTCGTTGTTGCTCAGGTTGGGGGCGAAACCACCCTCATCGCCCAGAGAAGTGCTGTGGCCCATTTCGTGAAGAATCTTCTTGAGGGTATGGTAGATCTCGCTGCTGGCCCGCAGGGCTTCGCTGAAGGTTTCAAACCCGGTGGGCATGATCATATACTCCTGAAAATCCACGTCGTTGTCCGCGTGCTCTCCTCCGTTGATGATGTTGAGCATGGGCACAGGCATCACCACGGCGTTGGCCCCGCCCAGATAGCGGTAGAGAGGGATTTTGAGAGAGTTGGCCGCCGCCCGGGCAACTGCCATGGAGACACCGAGCACCGCATTGGCTCCCAGATTGGAGTAGTTGTCGGTGCCGTCGAGCTCCTTCATCATCACGTCGACTTCCGCCTGGTTGAAGGGGCTCATGCCCACCAGCGCTTCGGCGATCCGGTTGTTGACATTCTCACACGCCGTCAGCACCCCTTTGCCCAGATAACGCTGGGGGTCGCCGTCGCGCAGTTCCAGTGCTTCCCGTTTCCCGGTACTGGCCCCGCTGGGGACGATGGCATCGGCCACCGTTCCGTCGCTCAGGCGTACGGTGGCACGGACCGTGGGGTTGCCCCGGCTGTCGAGCACCTCATCTGCTGTGATATCTTCGATAAAGACCATGGAGTTTCCTTTCTCGTTGGAAAAATTGTGATGGGTTATTTTATCGAATCCAACGTGAAGTACGGATGATGGGGAACGGAGGAGGAAGGAAGAGAAAAGTGAAAAGAGATACCCGGCAAAAGCGGCGGGGCTACTCGCCGCTCTCGGCGATCTCCTTTTCGTCCATAGCCAGTTTCTCTCCAAAACCGAGAGCCTCCTTGATCTTGCCCTCGATCTCGGCTCTCAGTTCCGGATCGTCCTTGAGCGCCTGTTTGGCGTTCTCTTTCCCCTGACCCAGCTTCTGGGGACCGTAGCTGAACCAGGCACCCGATTTGTCGATAATGTCGAGTTTGACCCCGTAATCGATCAACTCCCCCTCCTGGCTGATCCCCTCGCCGAACATGATATCGAACTCCGCCTGACGGAAAGGGGGCGCCACTTTGTTCTTGACCACCTTGGCTTTGACCCGGTTTCCGATCTGGGATTCCCCCTGCTTGAGCGTAGCGATCCGGCGCACGTCGATCCGTACCGAGGCGTAGAACTTCAGGGCGTTCCCCCCGGTGGTAGTCTCCGGAGAGCCGTAGCCCATGGTACCGATCTTCATCCGGATCTGGTTGATGAAGATGACGGTGGTGTTCATCTTGTGGAGGATCCCGGTGAGTTTCCGCAGCGCCTGGCTCATGAGCCGCGCCTGCAGCCCCACATGGGTGTCTCCCATATCCCCTTCGATCTCGCTTTTGGGGGTCAGAGCCGCCACCGAATCCACGACGACCAGATCCACGGCACCGCTGCGGGCGACGGTCTCCAGAATATCCAGCGCCTGCTCACCGAAATCGGGCTGGCTCACCAGCAGGTTGTCGATATCGACGCCCAGGTTTTTGGCATAGAGCACATCCAGGGCATGTTCCGCATCGATAAAGGCGCAGACCTTCCCCTCTTTCTGGGCCGAGGCGATGGTCTGCAGTGCCAGGGTGGTCTTTCCCGAAGATTCGGGACCGTAGATCTCGACGATCCGCCCCTGGGGAACCCCGCCGATCCCCAGAGCCATATCGAGGCCCAGGGAACCGGTGCTGATGGAGGCGATAGGTTCGATCTCCTTGTCGCCCAGACGCATCAGCGTCCCTTTTCCGAAGGTCTTGTCGATCTGTTTGATCGCCATATCCAGCGCTTTCTGCTTCTGAGGATCCATAGCCATCTTCTATCCTTTTTTCTTGGTCATCAATGTGATAATTTGATGTGATTTTATCACCATCTCCCTACGGACGGGATGAAAATTTCAAAATGTCATTTTTGGATAAAATAGCACCATTCCAATCCCGGAGCTACCATGACCGTTCAACTGGCCCATTCTCCCGATGCCGACGATATCTTTATGTATTACGCCATCCGTTTCGGATGGGTCGATACCCGGGACTACCGCTTCGAAAATATCGGGCTCGACATCGAAACCCTCAACGTCGAAGCCCTCAAAGGCACCTATGACGTGAGTGCAATCAGTTTCGGGCTCTACCCTCTGATCCGGGAGGACTAC
>Ga0256832_1002744_pt1 | contig 12033 bp, 10 predicted proteins | sample 134614metaG_FD_190534 | JGI IMG/M metagenome (GOLD analysis project Ga0256832, IMG submission 190534) | Hydrothermal vent microbial communities from Lau Basin, Pacific Ocean - 134-614 | ecosystem: Environmental > Aquatic > Marine > Hydrothermal vents | place: Pacific Ocean: Lau Basin | collected... | reverse complement strand
GGCGGAGCTCAGCGGCCGTTCGGGCCAGCGCCTCGGCGTCGATGTCGGAGAGCACCAGCCGCGCCCCTTGCCGGGCCAGCGCGTCCGCCAGGGCGCGTCCGAGGCCGCTACCGGCGCCGGTGACCACTGCACCGAGGTTTCGAGGAAGAGCCTGTCCCATGATCTGCTCCTTACTGAACGGTATTCAATAGCCCCGGCGGCTGGCGGGGGCAAGGCGGCCGTGGAAAGTGTCCGAACCATGGCATCGGTGGCCATCGTTGGAGGGGGCCCGGCGGGCAGCAGCGTCGCGCTGCACCTGCTGCGTCAGGGAGTCGACCCGGCCGACCTCGTCGTCTTCGACAAGGCGAAGTTCCCGCGGCCGAAGCTCTGCGGCGGAGCACTGACGTGGCGGGGCACCCGAGCGCTCGAAGAGCTCATCGGTCGCCCGGCCGGCGGCGGCCGCACCATCTCTCTCGAGTTCCGCTGCGCGCTCGGACGCTTCCCGGTACGGGAGCGCGGCGAGCAGTGGCTCTACGACCGGGCGGCCCTCGACGACCAGCTTCTGCGCGCCGTCATCGGCGCCGGGGTCGAGGTCCGGCAGGAGACCGCCGTCACGAGCGTCGAAGGCCTCGATGGAGGCTGGCGGGTGCGGTGGCGAGGGGGCACGCAGCGCTTCGATTGGGTCGTTGGCGCCGACGGTGCCCGAGGCGTGGTCGGGCGGAGCGTCGAGCTGCACGGAGGGTTCGTGGGCCGCCTCGTCGAGGCGGTCTACACCCCGGTCGACGAGGCGCCCGACGACTCCGTCCTCTACTTCGACTTCGATCCCATCGGCGACGGCATCCCGGGCTACGCCTGGATCTTCCCCTACCCCAAGCCGGGGGAGCGCGGCCTGTGGAAGCTCGGCATCATGGACGGACGCGGCGTCACCACCGGTCGGGTGCTGCGCCAATGGACCGACGCCTTCGCCGAACGAAACGGCTTTCGCCGCCTCGACGCGAAGATCGCCGGCTGGCCCGAGCGCTACTTCGACCCGCGGGCGCGCGCCCACTTGCCGGGGCTGATCCTCACCGGCGAGGCCTGGGGCGTCGATCCGCTCCTCGGGGAGGGCATCGCGCCGGCCCTCGAGATGGGACGGTACGCCGCCGCACAGCTCAAGCGCGCCCTCGACCAAGGGGTCCGACGCATCGAGGCGTACGAGGCGGGTTTTCGCGCCACCGAAGAAGGAAAGAACCTCGTCTTCCAGGGTCGCCTGGCCAAGCTGCTCTACGGCAAGGGCTCGCACCGCTGGCTCCGGGTGCTGTTCGGGCACGAGTACATGAAGGAGCTCGCGGCGCAGGGGACACAAGCCTACGGAAGGCTCCAGCAGCACACTTGGAAGCTGGCCGGGAGCTATCTTCGCCAGGTCTTGCGCGGCGGGATCCCTCCGAACCGGCCCATCCCTTCGACGATGGGGCCGCAACTCGAAACGTCCGCCCCCTGACGGGCGTACCTTCCGCCGATGAACCACCGAAGCTTCACGAGGTCTCCGGCCAGCGCTCCGCGCACGTGGCATCCGCGACGGGCTTCCGTCGCGCCGGCTGCGGGAGGGACGCGGCAGTGATCGTGGACGTCGTCATTCCGGCTCTCGACGAGGAGCAGGCGCTGCCGCGGGTGCTGGGCGCGATCCCTCGCCCTGTGGTGCGGCGCGTGGTGGTCGCCGACAACGGCTCCCGGGACAAGACCGCCGAGGTCGCGCGGGCAGGCGGCGCACAGGTCGTCCACGAGCCCGAACGCGGCTACGGGGCCGCCTGCCTCCGCGCCCTCGCGCACCTGGCCGACGACCCGCCCGACGTCGTCGTCTTCCTCGACGGGGACTACTCGGACCACCCCGAGGAGCTGCCGGCGCTCCTCGAACCCATCGCTCGCGGCGAAGCGGAGCTGGTCATCGGTTCGCGGACGCGGGGCGCGCGCGGCGGGCTGACCCCCCAACAAAAGGTGGGCAACGCCATCGCGTGCGCGGCGTTGCGGAGCCTCTACGGCGTGCACTATACGGACCTCGGCCCTTTCCGCGCCATCACCTGGGAGGCGCTGCAGCGGCTCCGGCTCCAGGACCGAAACTACGGCTGGACCGTGGAGATGCAGATCAAAGCTGCCCAGCTCGGCGTCGCCAGCGCCGAAGTACCGGTGTCGTATCGGGATCGCATCGGCCGGAGCAAGGTGAGCGGGACACTCCGGGGAACCCTCGGCGCGAGCGCCAAGATCCTGTGGCTTCTCGCCAAGTACGCGCCGCCTGTGCGGAAGCGCGGCTCGCGGCCCAAGGGCAGTCCATGAAGGTCGCCGTCGCGCTCTTTGCCAAGGCACCGGTGGCCGGGCGCGTGAAGACCCGGCTGATCCCCGCCCTCGGCGCCGAGGGAGCCTGCGCGCTCTACCGTGCGATGGTGGACGACACCCTCGACTCGCTCGCGGGCACGTCCTGCGCGGTGGAGATCTGGTTCGCCGGGGAGCGATGGTCTCGGCGCGGCCTGCCGGCATTTGCCCAGCGCGGCGGCGACCTCGGACAGCGGATGCGCGGGGCCTTCGCGGCGATGCTCCGAAGGTCCGACGCGGCGCTCATCGTCGGAGCCGACGTGCCCACGCTCCCGCGTCGATGCCTTCGGGCGGCCCTCGCGCATCTCGAGCGCGGCGACGCCGTGCTCGGTCCGGCCGCCGACGGCGGTTACTACCTCATCGGCAGCCGCGAAGTTCCGCGTTTCGAGGCCGTGCGTTGGTCCACGAGCCATGCGCTCGCGGACACTCGACGGACCGTGAACGCCCGTCTCCTCGAGCCCTGGTACGACGTGGACCGCCCCGAGGACCTCCGCTTGTTGCGCGCGCATCTGGAGCTTTGGCCCCGGGCCGCTCCGCACACGGCGCGCGCGCTCGGTCTGTGGCGGGAGGCTGCCCCGAACCGCGCAGCGGTGCCTTTACCGCGGGCGTGCCGGAGGCGACACTCGTGACGATGACGGACAAGCTCGCCAAGCTGGCCATCGACGCCCCTGCCGGGACGTTGCTCTTTCGGGACGGGGACGAGGGAGACGAGATGTACGTCATCCAGCGCGGGAAGATCCGCATCTTCACCGAGGTCCGCGGTCAGGAGAAGCAGCTCGCGATCCTCGACCAAGGCGACTTCTTCGGGGAGATGGCCCTCCTCAACAGCAAGCCGCGCACGGCGAGCGCCGAGGTCGTCGAGGACGCGCGCCTGCTGCGGATCGACGCGAAGACTTTTGGCGCGATGATCGTGAGCAACACGGAGATCGCCGTGCGGCTCATCAAGAAGCTCGCCCGCCGCCTGGACAGCGCCAACACCCTCATCGATCTGCTGATGCACCGCGACCCCAAGGCGCGGGTCATCTTGGGCCTCGCGCACGAGGCCGAGTTCAACGGCGAGGCCCAGCCCGACGGCTCGGTGCTCGTGCCCCTCGACATGAGCGGCCTCGCCACGCAGGTCGGACTGACGGCCGAAGAGGTCGCCGCCGTGCTCCGGCGCCTCGACCGGCTGAAGATCGTCGAGCAAACCCCGACGGGCTTTCGGATCCCCGACGTGATGCGGCTGCACGAGTTCCTCGAGTTCCTCCAGATGCGCGAGAAATTCGGGGACGTCGGACTCGACTGATTCCACGACCCCGCCATCCGGAGGCAGCCCTCGATATGCCTCCGCCAGCTCAGCGCCCGGAGGTCAGTGGCGGAACTCGCTCAGGTGCGTCAAGTACCACTGGCCGTCCCATAGGTTGAGGGTCCGCACTTCGAAGCGACGCTCCTCGTCGCCTACGCGAAAATACAGCCAGTTGTGCCGCTGGGCCCAATAGGGGAGCCGGTTGGACTCCTCCCGGACCCGAACCCAGGAACGGCGCCGCGACAGCTCGAGACGAAGGAACTCGGCCCGCTCGGCGTCGGGCCCAAGCTGCTGGTGGAGCGCGTGTACGTCGCGGTGGAAGAGCGCGAGCATCCGATCGTAGAACCGGTCCGGGTCGGCCACACCCTTGATCTGCCGGAAGACCTCGCGAGGCATGAAAAACGGGAGGCCATGCTCGGGGTCGTCGCGGACGATGGCTTCGAAGAGGAGCCTCGCGCGCTCCTGCGCCCCGTCGGCTCCCGGCCTCGGCGGAGGCGCCGTGAGGCGCGGGTCGTTGGACGCCGGCGGTCGAGGGAACCGCTGGGCGGCCGCAAGGCTCGCCAACGCAGCGAGGGCGAGGACGACGCCCGCGGTCTTTGAGCGCATCTCAACAGCGATCGTCGATCGATCCGTGGCTCTTGGCTTCGAAGGCGCATGTTCGGCTGTCATCTTGGGCACGGCGGACGCGAGTTTACCGTTCGCGTCCACGCGCAGCCACCGTTCCGATCTCGGCTCGCCGAAGCTCCCTCGGGCCCGAACCTGCGGAGGGACCGCTGGGCGGGCTCAGCGCCCCCAGCAGACGTCCCAGCGTGTGCCGTCGAGGTCGAGGTTCGCTCGCGCGCTGGAAAAGCCCGCGGGCACGCGGTCGCAGATCCTGTCGAGGGTCCCGTGGTATTCGACGTGGAAGACCGCCAGACCGGCGGCCAGCGCCGGCGCGTAGGCGTCGCACTCATCGAACTGGAGACACTCTTCGTTGAGGGCCCAGTCGAAGCGGGAAATCACTTCCGGCAGCAGGTCGAGGGTGTTCTTGAGCCCCACGCTGAGGCCCCGTGCGTGCGCCTGCTCCGAGAGCCATCGGAGATAGTCGAGCTGGTCGTCACGGGTGAGGGGAAAGCCGGGGTCGTTGGCCCACCCGTCCACGTTGTCCGGTTCGACGGCGTCGCAGCCGCGGGCGACGGCGAGGTCCAGGCGCGCGCTCATGATGGCCCGGACCGCTGGGTCGCGGTGGTCGAGCCATCGCTCGCCCGGCCACCCGTCCAGGGGGTTGCCGAGGACCGAGCTCGGGAAGTCGTCGACGTCCGGTCGCCACTCCTCGTAGCTTCCAGCGCTGAAGTAGCAGACGAGGACGACGCCGCGATCCTTGAGCGCACGAACGTCGGCGTCGGTCATCTCGAAGAGATCGATATCGTAAACGTCGACGTCTCGGCTTCGATCGACGGGGCCGGTCAACTGCCAGTACCAGGTCGTGCCCGGTCGCGGCCGCCACGGCGCGGCGCCCCCATCGGGCGGGTTCGAGGCATCGGACGATCCGTCGCGAGCTGCGCCGGCGTCCGAGGGCCCGCGGTCGGCGGCGGCGTCCCGCAGGGTGTCCGCGTCGCGTGCTCCCGCGTCGGCTCGCCCCGCGTCCTCGTCGCCGGAGCCTCCTCCGCAAGCGACGAGGAGAATGGCGACAAGCCCGACGGTCGCGCGTTGCAGTGCGGGAGAGAAGTTCATCAGAGTCGTATCGTTGCTTGCGACAGCTCCGCCGTTCACGGGAGCACCAGGGGCCACTCGAAGGTCTCGTCGCCGACATAGACGGTGGCCGTCACCGAGCGAAGGCCGTCGGCCACCTGGCCAATCCAGTAGCCGGGCGCGATCTCGCACGTCGTCACCCCTTCGGCTTCGACCCGCACGGGCACCGCGTCCTGCGCGTAGATCGCGAGCTCGCCGGCATCCGCGAACCACACGGCTTGAGCCGCCGGCGTGTCCTGCGTCGCGACGAGGTGACCTTCGCTCGGGTCCCGCATCCGACTCGCGCTCGCTGCGGCCACGGCGATCCGTCGAGGAGCGGTGGCGCCTTCCGCCCGGGCGAGGGCACGCAGCAGCTCGGCCTCGGTCGGATGCCGGCTGAGCCAACCGGCGCAATAGGCCGCAGCGACGGGGTCGAGCTCTGCGCGGAGCAGGCCGGTCAGGCGACGCGCCGTCGGGCGCCGGAGGTCCCGCGGAAGCTTCCCCTCCCGCCCGTGACCGAGGAGCCGGAGCGCCGCCTCCGCCACCGGCCGAAGATCCGGGTCGCATTCGGGGAGAGCGCGCGCGAGGGCCTTTCGGACCGTCTGCCGCTCCTCGGGGGAAGCGTCGGGGAGGAGCCCGAGGACGTGCAGAGCCACGACCCAGCCACTCTGCTCGCAGATCGGCTCGGGCGCGCTTGCCCGAGCGGCTCGTACGGTCTCCCGCCAGCGTGCCCAGAGCCGCTCACTCATGGCGATCTCCCTCGGCCTCGGCGTCTTGAGGCGGCTCGTCATACTGAACAGACGACGCGGCTCCTTCCGGACTGACAGGCGGCCTGGCGCGGCGCCCGTGACGGGGTTTGCCCGCATCCGCCCGGCGCGCCCCCTGGAGCAGGCGCTGAAGCTCGGCGCAGAAGCTCCGCTTGGGCGGCGGCAGATCCTCGCCCGCCAGGAGGCTCCCCACGAACGGGAGCAGCACTTTCTCTCGACCGCGTTCGACCCATTTGTAGAGCGTGGCGGTTGCCGGCGGGTCGGTCAGCTCGGCCAAGATGACCGCGGGCGACGCCTGTCGGATATGTCGCTCCCAAGCCACCTCCGCCTGGGTGCGGGCCTTCTGCCTTGGCCCTGGGCGCTCGAACGCGCCTGCGAGCCAACGGTCGAGCTCGTCGAAGAGCCACTCTTCGTGCAGCGGCAGCTCTTCCTCATCGCCGGCTGTGGCGGGCTCGCCGCTCTCGGCCGCGAGCCGGTCCAGGGTCTCGAAGGCGTCGACGTTCTGCGCGAGGGGATCCCTCCGGCGGGCTCGGTGCGCGTCGCGCACGACGTTGAGGTAGATTCGGTTGAGCCACGCCTCGGCTCCCCTTCGGTCCGTCGCGCGGCAGCGCGAGGCGCGCCGGTAGGCCTTGATGACCGTGCGCTGGCGAAACTCGCTGTGTCCGTGCTTGCGGTCGTGGTGCGCGTCGAGCCAGCCGTAAAGGACCGCGAGGGCCTGATCCAGCTCCGCGCCCGTCGCCCCACGACGAAGGGCATCGATCGCCGCGAGCGGGTCCTTCACACGAGTGATGCTCGCGGACCAAGGCGCTCGCCGTCAACCAACCCAGGACGCTCTCGGGCTCATCCAAGACGTTGGCATGCGTCCAGGAGAGCACCGATCGCCCCTGCGGCGTCGGCGGCCCCAAAGGCCTCGATGTCGTCGATGGCGTCCGCGGCGTTGGCCGCGAGCGGCTGCAGCCACGCGGCCGCGGCGTCGTAGGCAGGGATCCCGTCGATGGCGCGGAGCGCCCGAGCCCGGGCGTCGAGGGTGAGCTCACCGCGTTCGACGCGGAGGAGCGCCTCGTGCAGGACGTTCTGCTCGGCGATGCTCCGACTGTGGGGGCCCAGGAGCCGGCCATAGGCCGTCGGGCTCGCGGCGAGCAGCGCGTAGCCCTCGGCATCGCGGCCGGCTCTCACAAGCGCGATGCCCAGCGCCCTACGCGCTTCGAGGCCGGGCTGCGGCTGCGCGGCCACGGCGTCGCGCACCGAGGGATGATCGAGGACCGCCAGGGCGGCGCTGCAGTGGCCGCCGCCGGCGAGGGCAGCGGCGTAGTTCACCCGCAGCCAGGCGTTCCGGCTCGCGCTCGAACGCTCCGACGAGTAGCGTGCGATCTGGTCGAGCCCTTCGCCGAAGGCCCGCTCGGCCTCGTCCCAGCGCCCCGCGCGCGCCAGCGCAGGTGCGAGGTAGCTGCTGCTCCTCGGCGCGCTCCTCGGCGCATGGCGCAGAGCGATCGCGAGGGCCTGTCGATGGTGCTCGATGGCTATGCCCTCCTGGCCTCGGGAGCTCGCGATGAGACCGGCGGTTCCGTGCGAGGGGATGAGCTCACCCCGCAACCGCCCATGTTCGGCCGCACGGATCGCGCTCAGGGCGTCGTCCCAGGCGGCGTCGAAGGCGCCGACCTGCCGAAGCGCCATCGCGCGCTGGCGAAAGAAGAACGAAAGCGGCGCGTCCGGCACGCCGGTCCGTCCGTCGTGGGTGTCGAGGATGGCTCGGGCACGCTCGAGGATCTCGAGGCTCTCTTCGGGTCGCCCTCCGTTGCGAACCGTCGCCGCGAGCATCGCATGCACCTGCACGAGCAGGTCCGGGCGTTGGTCCGGCAGCATGCCCAGAAGGCGCTGGAGCTCGGCCTGGAGCCCCGCCCAGTGCCAGCGCTGCCATCCGGCGCGGAAGGCACGCATCGCGTCGTGCACGAGCTCCTCGCTGTCGGGGGCTTGGGGCGCCGACGGTTCGAGGGCGGTCTCGATCAGTGCCTCGGCCGTCTCGACGCCCACGACCTGAATGCCGTCCGCGCGCCCGATCGCTCGAAGATCGGCCGCGGGTACGACGAAAGTGCATGGGTCGAGGGGCGTGCGCCGGACCGCGTCGAGCTTGGCGGCGAGGCCTCCGACGCCAGCGATACGCCAGCCGCGGAGCGCGCCGGTGACCACGATGCCCGGCCGAACGGGCCGCCGCGTCCAGAGGCTCACGGCGCTCAGGAACGTCGCTGCCCCGAGGGAGTCGCCCTCGACCCTCAGCAGCTCGAAGGCGTGCGGTTGCGCGGCCGTCAAGGTGTAACCCTCCGCCGTCCCGCGACCGCTCAGCTCGGCGGCGAGCTCCAGCGCTTCGAGCACCGTCGTCGCCGACCCGTGGCTCAAGGCTCGGTCGAGGACATCGCTCCACGGACGAAAGGTCACCAGGAGGGTACGGACGAAACCGAAGTCTCCAGCGACGAAGGGCACCCGCACGGCGTTCGGAGGAGCCATCGCGGCGGCGGCCGGGAGCGCCAAGCCCAGACCTTTGGCGGCCTCACGCGCGGCGTCCGGCACCATCCCCGGGTCGGCCAGGTGCAGCGTTCGTTCGAGGGCGTGCAGGAGGTAGCGCCGCTTTGCGATCGAGCGCTCGTTGGCCGCCGCCCGAAGCAGCGGTTCGAGGAGGCCACCCACCACGTACAGCTCGATCTCGTCAGTGTTCAACGATGCCTCCACCGGTGCCTCCCGCGAAACGTGCCCGCCCGGGGAGTGGACGCCGCGCACGCGCTGAACTGACGGCCCATGGAGGCTCCCGCGGCGTCAGTCGTCGCCGTAAGTGAGCGAGTAGGGCGTCTCGCAGCTCGCGGGGCCTTCCACCTTGACGACCGCCACGTAGAGATCGGCGCTGTCATCGGAGCTGCTGCAGTCGTGATCGATGCGGACGATCTCGTCGGCGTTGCCCGACTGCATGCTGCAGCACGACGGCAACCCGCCCATCTCGGCGCCTCGGGTCCCAATCGTGCACGTGATCGAGACGAAGCTGCTCTCGCAGTCGAGGTAAACGCAAAGATCGTAGTTCGAGCCGGATGGAATGTCGCGCAGCTCGACGCGCGGAAAGATCGAGCCGCCAAAGTCGTCGCTGTCGTTGTAGACGAACCAGTCCACGTCGCCCTCCGGGTAGATGCTTGGCCGGATCGTGTCCGCGGAACCGAAGGCGTCACGGTCGCTGACGCCGGGCAGGCGGGAGGCGCTACCTCGCCCGTCGTTCGGCTCGTAAGAGTCGAGCCGCGGAGTGCCCACGCAGCTTCCGGTCGCGCAGCTATCCCCCGTCGTGCATGCGTCCCCGTCGTCGCAGGGGCCGGTCTGCGGGCTCCAGGCGTCGGGCCGGGAGGCGTCGCATACCTGGCATGTGTCCGCCGGGTTGGCCGCGCCGTCCGCGACACAAATGCCCTCGATGACGCAGCTATTGCCGGCGACCTCGTTCGTACACCGGTAGGTCATCGGGCCCGTGGAGACGCAGCCGTCCATGGTGCACGAGACTCCGTCGTCGCAGTCCGCGGGACCACCGAGCACGCAGCGGCCACCGCGGCAGAGGTCCATCGTGCAGCCGTTGCCGTCCGCATCGCAAGGGGTGCCCTCCGCCCTACCGACACAGTCGCCGCTGACGGCGGCGTCGAAGGCCGCGTCCATGCCCGCGTCCATGCCCGCGTCCGTGCCCGCGTCCGGGTTCGACGCATCGCGCCGGCCCGTGTCCGCGCCGCTGACTCCATCGGCACAGGCCACCAGGAGCAGGGCGCTCAAGCCCAGGGCGCTCCGCAGGTGCCGAGCCGCGCCGGGGCAGTTCGAAGTAGGTTCCTGGCGCGTCATCGTTCCTCTCGTTCCTTCGGCGAGCGTTCCAAGATGAGGATCCAGCGGTCGGTCTCTGCGTCGCGCCCTTCCACCCGCACCTGCACGGCGTCCCCCAGCCGGCAGAAGACCTCACCCCCAGCGACCATCGCGGTCCCCTGGTCGGACAGCTCGAGCGGCCCCGAGAGGGGACGCTGGTGGCGCGCGTAGACCTTCACGTCGATGGGTGGGGCATCCAGCGTCACGTGGATCTTGCTTCGGGTCAGGCCCATGACCGTACCTTCGAAGGAGCGGCGCTGCGCGAAGAGCTGGTCGAGCACGAGCCGGTTCGCTTCGTGGGTGAGCGCACGCTGGATCTGCTTGACCTCGTTGGCTTTGTCGACGACCGCCTGCTGCAGCGCTTCGTCCCGCGAGCCGCGGCCTTCGAGCTGTTCCCAGAGCTGCAGGTGGAGGTAGACGCCGACGATCTCGCGCATCGGCGCGCTGAAGCGTGCGTAGACCTCGGCGCCGACGCCGTGATGGACGCCCGGCTTCGTCTGAAACGAAGAGCGCAGGTTCACCATCACCGCCTGGCGATGGATCGCCCGCGCGAGCCGTCCCGCGCGCCCGCTTCGTGGCAACTGGTCGAGGTACTCCGCAAGCGTCCGCCCGTCCTCGCGCGTCCAGACCCATTCCTTCGGGTCGAGCCCCCGGCGCGCGGCCAAGGTCTCCAGCATCGCTTCGAAGGCCTCCAGGCGTTCGTCGTCGGGAGGCGGGTGCACGCGATAGATCGCCTCGACGTTCGGGTCGTCGCCACGGGCCAGCAGCCTGGCTCCTTCGACGTTGCACATCAGCGATAGCTGCTCGTTGTAGCGCTCGACCTCCCGGCGGCTGTGGTCGAGGATCACGAAGCGCATGCCTTCGTCTCCGTCGAGGCCCACGTCGACCTCCGTGCGGCGATAACGCACGACGCCGCGCAGCTCGGCGAGCTTCATCCGCCGCTCGCCCACGACCCGAAGCGCGCGCAGGCTCCGGTCGATGGCCCCGCCAAAGCCGTCGCCGCCGTCGTAGAACGATTGCACCCTGTCCCAATCGAGCTTGGCGCGGCTCCGTATCCGCGCCCGCCGCACGAAGGTCTCGGTGCACCGACCCGTCGCGTCGCAGCGCATCACGAAGAGCATGGCGCGGCGGTCTTCGTCCGGGTTGAGCGAGACGAGCCCTTCGGAGAGCTCCGCCGGAAGCATCGGCACCATGATCCCCGGCAGGTAGAAGCTCGCACCCCGGCGCAGCGCTTCGGCGAAGAGCGCCGTGCCGGGCTGGGCATAGAACGCGGCGTCCGCCAGCGCGTAGTAGACGAGGTGACCCTCCCCTTCGGGCTCGACGTAGAGCGCTTGATCGAGGTCGCGGCTCGTGGAGCCGTCGATGGTGACGAAAGGCAGCGCGGTGCGATCGTCGAGGGCGGGATCGTCGATTCCAGGGTCACTCTGCCAGCCGGCGACCTCCGCCCGCACGGCGTCCGGAAACACGGGGTCGAGGCCTTTTCCGGCGGCGAGGCGATAGAGCTGCGCTTTGGCAGAGCCTGCCGGGGCAAGCTCGCACAGGACCTCGCCGTCTTCGACGACCGCGATGGCACCCTCCTGGCCGCCTCGAACCGGCCGCGGTGGCCCCCCAAGGAGCGGCCGCGCGAGGCCGGCCTCGATCTCGGCTGCGAAACGTGACGCCACGGCGGCATCATAGCCCGTTGCGGAGCCCGACGGGGGGAAGGCATCCTCCCCTCATGCTTCTCATGCTTCGTACCGTCGCTCCTTCGTTCGTCGTCCTCGTCGGGTTGCTCGTCGCCTGTGGCGGCGACGATGGCCCCGACGCGGCGACGGGCGACGCGGCCACGGGCGACGCGGGCACGGGCGACGCGGGCGACGCGGCGGCGGGCGACGCGGCCACCACGGGCGACGCGGGCACGGGCGACGCGGGCGACGCGGCGGCGGGCGACGCCGGAGAAGACGCCGCTTTTGAGGACGCTTCCGGTGGCAGCGACGGCGGCGACGCAGGCGGCGGCGACGCAGGCGGCGGCGACGCAGGCGGCGGCGACGCAGGCGGCGGCGACGCAGGCGGCGGCGACGCAGGCGCCGATCG
>Ga0256832_1002743_pt1 | contig 12034 bp, 8 predicted proteins | sample 134614metaG_FD_190534 | JGI IMG/M metagenome (GOLD analysis project Ga0256832, IMG submission 190534) | Hydrothermal vent microbial communities from Lau Basin, Pacific Ocean - 134-614 | ecosystem: Environmental > Aquatic > Marine > Hydrothermal vents | place: Pacific Ocean: Lau Basin | collected... | reverse complement strand
TCGGAATAGACGCACGAAAGGTAGGTATCAAAATATCTCGCCCGTTATGCAAGGGATTCGCATCGGAGCGTTTTTGGACTAAGCTATAATTCAGGCCGACCCCAAAAGATGGTTTCCCTTTCAATTCATTGAGTTGCCGGACGGCTTGGGAAGCTCGCATCTTAGCATCCAGCTTTTTTAACAAAGGATAATTGCCCCGGATAGAGGCCATCGTTTCCGCCAATAGCTCTTGGCTCAAATCAGGAAGCACTTCCAATTCAGAACTAATAATTTGCACCCGATTATCCGTCAAAACATCATCACCAACAGCCTCCACTATTTGGGCTTGAAATTGTTGTTTTTGGACGTCTAAAATCTCTATTTGTTTTTCTAACTTCTTCGCCTTAATCTGAATTCTCAGGACATCTGATGCCGCTGCTTTTCCACTCTCGACCCGTCCTAAAGCGACTTGCTCTAAACTTTGGTTGAGCTTCCAATTTTCTCGCAAGAGTGCCTGTTGCCGATCTAACAAAAACAACCGGTAATAGGCCGATTTTATTCGATACTCCAATTCCAATCGTGTAGCTTCAATATCATCATACTTCGTTTTGGACATCGCTATAGCAACCTCTTCTTTCGCCTTTAAAGTCCCCTTCCAAGGAAACATCTGCGACACAGAAACCGTCACAACCGGAGCTCCCAACCGGGTCTCTGTACGTAATACCGGCAAGCCGAGTCCGACTTGTGGATTAGGCAACTCCCCGACTTGACCGGCTACTTTCTGAGCCGCTTGATAGCGGAGACGGACGGCTTGTAGTTTTGGATTATGCGCCACAGCCAAATCCAATAACTCATTGATTCTCTGTGCATTAGCAGTCCAATAAAACAAGAGAAACAAGCCTAATATTTTTATTTTTCTAATCATTTTTGTCTGTTTTTAAATTGGCTAAATCCATTCTTCATCCGCAGCCTGTTTTCCTGCCACAAAGCAAAAAGTACTGGCACCGTAAACATAGTAATCATCTGCAACAGCATCCCCCCAAAAGAAGGAATCGCCATCGGCAACATGATATCCGCCCCCCTGCCCGTAGAGGTCAAAACCGGCAACAAAGCCAAAATGGTCGTAGCTGTAGTCATCATGGCCGGCTTCACCCGACGGACACCTCCTTCGACTACAGCATCCCGAATTTCTGATATAGTCCCGGGTACATTCCGCTTAAAACTATCTTGCAAAAACGTACCCACCAAAACACCATCATCCGTGGCAATCCCAAACAAAGCCAAAAATCCGACCCAGACCGCTACCGATAAATTAATCACCTTCATCTGAAACAAGTCTCTCATATTGGCTCCCATAAAATCAAAATTCATAAACCAATCTTGACCATAAAGCCACAATAAAATGAACCCACCCGAAAAGGCCACAAACACTCCGGAAAAAACCATCAAAGAAGTCAACACCGATTTGAATTGAAAATATAATATCAAAAATATCAGCATCAAGGCAATGGGGACGACTATTTTTAGACGCTTATTGGAGCGTAACTGTTGCTCATAATTACCGGCAAATTTATAACTCACTCCGGCCGGCACCACCAGTGCACCCTGCTCAATTTTCTTTTGAAAAAAGGATTGGACGGCTTGCACAACGCCCACTTCGGAAAAACCGTCTTCTTTGTCAAAAAGCACATAGCCCTGCAAAAAGCCATCTTCACTTTTTATCGCTTGGGGTCCTTGCTCATATTTTATTTCCAACAAATCTCCCAATAGAACTTGCAAACCATTGGGCGCAGAAATATAGATTTTTTCCAGCCGATCCGGGCTATCACGCAGTTCTCTAGGATACCGAATCCGGATTCCATACCGCTCTCGCCCTTCCACCGTATTTGTCATGACCATCCCGCCGATAGCGGCTTGGATTTGAGTTTGAACATTCGCAATCGTCAGCCCATATCGAGCCAGAGCCGTTCGATCTATTTTTAACATTAAGTAGGGCTTCCCTACAATTCTATCCGCAAAAACAGCCGATTTCTTGACCCCTTCGACCTGCTTTAGATACTTTTCAAGCTCTAAGCCAAAGGACTCAATCGTCTGTAAATCAGGGCCTTTCACCTTAATACCCATCGGAGCACGCATTCCGGTTTGAAGCATCACCAGCCGGGTTTGGATGGGTTGCAACTTGGGAGCGGAAGTCAAGCCGGGAATCTTAGATGCTTCCACTATTTCTTTCCAAATATCATCCGGTGAATGAATATGCTCCCGCCAATTTCGGAAATACTGCCCCTTGTCATCGGCGACGAGTTTTCCTTTGGCATCTCGCACATATCGACCTTGATTATCCACCCTAAATCGAATCCGATGCCCGTCCTTATCTGTCCGGTACTCCGGTTTATAAAGAATGACATTTTCATACATGGACATCGGCGCCGGATCTAAAGCACTATTAATTCGTCCGGCTTTCCCCACGACAGTTTCCACTTCCGGAATGGCGGTCACGGCCATATCCAGCATCCGCAAATTGGCCACATTCATTTCCATTCCGGCATGGGGCATGGCAGTAGGCATCAGCAAGAAAGAGCCCTCGTCTAAGGCCGGCATAAATTCCTGCCCGGTATTTTGAGCAATCCTAAAGCCCCAAAAGACTAAGCCAAAAACCATTAAAAGAAAGGGGATTTTCATTTTTAAGAGCAAGCGCAATATACTTTCGTAAAAATAGATGACCACATAAAAGAAGCCGATCAATCCCCCCACAATAAGAGCAACAAATAAGAAATTTGCCGGAAGGCTCTTACTAACACCCAACGGCATCCAAACCTTAGCCAACAGCCAAGCCACCAAAACGGCATAGATAATATTCTTAAAAACATCAAAATAGAAACCAAAGCGCCCCCCTTCATAAGTCTTTAAAAACAAGGCAACCATCCCCAACAAACCAACCGAAATGCCCATCCATCCCAAAAAGGAATAACCCGAAGTCACCACCCAAATACTAAAAGCAACCAACAAGATATTCATTCCATAATTGACTTTTTGGCTATGATTCTTCCGCCCAAATAACTGGGTAGCCAGCGCCGGGACGATGGTAATGGCGACCACAATGGATGCCAACAAAGCAAAAGACTTGGTAAATGCCAACGGCCTAAAGAGCTTACCTTCAGCAGCTTGCATCGTAAATACCGGCAAAAAACTAACAATCGTAGTCGCCACAGCAGTCAATACCGCACCGGCTACTTCGACCGTCGCTTGGTAAATGGTCTCCCCTATTTTTTGATTCGGCGGGGCATTTTTCAGATGAGTATTCATGGACTCGGTCAGGACAATGCCCATATCCACCATCGTTCCAATGGCAATGGCAATTCCCGAAAGGGCAACAATATTGGCATCAACCCCTAAGTAGCGCATGGCAATAAAAACCATCAAGACGGCCACGGGCAAAGCACCGGATATCAAAATAGATGCCTTCAAGTTCAACAACATCAAGATGACCACGATAATCGTAATCAACACTTCAAGCGTCAAGGCTTCATTGAGTGTCCCAATAGTCTCTTGGATTAATTCAGTCCGGTCATAAAAAGGCACAATCGTCACCTGAGAGAGTCGCCCGTCTTTTAGTTTTTTGGTCGGAAGACCGGGGGCTATTTCTGCTATTTTTGATTTGACTTCATTGATGACTTTCAGGGGATTGGCGCCATAGCGAGCCACCACGACGCCGCCAACCGCTTCTGTTCCGGACTTGTCCAACACACCGCGACGGGTAGCCGGCCCCACATTGACGACCGCTATATCCTGAATACGAATGGGGACATTGTCTTTGACACGCACCACACTTTTTTCTATATCATTAATAGATTGTACATAACCCAAGCCGCGCACAAAATATTCCGCAAGGTTAATTTCCAAAGTTTGTGCCCCGATATCCAAGTTACTTTCCCGGATTGCCTTCATCACTTGCGCCATGGAGACCCCATAAATTCGCATTTTTTCGGGGTTCACATCCACCTGATACTCCTTGACAAATCCACCGATGGAAGCCACTTCAGACACACCCTTAGCCGCTGATAATCCGTACTTTACGTAAAAATCTTGCACCGAGCGCAACTCATCCAAATCCCACCCGCCGGTAGGTTGGCCCTGCTCATCTCGTCCTTCGAGTGTGTACCAAAAAATTTGTCCCAAGGCCGTTGCATCCGGTCCCAGCGTAGGTTTGACGCCTTGTGGCAAAAGGTCTCCTGGCAAGGAATTGAGCTTTTCCAAAATACGACTCCGACTCCAATAAAACTCGACATCATCATCAAAAATGACATAAATCGAAGAGAATCCAAACATCGAATTGGAACGCACATTCTTCACGCCGGGAATTCCCAGCAAGGTCGTCGTCAATGGGTAAGTGATTTGGTCTTCTACATCTTGCGGCGACCGCCCCGGCCATTTAGTAAAGACAATCTGCTGGTTTTCTCCAATGTCAGGGATGGCATCCACAGAGACCGGGTCACGGGGCAATCCATCTATCTTAAAATCAAAAGGAGAAGTCACCATTCCCCACCCCACAAACAACAACAATAGCAACCAAGCAACCAATTTGTTGTCGATAAAAAATCGAATAATATGATTTAGCATTTTTTCTGTTTTCTGTAATGAATATTCCGTCCGGTAAGGACAAATATTTTAGCGCAAGCAACCGAAGCCACAAGCGACACACAGCCATTCAAGACAGCTGCCATCATTGACGCACATACGCCAAAGCACAGAAAACTACTAAATTAGGAAAGATTCAAAGAGTACCTGATAGTCTCTTTCGGGTAAGGGTGGCTTCAGAATAACGAACTTCTTAGCCACCGATTTGTGAAGAATCACCGGTTGGACAAACGCCTGTACAAACGCCCACACAAAATGAACTTGATTCGTAGTCAAGTCTGCAAAATCCGCAGTCACGGAATCGACATCCAATTCCATCAGAATCGTCTCATTTTGGCAACAATCATCCTTGTCTATTCCGGGCGATTTAGCCCCCTTTTGGGTATGACAGGCCATTTGCCGGTGATGGGGACACTCCGTCATTTTGTCCATAGAATGACAAGATTCCGCTTGCCCGAAAAAGGCCACCGATTTCAATTCTCCTTGGCAGAAATGACGATCCATAGCGAAGCCCGTCGAAGTAAATAATACAACGACCGCCATCATAACAGCAATACTTCGATATAGGAAATAATCTTTCATCAGTACAAAGGTAACGGATTTTTAGGTTTTTTGTTTGTAACTGTTTAGGTGCTCCTATTATAAGGCAAAAAATAGGCATTTTTGTGTATGTTGAAGCTACAATTTTTGAAGCGTAGCTGGGCTACGTGAGAAAATTTTAGCAAAAACAGGTGCAAAAAGGGCATTTTTTGACCAAAATAGTGGAGACCTAAATAGTTACTTTTGTTTTAGAAAGGTTCAGGTTGCCCTTCGGGCGTTCAAATGCCTTCGGCGTTCAATTTGTGCTTCGCACGTTCAATTGTCCTTCGGACGTTCAAGTGCCTTCGGCGTTCAAGTAGTTTCTTGGCTACCTACCTTTAACCCTTAACCTTTAATAACCCTTAACCCTTAACCTTTAATAACCTTTAACCCTTAACCCTTAACCTTTAATAACTGACATCAATTACCGATTGCGATACCAAGCCACCGTTCTTTTTAAACCTTCCTTAAGGCCTATCTTAGGTTGATAGTCAAAATATCTCTTCAACTTCTCTATGCTAAAGTGATAATCCAAGCCTCCATTACGGATGCGATAAGGGGTCAAAAAAGGTTCCGATTTTAAACCTAGAAGCCGATGGATGCCATAATAAATCTTAGCCACAACCAAAGCAAAACCAAAAGGCATAGAAGTCTTGGGCAGAGGAATGCCTAGGGCTTGCGCCAATTCGGTATTAAATTGCTGCCAAGTAATATCCAAACCATCCGTCGCCAAGAAGGCTTCTCCGTTGGCTCGGTCATCATGCCCCACTAAGTAAAGGATGTCCACCAAATTATCAACAAATACAGGGCAGGTCTTGCTTTTTCCTTTCCCAATTTGGGAGAATTTGCCGGATTCCAGGGCTTCGATGTATTTGGCCATGAAGGTACGGTCATTTTCGCCATAGACATTGCCCGGGCGGACAGCAGTTACCGCCATTTTAGATTTTTGGCCAAAATCCAAGACCCATTTTTCCGCAAGGTACTTGGTCTGTGCATACGGGATCAAATGCTTTCCGGGGGGCATATCCTCCGTCATATTCGTTTGTCCAAAACCATGAAAAGCAACCGTACTGATATACACCAACTTCTTAACACCTGCCCTTTCGGCTGCTTGGACGACGGTTTGAGTCCCTTCCAAATTCACCTTTTCAAATTTTGCGTAAGCCCCCCAATCAGCCGCCAAACCGGCTAAATGATATACCAAGTCCACCCCTTCTAAGGGCGCTTTCAAGGATGCAGCATCATTGATATCACCATAAAACAATACCGTATTTTGACCTTGCAAAAAGGTCAAATCAGATGTTTTCCGAACCAAACTATGAACAATATAGCCTTCTGCAATCAGTCTTTTGACCAAATTGCTCCCTATAAATCCGTTTGCGCCGGTCACTAATACCTTTTTCATGGTGTCCGTTTTTTAGCCATAAATAATAAACAAATCAGTCAAAACCCCGATAGAGGCATGCAAAATCACCACATACCAAATAGAACGTGTGCGCAAGGCTATCATCCCAAACAAGATACCCACGATGATAGAGCCGATGATTTCGCCTTCCGGCTTATCAATATGCACCAAACAGGAGGAGATGGTCTGAATCAATATCGCCGCCACTGCTCCATATTTTTCTTTTAAGCCAAACAAGATAAATCCCCGAAAGAAAAATTCCCACGCAATATAATACAGCAACACATAAGCCAACTCATACCCCAACAAATGGCTTTGGTCAGTCAAAAGACTTTTGGCAAGTGGATACTCGGAGCGTACATCCGGCATTTTGGCTGCAAAGTAGATGACCGGAAGGATCACCAACGGAATAAGCCCCAATAACTTCAGCCCGAATCTATAATCTCCTAAGCTTACGCCAAAATCACGCATCCGCTTATCCGTCCCCAAAAGAATATACAGAACCGGTATCACCAAAACCAAGATAAAGAATATAAAAAATTGTGTTACAGCCACTGCCTGATCGACCGGCCATCCAAAATCACTCCACAAATTAAATGTCCCCGGATAGCCATGATACCGATAAATGGTCAGCAACACCGGCGCACTCAACAAAATAATATAGTACGGTATGTCCTTTCGGGAAAAATCAAAAGTAGCCTTCATGATGCTAAGGTTTTTCTTCATAAAATGGGACCCATCGGCGACTCCATTTGGAGCCTGCAAACCACTCCACTAACCCATAACTAATCAAAGTCCAAACCACACCACCGATAATATCCACAAAATAATGGTACCGACAATAAATCAACGAAATAAAAATCCCTATGACCACCGGTACAAAAAAGACAAGCCATTTGCGCCGGTATTTGGCAACAGCTATCAATGTCGTCAAAGATATAGCCGCATGCAAACTAGGAAAGGCATCAAATTTATTATGCTCCAATGAATTGATGGTGTTGCGGATTAAATCTGTAAAATATAACCCTTCCAGCGGTACTTTTTGCAACTCCACCAACGGCTTATAGGATTTGGGCCCCAAGGCCGGCACTAAGAAATAAAGCAAATAGGAACCATAATACACCGTAAAATAAAACAAAATAGTATGATCCAATGCCTTGAATTGCTTCTGTTTGTACAAATAACCCAACAGTATCAGCGGCATCGGAAAATAAAATAGATACAGATAATACATGAATTCTGTCAAATAGGGATGAATCATCCTTTCAATCCAAACGGTTGGATGGACTCCCAACAATCGAAAATCCGCATTAGCCAAGGCTTCATCATAGACATTCGGATTGATATAGGGCAATACCATGTGTAAACTATCAAAGACAAAAATCAAGAATATCGCCGGATAAAGCGTCAATAAAACCTTGGCAAATACAGAATTGGTTGGCCGGGAACGCACGCCAATCACCAAGACCATAAACAAGCCCAAACCACCCAACAAATACAGCCCTTCCCGCTTAAAAGAAGATTGCTCATAAGTCAAAAGGTAAAAAATCACCATCACCAACCAAAAAAGAGCATTGATGATGTCCACTGCACTAAGCGACTTTGACCATTTCATTAATTAGCCGATATCTTTGGTAAATAAGCGATAGGTTTTGTAGCGGACTCCATTCAATTTTTCGGCAGCAGCCACCATCATTTCATTCTTTTCGAGTATCCAAGAAGCTTCGCCGCCGATAATGTTGTTTCGACGGGCAGCTTCGATAATATTGGCAAAAAATACGGCTTCTATACCCATCTTTCGATAACCATCAATTACGCCTAAAGTAATGATCCGAACGTATTTGGTCTTTTTCTTTTGGGTCAACAACTTGATTATGTTAAACGGAAAGAGCTTGCCATCCTTAAAATTAATGATTATTTCATTGATATTCGGTATGGTAAGTGCAAATCCCACCATTTTGCCTTCATGCTCGGCCAAAAGCACATATTCCGGGTCAACGACCATTTTTAAGCCTTCGGCCAAGAAGTCAAATTCTTTATCCGTTACCGGAATAAATCCGTCGTTTTTGCTCCAAGCAGAATTATAGACTTCTTTGATTTTGGCCACTTCGGACTTGAATTTCTTCATCTCTACATTCCGGAAGGTAATTCCCTTGCGTTTGAGCCGCTCTTTAATGGCATTAGCCAATCGAACAGACTTATCTGACACATCCTTGGTGTAAATCATATAGGCATACAAGTCCAATTCTTTCTCGAATCCGTATCGTTTGATGTGGTCGTGATAATAGGGTTTGTTGTAGGTCATTTCTACGATGGGCGGCCGGTCAAAGCCTTCGACTAACAATCCGGCCGTGTCATTCGTCGAAAAATTGGCGGGGCCAATCATCGCCGTAAAACCATGCTTCAAATTCCAGTCTTTGGCCGTATCAAAAAGGGCTTTGGAGACTTCATAATCATCTATCACATCATAAAAGCCAAAGAAACCGGCATTAGATTGATAGTATTTATTATAGTTATTATTGCGGATAGCAGTGATACGACCGGCCGGTTGGCCATCCTTATAGGCTAAAAAATGTGCCACGGATGAATGCTCAAAAAAAGGGTTTTTCTTTTCCGAAAGGAGCTCCTTCACAGCCATTTGGAGCATAGGCACGTAGTTGGGGTCTCCTTTGTAAAGCCGGTGCGGAAAGTTGATAAAAGCTTTAAGGTCTTTCTTCGTTTCCACTTTCTTGATGTCGATTTTCTTCATATTTCGTTAATAACTATATGATTTCCAACTGCTTAGCCAATGCGATGAGCTTATCAATGCCTTGGTCGATATGCGCTTTAGTATGGGTCGCCATCAACGAAAGTCTCAATAATTCCTGACCTTTAGGTACCGCCGGGCTGACCACTTGATTGACAAAGACCCCTTGTTCCAGCAATTTGCTGGTCAGCCGGTAAGTCTTCGTTTCATCGCCGATAAAGACCGGAATAATCGGTGTCTCAGAATGTCCCGTATTAAAACCGGCATCTATCAATTTTTTCTTGGCATAGCGAGTATTCTCCCAGACCTTATCAATCCGTTCCGGCTCTTCATCTACTAGGTCAATGGCAGCAAAAGCACTAGCGGCATTGGCAGGTGAGATGCTTGCGCTAAATATCAAAGACCGGGAAAGATGCTTAAGATAGCTAATCATCTCGGCACTTCCGGCAATAAAGCCACCTACGGTCGCAAAGGACTTGCTAAATGTCCCCATAATCAATTCTACTTCATCATTGAGCCCAAAATAATCGGCAGTGCCGCGCCCGCCGTTGCCCAAGACACCTAATCCATGCGCATCATCCACCATTATGCTGGCACCATATTTTTTAGCCAAAGCTACGATTTGGGGCAATTTGGCAATATCGCCTTCCATACTAAACACCCCATCCACCACGATAAGTTTATTGCCGGTATCGGGCAGTTTTTGAAGAGTGGCTTCCAGGTCTTCCATATCATTATGGTTGAATTTTCTCACTTTTGCGAAAGCCAAACGAGCGCCATCATAAATGCAAGCATGGTCGTATTCATCCAAGATGATATGATCTGTGCGCCCCATCAAAGAAGAAAGCACGCCCAAATTTACTTGATAACCGGAACTAAACACCAAAGCGGCTTCTTTATTCATAAATTGGGCAATTCGCTGCTCTAAAGCCACATGCAAATCCAAAGTGCCGTTGAGCAATCTGGAGCCGGCTGTACCGGTTCCATACTTATCAATGGCCTTTTTGGCAGCCGCTTTTAGCTTAGGATGGTTAGTCAAACCCAAATAACTATTGGAACCAAGCATAATCACATCCTTACCGTTCATTTTCACTACAGCATCTTGCTCGGAATCAATCACCCGAAAAAAATTATAAAGCCCTACTTTTTGTAGAGCTTCAGGAGCTTTATAATCTTTGACTTTATCTCTTAACATAGTTCCATTTTTTGTTTCATTGCATATAGGCGCACAAGCCTGATAATCTGTGTATTAGTAGGGCAAAGGTAAGAAAATAATAATACCGGCTGAAAAATAGGCCGGCAAATCATGCATAGGAGCCGTATTTTATCATTATTGGGTCAAAAGCAAAAAAAAAGTAACTATTTAGGTATCCACTATTTTTGGTCAGAAAATGGCCTTTTTGCGCCTGTTTTTGCTAAAATTTTCTCACGTAGGGACGCACGGCCGTGCGTCCCTAGGTCAACATACACAAAAATGCCTATTTTTTGCCTTAAAATAGGGAGCACCTAAACAGTTACAAAAAAAAAAGGATACTGCAACAGTATCCTTTTTTTTACCATAATATGCGCTATATTCAGCACTCCATCAAGCTAGTAATTACTAGTTAACTGATTCATTTCTTCCTTATAAGAAGCAATAATATGCAATAAGGTCAAAACAGGTGCTTTATAGACCATCTTAGAAAAATCTTCTTCACTGATAGCTCTAACCAAACGGATATTTGTTGATTTATTACCAAGATTATAGTCACTTATGAGTTTTTTCACAAAAGGAGACATGGCTATAACGGACGAAGTCCCATCCAATTTTCCAACATTATCTTCAAAGGCATCATCAAAGCAAAGCATTGCAGTCTGCAAATTAGAAGGCATAGAGAGCATAGAAAGCTCAGGTTCATCCAAATCCCACAAAGAAACAGGAATCTCAATATCATCATTCAACACATTGGCCATCAACATAGTGTAAGACTCTTGACTCTTATCTTGGAGCATTCCACTTTCTAGAAGTTTTCCTTCAAACTTCTCAAACACATCTAAGGTAACGATTGGGTTATTTCCCAAATCATGATACCTAGTACCATAACACTTTGCCAAGGAGGCATCAACACTTTTCTGTGCATTCAGACTAACTGAAAACACAAGAACAAAAACAAGAAAGGCAACAACTTTTTTAAACATTTGCTTTAGCATTTAGGGGGTACGCAATGCGTGGACACAATTGTGTCACACAATTTCTGAAAAAAAGAAATGGAAATGTTCAGTTACGACAAGTAAGGGCTTGTCATAGATAGTGGTAGTAGTGTCCCTAAAATGTTTAATAGCATCCTTAAAAAAGGATAATCTTTGCTTTTTAGGATACAGAGGGAATATCCAAAAAGCGCACCATTTAAAAGAAATTAATTGGAGCAGGAAACGAAACAAGAACTCAATTTAGTATTGAAGGAAATACTAATCTATAAATCCCTTGTTCCCATGCCGTAAAGATAGAAGCATTTTTTTATTTAACAAAACTTTTTTTACTTTTTTTTTACTTTTTTTTTGGGTAGATTAAATATTAGCTTTTATTAAAATATATATTACATTCTTCACCCCCAACAACCCTGTCACACTAGGATTTTTTCTGCCTTTTTATCCACCAAAAAACAACTAATCCGAAGAGAACAAAAAGCCTACCAAGATACGCCCCTATA
>Ga0256832_1002742_pt1 | contig 12034 bp, 13 predicted proteins | sample 134614metaG_FD_190534 | JGI IMG/M metagenome (GOLD analysis project Ga0256832, IMG submission 190534) | Hydrothermal vent microbial communities from Lau Basin, Pacific Ocean - 134-614 | ecosystem: Environmental > Aquatic > Marine > Hydrothermal vents | place: Pacific Ocean: Lau Basin | collected... | reverse complement strand
GCCCCCGGCGGCCTGGGCGGGGCCGTCCTGGCCGACAACATCAGCGTCCAGCACTTGCTCAACATCAAACGCGTGGCCTACGAGACCACGCCGCCACCGCCCGAGGCCGCCACCCTGGCTCCGGACGTGCAGCCTCTGCCCGGTCAGGCCCCATCGCCAGCACCCGGCTTCGCTTCAGCCCCCTCTCCGGCCGCGGACGTCGATATCGAAGCCATCGTCCGCCGCGTCCTCCAGGAGCTGGGCAGGACATAGCGTTGTATTCGATTGCAAAAGCAACGCGACGCCCACGTCGAGCGAGACGACAGCGTTCGTGAAACGTAAAACGTGAAACGTGAGAAATTACGCATTACGCATTACGCATCACGTTTCACGGCCCTGGCCTCTCGCGCCAATATCCTCACACTGATAACTGCTCACTGTTCACTGATTACTGAACTAACATGGCCCAGTGCAAAGCTCTCACTAAAAACGGCACGCGATGCCGCCGCAAGGCCCTCCCTGGCTCCGACTATTGCGCCATCCACGCCCGCATGGCCGCAGCCCAGGCCGAGGAGCCGACCGCGGCGCAAGCCCAGCCTCCGCCCGAACCGGAACCGTCACCCCCTCCCCCGGTCCCCGCGGGCCAGGGAGATACCATCATCGAATCAACCCAACCGCCCGAGCCGTCGGAACCGGCCCCGCCGCCCGCGGCTCCCCCTACTCATCCTACTGGAAAAGAGGCACGAAAAATGGCAGACATCAACATGATCGCCCTCGGCATGGTCGAAACCAAAGGCCTGGTCGGCGCCATCGAGGCCGCCGACGCCATGGTCAAAGCCGCCAACGTCAAACTCATCGGCAAAGAAAAGATCGGCGCCGGCTACGTCACCGTGATGGTGCGCGGGGACGTAGGCGCGGTGAAAGCCGCCACCGACGCCGGCGCGGCCGCGGCCCAGCGCGTGGGCGAACTCGTCAGCGTGCATGTCATCCCTCGCCCTCACAGCGATGTGGAAGGGATTCTGCCGTCGTTGGAGGAGTAGACTGCTCCGAAAATAGAACACGGATGAACACAGAAAAACACGGATAATTCAAAAAATCTGTGACCGAAGGCCGTGTGAATCCGTGTCCTCATTTTCGTTCGTGGCTGCCCCAAATCCCTCTATGAAACAACTCTTCACCGCCGAAATCATCGAACGGCTGGTGCATGAGGATGGCCAGACCGCCCTGGTTCTGGGCCGGGACGATATCGTCACGCCCCTGGCCCGGGACCGGGCGCGCGAACTGGGTTTGAAGCTCGTCTATCCTGACGACGAAGACCGCGATCTGCCGCCCTGGAGCGCCGCCCGTCGTGCCGCTCCCGCCGCGCCGTCCTCATCCCCTGCGCCCGGCGAACCCGCGGAGGATGATCTGGAGGCCCGGGTGCGGTCGGCCGTGATGAAAGTGCTGGGGACCAGCGCCCCGCCAGCGCCCCCGCGCGTCCCGCCCAAACCAAGACGTGTGAATGGCCGGGAGGTGAAGCTGGAGCCTTTCCCCTTCGATATCGGCCGCCCCGAGATGGACGTGCGGCTCAAGGATGTCATCACTTCGGAGCATGGCTCGCCCATGGCCGCCGGGTTCATGACCCTGCACCAGGGCGAATTCCCATGGACCCTGGATTATGATGAGATCGAATACGTCATCGAAGGGGAGCTGCATATCGTCACCGACCAGGGAACGCTCATCGGTTTGCCCGGAGACGTCATCTTCATCCCCAAAGGCAGCCGCATCCAGTTCGCCACGCCCAGTTGGGCGAAATTCCTCTACGTCACCTATCCCGCGGATTGGTCCGGGTAGCGAACAGGCGTCATCCCTCCATGCCCATCATCACCGAAGCTGAATTGCGCGACCGCATCCGCCGTCCCCGACGGGGGATGAAGGTCACTGTACCCGCGGGCGCTCGCTTCTCACCCTCGGCCCGGGACTTCATCCATCAATGGGAATTGGAGATCGTCGAGGATGCGCCCGCCGCGAGCGACGGCGGAGCCCCGACCGCGGCTCAGGTTCCGGAGCGAGAGCGTCCGGGATGGGACAGGCCCGCGGCGTTTCCTGTGAACTTCAGCGGGCCGCGGCCCGTATGTCCGGTTTGCGGCCAGCCCGTCCACGACAAGCCCGAGCACATGACCCAACTGGACGCGACCCATTTCGCGCCCAAAAATATCCCCCGCATCCGCTTTCGGGGGAAGATGGACTCGGTGCAGGGACTGGTGCAGCTCATCGCCGCTCGCGCCCGGGCCTGGAATCTGGCGGAACTGGCCGGGCATCTCGACACGCTGGCTGCATATTGCCGGGAGATCGTCAGCGCCGAGTACAACGAACGAGAGGTCGCGCCCCTGGTCATCGCCGGTCTGGACGAGGCCGCGCTGCGGGAAGCCACCCATCACCCCCAACGCGCCCTCGGCATCCCCCATCTGACGCCCGGGCCGGAGGATCACGAGATCCTGCACTGGCTCAACTACCTGCGGGCGCAGGTGCGGGAGGCCGAACTGGTCGCGTTGGACGCGTTCGCGCCGCCGCCCATGTACGAACCCACCCGGCCCGACCTCGTCCGGGCCTTGAACCGGCTCAGCAGCGCCGTCTACTACCTGGAACTGCTCTTCAAAGCCGGAAAACTCGGCTGGCGCATTCCCTGAGCCACTGATGACTGATCACTGAACACTGATTACTCCATCCCCCCACCGTGCCCACCTACCTCACCGCCACCGACATCGACAACCTGGCCCGCCGGGGCAAACGCAGCCTGGCGTTGCGACCGGATGACCGGCTGACGCCCCTGGCCAGGGATCGGGCGCGGGAGCTGGGGATGGAACTGCGTCCGGCCTCCACCGGCCCCGACGTGCCGCCCGGCTACACCTGGCCTCGGGCCGACGAAGCCCACGCCGCCTTTCTCCAGGCCCTGCGCGACTACCGGAAGGCGCTGGCGCCCGCGCCCATGCTGGCCAATTTGCTGGACGCCGTCATCCAGGCCGCGGAGGATGGCCCTGCGGTCATGCTGCCCAAGCATCTGCAACTGGCCGCCCATGGCTTCTCGTGGACGAAACGCCGGGCGTTGCTCGATCCCCTGCGCATTCTCATCATCTGGGCCCACCGCCTCTATGGTCCACGCACACTCCACCGTCGCTACGATATCCTGTGGGCGCTGGCCGAGATTCAACGATGCCTGTCGAAGCCATCCTGACGGCCGCGGATGAGGCCGTTCACCGTCGGCGGGCGTCCGATTTTCAAGGCCCGCTCCATGTGGGCGTCGATCTGGGCACCGCCTACACCATGGTCATGGTCCTCGACGGGGCCAGGCGGCCCCTGGCGGCTGCGTATCAGTTCGCCCAGGTCGTACGCGATGGCGTGGTCGTGGATTTCATGGGCGCCATCGATCTGGTGAAACAGCTCAAGGCCGATGTCGAATCCCGCCTGGGCGTGGAGCTGACCTCCGCCGCCAGCGCCTATCCTCCCGGCGTCTCCCTGGCCGAAGTCCAGGCCGTGAGCTATGTGCTGGAGGGCGCAGGCATGATCTGCACCCGCCTCATCGACGAACCCACCGCGGCCAACGCCCTGCTGGGCGTGGAAAATGGCGCGGTGGTGGACGTGGGTGGCGGCAGCACCGGCATCGCGGTCATCGAAAATGGTCAGGTTGTCTACACCGCGGACGAGCCCACGGGCGGAACCCACTTCACCCTGGTCATTGCCGGGGCCAAAGGCATTTCCTTCGAGCAGGCCGAAGCCCTCAAGCTGGACCCCGCGGCCCAGCCCGCGCTCTTCCCCCTGATTCGCCCCGTCATGGAAAAGGTGGCGACCATCATCCAGCGCCATCTGCGCGGCCTCGACGTGCCGGGCATCGTTCTGGTGGGCGGCGCGGCCGCCTTCCCCGGCTTTACCGACGTGGTGGCCGACGTCACCGGCATCCCCACCACCGCTCCCAGCCGCCCCATGTTTGTCACCCCCATCGGCATCGCCATGCTGCATGAAGACGGCGCGGGCGATGGTTCGCTGACATAAACGAAAGTGTCTCGCGGCCAGGTCGGCGCGGGAAACCAGTCACGTAATGCGTGATGCGTAATGTCCTCACGGATTACGGAGTACGCATCACGCCCGTTGCACCCTCGCCCAACCTTGTCCCGGCAATCCTCAATCCCAATCCTGATCCTCTCACCATGTCCGACCAATTCCAGCTCCGCACCTATTGCTATCTCGACCGCATGCAGCCCCAGTTCGCGGCCTTCGTCGGCACGATTACCCTGGGAGATCTGGTGGTGGAGGGCATGGCCGCGCTTTACATCGAGATGTCGCCTGGCAACTGGGTCTTCCGCATGATCGACGTGGCCGTGAAGGGGACGAACGTGCGGCCCGGCGCCCAGATCGTCGAGCGGGAGTTCGGCATGTTCGAAGTGCATTCTTTCTCCCAGGCCGACGTGCTGCGTGCGGGCGAAATCGTGCTGGACAGGCTGGGTCTGAAGGTGGAGGATCGGGTCAAGCCTAAGATTGCCTCCATCCAGGTCATTACCAACGTCGATCCCTATCAGGCTCAGCTTGTGAACCGCACCATCCGGGGCATGATGCTGGTGCCCGGCCAAACCATGCTCGTGCTGGAGCTGGCCCCGGCCGCCTATATCAACCTGGCCGCCAACGAGGCGGAGAAGGCCGCGCCCGTGAATTTGATGCACGTCAGCGGCGTGGGGCGGTTCGGGCGCATGTGGATGGCCGGAACCGAGGCCGATATCCTCGCTGCCCGAGACGCCGCGGTGGCCGCCATCGAAGCCATCGATGGCAAGGAGGCGTAACGTCATGCGTTATCTTACCGAACAGGACATCCTCGACGTCGCAGCCCGCGGCGAGAAGACGCTGGCGCTGGATTCGGGCGTGCGGGTTACCGACCTCGCGCGGGAGACGGCCCAGCGATTGGGCGTGCATCTGGTCTCCGCCTCATCGGAGGAATCGTCCGCCTCCGAGCAGCCTTCTGAACCCGATCTCCATGCCCAGGTGCGGGCCGCGGTCATCGCCCGGATGGGCGCGGAGCCCGACGGCCTGGACGCGATCATCGCGGGCGTGTTGAAGGCGTTGGGGGGGGAGGGCTGATGGTTTTCGGACGGGTGATTGGCTCCGCCGTGGCCACGCGCAAATATCCGGGCCTGGAGGGCGCGAAGCTGCTGGTGGTGCAGCAACTCAACAAGGCGTTGCAGCCGGTGGGAAGACCCGCGGTGGCCGTGGACATGGCCCAGGCGGGCGTGGGCGACATTGTGCTCATGGCCCGCAAGCGCGAAGCGGCCATCGCCTATTACGTTCCCGAGATGCCCCTCGACCTGGCGGTGATCGCCATCGTCGACCGCGTCGACCTCGCCCAACGCGACTTCGATTTCGAACTGCGCCCGGGCGAGAATCGGTTCTGAACGCTGCTTTGCTTGGGAAATAGCGATGCGTTTGTTTGCAAAAGCAACTCGAAGCCCACGTTGAGCGAGTCTGCCACGGACGTGATGCGTAATCCGTAATCCGTGAGGACATTACGCATCACGCATTACTCATTACGTGCATGGCTTCCCGCGCCAGCGTGGCCGCACTGATTACTGAACACTGCTCACTGATTACTGCCTTTTACCACCTCATGCTCATCGCCCGTGTCGTCGGATCGGTGGTCTCCACCGTCAAACACCCCTCCATTCATCATTACAAGCTCCTCATCGTGCAACCCATGCACGCGACGGGGCAGGAAGACCCGCGCGATTTTGTGGCGCTGGACCTGGCCCACGCCGGGATCGGGGACGTGGTGCTGGTGAATCAGGAGGGCAGCGGGGCCCGCGACGTGTTGAACGATCCCCACGCGCCCGTCATCTCTCTCATCGTGGGCGTGCTCGATTCGGTGGAATTGCGTGGGGACTGACGCCCTCTAGAGTCTGTTATGAACTTATCGCTAATTTGATGCAAGTTTGTGGATGACGTGCGTTTCAATTCGCCGCGGATGATGCTGATGCGACGGATACACACGGATCGTTACTGAAAAAGATGCCATCCTTTTGAAAAAATCCGCGAAAATCTGCTTCATCCGCGTTATCTGCGGCGAATTCCAACGGTCTGATGCGGTGAAGCTGACCTTTGGGGGCAGCAAAGTGCATAACAGCCTCTAACTTCGAGCACCTTCCTCGTCTCCGTTCACTTCTTCCGGCTCGATGACCTCCAGGTCGGTTCGGGATGAGGAGGACGTGGGGATGATGACGCGGGCGGGCTCGGCGTCGTCATCCGCGGGGCGAGGCTCCGTGGGCCTGACCGTCTCGATATCTACGGCGGAGGACGGCTGTTTGCCGCCGGAGAAGACGCGGGCCACCAGGAAAAGGCCGATGATGAGCAGCAGACCGGGCCAGAGCAGCAGAAGCATCTGGCTTTGGCCCGAGGTGAAGATGATGGCCGCGAAGATGGCCAGCACCCCGGCCAGGATCAACGCCCACAGCAGCCGCCCCCGGTCGCGGCTGAACAGCCATACCAGGAAGAAACTGGCGGCAAAACCCCCGAATAACAGCGTCCCCACCAGCTTTTCGCTGCCCTGAGGGATGCCCAGGCCCAGACCCAGCAGCGCCATGAGCAGAATGGTCTCCGCCTGCAACAACGCCCACCAGCGCTCCCGCCGGTCTTGAAGAAAGACGATCACGAAGCCTAGGGCGATGCCGCCCAGGAAGAGCGCGCCCAGCCATTCGGGCCGGATGGCGTCCAACGTGGTGAGATAGACGATGCCGCTCAGGCTGAGGAAACTGAAGCCCGGAATGACATAAAACCACTGGTCGCGCTGAAAGGCCAGGGCCAGGAGGAAGGCCGCTCCCAGAACCGCCAGCAGCGCGGCCACGACGTAGGCGGTGATGAGTTTGTAATCGTCCAGCGCGCCGAAGTTGTACGCCAGCGCGGCGATGCCGAGAATGATAACGAGCAAGCCCCAAAGGGCAGTAGTGATGCGGGATTTGGTCATGATGGGATCAGGATCAGCGTCTTATTTGTGACTTTTTGGGTAACTGCTAACGTACTTGACTTTAGACCGCCAAAAGCCACGAAGGCTCGAAGTTTTTCGAAGACACGAAGGAAAAATAATGAAGAATACGTCGTGCCTTCGCTTTTCTTCGTGTCTTCGTGGCAAAAAGTGGTAACGATACCTTAGTAGTTACCATTTTAGGCCTGGCGAGCTAAAGGTTACTCAGAGTTCGCAGAGATTCATTGATCATTTTTCCTCTGTGCCCTCTGTAATTTCTCCGTGCTACTCTGTGTTTCTTTTGGCGCTGGCTTGGCTGAGTTAGGATTAGGATTGGGATTGGGATGGGATCGGCGTTTCGTGGAGGCGAAGCATGGTGAGGAAGGCCAGGAGCATGAAGAAGGCGCTGAACAGCCAGATAATGGCATAGCCAGTGAGTTCGATGAGAATCCAGCCTTGAATGGGACCGAAATGGAAGGACAGAATGTACTCGCCCTGCTGAATCCGGGAGTCCGTGAAGTCGATGAGAATTCCGGCCAGGATGGGGCCCGAGATCGCGGCCAGGGAGGAGGAGAAATAATACAGCCCGGTGTAAGCGCCGATGCGCTCCTCGCCGCCTACATCGTAGACGATGGGCAGGGAGTTGATATTCACCAGGGCCCAGAAAGCGCCCATGATCGCAAGCAAAGCCAGCATCATTTTGGCGTCGCGGATGAAGAAGCCCACAACCAACCCGGCTAACATGCCGCCAAGCCCCACCAAAATCGTGCGCTTGCGCCCGAATTTGGTGGCGATGAACCCGCTGGGGATGGCGAAGAGGATGAGCATGGCCGCGAACGCGGTCAGCATCTGCGTCCCCGTACCTGGGTCCACGCCCAGCACATTCCGGGCGTAGATAGTGAAAAAGGCTTCCATCGCATTCCAGCCCACGAACCAGAAGAGGATAGCCAGCAGAATGGTCAAACCCCGGCGGTCGGAGCTGTTCCAGACTTCCTTCAGATTGGCGATCAGCCCGGCCGATTCCTGGGCCGGGGCCTGTTCCGTCTCCTTGGGCTCATGCACGAATATCAGCACGATGATCATAGCGATGAGCATGACGCCCGCGCCCACGATGAAAGGCAGGGGCGCGCCCATCTTGTACAATGCGCCGCCCCCGAACAGGGCGACCGCGCCGCCCAATCCGCCCATGAAATTGATGACGCCGTTGGCCTTGCTGCGCTGTTCCGAGGGGAAGAGATCGCCCAGAAAGGCGATGGTGGGCGATCGGAACAGCGCCATGCCCAGGTTCGTGCCCAGAATGGCCAGGGCAATGAGAAAGGCGTTCTCCCGCACGAAGGGAATGAGCATGAAGAACACAGCGGCCAGGGGCGCGCCCAGCATGATCCAGGGCTTGCGCCGCCCGAACCGGGTCCAGGTGCGATCGCTTTTCTCGCCCACCCAGGGCTGGAGGAACATGTTGATGATATTGTCCCAGGTCATGATGAAGCCGATGGCTCCTGCGGCCAGCCCCAGGTCTTCCAGCATGGGCGGGATGAGCGAGTTGAAGATGGGCCAGATGATGGAAATCCCGAAGAAACCAAACCCCACGACAAAGGTGTAACCCCAGTTCATCTTTGCGGGCCTGGAAGAAACGGTCATGATCTCTCCTGTGGCAGCATGTAACTACTAAGGTCGTCACTCGAAAACCACTAAGAACACGAAGACACGAAGGCGCAAAGGGGAATTTATACATTTTTTCTTCGTATTCTTAGCGCCTTTGCGCCCTTTCCCTTTGTGGTTTGTTAACCGGGGTGCGTTAGCAGTTACGTATGGCAGCATAGAAAAGGCGATAAGGATGTATAATCGTGTTGGCTACAATCATACACCATCCCAATGGATTGGCCAATTGCTCATGACTCCTCTCGATTATGATCGCGTGGCGGATGCCTATCACCGCCGCTACGTCCAAAGCCCCATGCCCGGCGTGGCCCGGGCCCTGAGCGACCTGGCCGACTCACATGGAGCCCGCCGCATCCTGGAGGTTGGCTGCGGCACGGGCCGCTGGTTGGAATCGTTGCAAGCGCCCGGGCGTTGGCTGGCGGGCCTGGATCCCTCGCGGGGGATGCTGTTCCAGGCCCGGGCACGTCTCCCGCGCGTCCCCCTCATCCAGGCCGTGGCCGAGGCCCCGCCCCTGGCCCCGGCCAGTTTCGATCTCATCTTCCTGGTCAACGTCCTTCACCATCTCACCGATCCCGCTCGCTTCTTCCGGGCCGCGCGACGGATGCTGGCCCCGGGCGGGGCGCTGGCCCTTGTGGGCGCGGATATTCACGCGGCGGACTATGCCTGGTACATTTACGACTACTTCCCGGGCGTGCGGGAGATGGATGAGGCCCGCTTTCCGTCGTGGGCGCAGGCGCGGGCGTGGATGCAGGAGGCGGGCTTTGGGCAGATCAGCTCACGCGTTGTGCACGTGACGGACGTCACCTTCGTGGGCGAGGAGGTTTTTGGAGACGCTTTTCTGGCCAAAAACGGCACATCCCAATTGGCAATGGTCTCCGATGACGCCTATCGGGCGGGGATCGAACGCATCCGGGCCGCGATCGACGCGCATCCCCTCGCGCTTTTTCATACGCATATCGAGATGGTGATGCTGGTCGGGCGATAGCATTCAAAATCGTCAGGAGGATGGTTGCTTACATTTTGGCATTCGATTATAATGGGGTATCGAAAATCCCGCGACGGTCACGTCTCGGGACTCATATTTTTACCAACCATCCACCGCTCCCCAACATTAGGAGGAATCACGATGTTTCGACGACGAACGTTCTGGATCTTAGCTGGCCTGCTGGCTCTGATGGTGCTGGTATTGGCCGCGTGCGCGCCCCCCGGTGGCGGGGAGAAACAGGCAAGCGGGGAATTGAATCTGCTTTGCACGCCTCAGGTAGAATGGTGTGAAGGGATGAAAGCGGAGTTCGAGAAGAAGTACCCCAACATCACCGTAAATTTCGTGCGCATGTCCAGCGGCGAAAGTCTCACCCGTCTGCGCAACGAGAAGGACAACCCCCAGTTCGATATCTGGTGGGGCGGCCCAGTGGACAGCTTCATCGCGGCCAAACAGGAGGGTTTGTTGGAAAAGTATGAGACCCCATCGCAGGATAAGATCATCAATAAGAAGCTGATGCTAGACCCGGACAGGTACTGGGTAGGCATCTACGTGGGTTCCCTGGGCTTCGCCACCAACAAGAACTGGTCGGAGGAAAACGGCGGCTGGGTTCCCAGGTCGTGGGATGATCTGCTGGACCCGCGGCTCAAAGGCCAGCTCATGGTGGCGCACCCCTCCAGCTCCGGCACCTCCTACACGGCCCTCTGCACCATCCTGCAGATCAAGGGCGAGGATGCAGGTTGGGAGTATCTGAAGAAGTATGCAGCCCAGGTGAATCAATTCACCAAGAGCGGCTCCGCGCCGGCCCGCTTTGTGGGCGCGGGCGAGGCCGCGGTGGGCGTGGTCTTCTCCCACGATATCGTCAAACAGATCGAGGATGGCATGCCCCTGATCCTCTCCTTCCCCGAAGAGGGCACCGGTTATGAGATCGGCGGCATGGGCATCATCAAGGGCGCCAAGAACCTGGAGAACGCCAAGCTGTGGTATGACTGGGCGCTGCAGCCCGAGACCCAGGAGCTGGGCCCTAAATACGGTGCGTATCAAGCGCCCACCGTGGAAGGCGCCAAGCCCTCCAAACCGGAACTGCTCAAGGTCAAGCTCATCGACTATGATTTCGAATGGTGTGGTAAACACAAGAAAGAATTCGTCGATCGCTTCACCAATGAGATCGCCGGCGCCGAGAACCTGAAGAAGTAAGTCGCTCCCGGTGCGGCGCACTTCCAAAACGGGCTTAAGCCTGTTTTCAAGTGCGCCGCACCTCCTCAAACGCCTATGAAGACTCGTCAAGACCGCGCGCTGGTGCGCCGTTTGCGTGAGTTCCAGCTCATCGCCCGCGACCCCGTCCTCATGGCGGGGCTGCTCACCAGCAGCGCGTTTGTGTTTTTCTTCGTGGTTTGGCCTTTGCTGCGCGTCGTGTGGCAGGGCTTTTTCGATTTCCAAACGGGCGCGTTTTCGTTGGAATACTTCGCCCGTTATGTGGACCCCTACTTTGCCCGTCATAGCTGGACCACCCTGCGGGATACGATGATCATGGGCCTGGCCACGGCCACAGGAGGCACGTTACTGGGCTTTATCATCGCCTTCACCTTCGTGCGCTGTGATTTTCCCTTCCAGCGCATCTCCCACGCCCTTTCTCTGGTCCCCACCATCTCCCCGCCCTTTGCCATCGCCATCGCTGTGATCCTCCTGTTCGGGCGGTCGGGGCTCATCACCCACAAGTGGCTGGGTATTGACTTCACCCATGGCGTGAATGATATCTACGGACTGGATGGCCTGGTCTTCGTCCAGATCATCACCTTCTTCCCCGTGGCCTATCTCATCATCCGGGCCATGCTGGAACGGTTGGATCCGGCCATGGAGGAGGCCGCGCAGAGCCTGGGAGCCAGCAAACTCCACATCCTGCGCACCGTGACCCTGCCCCTGCTGGTTCCTGGCTTCGCCAGCGCCTTCCTGCTCCTTTTCGTCGAATCCCTGGCCGACCTGGGGAACCCCCTGCTGCTCACGGGCCAGCGCAACGTGCTTTCCACCGAGATCTTCCTGGCGGTGAATGGCGAATACAACCAGCAGAAAGCCGCGGCCCTCTCCCTGGTGCTGCTCATTCCCACCCTCACTGTCTTCATCGTCCAGCGCTATTGGGTGAACAAACGCTCCTACATTTCGGTGACGGGCAAGCCCACAGGCGGTCAGCTCACTGTGGATGAATGGTACATCCGCTGGCCCTTCATCATCATCACCAGCCTGACCTTGCTGCTGGTCATCGCGCTGTACGCGTCCATCGCCATCGGCTCCTTCACCCGGCTGTGGGGCATCGATTTCACCTTTACCCTGCAAAATTATCGCCTGGCCTTCCAGCGCGGCATCGAAGCCATCCTGGATACCACCTTCCTCTCCGCGGTGGCCACACCCATCGCCGGCGTGCTGGGCATGATCATCGCCTT
>Ga0256832_1002741_pt1 | contig 12035 bp, 8 predicted proteins | sample 134614metaG_FD_190534 | JGI IMG/M metagenome (GOLD analysis project Ga0256832, IMG submission 190534) | Hydrothermal vent microbial communities from Lau Basin, Pacific Ocean - 134-614 | ecosystem: Environmental > Aquatic > Marine > Hydrothermal vents | place: Pacific Ocean: Lau Basin | collected... | reverse complement strand
GTGCGCAGATAGTGGTCGACGAAGGGCTCCCCGAGGATCTCCCGCGCCGCCTCCGAGGCGCGCAGGCGCTCGACCGCCTGGTCCAGGGTCTTGGGCAGAGGTTCCCCGACATTCGTGGCGTCCCCTTGCGTCTCCGGCGGCGGCGTGGCTGCGTTTTCGATGCCCCACAGGCCGGCTCCCAAGCTCGCCGCCATGGCGACGTAGGGGTTGATGTCGGCCGCCGTCTGACGCAGTTCGAAGCGCACCGCCGAGGGCGACGGGCCGTTGATCGCCCGCACCGCGCAGGTGCGGTTCTCGACGCCCCAGGAAGCCGTGAGCGGCGCCCACACCCCAGGCACGTAGCGACGGTAAGAGTTGACGAAAGGGGAGTAGAACGCGGTGAGCTCCGGGGCCGTCTGAACGAGCCCGCCCAGGTATCTGCGGCCGAGGTCACTCAGGCCGTGCTCGCCCTTCGGATCCGCGAAGAGGTTGGTCTTCGCCTCACCGTCCCAGAGCGACTGGTGCAGGTGCCCACTGGAGCCGGGCAGGTCCGCGTTCCACTTGGCCATGAAGGTCACGGCCAGCCCGTGGCGATGGCAGACCTGCTTGAGGGTCGTCTTGAAAAGCGCAGCTTTGTCGGCGGCGCGCACGACGTCGTCGTAGCGCAGCGCCGCCTCCCAGACGCCGGGCCCCGTCTCGGTGTGGATGCCTTCGACCTCGATGCCGAACGCCTCCATCGTGTCGAGCACGTCGTGCAACCACGCCTGGTAGTAACCTTCGCGCAGCCAGGAGTAGCCGAACATGCCGGGGCTGAGCGGCGTCAGCTCGGTGAAGCGCTTGGCATACAGCGACTCGGGGCTCTCGCGAAAGACCCAGAACTCGAGCTCCGCCGAGAACACGGGGTGGTAGCCGCTCGCCTCGGCCCGCGCAGCAACGCGCTTGAGGAGCCCCCGGGGGCAAGCAGGGTGCACCTTCCCGTCGGGCGTGTGGAAGTCGACGAGGAAACAGGCCGTGTCGCTCTCGTAGGGGAGCACCCGGAACGTGGAGAGGTCGATCTTCGCCAGGGCGTCGGGGTAGCCCGTGTCCCACCCGGTGACCGCCGCGTTGTCATAGAGGACGTCGGCGATGTCCCACCCGAAGATCACATCGCAGAAGCCAAAGCCCTTGTCGACGGCAGACCAGAACTTGTCGAGGGAGATCAGCTTCCCCCGCAAGACCCCGTCTACGTCCACGCCTCCAACCTTGACCTTCCGGATCCCGTGCTCGGCGAAGAGCTCTCGTAGCGCATCTGCGTCCATGGCCGGCGAGCATAGACCAACGCCGCCGGGCGCCGCGAGGGGTCCGAACCTGGGACCGCCCAGCAGTCCCGTGTAACGGCGGCGAAGCGCGCACGTAGTCCTGGCCATGGCCGCGATCGCCTGGGCCCACGAGTCCTACCCCCATCCCGCACCGCCGGCGGTATGCTTCGCCGGCAGGATGGAGGACCGAAGCGACGAAGAGCTGATGCGCGCCTACGTGGCTGGCGATGAGGCGGCATTCCGCGCGCTCTTCGAGCGCTACGGCCCGATCCTCTACGGCATGATCAAGCGTCACCTCCACGATGAGGACCTCGCCCGCGAGCTCACCCAGCAGAGCTTCTTCCGGCTCCATCGCGCGCGTCACGACTTCCGCGCCGACTCACGGCTGCGGCCGTGGCTTCTCACCATCGCCATGAACCTCGTCCGCGAACACTGGCGACGGCGAAAACGTCGACCCCACGCCGACCTCGACGTGGACACCCGTCCGGCACCGAAGGCCGAGCGCAGCGGCCTGGAGCTGGCGCAACGCAAACGCGCACTGGAGGCGGCCCTGGCCGCGCTGCCCCCCTCCCAGCGGGAGGTGATCGAGCTGCACTGGTTCCAGGAGCGCCCCTACCGCGAGGTCGCCGAGATCGTGGGCAGCTCCGAAGGCGCCGTCCGGGTGCGCGCCCACCGCGCCTATGCTCGGCTCAAGGAGCTCCTCGCGGGCAAGCTTTGAGCCCAGCGCCGGGGCCGGGCTGTCGGAGGGGGCGCGTCGCGACGAGGCGCGCGAGGTGGCGGTCGCCCACCCACCCCTCGCGGTAGTACGCGATCTCCAGCTCGCGGCAGGCGCGCAGGAGCTCGTTGGGCTCGGCGAGCCAGCGGCGCGAGGGATGCGCGTGCCGCTCCAGGTTCTTGACCGTGGCGAGCTCCGCGACGAAGACCCCGCCCGGCGCCAGTCGCGCTGCGAGGAGCGGCCAGAGCGACCGCTGCCGATAGTGGAAGCACGCGATGAGCTCGAAGGGACCGAACGGCAGCGGCTCGCGCTCGAGGTCCATCGCGCGGGTCTGCACGTCGAACCCCTCGCTGGCGGCGGCTCCGCGCGCCAACGCCAACCCCACGGGGGAAATGTCCACGGCCAAGACGTCGAAGCCCCGGCGCGCAAGCCATAGGGAGAGGCGCCCGGCGCCGGCAGCCACGTCGAGGGCTCGGCCGCCGGAAGGCAGCTCGTCGGCCAAGGGGGTCAACCATGCAGGGGCGTCCATGCCGCCCCCGCCCGCGCGGTAGCGCGCGTCCCATCGCTCGCGGTCCGCGTCGGCCACGACGGACGGTGAGCCGGACGCCGGCGCCACGCAACGGCCTCACCGGGAGCGGCGCCGCCCGTAGGCGATGGCCCCGACCGCAAGCAACGCGTAGACGGCGAGGATGAACACGAGTTGCTCGGGCTGGTGCGTCGCCTCGTAGACGAGGATCAGCACGGTCGCGACCCCGAGCCCCACCATCGCGCCCACGGTGAGCGAAGTGTGCGCCCCCGAGCGCTCGCGCACGTGGTGGTTCGCGTAGGCGGTCAGGAAAGACACCAGCAAGAACGTGATGGATCCGAACTCCAGGATCAGCCGCAGTCCCCCCGAGAAGATGAGAAGGATCGCCGTCAAGGTCATGGTGACGATGGCGACGCGAGGGATACCGTCGGAGCCACGGCGCGAAAGCCACCTGGGAAAGAATCCGTCGTCGGCGATGGCTGCCATCTGGCGCGACGAGCCGAAGACTGTGCCGCTGATGGCGCTCGAGGTCGCGAGGATGGCGCCGAAGACGACGAGCCGTCGCCCCCAGACACCGATCGCATCGGCAGCGCCCGCAGCGAGCGCGTCTTCTTTGCTGCGCGCCAGATCCTCGAGGGGGATGGCCGCCAGCGCCGCGATGGCGATGCCCACGTAGATGAGCACCACGAGCAAGATCGCCAGGTAGATCGCCCGGGGAATGTTGCGCTCGGGATTCTCCATCTCGTTGACGGCGTTGATCACGAGCTGAAAGCCCTCGTAGGCGACGAAGGTGATCGAGGCGACGGTGAGGATCGCCCCCGCCGAAACCTCGTGGACGCGCAGCTCGGCGAGCTCCGACACGTCCCCATGCGCCACGAGCACCGTGGCGATGAAGGCGAGCACGATGAGCTTCGTATAGACGAGAAGGTCTTCGATTCGCCCCATGCCTCGCACGGACACGAGGTTGATGACCGCGAAGAGAAGCAGCACGAGGGCGGCGATGCCCGAACGCGCGAGATCGGGGTGCTCGAACTCGATCGCCCCCGCCGCATAGGCCGCAAAAGTGTAGGCGTAGAGTGCGAGGGTCGAGATGTAACCGAAGATGACCGTCCACCCGACGATCGCGGCGGCCACGCTCGAGCTGGGAAAGCTGCGCTTCATGAAGGCGTAGGTCGCGCCCTCGTCACGGTAGAGCACCCCGAGCTTCACGTAGGAGTAGGCCGCCAAGGCGGCGACCCCACCGCCGAGGGCGATCGCCACCGGCGTCCAGTAGCCGACCATGTCCGCCGAGATGCCCAGGATGGTGAAGATGCCGCCGCCCACCATGCCCCCAAGCGCGATCGCGACGAGCTCGAGGAGCCCCAAACTCTTGTTCCGTGGGCGGGGCGCCATCCACGGCCGCCCTAACCCTCCACGTCGTCCGAAGCAACCACCCCCGGACCGCCCCCGGCTGTTTCTTCGTGTCTCACGGCCCGGGACACGCCGATCGTTCGACGGACTGCCGCTAAAGCCGCACGAAGGCTCAACCGAAAGAACAAAAAGTTTCGCCCGAAGACTTGCGGCCCGCGGGCCTCGAACTCATGCTCTGGACCATGGTGCGTTTCTTCACGCTCTGCCTCACCCTCACCGCCGCGGCGCCGCCGAACGCGGCCGTGGTGGGGGCCGATGCGGCGCGCGTCGAGGAGCACCACCCCGCGGATGTCCCCCTTCTGGCGGAGGCGGCCGAGACCGTCGAGGTCGAGGAGCGCGCCGAGCGCGAGGCGGACCCGACGCCCTGGGCTCTGCCCGCCGAGAACGGCACGCTCCGGCCTGCGCCGCTGCGCTACAGCGCCGATGGAGCCTTGGCGGCGACGGCGACCCCGGACCGCTCTGGGGGTGCCGTCAGCGCTCGCGGTCCCCCCGTGGACCGAATCATCGCCTGATCCGTTCGCGCCTCTCCAGCGCGCTGCGACGGACGCCCGCGACCTGAGGCCGCGGCGCGGCTCCGATCCGTCCCTTTCCCTCCATTCGCCTTCAACCTCGACCCTCCTCTCGCTCCAGGAGTCCACCTATGTCTGCGTCCTCTGTCCCGGAAACGCCCGGAGACACGTGGAAGTCCGACCTGCTCGCGGGTTTCCTCGTCTTCCTCTTGGCCCTACCGCTCAGCCTCGGCATCGCCATGGCCAGCGGCTTCCCGCCCATCGCCGGCGTCCTCACGGCCATCGTCGGTGGCGTCCTCGTCACCTGGCTGGGCAGCGCACCGCTGACCATCAAGGGCCCCGCCGCCGGTCTCATCGTCATCACCTTGGGCGCCGTCACGGAGCTCGGCGGCGACGACGTCGCCCTCGGCTATCGGCGGGCCTTGGCGGTCGGTGTGCTCGCCGCCGGGGTGCAGGTCGTCATGGCCCTGGCGAAGGCCGGCAAGCTTGGCGACTTCTTCCCGTCCAACGTCGTGCACGGAATGCTGGCAGCCATCGGCGTCATCATCGTCAGCAAGCAGATTCACATCACGATGGGCGTCAACCCGCACGGCAAGGAGCCCCTCGAGCTCCTCGCCGAGGTCCCGGAGTCCATCTTCAACGCCAACCCCGAGGTCTTCCTCATCGGCGCCCTCGCGCTGCTCATCCTCTTCGTGATGCCGCACCTCCCGGGACGTCTGAAGAAGATCCCCGCGCCGCTCGTGGTGTTGGCGCTCGCCATCCCCCTCGAGCTCTACTTCCACTTCGGCACCGAGCACGAGTACCAGTTCAACGGCGAAGTCTACCGGGTCGGGCCGACCTTCCTCGTCCAGCTCCCGGGCAACGTCCTGGACGCCCTCACGCTGCCGGACTTCTCGCAGGTGTTCAGCCCGGTCTCGCTCAAGTACGTGGTCATGTACGCGCTGGTCGGCTCGGTCGAATCCTTGCTCAGCGTCAAGGCCGTCGATCAGCTCGACCCCGCCAAGCGCGAGTCCGATCTGAACAAGGACCTCCTGGCGACCGGCATCGGCAACCTCGTGTGTGCCCTCATCGGAGGGTTGCCGATGATCAGCGAGATCGTCCGCAGCAGCGCCAACATCAACGCCGGCGCCAAGTCGAGGCTAGCGAACTTCTTCCACGGCATGTTCCTGCTGATCTTTGTCGTGGCGTTGCCCTTCGTGCTCACGCAGATCCCGCTGGCGGCCCTCGCCGGGATGCTCGTCTACACGGGCTTCCGCCTCGCCTCGCCCCGCGAGTTCTCCCACATGTACAAACTCGGGCGCGACCAGCTCACCATCTTCCTGACGACCTTCGTCGTGACCCTCGCGACCGACCTCCTCATCGGCGTCGCCGTCGGGATCGTCGTCAAGCTGGTCATGCACCTGTTCAACGGCGCGCCGGCGAAGAATCTCTTCAAGGCGGACATCGTCACCCGTGACGTCGACGACAAGACCCGGCGCCTCGAGATCCGCGGCGCGGCGGTCTTCTCCAACTTCCTCGGCATCAAGAAGCACCTCGAAAAGGCGCGCGAAGAAGGCAAGGCGCTGATCCTCGACCTGTCCGAAGCGCGGCTCGTCGACCACACGGTCCTCGAGAAGCTCCACTACCTGATCAACGAAGGGCGAGCGATCAAGCTCGAAGGCCTCGAACACCACCGCCGCCTCAGCGATCACAGCCTCGCGACCCGCCGCCAACAGAGGAGCGCGTCATGAACGTCGTCGAGCTGCGCAAGACCGACGAGGAGCCGTGGAGGGCGTCCCTCGAAGAGGCGATCGCGCACATCGCCCACCTGCTGCCGACCCAGGCGCCGCTTCCGGCGTTCGTCCACCACAACACGCTGCACGCCTTCGAGCACTTGCCCTTCCATGAGGCGGTCGCGGAGGCCCAGCGGATCTTCGGCGCCGAACCCTACCTCCCCGAGGATCGCTTCCGGGAGGCCTTCGCCCGAGGCCGCATCCGCGCCGAAGACCTCGACTTTGCCCTCGAAGGCCTCCCCGACGCCGACGAACCGGTCGCTCCCGGGCTGACGCGCTCGGCCCTCTGCCGACTGCTCATGCTCCACGAGGTGGAGCCCCTGGCGGGCGCCGAGCTCGACTACGCGATCCACGAGGGCTCGCTGCTCGACCAACCCATCGAGGGAGCGGACGCCGCCGCCCTCGACCGCACCGTCGCGACCATCGTCGAGCGGGGCGAGGCGTGGGTACGCGGGAGGGCATCCGTCGAGGAGGGAGAAGCGGGGGTCGTGGACCGGCTCGGGCCGATCGGCCGGCGGCTTCGCGTCGATCCGCAGCCCCTCGCGCTGCGCTGCCTGTGGGCGCGCTGCCTCGAGCTCTCCACGCTCCCGGCATCCCGCACCGCCCAGACCGCGCCCTGGCGCGAGCGGCTGCGCACGGACCACGGCGTCGACGTCGAAGACGAGCTGCATCCCACCCTCATCCGACTCTGCGGCGCCTACCTCGACGGAGGTCTGGCCTACTGGCCGATGCCGCACCGAGAACTCGGCTTCTACCGAGGTTTCCTGGAGCTCGCTTCCGCCTCCTCGAGCTTGCCGGCTCCGTGGCGCGGGCGGCTGCGGACCGAAGCGCGCCGCGAACGAGCCGACAAACTCGATGCCTTGGGCTCGATTCGCCGCTCCCTCGAAAGCCTCGGGATCGCGCCGGAGCGCTGGGAGCGGGTGCTCACCGACGAGGCCCTGGCGCTGCCGGGGTGGGCCGGCATGTTCCGCCGCCTCCAGTCCCACCCGCGCGACCGGGTGCGCGCCCTCGACTACGCCCTCGAGGACTACCTCGCGGTGCGGCTGCTGGTCGAGCGCTGCATCCTCGAGGACATCGCCGGCGGCGCCGGCTTTGACAGCGCCCGGGAGATGCTCGACGCCGGCCGCCCCGTCGACTGCTCGGAGGTCCGGGAAGGCGCGGCGACGCTCTTCCGCGTGGCGCAGCTCGCAGGCCTCGACCTCGAAACCCTCGAGGCTCTCGATGACGGCCGCCCGCTGCTCGAAGCCATCGACGCGCTGCACTCGACGCTCCGCCGGTCCATCTGGCAGGAAGCTTACGAACGACAGCAGCGGCACGAGGCCCTGGACGCGATCTCCGCCGTCGCCGAGGTGCAGCGCACCCGCAGCGAACCCCAGCCCGAGGTCCAGGTCGCCTTCTGCATCGACGACCGGGAGGAGTCGATCCGCCGGCACCTGGAGGAGCTGGGCACGCGCTACCAGACCTGGGGCATCGCCGGCTTCTACGGCCTGGCGATCGCGTACAAGGGCTTGATGGACGCTCACGAGCGCGGCCTGTGCCCGGCCTCGCGGGAGCCCGACCACCGCGTGCACGAGGTGCCCCAAGACGAGGAGGGCGCCAAGCGCTGGGAGCGCCGCTGGAAGCTCGTCGGGCGCACGGGCTTCGCCGGCCATGTCAGCTCTCGAACCATGCTCCGTGGCCTCTCGCTCTCGATCGCCGGCGCCCTTGAAGCGGTGCCGATGGCCATCCGCGTCGTCGCACCGCGAAAGGCGCATCGCTTCCGGGAGACGATGCGCAACGCCGTGCTCCGCCCGCCCCCCACGCGGCTGACGGCCCTGCGGGAGGGAGAGCTCGGCTACGACATCGAGGAGGCCGCCGACATCATGGCCGACATCTTCCAGACTGCGGGCTGGTCGGAGTTCGCCCCCCTGGTGGTGATCCTCGGGCACGGCTCGACGACCTCGAACAACCCGCACGAAGCGGCCTACCAGTGTGGGGCCTGCGCGGGCGGACCGGGTGGACCCAACGCCCGCCTCTTCGCCCATCTCGCCAATCTCCCAGCCATCCGCGAAGCACTCCGAGCGCGAGGCATCGACATCGGCGACGAAACCTATTTCGTCGGAGGCCTCCACGACACCTGCGCCGACGAGATCCGGCTCGACGACCTGGAGGACGTTCCCGAGTCGCACCGGGACCTTCTCGCGTCAACCCGCAAGGACCTGGAGGCGGCCCTCGACCAGAACGCCCACGAGCGCTGCCGTCGCTTCAAGACGATATCGCTCGAGGCGAGCCCGAAAGCTGCCCGAGCTCACGTCGAGGCCCGCGCGCAGGACCTCGCCCAGCCTCGCTCGGAGTACAACCACTGTACGAACGCACTCTGCCTCGTCGGACGCCGATGGCTCGAGCGCGGGCTGTTCCTCGATCGGCGCGCCTTCCTCGTCTCCTACGACCCGACGCGGGATCCCGACGGCACCATCCTCGCCAACCTCCTGGCGAGCGTCGGCCCCGTCGGCGCCGGCATCAACCTCGAGTACTACTTCTCGACGGTCGATCAGGATCACTACGGCTGCGGCACCAAGCTCCCGCACAACGTCACGGGGTTGCACGGCGTCATGAACGGTCACGAGAGCGACCTACGGACCGGCCTCGCCTACCAGATGATCGACATCCATGAGCCCGTACGGCTCGTGACCGTCGTCGAAGCGACGGTTGAGCGCCTCGAAGCCATCGCCGAGGGGAACCCGGCGGTGGGCCGACTCGTGAGCAACCGATGGATCCAGATCGTCGCCATGGACCCCGACGACGGCACCCTGACGGAACTGACGCACCTCGGCTGGCGCCGCTACGAACCCAAGCGCGATCAGGTCGGAGTCTTCGACCGGTCCCTCGACGCTTACCGCAGTACCCGCGCCAACGTAGCCCCCTGCCGTGTGCGTGCAGGTTTGGAGAAGACCGATGCTTGAACACATCGACGGAGTCGCCCTTGCAGTCGCGATCCTCGCTCCCGCCCTGGCCACCCTCGCCATCGCGGCACTCATGGTGACGGGACGAGCGCGAGAAGAAAACGTCGTGGCCATCTCCCGCACGGCTTTCCTCGCAAGCTTGGCAGGCGCCATCGCCATCGCGGTGGTCGTCGTTCAGGACGGTCCGCGAGAGATTACGACCGGCGTCTGGTTCGAAGCGGGGCATCACGCTTTCCACGTCAACTTCCTCTTGGATCCTCTCGCGGCCATGATGATCGTGCTCACGGCGGGCGCCTGCTCGCTCATCGGGCACTTCTCCGTGACCTACCTGCACGGGGAGCGCGGTCACACGCGCTTCTACCTCCTGCTCGATCTCTTCGCCGTCGGGATGCTACTCATCGTCACGGCCGGCAGCATTGATCTTCTCTTCGTGGGCTGGGAGATCGTGGGCATCACCTCGGCGCTGCTCATCGGTTTCTTTCACGAGCGCCCCATGCCGGTCCGCAACGGACTGCGCGCGTTCGTCACCTATCGCTGCTGCGACGTCGCGCTCTTGGTGGGGATCATCATGCTCCACCACTACGCGCACGAAACCGGCATGCACGTCGATCCCGGCCGGTGGGCGGCGGGGCTGCCTGCCGTGAGCGGCGGTGGAGCGACGGTCGTCGGGCTCGCGTTGATGCTCGGCGCGATGGGCAAGTCGGCGCAGGCGCCGGTGGGGGGCTGGCTCCCCCGCGCCATGGAGGGCCCCACGCCCTCGAGCGCCATCTTCTACGGCGCGCTCAGCGTGCACGCGGGGGTCTACCTCCTCATCCGAGCGCAACCGGTGTTCGAGCGCTCGCCGATCGCGTCGGCGGCACTCATCGTGGTGGGCGCCATCACCGCCGTGACCGCCACGCTCACAGGCCGGGTGGAGTCCGACGTCAAGACGACGCTCGCTTACGCGACGATGACGCAGGTGGGCTTGATGTTCGTCGAACTCGGCTTGCACCTGCCGACCGTCGCGTCGGTTCATCTCGTAGGCAACGCGGTCCTGCGGTGCTGGCAACTGCTGCGCGCGCCGGCGATCCTTCACGAGCTGCACGAGGTCCACGGCGCCCTCGAGCATGAGCTCGAGACCGGTCGCGTCCTCGACAACATCGAGCGCAAGCTCCCCGGACACGTCGGCGCCTGGCTCTATCTGCGAGCCCTCGATCGCTTCTACTTCGAGGCGCTCTTCGACCGCTTCCTGGTGCGGCCTTTCTTCGCGCTGGCGCGTGCATTGGCGCGCCTGGATGAGGGGCTCGGCACCTCCGACACGCCCGTTGCGGTGCCGCGCCGGGCGGCTACCGATGGAGGCAAACGATGAGCAACCTACTCTTTGTGCTCGTCGGAAGCTGGCTGCTCGGCGGCCTCTTCGTCAACCGTCAGGTGACGCAGCAGAAGGCCACCCGCTGGGCTGTCGCCTCGGCCGCGGTCACCACCGTGATGACCGCCGGAGTCCTCGTGTTCGTCTGGCAGCGAGGACCCCTCGTCGCCGAGTTGGCCGGCCGCGTCTCGCTCGCGGCGGACGTGGAGTCGCTCCTTTTGGCGACCTTGACAGGCCTGGTGACCACGACCGTGTTGGCAGCAGGCGCCAGGCGCGAGCTCACCCGCTCGGTCATGGCCCGGCTGCTCGTCGTCGCCGGCGCCACCCTCCTCGTGTTCTTTGCTTCCGACCTTGTCACCCTCGCCGCCGGCTGGACCGCAGGCATCGCGCTGCTCAGCGGCAGCGACGAGGCGAGCCGACGCTTCGCGGGCCGTCTGCTGCTGACCTCGGCGCTGCCCCTCTGCGCCGCGGTGGTGTGGATCGGCGCGGTCGGCGGGCGCCTCGATCTGCGGGGTCTCGAAGAAGGCACCCTGCCTGCCCAGACCACGACCTGGGTGATGCTGCTCATCGTCGTCGCGAGCGCGGCACGCATGGGCATCCCGCCCTTTCATCGGGCATGGGTTCGCCTGCTCGACGCTGGGGATGGCGCCCGTGCCATCGCCGTGGTGGGGCCGCTCACGGGCGCCTACGCCCTGCTGCGCCTGGGGCCGCCTCTTTCACAGGCATTCGTCGCCGACCAGCCGTGGCTCGAAGCATGGGCGCTGACGGCGGCTATGTATTTGGCGGTCGTGGCCTTTGGACAGCGCAAGCAGCTTCGACTGGCCGGCTACCTGGTGGCGTCGCAGATCGCGCTGGTTTTCCTTGCACTGTGCTCCTCCGAGGAGGTGGCGGTCCACGGGGGCCTCACGTTGTGGCTGGCACTCGGCCCAGCGCTCACAGGCTTCCTGCTGACCGCGCAGGCCATCCGCAGCCGACGGGGCCCCGTCGACATCGTGCGCCATCACGGGCTGGTCAACCAGGCGCCGCTCCTCGCGGGGCTCGCCTTCGTATTCGGAATGGCGTCGGTGGGCCTCCCTCTCACCCTCACCTTCGTCGCCGAGGACATCATCGCTCAGGGGCTGCTCGTTCCGCACCCGTGGCTCGCCGCGGGCTTCGTCGCCGTGACCGCCCTCAACGCCATCAACATGCTGCGCCATTACGGCCGGGTGTACCTGGGCGCGACGCCCCGCGTCCGCTGCCCGGACCTGAGCGGCCGCGAGCGGGTCACCCTCGTAGCGCTGGCGGCACTGATCCTCGTGGCAGGGCTGGCGCCGCAGCTCGCCCTCACTGCCGAGGCGGACACCGCCCACCACCTACACGCCGCCGAAACCTCGCGCTGATCGACGCCGGCTCCGTGCAAACGCAAAGCACTGCGCCGGCAGATGGTCGCGGTACTGCCTACCGATGACGTTTCGGTTGGGGGCCGAGGGAGCGCAGAGCGGGCGCCGCGGGCGCAGACCCTCCCGCGGGCGCAGACCCTCCCGCGGGCGCAGACCC
>Ga0256832_1002740_pt1 | contig 12038 bp, 12 predicted proteins | sample 134614metaG_FD_190534 | JGI IMG/M metagenome (GOLD analysis project Ga0256832, IMG submission 190534) | Hydrothermal vent microbial communities from Lau Basin, Pacific Ocean - 134-614 | ecosystem: Environmental > Aquatic > Marine > Hydrothermal vents | place: Pacific Ocean: Lau Basin | collected... | reverse complement strand
GGGCGCCCGCCGCCGGCCGCGTGCCCCTGTTGCCCGGCGGGGCGGGCCGGGGCTGGGCCTGGCGGGGCGTCGTCCGGAGCGCCGGCTGGCGGGCCGCCCTACTGTGGGCGGCCGGCGAAGAGCCGCCGGCGGCGACCACGGGGACCAGCCGGCGTTGGCGCCGTCTCTCCCTGGCCTGGCGGCGACACGCCGGGGACAGCCGGTGGGGTGCGCGCCTCCGCTGGAATCGCTCCCACCGCTGGGCGGTGGGCACCGCCCCGGCGGTCGCGACCGCGGAGGCCGCCCGCCTGGCCGTCTGGTGGGACGGATCCGCCGCGGGACGGCCGGCGGCCGCCGCCTGGCAGGCGACGGCGCGGACGGCGGACGGCGGCGCGCTGCAGACCCGGCAGGTGGTGTGGTGGCGCGTCCAGGGCGCGGCCCCCGGCGGCGGCCGCTGGCGCCTGCGCTGGACGCGGAGCTGGGGCGATCCGCTGGACCTGACCACCGTGGCGGTTCCCCTGCCGGGCCGCCTCTTCCCCCGGCACTGGGGCGGGTGGCGCGAAGAGCTGCTCCTGGGGGCGTGGTGGCGCCGTCGGGGGATCGCGGTGGGTGGGTTCGTCGCCCGCCGCCTCCCCGCGGCGGGAGGCGCGGCGGCGTGGCGCCTGGAACTCTCCCTCACCAGCGACGGGCGCTTCCTTTGACTTCCCTCCGGCCGCCGAATACCATTGTCTGGACAGGGTGATCCACCATTTGGCACCACTCCCGCAAAGGGGGGCGCGCATGCTGGCAGAGCGGATGCAACGGCTGGGAACGGAGACCGCCTTCGAGGTGCTGGCGCGGGCCAGGGAACTGGAGGCGCAGGGGCAGGACATCGTTCACCTGGAGATCGGCGAGCCCGACTTCGACACGCCGGCCAACATCGTGGAGGCCGCCATCCGCGCGCTGCGCGAGGGGGACACCCACTACGGCCCCGCCGCCGGCAAGCCGGAGTTCCGCCGGGTCATCGCCGAGTTCATCAGCCGCGACCGCGGCATCGCCGTGGGGCCCGAGAACGTGGTGGTCACGCCCGGCGGCAAGCCGATCATGACCTTCGTGATGACGGCCCTGGTGAACGCCGGCGACGAGGTGATCTACCCCAACCCGGGCTTCCCCATCTACGAGTCGGTCATCAACTTCCTGGGCGCCCGGGCGGTGCCGCTGCCGCTGCGGGAGGAGCGCGACTTCTCCTTCGACGTGGACGAACTGCGTTCCCTGGTCACCGACCGGACCCGGCTGCTGATCATCAACTCTCCCCAGAACCCCACCGGCGGCGTCATCCCGGCGGCGGACCTGGACGCCATCGCCGAGCTGTGCGTGGAGCGGGACATCTGGGTCCTGAGCGACGAGATCTACAGCAAGATTCTCTACGACGGCCGGCACGAGTCCATCGCCACCCGCCCCGGGATGCTGGAGCGGACGATCATCCTGGACGGGCACTCCAAGACCTACGCCATGACCGGCTGGCGTCTCGGCTACGGCGTCATGCCGGCCACGCTGGCCGCCGCCGTGGCCAAGCTGCAGACGAATGTCACGAGCTGCACCGCCTCGTTCGTGCAGACCGCCGGCATGGAGGCGCTGACCGGCCCGCAGGACGCGGTGACGGCGATGGTGGCCGAGTTCCGGCGCCGCCGCGACCTGCTGGTGGACGGTCTCAACGCCATCCCCGGCATCAGTTGCCGCCGTCCCCAGGGGGCGTTCTACGTCTTCCCCAACGTCACCGGCCTGGGACGCAGCAGCCGGGAGATCGAGCAGCTCCTGCTGAACGAGTACGGCGTGGCGGCCCTCAGCGGCACCGCCTTCGGCGCGCACGGGGAGGGCTACCTGCGGTTCAGCTACGCCAACAGCCAGGAGGCGATCCGCAAGGCGCTGGAGCGGGTCGCCCGTCTGGCGGACGACCTGCGCTCCTGACGGGGCGCGACCGGTCGGAGCGACAGGCCGGACGCCGGAGCGCCGCCACGCTCCGGCGTCCCCTTTCCCGGAGGCGGACCCCATGCCCGGACGACGCATCGTCATCGCCCTCGGCGGCAACGCCATCATCCCGGTGGGCGCCAGCGGCACCTACTACGACCAGTACCAGGTGACCAAGGGCACCATGCGGCAGGTGGCCTCCCTGGCCGCGGCCGGCAGCCAGATCGTGGTGACCCACGGCAACGGGCCGGTGGTCGGCAACATCGTGCTGCGCAACGACGCCGGCTACGAGAAGTACGGCATCCCGCCCATGCCGCTGTTCGTCTGCGGCGCCGACTCCCAGGGCGGTCTCGGCTACATGATCCAGCAGAACCTGCAGAACGCCATGCTGCTGCAGGGGCTGGACATCCCGGTGGCCACCGTGGTCACCCAGGTGCAGGTGGAGCGCGACGATCCCGCCTTCGCCAATCCCACCAAGCCCATCGGCCCGTTCTACACCGAGGAGCAGGCGCGGGCCCTGGCGGAGCGGTTCGGCTGGACGGTGGTGGAGGACGCCCACCGCGGCTGGCGGCGGGTGGTGCCCAGTCCGCGGCCGCACCGCGTGGTGGAGCTGGAGGTGATCCGGCGGCTGATCGAGGCCGGTGTGGTGGTCATCGCCTGCGGCGGCGGCGGGGTGCCGGTGGTCACCTGCGAGGAGAACCGCCTGGAGGGGATCGACGCCGTCATCGACAAGGACCGGGCCTCGGCGTTGCTGGCGGAGAAGATCGGCGCCGACACCCTCGTGATCGTGACCCAGGTGGAGAAGGTCTGCCGCGATTTCGGCACGGACCGCGAGCAGCCACTGGACGAGCTGCCGGTGGCCGAGGCGGAGCGGCTCCTGGCCGCGGGGCAGTTTCCCCCCGGCAGCATGGGGCCCAAGATCGAGTCCGCCGTGGCGTTCCTGCGGGCCGGCGGCCGGATGGTGCTGATCACCGACCCGCCCCACCTGGAGGCGGCCATCCACGGCGAGGCCGGCACGCGGCTGGTGCCGTGACCGGTTGTCCGGGATCCGGCCGGCGGCTATGCTGTCCCGGCGGGAGGTGACCATGACCATGACGGTGCTGGTGGTGGGCGGCGGCGGGCGCGAGCACGCCCTGGTGCGCGCCCTGGCGCGTTCGCCGCGGCGGCCGCGGATCCTGGCGGCGCCCGGCAATCCCGGCACGGACCTGGCGGGAGCGGAGAACCGGTCCGTCGCCGCCGGCGACGCCGACGCCCTGGCGGCCCTCTGCCGGGAAGAGGGGGTCGCGCTGGCCGTGGTGGGACCGGAGGATCCCCTGATCGGCGGCGTGGCCGACGTCCTGCGCGGGGCGGGGGTGGCGGTGTTCGGTCCCGGGGCCGCCGGGGCCCGGCTGGAGGGGGACAAGGTCTTCGCCAAGGAGGTGATGGCCGCCGCCGGCGTACCCACCGCCGCGGCGCGCGCCTTCACCGACCTGGACACCGCCCTGGCCGCCCTGGCCGACCATCCGTTGCCGGTGGTGGTCAAGGCCGCCGGCGCCGCCGCCGGCAAGGGGGTGGCGGTCTGCGGCACCCGCGAGGAGGCGGCGCGGCACCTGCGGGAGTGCCTGGCGGAGGGACGTTTCGGCGCCGCCGGGCGCACGGTGCTGCTGGAGGAGTTCCTGGAGGGTCGGGAACTCTCCGTGCTGGCGGTGACCGACGGAGAGCGGTACGCGCTGCTGGCCCCGTCGCGGGACCACAAGCGGGTGGGCGACGGCGACACCGGTCCCAACACCGGCGGCATGGGCGCGGTGGCCGGCCGCGAGCTCGCCGCTCCCGGCCTGGGCCGGCTGGTGGGGGAGACCGTCGTCGCCCCGGTGCTGGCCGAGCTGCGCCGGCGGGGGATCGACTACCGCGGCGTGCTCTACGCCGGCCTGATGCTCACCGCGGACGGACCGCGCGTCCTGGAGTTCAACTGCCGCTTCGGCGACCCGGAGACCCAGGTGGTGCTGCCGCTGCTGCGGGAGGACCCCCTCTCCCTGCTGGAGGCCGCGGCGCACGGGCGGCTGGGCGCGCTGCTGGACGCCGCGCCGGCCCCCGGGGACGGGGCACCGGCCGACTGGCCGGGCGCTGCGCTCACGGACTGGTCGCGGGCCGCCGCCGTGGTGGTGGCCGCCGCCGCCGGCTACCCGGGGCGGGTCCGCAAGGGCGACCCGATCACCGTGCCGCCCGACGCGGACGACGCCTGGATCGTCCACGCCGGCACGGCCCGCGACGCCGCCGGCCGCCTGGTGACCGCCGGCGGGCGGGTGTTGGGGGCGACGGCGACGGGCCCGGACATCGGCGCCGCGGTCCGCCGCGCCTACGCGCAACTGGCGGGGGTCTCCTTCGCGGGGATGCACTGCCGGCGGGACATCGGTCGCAGCGTCACGGCGGCGGCCGGCGAACAGGAGGGATGATGAGCGGGACGTTTGCGTTCACGCGCGGAAAGAAGAAGCCGCAGGTGCTGGTGGTGCTGGGGAGCCGCAGCGACCTGCCGGTGATCGAGCGGCTGACCGGCCTGCTGGAGGAGTTCGGCATCGCCCACGCCGTGGAGATCGCCTCGGCCCACCGCCAGCCGCGGCGCCTGCACCGGCTGGTGGCCGCGGGGGACCGGGCGGGGGTCCGCCTCTACGTGGCCGTCGCCGGCATGGCGGCCCACCTGCCGGGGGTGCTGGCCTCGCTCACCGACCGGCCGGTGCTCGGCGTGCCGGTGGCGGCGGGGCCGCTGGCGGGGGTCGATGCCCTGCTCTCGATGACCCAGATGCCGCCCGGGGTGCCGGTGGGGACCCTCGGCATCGGATCGGCCGGCGCGGCCAACGCGGCGGTCCTGGCGGCGCGCATCCTGGCGGCGGAGGACCCGCAGGTGGCGGCGGCCCTGGCCCGGTACCGGCGCCGGCTCGCCCGCCCCGCGCGGCCGTGACGGCGGCGCTGCGGTCATGACGCACGCGCGGCTGGACAGGGCGCGGGCGGTCCTCGACGCGGGCGGCGTGGTGCTGATGCCCACCGACACCCTGCCGGGACTGCACGCCCGCTGGGACAGGCCCGCCGCCGTGGCGCGGATCCGGGAACTCAAGGGGCGGGCGGCGGCGCGGCCGCTGTTGCTGCTGTGCGCCGACGCCGACGCGGCCCTCGCCCTGGCCCCCGGCGCGGATCCCCGCGCCGCCGCCTGGGCGCGCCGCTGCTGGCCGGGGCCGTTCACGCTGGTGTTGCCGGTGCGGCCGGAGGTGGCCCGGGCGGTGAACCCCGCCGGGACGACCGCCGGGTTGCGGGTCCCGGGCAGCGATCCGCTGCGCGCCCTGCTGGCCGCGGTGGGGGCACCGCTGGTCTCCACCAGCGCCAACCGCTCCGGCGCGGAACCGGCGCGGACCGTGGCGGAGGCGGCCGCCCTGTTCGGCGAAGACGTGGACCTGGTGCTGGACGCGCCGTGGGGCGGCGCCGGCGCCGCCTCCGCGGTGGTGGACGTGACCGGATGGCCGCCGCGGACGCTGCGCGCCGGACCGCGTCCCCTGCCGTCCTGGTGAACCGCGGGCCGTGGGGCCCGGAAAGCGAGGAACGGGATGATCGTCGCCGTGGGATCCGATCACCGGGGATTCGCCCACAAGGAGGCGGTGCGCGCCCGGCTGGAGGCGGCCGGCCACACCGTCGTGGACTGCGGGTGCGACGGCACCGGCAGCGCCGACTACCCCGACCACGCCTTCGCCGTGGGCGAGCGGGTGGCCGACGGCCGGGCCGACCGCGGGGTGCTGATCTGCGGTTCCGGCATCGGCATGAGCATCGCCGCCAACAAGGTGCGGGGGGTGCGGGCCTCCCTCTGCTGGAACGAGGAGATGGCCGCCACCACCCGCCGCCACAACGACTCCAACGTCATCTGCTTCAGCGGCGACCACACGCCGGTGGAGCTGGCGCTGCGGATGCTGGACGCCTGGCTGGCCGCCGAGTTCGAGGGCGGGCGGCACGGCCGGCGCGTGGACAAGATCGTCGCGTACGAGAACCGTCACGCCGGCGGCGACCCCGCCGCCGCCAACCGGGAGTAGGGGCATGGACGACGTGCTGAAGCGGACCGATCCGGAGATCGCCGGCGTCGTCGCGCGGGAGCTGCAGCGCCAGCGCGACCAGCTCGAGATGATCGCCAGCGAGAACTTCACCAGTCCGGCCGTGCTGGCGGCCATGGGCAGCGTGCTGACCAACAAGTACGCCGAGGGTTACCCCGGCAAGCGGTACTACGGCGGTTGCGAGTTCGTGGACGAAGCGGAGGAGCTGGCCCGGCAGCGGGCGTGCGCCCTGTTCGGGGCGGACCACGCCAACGTGCAGCCCCACTCCGGCTCCACGGCCAACATGACGGCCTACCTGGCTTTTCTGAAGCCGGGGGACAAGATCCTGGGCCTGTCGCTCTCCCACGGAGGGCACCTGACCCACGGCCATCCCGTCAACTTCTCCGGCCTGCTGTTCCAGGCCCTCCACTACGAGGTCGACCCGGAGACCGAGACCATCGACTACGACGCCCTGCGCGACCAGGCACGGCGGGAGCGGCCGCGGGTGATCATGGGGGGCGCCAGCGCCTACCCCCGGTTCTGGGACTACGCGGCCATGCGGGAGATCGCCGACGAGGTCGGGGCGGTCCTGATGTTCGACATGGCGCACGTGGCCGGGCTGATCGCCGGCGGGGTCCATCCCAGCCCGGTGCCGTTCTGCGACGTGGTGACCTCCACCACCCACAAGACGCTCCGCGGCCCCCGGGGCGGCTTGATTCTTTGCCGCGAGGAGCACGCGGCGGCCATCGACAAGACCAACTTCCCCGGGATCCAGGGCGGACCGTTCATGCACGTCATCGCCGCCAAGGCGGTCTGCTTCCACGAGGCGGCGCAGCCGGCGTTCCGGGACTGGGCGCAGCGGGTAGTGGACAACGCCCAGGCGCTCGCCGCCCGCCTGCTGGAGCACGACTTCCACCTGGTCAGCGGCGGCACGGACAACCACCTGCTGCTGGTGAACCTCACCAACAAGGGACTGTCAGGCAAGAAGATGGAGCGGTTGCTGCACGAGGTGGGGATCACGGTCAACAAGAACACCGTGCCGTTCGACCAGCGCAGCCCCTTCGTCACCAGCGGCATCCGCGTGGGCACGCCGGCGCTGACCACCCGCGGCATGGGGCCGGACGAGATGCGCGAGATCGCCGACATCATGGCCGCCGTGCTGGAGGCGCAGCAGGACGCCGACGCCCTGGCGAAGCTGCGGGAGCGGACGCGCGACCTGTGCCGCCGCTTCCCGCTCTACCCGGAGCTGGGGGAGGCGTGACGCCGTGCGCTGTCCCCGCTGCGGCGCCGACAACGACCACGTGGTGGACAGCCGCCAGGTCCACGACGGCCGCGCCGTGCGCCGCCGCCGCGAGTGTGACGCCTGCGGGGAGCGCTTCACCACCTACGAGCACGTGGAGGTGCGGCCGCTGCTGGTGGTCAAGCGGGACGGCCGGCGGGAGCGCTTCGACCGGCAGAAGGTGGTGGGCGGGATCGCCCGTGCCTGCGAGAAGCGGCCGGTCCCGCTGTCGCGGATGGAGGAGATCGCCGAGGCGGTGGAGAACGAGCTGGCCGCCGCCGGCCTGGCCGAGGTGCCGGCGGCCCGCATCGGGGAACTGGTGATGCGGCACCTGCGGCGGGTGGACGAGGTGGCGTACGTCCGGTTCGCCTCGGTGTACCGCTCGTTCCGGGACGTGGAGGAGTTCATGGCCGAGCTGCGCCGCCTGCTGGCGGGGCGCGAGGAGGAACATGACGGACCGCCGGCCCGCTGACACCGCTCTCACGCCCCCGCCGGATCCCGCCGCCCGGGGCGAGATGACCCTCCTGGACCACCTGGAGGAGTTGCGGTCGGTGGTGCTGCAGTCCCTGGTCGCCGCCGCCGCCGGGGCCGCCGCCTGCTGGTTCTTCTCGGCCCGCCTGCTGGACCTCCTGGTGCGTCCCCTGCGCCTGGCCGGCCAGAACGTCTACTTCCAGCAGCCGGCGGAGGCGTTCGTCATGCGCCTCAAGCTGGCCGGCGCCGCGGGGCTGCTGCTGGTGGCCCCGTTCGTGCTGTGGCGCGTCTACCGCTTCGTGCTGCCCGGTCTCTACCGCCACGAGCGGCGCGTGGTGACGCCGGTGCTCACGGCCACCGTGCTGCTGTTCTACACGGGGGTGGCGTTCGCCTACGTGGTGATGGTGCCCAAGGTGGTGGCCTTCATGCTGGGGTTCGGCACCGCCTACATGAAGCCGCTCATCGGGATCGGGCCTTACTTCTCCTTCGTGGCGCGGCTCTGCCTGGCGTTCGGCCTGATGTTCGAGCTGCCGCTGGTGGTGCTGGCCTTCAGCCTCATGGGGCTGGTGACGCCGGGACAGCTCTGGCGCGGCTGGCGGTATGCGCTGCTGATCATCCTGTTCTTCTCGGCGGTGCTCACGCCCCCCGACGTGCTGTCGCAACTGATGATGGCGGGCCCGGTCATGCTGCTCTATCTCGGGTCGGTGGGGGTGGCCCACGTGGTGACCCGGCGTCGGCGGTTGCCCGGCGACGGGGAGTGACGATATTATGCGGCTGATCCGGTGACGACCGGCGGCGCCAACCCACGGAAGGAACCCATGTCGATCCTCGACAGCGACCGCACCCGGCTCTGGCGGCTGCAGCGCATCATCGCGCCCGAGCTGGAGCGGTTCGACCGCGCCTACGCCGAGCTGCTGCGGGGGGAGACGCCGCTGATCGACGCCGTCTGCCGGCACATCCTCCAGGGCAAGAGCAAGCGGTTCCGGCCCACGCTGCTCCTGCTGGCCGCCAAGGCGGACGGGCCGGTGCCCGACCACGCCATCACGGCGGCGGTGGGCGTGGAGCTGATCCACACCGCCACCCTGCTGCACGACGATTTCATCGACGAGGCCGACACCCGTCGCGGCCGGCCCTCGGTCAACCACGCCTGGGGGCCCTCCACGGCGCTGGTGATGGGCGACTACCTCTACAGCAAGGCCCTGGCGGCGCTGAGCGGCGCCGGCCTGTTCGACGCCGTGGCCCTGCTGGCGGGGACGACGCTGAAGATGAGCCAGGCCGAGATGATGCAGATCGAGACCCAGGGCGACCTGGACATCCCGGAGGAGACCTACCTGGAGATCATCGAGCGCAAGACGGCGTCGCTCATCGAGAGTGCCTGCCGCATCGGCGCCTCGCTGAACCCCGCCGCGGCCGACCACCAGGAGGCGTTCGGCGCCTTCGGGCACCACACCGGCATGGTGTTCCAGATCACCGACGACATCTTCGACTACCTGGGCGACGAGCGTCGGCTGGGCAAGCCCACGGGCCAGGACTGGGAGGAGGGGCGCATCACCCTGCCCCTGATCGCCGCCCTGCGGCAGGCTCCCGCCGCCGCGCGGGAGGAACTGCTGGCCGCCGTGCGCGTCCTGGAACCGGGGGAACGCCACACCGCCTGGCCGCGCGTGAAGGCGTTCGTCCTGGAGCACGACGGCGTGACCTACGCCCGCGAGGTGGCCCGGCGTCACGGGGAGCGGGCCAAGGCGGCCATCGCCGGCCTGGCCGAGGGGCCGCAGCTCGACCTGCTGGCGGTCTCGGTGGAGTACGTCCTGAAACGGCTGAACTGACCCCCGACCCCGGCGAGAACCATGGAACGACACTGGCTCGACACCGTCGCCCTGCCCGCCTTCCGCCAGCTGGAGCTGGCGGCCCACGCCATCCTCTTCCGCAAGGGGGAGGCCGTGGTGGCGCTGGACCTGCGGGGCCGGAGCGACGTCACCGACTTCTTCCTGATCGCCACCGGCAGCAGCGACGTCCACGTGGGGGCCCTGCACGACGGCGTGGTGGAAGACCTGGCGGCCGCCGGTCACCGGCCGCTGCACGCCGAGGGGACCGAGCGGCGCCGCTGGGTCCTGCTGGACTACGTGGACCTGGTGGTGCACCTGATGCAGCCCGACGCGCGCGACTACTACCGCCTGGAAGCGCTCTGGAACGACGCGCCGCGACTGGAGATCGGGCCTGGTTACTTCCAGGAACCCGCCGTCCGCGAGCGCCATCCCGGCCTCGCCCTGGTCCGGGCGGCCGGCCTGCACCGTGAAGGGGAGACATGAGCATCCACGACCGGATCCGGGCCGAGCTGTTGCGCGGCCTGGAAGCGTTCAACCTGTTCGAGGACGACCTGCCGCCGCTGGAGATCGGTCCGCCGCGCGACAAGCAGCACGGCGACCTGAGCACCAACGTGGCGCTGATCGCCGCCCGCAAGCTGGGCCGCCCCCCGCGCGAGGTGGCGGGGGACCTGGCGGCGTCGTTGAACCTGCCGCCGGACGAGGTGGAGGCGGTGGAGGTGGCCGGACCCGGCTTCATCAACTTCCGGCTGGCCCCGGGGCTGAAGGTCCGCCTCCTGCTGGACATCTGGCACGACCGCGGCGCCATGGCGGAGATCCGCACCGGCGGCGGGCGCCGCATCAACGTGGAGTACATCAGCGCCAACCCCACCGGTCCCCTCAACGTGGTGTCGGCCCGGGCGGGCGCTTACGGTTCGGCGCTTGTCAAGATCCTGAAAGCTGTCGGTTACGATGCGCACTCCGAGTATTACGTCAACGACGCCGGGCGCCAGGTCCGCCTGCTGGGCGCCTCGCTCCGGGCCCGCTACCTGGAGATGCACGGCCAGCCGGCGGAACTGCCGGAGGGCGGCTACAAGGGCCGCTACATCACCCTGATGGCCCAGGAACTGCGGGGGATGGACGCCGAGGCCATCCAGGCGGCGGCGCACGTCTTCGACGACGAGAGCTTCCAGCGGGTCACCGCCCCCGCCGGCGACGCCGACGCCTGGCTCAAGCTGCCCGAGGACGAGTCGGTGCAGTGCTTCGCCAAGTACGCCCTGATGAAGATCCTCACCTGGCAGCGGCAGACCTGCCTGCGGTTCGGCCTGAAGTTCGACACCTGGTATTTCGAGTCGGAACTCCACGAGACCCGGCGCATCGACCGCACCCTGGAGCGGCTCCGCAAGGGCGGTTTCACCTACGAGAAGGACGGGGCGACCTGGTTCCGCTCCACCGACTTCGGCGACGAGAAGGACCGCGTCCTGGTGCGCAGCGACGGCCAGCCCACCTACTTCCTGGCCGACATCGCCTACCACCACCACAAGTTCCAGCGCGGCTTCGAGCGGGCCATCGACTTCCTCGGCCCGGACCACCACGGTCACGTTCCCCGCATGCGGGCCGCCATGCAGGCGCTGGGGGTGCCGGCGGACTGGCTGGAGGTGCTGATCCTCCAGCAGGTCAACTTCATCGAGAACGGGCGCCCCATGGACATGTCCAAGCGGGAAGGGCAGTTCGTCACCATGGACGCCCTCTGCGATGACGTGGGGCCGGACGTGGCGAAGTTCATCTTCCTGACCCGCAAGCCCAGCTCGCACCTGGACTTCGACCTCGATCTGGCCCGCCAGCAGTCCAGCGAGAACCCGGTCTACTACGTGCAGTACGCCCACGCCCGCATCTGCTCGGTGGAGCGGAAGGCGCGGGCGGAGGGCGTCGATCCCGGCGCGCCGGGGGAGGCGCTGGCCGCCCTGCGGGAGCCGGCCGCCTGGTTTCTGGCCGGCGAGCTGATCCGCCTGCCGCGGATCATCGCCGGCAGCGCCGCCCACCGGGAGCCCCACCGGCTGACCGGCTACGCCGTGGAGGTGGCGCGGGCCTTCCATCAGTTCTACAAGCAGTGTCCCATCCTGGGCGCGGAGCCGCCGCTGCGCGAGGCGCGGCTGCAGCTCTGCCTGGTGACCCGCCACGTCCTGCGGCGGCTGCTGGACCTGCTGGGCATCGAGGCCCCGGAGGTGATGGGTGAACGGCCCGACGAGTCCTGACGCCGCCGCCATCCTGGTGGTCGGCTCCGTGGCGTACGACACGGTGGAGACCGTCCGCGAGCGCCGCGAGCGCCAGCTCGGCGGCAGCGCCAGCTACTTCTCCCTGGCGGCCTCCCACTTCGCGCCGGTGCGCGCCGTGGGGGTGGTGGGGGACGACTTCCGCGCGGCGGACCTGGCTCTGTTGCGGGAGCGCGGCGTGGCGACGGACGGCATCGTGCGCCGCCCGGGCGCCACCTTCCACTGGTCGGGCCGCTACCACTCC
>Ga0256832_1002739_pt1 | contig 12040 bp, 12 predicted proteins | sample 134614metaG_FD_190534 | JGI IMG/M metagenome (GOLD analysis project Ga0256832, IMG submission 190534) | Hydrothermal vent microbial communities from Lau Basin, Pacific Ocean - 134-614 | ecosystem: Environmental > Aquatic > Marine > Hydrothermal vents | place: Pacific Ocean: Lau Basin | collected... | reverse complement strand
ATTGACAAAAGGAGTATAAAATGAAAGTAAAACATATTAAGCTGTTTCTGATATCCGTGTCCCTGTTTTTAGGGGCGTTGTTTCTGGCAAGTTGCAGCCCATCACAGGCCCAGGCCAGTAAACCCGGAGCCCTGCTGTGGGGTGAAAACTGTGTACGCTGCCACAATGCCCCCTCTCCGTCCGCGTTTAGCGACAGCCAGTGGGAAGTGGTCGGCAAGCATATGCGTGTACGGGCCAGCCTTACCGCCGATGAAGTGGATAAGATTGTCGAATTCTTGAAAATGGCCAATTAATATCTTAACCGGATGGTCGATGGAAACATTTGCCGTCCGGTTTTTTGTTTTATTTCTATGATAATGGTTTGTTTGCCGGAAAAAGTATAAGCATACGTTAACCAATAAATTCAAAAACCATATTCTCTTACAGGCCTTGTGTTTCCCTTGTCCGTATGTTTTTGCGCAAAAGCGCGAAGGATAAGCGGAGTTCTTCCTGAAAAACAATAGTAATTCCGGGCAGGAAAAACTTAATTTTTTTAATGTCTTTGAGGCTTTTGTGCCTTGGTATGAGGTGTATTCCCGCGGCTTATTTTAAATGATAGCTAACACTTTGCGCGAAAGGGGACCAAAGGGGCATTTTAATCCCGGCTTCCGTTAAAGCTTCGATGGTCCAGTTGTTACAGGTGTAAAACAGGGAGTAGTGCCCGTTGGCTTCGAAGAACCTGTCCCGGTCAGTATAGCCTTTTCCCGCTAAGGGCCTGGGCCGGCCGTCGTCGTCGCGCCGGAAGGAACGGCTGATAAAATTTAACAACCGGTCGTATTGCCGGCTGTTGATGCGGATACTTTTTAAAGATTTACTTTCCTCAAGCCGGCCTTTAATCATAGTTACATGCATCACGCTGGTTGTTGGCCAGAAGAGCGAGCGTAAAGCGACGAAAAGGTTTACATCTTCCCATGCAGGTGTATACAGATAAAAGTCACGGTCGCCCCATCCGAAACCGGCATAGGTATAAGCTTCGTCAGCCATTTGCCGGGTAAAAATTCCCATTTCCCGCAGGCCGGGGGCGTGTAGAGGCAGGATGATATCCGTATGTACCATACTGGAATAGATAAAGATTTCCATACCCTCACCGGCGGGTGTAAAGTTTTTGTTAACGGGAATCAGCGTAAATATAACCGCCGCCAACAGATAGAGAAGCAACAAAAGGACTAAAGCCTGTGCCAGGCGCAGGCCGTGGCCGATAATTCTGTAGATAAGGACTCTCATTCTTTATACCTGAAAAAGGAAACGGTATGTTTTTATTGACGGTTACCGGCACGATAGTACAAATAAAAGTATGTTTCAAGAATTATCGACCGACCTTGCCGGATTTTTGAAGATTCTCTGTTGGCAATAGCGGGAAATGGAGAAAGTGGCATGGTTGTTGTATTAAACTCCATGTATATTAACATGAATGTTTAACCAAAAGGAGATTAAATCATGAGTAGTTATTATTTTTCCAAAAAGGTTTCAACCCCGTTTGATGAAACGATCGGTGTGGTAACGGAAGCTCTGAAAAAAGAGGGCTTTGGCATTTTGACCGAAATCGATGTACAGGCAACGTTAAAGAAAAAGCTGGATGTGGATTTTAACAAATATCGCATACTCGGCGCCTGCAATCCGCCCTTTGCCCACAAAGCTTTGCTGGCGGAGAATAAAATCGGTACCATGCTGCCCTGTAATGTGGTTGTCCAGGAAAGCGATTCCGGAGCAGTCGAGGTGACGGCGGTAGACCCCATGGCCTCCATGGCCGCTGTTGAGAATGACAGCCTTAAGGAAGTGGCCTCGGAGATACGCGACCGCTTGCAGAAGGTAATCAACAGTCTGTAAAAAAAAGTCCGGCCTGTATCAGGCCGGACTTTTACTTTGTCCAAGCCTGTTTAGTTTTGCAGACTCACTTTTTCAAACATCAGGTGTAAAAACCCGTGTCCGGAACCCGCAACCGGATCCGGGTTGCCTGCCGTATCCGTTGGCGGCAGGATAACATGTATCTCCACTTTATCCGCGCTATGGTCGGTTTGATCCGTGCTGACATCTCCGATAAGGCTTAAATCATCCCTGCGTGCCCGGGATGCGACCATCACATGGATGGGCCGGCTGCTGTCCAGCACATTGCCATTCCCGTCTTTCAGATCGGCTACTCCCCAAAAGGTGATATAGGCCAGCATACGCGGCATCAGTCCGGTTCCGATCCCGGTGTTGCCGTGCATATCCTTGTCATACCCCACGCCACCGAAAAAGGTATGGTCACCGCTGCCTTCCGGCTTGTGCACGGCCTGAACGGCGTCAATGGTAAACACGGTACCGTCCGGCCGTTCAAAGCGCAAGGTGAACTCATCGATGGCATCGTTGGATTGCCCGGAATCATTTGCGTCGGTGTCGCTGGTTTTTAGGGATACGGAACCGCTGGCCAGGGCTACCCGGTCGGAAAAAGGGGTGGGGCTCATGGCCGGATTAATGACCGCCGGTCCGGGCAGCACTTCATAGGCCAGTCCCTGGTCGCGGTTGGAGCTGAAAAGCTCCACATCCTCAAACATCATGTGTAAAAAACCATAAGGGGTACCCGGTACGGGATCGGAGTTGCCCTGAGTATCCTGTGGCGGCAGGATGATATGTGTTTGTGCTCGCCAAAAGTTATGATCGGAGGAATCGACCGCGGCGGAGGGGATCATTTTCAGGTTCTCATCGCGCACATTGGTGGCGGTCATTATGTGGATAACACGGTTTGTGGCTAAAACGCTGTCGGTGGTGGCGTCCTTTAAATCCGCCAGGCCCCACAGGGTGATATAGGCCAGCATCTTTGGCATCAGCCCCGTGCCGATACCGGTATTGCCATGCATCACTTTGTTGCGTCCCACGCCTCCGAAAAAAGTATGGTCGCCGGCGCCGTTTTCCTTATGGATGATATTTATGTTGCTGATTTTATACCGGCGTCCATCGTCTCCCGTGAACATGATACTTACATTGCCGGCCGCATCGGCGGATGTGGGTGAATCCTCCTCGTCAACGTCACTGACTTCCAGGGTATAGGAACCGCTTGTCATGTTAATATTATCGGAAAACGGTGTGGGATTCATGGCCGGGTTCATGACCGCCGGGCCGGGCAGCACTTCATAAACCTTACCTCCGTCGGTACTGCGCGAACCGCTGAAGACCACCGCTTCGGAATAGTCGGCCGAGGCGCTACGCACGCCGGGTTCCGGTTCGGTTGCGGTTTTGTCCTTCGAGTCACAGGCCCATAGGGTAAAAAAAGCCAGAAACACGAACAGGCTTCTGTTAAAAAATACAGGAATCATATCTTCTCCTCAATGAATTATACGGTTTAGCGTATTGTGTGAGTACCAATACACATGCAATGAAAGGATAGGGTTTTTTGTAATGGAAAGAGTCACGGCGCGGAAACTATTCACCGCCGGAATCTCATAAAAGGGTCAAGAATATCATATCCGCTATGAGATGTTTTGCTTCGGTCACAAAGGTTTAACAATAGTACACAGACTGTTGTATAATATTATACAACTCTTACCAAACAACATGAGCGTTATGCCGCAGGCCGGGCCGGGAAGGCTACTGTAAAGTTGGTATGCTATTTGCAAAACAGAGGGTAAAGTAAGGAAAGGAGAAGAAAATGGAATATTTTGGACATATGGGGTTTGGAGGAGTTATGTGGATTGTTATTATAGGCCTGATCTTCTACCTGTCATTTATGATAGCCCGCAACAGCAAGGACGTACGGGAGTCGGATTCCGCGCTGGAAATTTTAAAGAAAAGATTCGCGGCGGGTGAGATCAGCGAAGAAGATTTTAAACGTATGAAAAATGATTTGTTAGGCGGCTGATTGTTTTAGCCGTTGATGGTGAGAGTGCGGACAATTAAAAATAAGGCGCCGCTGTTTGTGATGTAGAAACAGAGCCGGGCTAATCTGAGATAAATTCCGCACTCTCACATTTTTACCAGATATTCGGCAACAGGCATCCGCATATTATTCCCTTCTTTTTATACCCTAAACTCCGCACCACCCGCTTTAGGAGAATATTCAACAATTACTTGTAGAATAGTCTACGTTACCGGTAAAACCCTCTAAAACAAACCTTTGTAAGATCAATAAAAACAAGGGTTAAAAAAGTTTGTGATAAATGGCACTTAATTTGCTGTTGAGATTAAAGAGTCCTAATTCTTTCACTCAAAAGGTTTGCAATGCATATGCTGAACAACAAACAAGAGTATTGGCGGGTAAAAAGATTTCTCCACTTTCCCGTTAGCCCTTACCCGATACTTTTTTTCACTCTATTGTTTTTGCTTAACGGCTGTATGATGACGGGAATGCATGGACGGAAATATACCGCCCTGCAAAAAAACAAGCCGGTGAAATCCCTCTCCCTGGAAGAACACCTGGATGTAATGATTGACAGGGCGGTGACTTCCCTGATACAAGCCCGTCTGCCGGAGAAAACCATTGCCGTTTGGGATATTCAATCTGCCGAAAGCGGAATAGACACGGAAGTTGTCAAACAAAAAATCATCGACCGCCTGGTAAAGGCCCGGCAGTTTAAGGTGCTTTCCCGGGATGCCCTGCAAACGTTATTACAGGAACAAAGCCTTTCCCTGAGTGGGGCCACAGACAGTACGCAAAATACACAGATTGGTAAACTGTTGGGTGTCGAGGGTTTTTTGGAAGGTTATGTTTCCAAAAATGGACTTTTCCTGAAGCTGATAAATTCCGGATCGGGTGAAATTGCCTGGTCTTTTACAACAAATGAAGCATTATGACACCCGCGCATGGCGGGTAAACCATAAGGACGGTTATCATGAAGTTCGGTATCATCACTGTATTTGCAGCACTGATTGCCACGGCTTACTCAGCCTGGTATTATTTTCAGGCCGGTAAACAGGAAGGCTTTGCCGGGGAAACCATAAAGAGCGACAGACAACAGAGCCTGTTACGCAAGGGGCGCATGGGTTTTTACGGAATGACTTTGTTGGTGAGCGTGGCCTCGATTTATCTTTGGTATCTTATCCTTTCACATCAGTTTCAGGTGGATTATGTCTATCGCTACACCTCGCTTGACTTGAGCTTTGGCTATCTGATCTCGGCTTTTTGGGCCGGTCAGGAAGGCTCCTTTCTTTTCTGGGCGCTGATGATTGCCTTTATCGGGGTGATCTATCTGCACCAGGCCCGCAACCTGGAGTCATGGGCCATGCTGGTTGTCAATATCGTCCAGGCCGCCTTTTTACTCCTGCTTATAAAAGCCGGGCCTTTTGTGTTACAGCAAACCGTACCCGCCGACGGTGCCGGGCTTAATCCCCTGCTCCAAAATCCCTGGATGGTTGTTCATCCCCCTGTTTTGTTCCTGGGATATGCCGCCACCACCATACCTTTTGCCATAGCCATTGCCGCTTTGATAAAAAGGGACTTTAAAGGGTGGGTGGAAACCGCCATCCCCTGGACCCTGTTTGCCTCCGTCAGCATGGGAGCGGGTATTATTATCGGTGGCTACTGGGCTTATAAGGTGCTGGGCTGGGGCGGATACTGGGGATGGGACCCGGTGGAAAACTCTTCCCTGATTGCCTGGCTGGCTGTGTTGGCTCTGTTTCATGGTCTGCTGGTCACTCGTTATAAAGGCGGCCTGCAGAAAACAAATTTTGCCCTGGCCATCATCAGCTTTGTACTGGTACTCTATGCCACCTTTCTGACCCGTAGCGGCGTACTGGCCGATTTCTCCGTGCATTCGTTTCAGGACCTGGGTATAAACGGCTTTTTGACCCTCTATCAATTGGGAACGCTGTTTTTTGGTCTGGGTCTTTTATATGCCCGGAAAAATGATATCCCTTTTGTACGTGTACAGTTGACAGGACTGACCAAGGAAAATATTCTGGTGGCCTCGGTACTCATTTTTATTACCAGTGCCTTTTTTATACTGTTGGGTACCTCTTCGCCTTTGCTGACATCCCTGTTCGGTACGCCGGCCCAGGTGGATATTTCCTTTTATAACCGGGTTAATCTCCCCATTGCCATAATACTTTCCCTGGCCCTGGGTTTGGCGCCGGCTTTAACATGGAAGGATGAAAGTCTGGAGTATATTGCCGGTCGCTTAATCCCGGCTGCCGTTCTGGCGCTGGTGGCCGTGGCTACCGGGGTTTATCTGGGGATGGGGAGCGGCATGAACATCCTCTTTCTGGGAGTTATTGTCTTTGCCCTGATAAGCAACCTGCAGGTGCTGATTCAAAAAGCGCGGCTGGGCTGGAGAACCATTATCGCTCCCCTGTCCCATGTCGGTGTGGCCCTGATGTTTGCCGGAATTATCATCTCGGGTGTGTTCGAATCCTCGGAACGCAAGCTGCTGTCGCAGGATATCCGTAACAGTGCTTTTGGTTATGACTTTACATTCAAAGGAGACTACCTCAGTCCGGACGGTAAGCACGGATTGCTTATTGAAGTGCAGAATGGCTCGCAAATCCATGAAGCGATACCCCGGCTGTACATGAATAAATACTTTAACAGTGAAATGCGCGAACCGCATGTGGATGAAGGCTTTTTATATGACATGTATATCTCTCCGTTGCAAGTGGTTAATTCCGGACAGGAGGCGGGGCAGAATGAACTGGTTATCGCTAAGGGGGAAACAAAACAGTATGCCGGTTACAATATCGCCTTCACCACCTTCAATCTCAGTGATCACCAGGAGAGCGGTGAATTCAGGGTGGCCGCGGTGCTGAAGTTTGAAAAAGACGGCAAAACCTTTGAACTGGCCCCCGCCTTGCTGCTTAAGGGACGTGAAAACATAAACCAACCGGCCACCCTGCCGGGCGCTGAAAACAGCCCGGGCGGCGCGCGCGTGATATTGGCCGGAATCAATGCCGAGCAAAAAAACATCAAGCTGGCCTTTGAGGGGCTGGGAACCGTTGAAAGCAAGCCCCAGCAAATCGTGGTGGAAATCAGCAAGAAACCCTTTATGAGTGTCATATGGCTGGGAACCATCGTGCTGACCCTGGGCAGCATGATGGCCATGAGGCGCCGTACTTTGGAAATTAAACCATCTACCATACACCAGAGGTAAAAAATGGGAACGATAAAAACGTGTAGTAACTGCGGAACTGAAAACGATCCGCAAGCAAAATTTTGTAAAAAATGCGGCAACAAGCTGTTGCAGGCGCAAGCCTTGTACTGTACGGCGTGCGGAACGGAGAATGCGAAGGATGCCCGTTTCTGCATGAACTGCGGAGAGGCGCTGGGAGAAAATCCTGTTCAGCGAAAAAAAAGCGGTTCTCCCAAAAAGAAACGTCCTCAGTCGGCAAAAAAGGCCCCGCCGCCCCCTCCGGTTTCCATGAAGGTGCTGAAAATCGGCGCGCTTCTGTTTGTCCTGCTGATCGTATATATGTTATTGCCGGAAAGGAAACAGGCCTACACCGTGCCGCCTCAGAACGCGGTTCAGCCCCTGGCCCTCATCGAGCAGAAAAGTAACGATCCCCGTCTTGAGGCCGCGGTTCTGGAAATCGCTTCCCGGTTTATTTGCTCCTGCGGTACCTGCGGAGAACAGCCTTTGAATACCTGTACCTGTGAGGTGGCCGTGGCCGAGCGTCAGTTTATCCGCGCCGGACTACAGGCGCAAAAGGATGAGGAGACCATGATCCGCCTGGTGAATGAAAAGTATGGCTGGATCAAGCCGGAATATCAGGAAAAATATGGGGCCGGGAAGAGCCGCCCTCTTTTGGAGAAGCGTTTACCCGCCACCCCTGGTCTGTCGATTTTGGATGACAACGGAACGGTAGTTCCGGCGACGGCCGCGGATCGTCTGGCTATCATTTCCAGTTTTGCCTGCACCTGCGGCCAATGCGGGATCGATGAGCTAAAGGATTGTAATTGCAACCACCCCGGCGGCGCCCAGGAGGTTAAGGCGTTTATTGACCGTAAGATCAGTGAAGGAAAATATACCAGGGAAAACATAGTAGACATCGTGGATGCCCGCTACGGCAACCGCATCAGATAGGAGAATGGAAATGGCAAATTTTTGTACCCAGTGTGGCAAGGCGCTGGCGGCACAAGCCCGCTTTTGCACCAACTGCGGAAAAGAGGTTCTGGAATCCGTGGAAAAAATGCCCGTGACCGGGCCCGCTTTTAGCGATAAACGACAAAAAGTGCTTGAAGGGGCTAAGTCCCAAAAGGAAAAAAGCATCATCTATATTGCCCTGGCCGTTTTGGGCATACTGGGACTGGTGTCCTTTTTCGAAAGCCTGCCATCCATGGTGAATCCCATCGTTGAACAGCAGCCGGTAATCAGCGAGCCCTTCGATTATCCGGCAACACCGGTACGCATGAGGCCGGCCGGCGCCGTGGTTCGTGATGGTAAAATCATCTTCTCGCTGGAAGAATTGAAAAAGAATAAATTCATCCGTTTCGATTACAAATCCTCCGGCACGAGCCTGCCGTTGCTGGCCTATATCTCCGGGGAAGGTAAGGTTATAACCGCCGTCAGCGTATGCGAACCCTGTAACTCCACCAGTTTTCATATTAAGGGAGAAGAGCTGGTTTGTAACTCCTGCGGCACCACCTGGGAGGTGAACAGTCTTAACGGCGTCAGCGGTTCCTGTCAGAAATATCCCCCGGATGCGGTACCCAGTGTGGTGGTGGGTGATGAAGTCCATATCGATGAAAAAACGGTTGCCGCCTGGCGCCGCCGGATTTAGAGGTAGCGCATGAAACTATATCATATCTCCCTGAACAGCCTTCTCCGGCGGAAGGCGCGCATGTTTTTTCTGCTGGCCGGACTGTTGATTGCCGTGAGTACGGTGGTTTTGTTGATGAGCATCGGGCAAACCATGAATGAAGACATCGCCAATAAGCTGGATGAGTACGGTGCCAATATCTTAATTGTACCGCGCAGCGATGAGCTGTCCCTTTCTTATGGCGGCATGTCGGTCTCGGGCGTATCCTTTGATGTAAACCCTTTGCAACAGAGCGATGTCGCGAAAATCCGGCAGATAAAAAATAAGGATAACATTAAAATCGTTTCGCCCAAGCTGCTCAATGTGGCCGATGTGCAACAGAAAAAAGTGATGGTGGTGGGTGTGCATTTTGATGAAGAGATCACACTTAAGAAATGGTGGACCATCATCGGAGAGGTCCCGCGGGAAGAGGATGAGGTGCTTATTGGGGTTGATGTTAAAAGAAAGCTGCAACTGGGCCTGGGGCAGGTCATTCTAATAAATGATCAGCCGTTCAAAGTTAGCGGGATACTCAATGAAAGCGGTTCCCAGGATGATCAGCTGGTCTTTATCGACCTGGAACGGGCACAGAAACTTTTTAACAAGGGATCGGAAATCAGTCTGATAGAAGTGGCCGCCCTTTGTTATGACTGTCCCATTGAAGAAATTGTGGCACAAACCTCCGATAAGCTGCCCGGGGCCCGGGTAACGGCGATTCAGCAGACAATCAAATCGAAGATGAAATCCATTCATCAGTTTGAACAGTTCTCCCTGGGCATCTCGGTTGTTATTCTTTTTGTGGCCATCCTTATCGTTTTTACCACCATGAGCGCCTCGGTGAATGAACGTAAAAAGGAGATCGGTATTTTCCGGGCCATGGGCTACCGCCAAAGTCATATCATGCGCATTATCCTGCAGGAGGCCTTTCTGCTCAGCACCCTGGCCGGTTTGGCGGGCTATTTTTTGGGTTTGCTGGTTTCGGGCTATGCCGGATCCCTGATCGGAGCGGATAAGGTCAACGTGCATGTCGATTTTACGATCATGGCTCTCTCTTTGGCCATATCGATCGTTATCGGACTGGGAGCCAGTCTGTACCCGGCCATTAAGGCGGCCAGGCTTGACCCGACGGTAAGCCTGCAATCACTTTAATAAGGATAAAAGAAAGATGAGTTTAATTCAGATAATGAACCTGGTTAAAAACTATCATAGCGGAGGGGAAACGGTGCGGGCCGTGGACGGGGTTTCCCTGGGAATCGATATCGGTGAGTTTGTGGCTATTACGGGGACATCGGGTTCGGGTAAAAGCACGCTTTTAACCATGCTGGGCGGATTGAACGAACCGGCCTCCGGTAGTATTATGGTAGACGGGATAGATATTTACAGTCTCTCCGTGGAACAACGGGCTGATTTCAGAAAAGAGTATATCGGTTTTGTCTTTCAGGCTTTTCATCTGTTGCCCTATCTTAATGTATTGGAAAATGTGATGATTCCCCTGGCCATCAGCACCCTTGGCGCCGGTGAAAAAAAGGAAAAAGCCCAGTCACTTCTGGACAAGGTCGGGCTGAGCAACAAGGCCTTGCGCCTGCCCAACGAGCTTAGTGGCGGCGAGCAGGAACGCGTGGCCATTGCCCGTGCCCTGGTGAATGACCCGCCCATTATTTTGGCCGATGAACCCACCGGTAACCTGGACTCGGCCACCAGCCGGGTGGTTATGGAACTGTTCACCCGTTTAAACAATGAAGGGCAGACGGTGGTGATGGTAACCCATGATGAACAAAACCTGCAATATGCCTCACGCCACGTAAACCTTAAGGATGGACGCGTGTTTGGCAGTCATGAAGCGGTGGCCGGATAGTTTCTCTCCCCATAAACAGTCGTCGTGAATTCCGGTATATATATTTTTCCCTGTTTTGTGAAGGTTTGGCATGTATCTTGTACGATATAAAGGGAAAGAGAGCTTTACCACGGGTGGAAAAATGAACCGGAAAATTTTAAGCGTCACTGTTGTGCTTTTATGGGCCACCCTGTTGGTTGCACAAAACAAGGATGGCGCGCTGCCCATACCCTTTTTTGATGGTTTTGCCCAGGCCATCGGCGGGCCTAATGAGGCCTTCTCCACCGGCGCCACGGATGTATTTATCAATCCGGCCCTGATGGGGCGGGCTAAAAATGCCGAAATTCAGTTTGCCAACCTGATTAACGGTCATGATGTTCAGTTCTTCAGCACGGCCATGGTATTGCCTCTTTCGGAAACACAATTTCTGGGTGTCGGGGTTTTTGGTCTGGATGTTCCCGTCAGCGAACAGTACAACGGCCGGGAATACAGCCTGCAATACGATAACACCTTTTCCTTCAATGTAAATTTAAGTTATGCTTACCGTTTTCGTGATTTCAGTCTGGGGGCTTCCGTGGAATACGCTTCCTCTCAGCTATTTCCCAGGAATAACATGATTCGCGGAACGGAGATCGAAAGCAGTATCGGTTTATATTCGGAGGTTAATCCCGCCTTAAAGCTGGGAATGATGCTGCGCATGCGCAATGCGCGCTCCACTCTGGGTTCTCCCGCTTTACAATGGGGCGGCAGCCTGGTGTGGCAACCCTTCACGGAGCTGGGTGATCGCCTGCAGCTTCTCTTTTCGTTAAGAAAGGACAGCGGCCGGCGCAGCGACCTGAGTTATGCTGTGGTTATTAATCCCGTTCCCAAAAAGCTGCTTAACGCACGGGGCATAAAAAGCCTCACCTTCCGCGGCGGCACGGCCAACAATAATGTGGTGTTTTTTAATATCCCCGGTCGCCGTAGCGGATTCTATAATGAGAATAATGCCGGGCTGGTTGGCGTGGGACTGGGTCTGAATCCCATCTATAAAATCGAGCTGGGCATCAACTACTGCTATCAGTTTAATGAGCTGCCGCAAAGCATTACCCTGATTACCACCCGTTTTTCTTTTTAAAAGCTTCTCGTATCCTTAGCACAATCCCCGGCCGGCCTTTTCCCCGGAAAGAGGCCCCACACCTTCCTGCCGGTTATCTTAAATAATATTCTACACCACCTGTATAATATTCGACAATGCTAAAATCCGACAAATAGGGCTTAAATAGCTAAGATCAATAAAAACAGTGATCCCCGGCTATAAAGCGAAGTTGGCATACGCTTTGCATTTACATAGGTAGAATTTCAAACAAAGGCGAAAGGAGGATGTCATGTTACACGATCCCGGAGCGGTTATCACAGCATGGGTACTTTTAGCGCTGATTGTAGTTCTGACCTTTATTGTTATCCGTGACGCAAAGGGCCGGCGCT
>Ga0256832_1002738_pt1 | contig 12040 bp, 16 predicted proteins | sample 134614metaG_FD_190534 | JGI IMG/M metagenome (GOLD analysis project Ga0256832, IMG submission 190534) | Hydrothermal vent microbial communities from Lau Basin, Pacific Ocean - 134-614 | ecosystem: Environmental > Aquatic > Marine > Hydrothermal vents | place: Pacific Ocean: Lau Basin | collected... | reverse complement strand
CGGCAGATACACCTTCCAGTGGGCGGCGGTGTCGATGCCGAAGTGCTGCTGCAGCAGCAGCGGCACCACCACGAAGTTGGAAGTGAGCAGCAGGTGCAGGGTGAAGATGCCGGCATCGAAGCGCAGCAGCTGGCCGTTGCCCAGCACGCGGCCCAGATAGCCGGCCACCAGCTCGGCGTCGCGGTGGGTGGTAACACGGGCCGGGTTGGGGATGACGAAGGCCACCATGGCCGCCGCCAGCAGGGCCAGGGCGGCCGTCAGCCAGAAGATGCCCGGCACGCCGATCCACTGGTTCACCACCGGCCCGGCCACCATGGCCACGGAGAAGGACACGCCGATGGACAGGCCGATGAAGGCCATCACCCGCGTGCGCACCGACTCGCGCGTCAGGTCGGCCACCATGGCCAGCACGGCGGCGGCCACCGCCCCGCTGCCCTGCAGGGCGCGCCCGAGGATGATCAGGTAGATGTCATCGGTGCTGCCGGCCAGGGCGCTGCCCGCCGCGAACACGGCCAGCCCGCCCAGGATGACCGGCTTGCGGCCGATACGGTCCGACAGCATGCCGAGGGGAATCTGGAACATGGCCTGGGTGAGGCCGTAGATGCCGATGGCCAGCCCCACCAGGGTGGGCGTGACGTGTTCCAGGCCCGTGGCGTACAGCGCGAACACGGGCAGGATCATGAACAGCCCCAGCATGCGCACGCCGTACACCCCGGCCAGTCCATACATGGCGCGTTGTTCGAGGGGCGTCAGGTGGTTGTTTTTTCTGGCCATTTCGTGAACTTGTCCCCGGTTGGCGAAGCGCCTAATCTTAGCAAGTTTCCCTGCCCGCGCCATTGCGCGCCCGATCCCGGATGGAAAAGATCATCATCCGCGGCGCCCGGACCCACAATCTGCAGAACGTGGATCTGGCGCTGCCCCGCGACCGTCTCATCGTCTTCACCGGCCTGTCCGGCTCCGGCAAGTCGTCACTGGCCTTCGACACCCTGTACGCCGAGGGCCAGCGGCGCTACGTGGAGTCCCTGTCGGCCTACGCCCGGCAGTTCCTGTCCATGATGGAAAAGCCCGACGTGGACCACATCGAGGGCCTGTCGCCGGCCATCTCCATCGAGCAGAAGACCACCTCCCACAACCCGCGCTCCACGGTGGGCACCATCACCGAGATCTACGACTACCTGCGCCTGCTGTTCGCGCGGGTGGGCACGCCGCGCTGCCCCACACATCACATCCCGCTGGAGGCGCAGACCATCAGCCAGATGGTGGACCAGATCCTCGCCCTGCCGGAGGGCAGCCGGCTCATGCTGCTGGCGCCGGTGGTGCGCGAGCGCAAGGGCGAGCACGTGCAGCTGCTGGAGTCGCTGCGCGCCCAGGGCTACGTGCGGGCGCGCATCGACGGCGAGATCGTGGAGCTGGACGACCCGCCGCCCCTCAAGCCGCGCCAGAAGCACACCATCGAGGTGGTGGTGGACCGCTTCAAGGTGCGCCCGGACCTGCGCCTGCGCCTGGCCGAGTCCCTGGAGACGGCCCTGCGCCTGGCCGACGGGCTGGCCAGCCTGGCCTGGATGGACGAGCCACAGCGCGCCCCGCTGCTGTTCTCGGCGCGCTACAGCTGCCCCGAGTGCGGCTACGCCCTGGACGAGCTGGAGCCGCGCCTGTTCTCCTTCAACAACCCGGCCGGGGCCTGCGAGGAGTGCGACGGGCTGGGCACGATCCAGCGCTTCGACCCGGAGCGGGTGGTGGTGGACCCGGCGCGCAGCCTGGCCGAGGGCGCCATCCGCGGCTGGGACCGGCGCAACCGCTACTACTTCCAGATGATGCAGGCGCTGGCCGAGCACTATGGCTTCAGCCTGGAGACGCCCTTCCGCCGCCTGCCCAAGCGGGTGCAACAGGTGCTGCTGTACGGCAGCGGCACGGAAGCGATCGACTTCAGCTACGTCGACGAGCGCGGCCGGCGCCACAGCCGCCGCTACCCCTTCGAGGGCATCCTGCCCAACATGGCGCGCCGCTACCGGGAGACCGAGTCCAGCGCGGTGCGCGAGGAACTGGCCCGCTACATCAGCACCCGGCCCTGCCCCGCCTGCGGCGGCACGCGCCTCAACGCCGCGGCGCGCAATGTGTTCGTGGCCGAGCGCAGCCTGCCGGAGATCACCGCCATGCCCATCGGCGAGTCGGCGCGCTTCTTTGCCGAGCTGAGGCTGCCCGGGGCGCGCGGGGAGATCGCCGGGCGCATCGTGCGCGAGATCTCCGAGCGGCTCACCTTCCTGGTCAACGTGGGGCTGGACTACCTCACCCTGGACCGCAGCGCGGAGACCCTGTCCGGCGGCGAGGCCCAGCGCATCCGCCTGGCCAGCCAGATCGGCGCCGGCCTGGTGGGCGTAATGTACGTGCTGGACGAGCCGTCGATCGGCCTGCACCAGCGCGACAACCAGCGCCTGCTGGACACCCTGGCCCGCCTGCGCGACCTGGGCAACACGGTGATCGTGGTGGAGCACGACGAGGACGCCATCCGCAGCGCCGACTACGTGGTGGACCTGGGCCCCGGCGCCGGCGTGCACGGCGGGCGCGTGGTGGCCGAGGGCACGCCGGAGGAGATCGCGCGCAACCCGGCCTCGCTCACCGGCCAGTTCCTGTCCGGCGCGCGGCACATCGCCGTGCCCGACGAACGCCGCGCCCCGGACCCGCAGCGCGAGCTGGTCATCCGCGGCGCCCACGGCAACAACCTGCAGGACGTGGACCTGCACCTGCCGGTGGGCCTGCTCACCTGCGTCACCGGCGTGTCCGGCTCCGGCAAGTCCACCCTGATCAACGACACCCTGTACCGCGCCGTGGCGCGCCACCTGAACGGCAGCAGCGACGAGCCGGCCCCCTACCGGGCCATCGAGGGGCTGGCCCACTTCGACAAGGTCATCGCCATCGACCAGAGCCCCATCGGCCGCACGCCGCGCTCCAACCCGGCCACCTATACCGGCCTGTTCACGCCCATCCGCGAGCTGTTCGCCGGCACCCCGGAGGCGCGCTCGCGGGGCTACACGCCGGGCCGCTTCAGCTTCAACGTCAAGGGCGGGCGCTGCGAGGCCTGCCAGGGCGACGGGCTGATCAAGGTGGAGATGCACTTCCTGCCGGACATCTACGTGCCCTGCGACGTCTGCCACGGGCAGCGCTACAACCGCGAGACACTGGACATCCGCTACAAGGGCAAGAACATCCACGAGGTGCTGCAGATGACCGTGGAGGACGCGCTGGACTTCTTCAGCGCCGTGCCGGCCGTGGCCCGCAAGCTGCAGACCCTGGTGGACGTGGGCCTGGCCTATCTCACCCTGGGCCAGAGCGCCACCACCCTGTCCGGCGGCGAGGCGCAGCGCATCAAGCTGTCGCGCGAGCTGTCCAAGCGCGCCACGGGTCGCACCCTGTACATCCTCGACGAGCCCACCACCGGCCTGCACTTCCACGACGTGGACCAGCTGCTCAAGGTGCTGCACCGCCTGCGCGACCAGGGCAACACCGTGGTGGTCATCGAACACAACCTGGACGTGATCAAGACGGCCGACTGGATCATCGACCTGGGGCCGGAGGGCGGCCGCGGCGGCGGGCGCATCATCGCCACCGGTACCCCGGAGGACGTGGCCGCCGCCGAGCACAGCCACACCGGCCGCTACCTGGCGGAGGCGCTGCAGGTGACGCGCCGGCGGCGGGCGGCCCAGCGCTGAGCGTCACGCCCGTCAGGACGACAGAACGTGCACCGGATCGCCCACCTGCAGGCCGAAGCGCGTCGCCGCCGGGGCGCGGTTGGCGGCGATCTCCACCAGCCCCAGCGAGTTGACGTACCACAGCCCCGCCCCCGCCGACACGTCGGCAAATTTCTCGTGGGGCCGGAAACGCCGCCCGCGGCATTCCACGACGCTCGCCGGCGGCACCGCCTGCCCGCGCAGGCCGGTCATGGCGTTGCCGTAACGGTCGATGTACACGATCTCCGCCAGGTCGTCCGGCCAGCCGGGGCGGCGCAGGGCGTCGGCGTCATGGGGCAAGAGCGGGAGGGCGTCGCGCTGGCCCAGAGCGATGCGCGCCGCGGCCGGGGCGAACAGATCCCGACCGTGGAAGGTGGCGCTCGGCAGATCGGCCGGCACGGCCAGCCGCTGGCAGCGAGTCACCCCCTGCTGCACCGCCAGGGCGTGGAACAGGCCGTTGTCCGGGCCCACGAACCAGCGCCCGCCGGCCTCCAGCACCACGGCGGGCCGCTCGGTGCCCACCCCCGGATCGACCACACACACGAACACGCTGCCCGGCGGATAGTGGGCGGCCACGGCCGGCAACAGATAGGCAGCGGCGCGGGCGTCGAAAGGCGGCAGGTCGCTGCAGGCGTCCAGCACCGTCAGGCGGGGCTCGACGGCGAGCACGGCGGCATGCGCCTGCGCCAGGTAAGGACCCGCCACGCCGAAGTCGGTATAGAACAGCACCGGCGCGGGCATTTTCAGGCCCCCGGACGCGACGAAGCCGGGCCAGGGCCCGGCTTCGTACCGACATGACGGTTGCTGGTGCGCTCAGTCATCCTCGCCCTGCGCGGACGGCGCGCCCGGCCGGTCGACCAGCTCCACATAGGCCATGGGGGCGTTGTCGCCGGCCCGGTACCCGCACTTGAGGATGCGCAGATAGCCGCCCGGGCGTGCCTTGTAGCGCGGACCCAGCTCGTTGAAGAGCTTGCCCACCATCTCCTTGTCACGCAGCCGGGCGAAGGCCAGACGGCGCTTGTGCACGCTGTCCTCCTTGGCCAGGGTGATCAGCGGCTCGGCCACCCGCCGCAGCTCCTTGGCCTTGGGCAGGGTGGTCTTGATGATCTCGTGGCGGAACAGGTTGTTGGCCAGGTTCTGCATCATCGCCTTGCGGTGGGCGCTGGTGCGGCTGAAATGACGGCCTGACTTACGATGTCGCATGGTCGCGTACCCAGTTGTTTATTGCTCTCAGGAGGCCTTCTTGTCCTTCTCACCGAGGTTGGGCGGCGGCCAGTTCTCCAGCCGCATGCCCATGGACAGGCCGTGGGAGGCGAGCACGTCCTTGATTTCGGTGAGCGATTTCTTGCCCAGGTTGGGCGTCTTGAGCAGCTCCACCTCGGTCTTCTGGATCAGGTCGCCGATGTAGTAGATGTTCTCGGCCTTGAGGCAGTTGGCCGAGCGCACGGTCAGCTCCAGATCGTCCACCGGGCGCAGCAGGATGGGATCGATCTCGTTCTCCTTCTTCTCCGGCTCGGGCTGCTCCATCTTCTCCAGCTCGACGAACACCGACAGCTGCCGCTGCAGGATGCCGGCCGCCATGCGGATGGCCTCCTCCGGATCCACCGTGCCGTTGGTCTCCAGCTCCATGACCAGCTTGTCCAGGTTGGTGCGCTGCTCGACCCGCGCGTTCTCCACCGAGTAGGCCACGCGCCGGATGGGGCTGAAACTGGCGTCCAGCAGCATGTGGCCGATCTCGCGGTTCTCGTCGGCCTCGCGACGCACGGTGGCCGGCTGGTAGCCACGGTCCTTGGCCACCTTGACCTCCATCTCCAGCTTGCCGTTGCCGGTCAGCGTGGCGATGACGTGCTCAGGGTTGACGATCTCCACGTCCGGATCGCCCTGCAGATCTCCGGCGGTGACCGTGCCCGGCCCCGACTTGACGATCTTCAGCATGGCCTCGTCCTTGTTGTGCATGCGGATGGCCACGCCCTTCAGGTTGAGCAGGATCTCCACCACGTCCTCCTGCACGCCCTCGATGCTGGTGTACTCGTGCAGCACACCCTCGATCTTGGCCTCGGTGACGGCGCAGCCGGGAATGGAGGACAGCAGGATTCGGCGCAGGGCGTTGCCCAGCGTATGACCGAAGCCGCGCTCCAGCGGCTCCAGGATGACCTTCGCCTTATTGCGACCAAGGCTATTGACGACGATCTGTTTCGGCGTCAGGAGATCAGACATGTTTCCGGACATTAAATGTTCAGCCTCAGTTCGTCGGATTACTTGGAATACAATTCCACGATCAGCGATTCGTTGATGTCGGAATAGATATCGGCCCGGTCGGGCAGGCTCTTCACGACGCCCTTCATGGCCTTGGTGTCCACCTCGACCCAGGCCGGAAAGCCCATCTGCTCGGCCACGTTGAGGGCGTCCTGGATGCGCAGCTGCTTCTTGGCCTTCTCGCGCACGGCCACCTCGTCACCCGGGGACACACGATAGGAGGGAATGTTGACCGTGCGGCCATTGACCAGGATGGCCTTGTGGCTCACCAGCTGACGCGCCTCGGCGCGGGTGGCGGCAAAGCCCATGCGGTAGACCACATTGTCCAGCCGGCTCTCCAGCATGCGCAGCAGGTTCTCGCCGGTGGACCCCTTCTGGCGGGCAGAGGCCTTGAAATAGTTGCGGAACTGCTTTTCCAGCACGCCATAGATGCGGCGCACCTTCTGCTTCTCGCGCAGCTGGATGCCGTAGTCCGACAGCCGCGTGCGGCGGTCACCATGCTGACCGGGCGGCTTGTCCAGCTTGCACTTGTTCTCCAGCGACAGGCCTCGGCTCTTCAGAAAAAGATCCGTGCCCTCACGACGCGAGAGCTTGCACTTGGGTCCGATGTATCTGGCCATGATTCAGTAAACCTTACACACGTCGTTTCTTGGGCGGGCGACAGCCATTATGCGGAATGGGCGTGACGTCCGTGATGCTGGTGATGCGGAAGCCCACCGCATTGAGCGCGCGCACGGCGGAATCACGCCCCGGCCCTGGCCCCTTCACCTGCACCTCCAGATTCTTCACCCCGTACTCCTTGGCGCTCTCGCCGGCCCGCTCGGCGGCCACCTGGGCGGCGAACGGCGTGCTCTTGCGCGAGCCGCGGAAACCGGAACCGCCGGCCGTGGCCCAGGAAAGGGTGTTGCCCTGCCGGTCGGTGATGGTGATGATGGTGTTGTTGAAGGAGGCGTAGACGTGCGCGATGCCGTCCGACACCTGACGCCTGGCCTTTTTCTTGGTGCGCTGCTTCGGCTTAGCCATGTAACGATTACCCGGAAATTAACGCTTGATGGGGCGACGCGGACCCTTCCGCGTGCGCGCATTGGTCTTGGTTCGCTGACCCCGCACCGGCAGTCCGCGGCGATGGCGGATGCCGCGGTAGCAGCCGAGATCCATGAGGCGCTTGATGTTCATCGACACCTCCCGCCGCAGGTCGCCTTCCACCTCGTACTTGGCCACCTCGGCGCGCAGCTTGTCGATCTCGCCTTCGGTCAGCTCGCGCACCTTCTTGTCGCGCGGCACGCCGGCGGCGTCGCAGATCTTCTGCGCGCGGCTGCGGCCGATGCCGTAGATGGCCGTGAGCGCAATCTCGACATGCTTGTGGACGGGCACATTGATACCGGCTATACGAGCCATAAATCCTTACCTCAACCTGACTGCGGCGGCAAAAGGGCCGCGGAGTATATCGAAATGTGTGATGCCCATCAAGGCGGATTCAGCCCTGACGCTGCTTGTGGCGCGGATCCTTGCAGATGACGCGCACCACGCGGTTGCGGCGCACGATCTTGCAGTCGCGGCAGATCTTTTTGACGGAAGCTCTGACTTTCATGACACCAATTCCCGTAGATTGACGAATTCAGCGGAGCGCACCCGAGCCGCCATAGCCTTTGAGGTTGGCCTTTTTCATCAGGCCCTCGTACTGATGGGACATGAGATGCGCCTGGGCCTGGGCGATGAAGTCCATCACCACGACCACGATGATCAGCAGTGACGTGCCGCCGAAGTAGAACGGCACGTTCCAGTTCAGGATCAGAAACTCCGGCAGCAGGCAGACGATGGTGATGTAGATGGCGCCCACCGCCGTCAGCCGCGTCATGACCGTGTCGATGTACCTGGCCGTCTGCTCGCCGGGGCGGATACCCGGAATGAACGCGCCGGCCTTCTTCAGGTTCTCCGCCGTCTCGCGCGAGTTGAACACCAGCGCGGTATAGAAGAAACAGAAGAAGATGATCGCCGCCGCGTACAGGATGATGTACAGCGGCTGGCCGGGCGACAGGGCCGCGGACAGGTCCATCATCCACTCCATTCCCTCCGACTGCCCAAACCAATGGCCGATGGTCGACGGGAACAGGATGATGCTCGACGCGAAGATGGGCGGGATGACCCCGGCCATGTTCAGCTTGAGCGGCAGGTGACTGGACTGCGCGGCGTACACCTTGCGCCCCTGCTGCCGCTTGGCGTAGTTGACCGTGATGCGGCGCTGACCCCGCTCCACGAACACCACGAAATAGGTCACGCCCACCGCCAGCACCAGCAGGAACAGCACCAGGGCCGGCGACAGCTCGCCCGTGCTGGCCAGCTCCAGGGTGCCGCCAATGGCCTGCGGCAGCCCGGCGACGATGCCGGCGAAGATGATCAGCGAGATGCCGTTGCCCAGCCCGCGCTCGGTGATCTGCTCGCCCAGCCACATCAGGAACATGGTGCCGGTCACCAGCGACACGGTCGCCGTGAACACGAAGGCAATGCCCGGGTTGATGGCCACCGACATGCCGCCGAACTGCTGACCCTGCAGGCTGACCGCCACGCCGATGGCCTGGAAGGTGGCCAGGGCGACGGTGAAATAGCGCGTGTACTGCGTGATCTTGCGGCGCCCGGCCTCACCTTCCTTCTTCAGCTGCTCCAGGGTGGGCACCACCATGGTCAGCAGCTGCATGATGATGGAGGCGGAAATGTAGGGCATCACCCCCAGCGCGAAGATGCTGAGCCGCTTGAGCGCCCCACCCGAGAACATGTTGAACATGTCCAGGATGGTGCCGCTCTGCTGGTTGAAGAACTCGGCCAGTGCCGTGGGGTTGATACCGGGCACGGGGATGAAGGTGCCGATGCGGTAGACCACCAGCCCCATGAGCACGAACAGCAGGCGCTGGCGCAGCTCGGCGACCTTGCCGATGTCCGCCAGTCCGCCCAGATTGGCCTGTCCCGCCCTGGCCACTTATTCCTCGACCTTTCCGCCGGCGGCCTCGATGGCCTTGCGCGCGCCGGCCGACACCCGCAGGCCGGACACGGTCAGCGGCCGCCCCACCTCGCCGGACAGGAACACCTTCACGCTGCGCGTGCTGGCCCGCACCACGCCGGCCTGCTTGAGGGCATCCAGGGTGACCACGTCGCCGGCCACCTTGGCCAGTTCGCCGGTGCGCACCTCGGCGTGGCGCAGGGAACTCTGCGACCGGAAGCCCACCTTGGGCAGGCGGCGCTGCAGCGGCATCTGGCCGCCTTCGAAGCCGACCTTGTGATAGCCGCCGGAGCGCGACTTCTGGCCCTTGTGGCCGCGACCGCAGGTCTTGCCCAGCCCGGAACCGATGCCGCGTCCGACGCGCTTGGCCTTGTGGCGCGCGCCGGGGGCCGGCCGCAATTCGTTGAGCTTCATTTGGACACTTCCTCTACATTCAGCATGTAGGCAATCTTGTTGATCATGCCCCGGTTCTCGGGCGTGTCGTCCACCACCACCGTGTGATGCATGCGACGGATGCCCAGCCCGCGCGCGCAGTCCTTGTGCGACTGCAACCGACCGATCAGGCTGCGGGTCAGCGTAACCTTCAGCTTGCCAGCACTGCTCATGACGTCACCCCATGATCTCTTCGACGGACTTGCCCCGCTTGGCGGCCACGTCCTCCGGCGAACTCATGGCGGCCAGCCCCTTCACCGTGGCGCGCACCACGTTGATCGGGTTGCGCGAACCGATGCACTTGGCCAGCACGTTCTTCACGCCCAGTACCTCGAACACCGCGCGCATGGCACCGCCGGCGATGATGCCGGTACCCTCGGAGGCCGGCTGCATGAACACCTTGGCCGCGCCGTGGCGAGCCACGATGGGATAGTGCAGCGTGCCGTCCTTGAGGGAGACGTCCACCATGTCGCGGCGGGCGCGCTCCATGGCCTTCTGGATGGCCACCGGCACCTCGCGGGCCTTGCCGTAGCCGATGCCCACCCGGCCGTTGCCGTCGCCCACGACGGTGAGGGCCGTGAAACCGAACTGACGGCCACCCTTGACCACCTTGGCCACCCGGTTGACCGTAATCAGCTTTTCCTGCAGACCGTCCTGGACGGATTGCTCACTGGCTGCCATCTCACTTCACCTTAAAATTTGAGGCCGGCTTCTCTCGCGGCATCCGCGAGCGCCCGCACCCGACCATGATACTTGAACCCCGAACGGTCGAAGGCCACCGACTCGATGCCCTTCTCGCGCGCCCGCTCGGCGATGATTCGGCCGACCACCTTGGCCGCCTCGATGTTGCCGGTGGATGCCAGCCCGCTGCGCACGTCGCTCTCCACGGTCGATGCCGCCACCAGGGTATTGGCCCCGTCGGCCGACACCACCTGCGCGTAGATGTGCCGCGGCGTGCGGTGCACGCACAGCCGCAGGGCGCCCTGCTCGCGGATGCGGGCACGTGCCCGGCGGGCCCTGCGCAATCTCTTGGCCTTCTTGTCCATATCCGAAATACCTACTTCTTCTTCGCTTCTTTGCGAATGATCTGTTCGTCGGAATACCTCACGCCCTTGCCCTTGTACGGCTCGGGCGGCCGATAGGCACGGATCTGGGCCGCCACCTGACCCACCTGCTGCTTGTCGATGCCCTTCACCACCACCTCGGTCTGGCTCGGGGTCTCGATCTGGATGCCTTCGGGAATCTCGAACTCCACCGGGTGCGAGAAACCGAGGGTCAGGTTGAGCTTCTTGCCCTGCACCTGGGCGCGATAACCGACGCCCACCAGGGTGAGGCGACGCTCGAACCCGTCACTGACGCCCTTGACCATGTTGTTGATCAGGGCGCGCATGGTGCCGGCCATGGAATAGTCGCGGCCGTCGGGATCGGCCAGGGCGACACGCACCTGCCCTTCCTCGACCACCACGCGCACGTCGGGGTGCACCGTGTAGTCCATCTCGCCCTTGGGGCCCTTCACGTGGACGCGTTGCCCGTCCACCTTGACCTCGACCCCGGAGGGGATGGCGACTGGATTCTTAGCAATTCTGGACATTGGCTGACTCCTACCGGTCAGGAGACGATGCAGAGGACTTCGCCGCCCTCGCCCAGTTCGCGCGCGCGACGGTCGGTCACCACGCCCTTGGAGGTCGAGACGATGGCGATACCCAGGCCGCCCTTCACCTTGGGCAGCTCGTCCTTGCCCTTGAAGATGCGCAGCCCCGGCCGGCTCACCCGCTTGATCTCCTCGATCACCGGGCGCCCCTCGAAGTACTTCAGCCGCACCACCAGGGTCTTGAGCTTGTCGCCGACCACCTCGTAACCGGCGATGTAGCCCTCTTCCTGCAATACCTTGACGATGGCCTCCTTCTGCCGCGAATGGGGCACCGAGACGTCGGCCATGGCCGCCGCCTGGGCGTTGCGGATGCGCGTCAGCAGGTCGGCGATGGGATCGGACATGCTCATGAAACCGCCCCCTTACCAGCTCGCCTTGACCAGGCCGGGAATGTCGCCGCGCATGGCCAGCTCGCGCAGCTTGTTGCGACCCAGGGCGAACTTGCGATAGTAGCCGTGGGGCCGCCCGGTAATGCTGCAGCGGTTGCGCAGGCGCACCGGGCTAGAGTCGCGCTCCAGCTTCTGCAGCGCCTCGACGGCGGCCATGCGCTCGTCATAGGACGCGTTGGGATCACGAATGACCTTCTTGAGCTGGGCGCGCTTCTCGGCACGGCGGGCCACCGCCTTCTGCCGCTTCAGCTCACGCTGGATCATGGATACTTTGGCCATGTGTCAGTCTCTGTGTCAGTTGCGGAACGGGAAGGAGAAGGCCGACAGCAGTGCCTTGCCGGCGGCATCGTCCTTCGCGGTCGTGGTGATGGTGATGTCCATGCCGCGCAGGGCGTCGATCTTGTCGTAGTCGATCTCGGGAAAGATGATCTGCTCCTTGATGCCCAGGCTGTAGTTGCCGCGTCCGTCGAACGACTTGCTGCTCAGCCCGCGGAAATCGCGGATGCGCGGGATGGCCACCGAAATCAGGCGGTCGAAAAACTCGTACATCCGCTCGCGGCGCAGGGTCACCTTGCAGCCGATGGGCCAGCCC
>Ga0256832_1002737_pt1 | contig 12040 bp, 10 predicted proteins | sample 134614metaG_FD_190534 | JGI IMG/M metagenome (GOLD analysis project Ga0256832, IMG submission 190534) | Hydrothermal vent microbial communities from Lau Basin, Pacific Ocean - 134-614 | ecosystem: Environmental > Aquatic > Marine > Hydrothermal vents | place: Pacific Ocean: Lau Basin | collected... | reverse complement strand
GTCTTTGAAGCTGTTTTTCTGCCTCTTTTTTAACTTCTTCAGGCATTCCAGCTTCTTCTATTTTTTTCTTGTAAGTCTCTATTTCTTCCTTTCTCTCGTCAGCTTCTCCTAATTCTTCTTGAATAGCTTTGATCTGTTGTCTGAGGAAGTATTCCCTCTGGTCTTTTTCCATTGATTCTCGAGCTGACACTCTAATTTTATACTGAATTTCCAATAATCCAACTTCTTTCAAGAATATATCGTGGACTTCTCTTAATCTTTCTATAGGGTCTACAATCTCTAAAATTTGCTGAGCTTCCGCTGACTTTATGTCTAAAATGGAAGCTACTAAATCTGCTAATCTTCCTGGCTCTTCTACAGATTTTATGATTTCTAACAAATCAGGAACTATCTGTTTTCCTAAAGAAACAGCTTTATCTAATAAGTCTTTTATAGAGTGAATTAATGCTTCAACTTCTATATTTTCTTCTATTTCTTCTTCATCTTCTAACACGTCGATTTTTACTTTGTAAAAATCATCTTCTTTAATGAATTTTTTTATTTTTCCTCTTGCTACGCCTTGAACTAATATTTTTATTCTGTCATCTTCTAATTTCATCATCCTTAAAATAGTAGCAACAGTACCTATTTCATAAATGTCATCTTTACCTGGTTCTTCAATATCTTTATCTTTTTGAAGGGATAAAAATATGTATCTGTCATTATTTTCAATTGCTTCTTCAATAGCTTTTATAGAGAATGGTCTTCCTACAAAAAGGGGAAATACCATATATGGAAAAACTACAATATCTCTAATTGGCAATAAAGGAAGTTCATCTGGCAAAGGCATGTCCATCATTTGTTCGTCTTCGAATGGGGTCATTAATTACCTCCTAATTGTAATCTTTATATAACTATCTAAAATCAATTCGTTTAGGGCTTTGGGAACATTAATAATCAATACACCATTTCTTAGTTGTGCTGATGTTTTTTTTAAATTAATAAATTTGTTGAATTTTATTTTTCTATAAAATTTCCCTAAAAATCTTTCCATTTGAATGTATTTACCGCAAAACTCAGGTTTTCTGTATCCTTTTACAGTAATAGAAGTTTCATCTCCTGTTATCTCTATATTTTCAGGAGATATTCCTGGTACGTCCATTATTATTATATATTTGTCATCTTCTTCTAATATATCTACAGGTGGTTTTTCCATATTTAACATAAAATTACCTCAATTGGAGGAAGTCAGGATAAAAATTTATAATGAACTAATTGTATTTCAATATTTTATCACAATTACCAATTTATCCATTTTTTGCAAAAATTAAATATCCTGTATGTGCAACCATTCTATCTTCTGGTCTTAATCTATCTGGAACGGATTTGTAGTTTCTTAATAAAATTTCTAAAGTTTCAATCTGAATAAAATTGTTTTCTTTTAAAGCCTCTAATAACTGTATTATTTGATTAACAGTAGGAACTAAAAATCCAACAGGAGCTCCTTTTTTTAAAACTTCTTTTATTTTTGGAATATGATGCCACGGCTCTCTAACATCAATAAATGCAGCGTCAAAATCTTTTTCTTCTACCTGTGATAAATCTTTATGAAAAATTTCTACCATTTCAGAAAATCCTGCAAACTCCAGATTTTGTTTTGCAGTTTCTATATGTTTTTCTTCCTTTTCATAAGCGTAAATTTTTCCTTTTGGATAGAGTGCGTTAGCCATTACAATGGTTAGAGCTGCACTTCCTATACCCGATTCTAAAACCTTCATCCCAGATGTTAAACCTAATTTTAAAGTTATGTATGCAGAATCTTTAGGATATATTATTTGAGTTCTTCTTTTAATTCCGTACATAATAATGTCGTAAAGCGTTGGTTTTAAAATTTGAAATTTGTGACCTTTGTGGGTTTCTATGTAATCCCCGTAATCTCTCTTTAAAATTTCATCGTGATTTATAGTTCCTTTGTGTGTTCCAAACTGTTCGCCTTTTTTAACTTTTATGAAAAAAGAGATTTTATTATCTGTTAAATGAACTGTTTCACCTTCTTTTATCAATTTCAATCCTTTTTTTCGTAATATAAATAAGTGCTGTATTCAGGAACTTCAAAATAACTTTTTCCGTATGATTTTTCGTTGTTGTCTAATTTTCCATTTTGGTTAATATCCACATATCCAAAACCATACCTGTAAGGTCGAGGTTTTTTATCAAGTGTTCCATAAGCAGTAGACAGTTTTTCAACCTGTAAAAATCTTTTTATCAGTTTTCCGCCGCTGTAAACTTCCACAACTCCATTCACTCCTAATGTTGTAGAAATTGCCCTGCTTATTTTATTTATTCTTTCTTGACTAAAGAAAAATCGGAAATAAATAATCAAAGCAATTGAGATCAGAATTACAAATATTCCTATGGCAACTTTTATTTTCATCTGGCAAGAAGATCGAGAGCAAATTCTTTATTGTCGTATAAATCTATTGAATAATTATCCCAGAATACACATGTTCCTCCAGCAATCAATGCTCCTTGCTGTCCAAAGGTTCTGTATTCTGCAAATAATATTTTTTCCTTTCCTAATTTTGATTTGGCACTATCTTTTGCGTAAACTAACGGTTCTACAAAATCTCCCTCTATCGTCAATGTATCAGTGCAGGCAAGCATAACTTTATTAACATTGTCTTTGAAATGTTTAACTTTATCAGTAACTATTAGTAAATTGTCATTTTCATAATTATTTTCATCATCTGTGACAATGTCCCCGTTAAAAGTAATTCCAAATCTTTTTGTTAATGTGTTGCAGGTATCGGCAATTCTATCTTCGTTTTTATAGTATCCAAAAATCATGATTTTTTTACCTTTTTCTATCAGCTCAGAAAGATAATCAACTTCATCTTCTTCAAAAGGAATTTCTGGGTAATTAAAAACAACAGCGTCATAATCTGTGAATTTATTAATATCATCAACTTCATCAATATGTATATCTTTTTCTTTAACATAATTACTTAATTTTGAAAAATAGTAATGGTCTGAAATTATAAATTCCTGATGTGCTAAACTCCACGCAATTTTGATCATTCTGTCCTCCATTTATTAGGAAATTATAGTAATCTTTTATATTATACATCCGAAAGGACAAATATAATATAATATAATCTTAAAATTTTACCGAGGGTTATTACATGAAAAAAGTCGTATCAACATTATTATTTCTATTTCTGTCTATAGGTTACTTATCAAATACAATAGCGCAGACAGGGTTATCACCAGCAACTGCTCCACCTTCAATGCCAACAACACAATCTTCACCTGGTACTCCATCTGTTACTACAGGAGTTATAAATCAGATGATGGGTACTGAAGGTAATATAGAAACTCCAGAAAGTGAATCTATAAAGGAAAAGTTACAGCAGGAAATAAGTCCAACAGAGACCGTTGAAAGTGCTGTTCAAGAGATTGAACAGCCTTCTGATATTGAGGAAATGTATTCTTCAATTGTTCAGGAGAAAAAAAGAAAACTAAAACAGTTTGGATATGGATTCTTTAAAAGGAAATCTTCAAAAATGTTCCTTCCTGTCGGTAAAGATTATATTTTGGGACCAGGAGACTCTTTAGTTCTCTATTTATGGGGTGATCCAGTTGATATTTTAGGATTGAAAGGAATGTACAATTTAGTAATAGATAGAGAAGGCAAAATTTATATTCCAAACCTTGGAGTTTTTTATGTTTGGGGACTATCTGTTGGAAAAACTCAAAAGATATTGAGAAATGCTTTATCAAAGAAATTTAAAAGTTTTGAAATGGAACTTTCTGTTGGAAAATTAAGACAATTTCCAGTTTATGTTTCTGGATTTGTTAAAAAACCTGGTAGCGTTATGGTTACAGGTGTTTACTCTATTTTAGATGTTCTTTCTGCAGCTGGTGGAGTGTCTAAAAATGGAACGCTTAGAAATGTAATCTTAAGAAGAGTTGAAAATGGAGAGAAAAAAGAAATTAGTATTGATTTATACGATTTCTTTGCAGATGGAAATCCTATAAATATTAGAATCAAAGAGGGAGATTTAATATATGTTCCTCCAATTGGAAAAACAGTTGGAATAAAAGGAGTAGTAAAAAGACCTGCAATTTATGAGATTAAAGATGAAAAATATGTAAAAGATGTAATTGATCTTGCTGGTGGGGTATTCCCTTCTGTATATGAAAAAGGCTTAAAAATTATTAGATATCAAAATAATGAGCTTCAACTTGTTGAAGGTAAGTTAACTGATGAAAAAACTTTAAATACAGAACTAATGAATGGTGATTTTATAATAATAAGAAAGATTGTTGAATTGGTTACAAACAGTGTTCTTGTAAAGGGATATATTCCATATCCAGGTGAATACCAACTGGAAAAAAATAAAACTTTGAGGGATTTAATTAATAAAGTTTCTCTATTCCCTGATACAAATATTTATTACGGCGAAATAATAAGACAGGAATCAGGAAAATACACCCAATATTTAAATTTTGTTCCAAAAGATATTTTAGATGGGAAAGAAAATATAGAATTAAAACCTGCTGATATCGTAAGATTTTACCAATTTGGAGATATTAAAAAAGTTAATTTTAATAAATTTAAAAATGCGGTTATTGTAAAAGGACAAATTAAATATCCTGGCGTGTTTACATACAAGAAAGGAATGAAACTTTCTTATATTTTGAAAAATAATGAACTGTTAGTCGATACAAATATTTATTACGGCGAAATAGTAAGGAAAGAATTCCCAGACTTAAAATATGAAGTGATAAATTTCTCCCCTAAAAAAGTGTTAGATGGTTCGCAGGATTTTGAACTGAAACCAATGGATGAAATTACCTTTTATCCCAAATGGGTATTTAAACCAATCCAAGTTAGTGGCGAAGTTGAAAATGCTCAAATAATCCCTTATTACGAAGGAGTTAAACTTTTAGACATTATTAAAGATGTAAAGCTTAAAGAAAAGCCAAGATTTTTAAAAGCTGTTATCTATAGAAAAAAGGAAGAAAAAGTAACTCCAGAAAAAGTTAAAATTTCTGCTTCAAGTCAGGAAATTCCTGAAAACTTAAAATATTTGGCAAATGCTAAAAAAGTATTAACAGTTGAGGATCTCAAAAATCTTTCACCTGAAGAATACGCAGCTGCTTTACAAAGAAAAACTTTTGCTCAGACAGAGTTAGAAGGTCAAGTCTCAGGGATAAATAAACAGTTAATACAACAAGAAATAAAACAGAAAGAAGAAGAGAAAGAAGAGAGATACGCTATTGTATATTTATATGATTTATTGATAAAAGGTAACAGAAATGTAAATGTTAAATTAAATCCTGGAGATAAAATTTTAATTCAAAAAATTCAATCTTCAGAAAAAAATAAGAAAGTAGTAATCCTTGGGGAAGTATCGAAACCTGGAATTTATAATTATGAAGAGGGAATGAAACTTTCTGATTTAATAGAGAAAGCTGGTGGATATACTTCAGATGCCTATCCACGTGGACTCATATTTATCAGAGAAAGTGCAAAAAAATTACAGGAAGAACAGCTTAATGTATCTCTTTTAACAATGCAGGAAACACTTGCTAAAAGTCAGGAAGGTTATGCTGCCGTTGGTGCTTCTCCTGAAGAACAGGCATTGATTCAGATTACGTTAAACAAGCAAAAACAACTTTTAGAAATTTTAAAGCAAAAAGCAAAATTAGGATTAGGAAGAATTGCCTTAGATATTCCAAATTCTTTAAAGGATTTAAAGAAAAGTAAAGATAATATTGAATTAAATGACGGAGATTATATTTATGTTCCTTCAAAACCAAATTACGTATTAGTATTGGGTGACGTTTATAATCAAATATCTTTACCTTATAGAGACGACAAGACAGTTAGATATTATTTAGATCAGGTTGGTGGATTAGGTAAAAATGCAGATAAAGAAAATATTTATGTCATAAAGGCAAATGGTAGAGTTATTTCCAAAAAGCAGGGAACTTCCTTCTTTGGAAGATTCAGATGGGAAGATAAAAAATTCTACTTTAGAACATCTTTCTACGATATGAAATTAGAGCAGGGGGATACTATTGTTGTTCCTTCAGAAATAAAGGTTCCTACTCTTTGGAGACCGTTGTTAAGAGATGTAACACAGATTATTTTCCAAGCTTTATCAACTGCTGTGTTAGCTAAAAGGCTTTAATAGAGGTAAGAAGTGAAAGTAAATTTAATTAAAAATATAGTAGGTACAACTTTATTGATAATGGGGATATCGATTGCTAATCCCCTTCTAAATGTAAATACAGAAGATAGAGAAGTTTATGAAAATTTAGAAGCTTCAGAAAATGTTAATAAAATAAACTTCTCTATTAAACCAATGAGTTACTATGATTTAATGCCATATATGGATAATTTTAGAATAGAGAGAATCAGACCATGGATTAATTCTTTAGATCATTCAGAATTTTATATAAAACCAATAAACAGCCTTACTACTAAATTTTACATTACGAATGAAGAGTATTCTTTTATTCCAAATCAATCAGGATTAAAATTAAGGAAAGGTGCAAATTTATTCATTTTTGAAGATGGTTTGGTTTCCTTAGGGAAAAGAGCTGTACTTTATTATCAATTAAGACAGACTAAAAATAAAGATTATACAAAGAACGAACTTTTTAGAACTTATTTAAAATTATTCTTTTATAAATTTTCTTTTGAAGCTGGAATAGATAATGTTCATTGGGGACCTGGTGAATATGGAAATTTACTATCTAATAACGCAAAACCATATCCAATGTTTAAATTGCAGACAGAAGATCCTATCAGATTTTTAGGAAAATGGGATTTTTCTTTTGTAAAAGGATATTTACATGAAGATAGATTAGATAGAGACAATCCTGAATTGATGGCTCTAAGGGTAGTTTGGAAACCATTTTCATGGTTGGAAATAGGAGGAACAAGACTTTCTTTATATGGAGGTACTGGCAGACCTACGTATAAATTAATAGAATATCCAAAAGTTTTAATAGGTGACGAAGAAAATGTTTCCTTTAGTAAATATGACACAGAGGGATATGCAGGCTGGGATTTCACAATTTATCTAAATTTTGTTAAAAAATGGCTAAAATCTATTGAAACTGCAAAATTTTATTATCAAGAATCAGGTACAGATGTTAAAGCATTTTGGCAAAAAGAAGATAAGGGTGAATTTTATTTCCCATTTGGTATAAGATTTTTAGGTACTGCTTATGTGACAGGTTTATTCTTTTCAACAAAAAAATCAATTTATAGACTTGAATTTCAATCAGTCTCTGATATTTTTTACAGACACCATTTTTACAATGTTGAAAACTTAACATACAAAGGAATGTCTTTAGGAAATCCTTATGGGAGAAATATTCTTCATTTTTACTTTAAACATAGGTACTATTTTGATGATACTTTTTCTATGGAGTATAGACTTGGTTTCTTGCAACAACCGGCATATAAACTATCTTTATATCCATTAAGAATGAAAAGATATTATGCATCTTTACTATTAAGTAAAAAAGTAAAGGAATTTATTTTGGAATCCTACTTTAGATACGATAAAACTAAAAATTACGATATAAATCCATTACCAACAAAATTTGATATTGTTCCAGAAGATAAAAATTTCTATATTTTAGGTCTTTCCCTAAGTTATAGATTGTAAAAGAGGTAATAAATGAGTAAAGAAATGCAAAAAAATGAACAAAATTTAGTTGAAGAAAAAAGACAACAAGAAATCTGTTATGATGAAGATGAAATAGATTTATATGAACTTTGGTTGACTATCAAAAAGAGAAAAAAAGTTATTATTGGGTTGTTTTTATTTAGTGTAATTGCAACAGCAATTATAAGTTTTATAATGACTCCAATTTATAGAACAACAGCTTCTGTTCTTCCTGTTTCTTCAAAACAAAGTCCGTTAGGAAGTTTAGCTGGTCTTGCAGCTATGGCAGGTGTTTCTGTTGGTGGAGATGAAAGCTCTCAAAAAGTTATGGCTGTTTTAAACAGTAGAACTATAAAAGAAAATGTAATTAAGGATTTGAACTTAATACCTAAAATTTTAGACGAACTGCCAGAAGATAGAAATCCTTTACTTGTTACCATTGAAAAAATGGAAAAAAAGATTGTGAGTATTTCAGACGATAAAAAGACAGGAGTTATCAATATTTCTATTGATTTTAAAGATCCAGAATTAGCTAAAAGGATTGCTGAGCAGTATGTTAAAGAATTACAGGATATTTTAGCTGAGAAATCTTTAACTGTTTCTAAAATGAACAGAATATTTTTAGAGAAGCAGTTAGAAGAAGAAGAAAAGAAATTGAAAAAATACCAACAAGAAATGGCTGAATTTCAAAAAGAAAATAAAATAATTGAGCCTACAAAGCAGTTAGAAGGAACAATGGAACTTTACACAAATTTAATTGCTCAAAAAATAGCATTAGAAGTTCAATTAAAGAAAATAGAAACAGCACTTTCTCCAGATAACCCTAAAATAGCTATTTTAAAAAATCAGATAAAAGAAATAGAAGAACAATTAAGAAGAATAGAACAAAAAGCAGATGGAGCTTTACCTTCTATAAGTAATGTTCCTGAAAAAATTGTAAAATACACAGATTTGTTGAGAAAATTAAAGGCTTCTGAAGCAATTTATGAAACTCTTCTAAAAATGTATGAACAGGCAAAATTAGATGAAGCTAAAGAAAACCTTTATGTAGAAGTTATTGATTATCCAATACTCCCTGATAAGCCTGTGAAACCTAAAAAAGCATTGATGGTAGCAGTAGCTGGAGTTACTTCAATATTTTTAGGAATATTTTTAGCGTTCTTTTTAGAGTGGCTTGAAAATATTAAGAAAAGAAGAGAGTTGGAGCAGGTTTAAAAAACTTTACAGGCTCGCAAGAGCCTGTATTTAGGTTATTGTATAATTCCTCCTTCTGTCATTTTTAAAGGATTTAAGATCTCATCAATTTCTTTTTTAGAAAGAATTTTCTTTTCTATTAATAATTCTCTGATAGTTTTATTCTTTTCATAAGCTTCTTTTGCTATTTCAGCGGCTCTATCATATCCAATTTTTGGAACTAATGCAGTTACCATAGCTAAACTTTTTTCTATACATTCGTGGCATTTTTCTTCATTGGCTTTTAAATCTTTTAAACATTTATCAACAAAAATATTACAAGAATTACTTAGTATTTTTATTGAATTGAGAATGTTGTAGGCAATTAAAGGCATCATTACATTTAGTTCAAAATTTCCAGATTGTCCTGCTAAAGTTATAGTAGTATCGTTCCCAATTACTTGTGTAGCAACCTGGCACACCGATTCAGCAATTACAGGATTTACTTTTCCAGGCATAATTGACGATCCCGGTTGTACAGGAGGAATAAAAATTTCCCCTAACCCACATCTGGGACCGCTTCCCATCCATCTAATGTCATTGGCTATTTTCATTAAACTTACTGCAACAGTTTTCAAAGCCCCGCTTAATTCTACAATGACATCTTTTGTACTTTGTGCTTCAAAGTGATTTTCTGCTTCTTTAAATTTGATTCCTGTTAATTTTGATAATTCCCTTGCTACTTTTTTACCAAAATCTTTATGTGTATTTAATCCTGTTCCAACTGCTGTTCCACCAATTGCTAATTCACTTAAAAAGTCTTCTGTTTTTTGAACTCTTTTTATTCCGTGTTTAATCATTGTTTTATATCCACTAAATTCCTGTCCTAATCTTATAGGAGTTGCATCTTGAAGGTGAGTTCTTCCTATTTTTATTACTTTGTCAAATTCTTTTTCTTTTTTAGCTAAAATTTTTTCAAGTTTTTTCAAAGCAGGATAGAGATTATTTTTTAAGGCTAAGAATGAAGAAACATGAATAGCTGTAGGAATTACATCATTACTGGATTGTCCAAAATTTACATGGTCATTGGGATGAACAGGATTTTTAGTTACCCTTTTTCCAGTTAAAATTTCATTTGCTCTTGTAGCTATAACTTCATTCACATTCATATTAGTTGATGTCCCAGAACCAGTTTGAAAAATATCCACAGGAAATTGGTCGTCAAATTTGCCTTCAATAATCTCTTCTGCAGCTTTTATGATAGCTTTTGCTATTTTTTTATCCAAAAACCCGAGTTTCATATTCACTTTGGCAGCACTCAGTTTAATCATAGCTACGGCTTTAATAAATTCTGTAGGCATTTGAATTCTGCTAACAGGAAAGTTTTCTACTGCCCTTTGAGTTTGTGCTCCGTAATAGGCATTTACAGGAACTTTTACTTCTCCCATAGAATCTTTTTCTATTCTATATTTTTTTGACATTATCATTTCTCCTTTTTGTTTTTTAATATAAATTATTTTAAAAAGTAATTCACTTATCAGATTTGAATGTAAGTGATATAATTATAAATAAATAAAAATAAGGAGCGGGTTAGTGGAAAAAGAATTACAAGAATTAAAACAGGAACTTAAAGAAATCAAAAATGATATTAAAGAGTTAAAAGATGAAGCTATTAAGATTGAGCATTTAGAGGAATATGGTCAGAATGCCAGCTTTCCATCTTTAATTGCAGTATTGATTTTACAACTTTTTACAGTTTTCTTACTTATGTGGATGATTTATAAAGGCGGATTTGGATTTTAAATTTAGAGATAAAATTCTAAAATTGTAGTTTTCAAAACGTTATGATTTTCCTGATTTAATTTAAATTTCTATTGTTTTTTACCTCTTGAATTTTTATACTTAATGTTAAAGAGGTTAATACTATGGAAATACTAACACAACTTCATCCACCGGTTGTTCATTTTGCAATAGCATTGACAATAACAGGAATTTTATTCGAGGTTTTGTATTTTATTTTCAGATTAAAAAGTTTGAAACACGCAGGTTTTTGGACTTTTATGTTTGGAGTAATTGCAGTATGGGTAGCAATGCTTACAGGAGATCAAGCAGCTGAATTGGTAGAAGATAATGTTTATGGAACTGCAAAAGAATTATTAGAAAATCATGAAGAAATTGGAGAAATTCTTCCGTGGATTTTTACAGTTTTAGGTGGAATGAGATTATTTATGTTTTTTAGAGAAATAAAATTTTTAAGGTTAATATTTTTAGTTTTAGGATTACTGAGTATTGGTTTAGTTGGCTATCAAGGAAATTTAGGCGGAAAAATGGTATATGAATATGGGGTTGGAGTAAAAGTTCAAAAACCAGTTCCTACTAAGAAAACTATGAACATTCCTTAAAAAATATGTAATTTTTCATAAAATTCTTTTCTATTCTTATGGTAAATTTTTCAAAATCAGTAAGAGGTAAAGAATGAGAATTTTAGATACAGTATGCACATATTGCGGTGTTGGATGTGATATTTCTGCAGAAATAGAAGACGGTAAAATAGTAAAAATGTTTGCCCAGAAAGAAGGTGTTGTTAGCCGCGGTAAACTTTGTATAAAGGGAAAGAAAGGCTGGGATTTCGTATATTCACCTGAAAGAATAAAAAAACCACGAATAAAAAAATCATTTATAGATAAACATTACAAACAATTTCCAGAATACATATCAAAACGTTTGTGCCAGCTTTCAGATTTTGATGAAAAATGGTTTGAAGCACCATTTGACCTTGCTTATGACATAACTGCTTGGAAACTTAAACAGATTATTGAAAATTACGGTGCATATTCATTTGCAGGGGTTGGCGGTGCGAGAACAAGTTGTGAAAGTTCTTATCTTTTTCAAAAATTCACAAGAAAAGTCGTAGGCTCACCTCATATAGACAACTGTGCCAGAGTTTGCCACTCTCCTTCTTTAAAAGGAATGAGAGCTACCATTGGAGAAGGGGCAGCAACTAATCCTTTTGATGATATTTATAAAACAGACTTTATGATAGTGATAGGCTCAAACACAACAGAAGGACATCCTATAGTTGCAAACAGAATAATAGAGAGAGTCAAAGAAGGAAAAGAGTTAGCTATTTTTGATGTTAGAGAAATTCCACTTTCTAAATTTGCAAAATATCAATGCACAATCCCCCACGAATCTAA
>Ga0256832_1002736_pt1 | contig 12041 bp, 12 predicted proteins | sample 134614metaG_FD_190534 | JGI IMG/M metagenome (GOLD analysis project Ga0256832, IMG submission 190534) | Hydrothermal vent microbial communities from Lau Basin, Pacific Ocean - 134-614 | ecosystem: Environmental > Aquatic > Marine > Hydrothermal vents | place: Pacific Ocean: Lau Basin | collected... | reverse complement strand
CATTAATTGCTAAAGCTGTAGCAGGAGAGGCAAATGTTCCATTTTTCTATCAAAGTGCGGCATCGTTTGTACAGATATATGTGGGTATGGGAGCAAAAAGGGTTAGTGAACTCTTTGCAAAAGCAAAGGAGATGGCTCCTAGTATTATCTTTATAGATGAGATAGATGCAGTTGGAAAGAGTCGTGGTGTGCAGAACAATGAGGAGAGAGAGGCAACACTAAACCAACTCTTGACTGAGATGGATGGGTTTGAGGAGAGTTCAGGGGTTATGGTGATTGCCGCAACCAATAAAATAGAGGTGTTAGATGAAGCACTTTTACGCTCTGGACGTTTTGACCGACGAGTACATATTCCTCTACCCGATTTTAAAGAGAGAGAGGCGATTGTTGCTCTTAACTTAAAGTCTAAAAAACATAGTGTAGATACTGAAAAAGTAGCTAGAATGACCATTGGATTTAACTCGGCAGCACTTGCTACACTAATTAATGAAGCAGCACTCTATGCATTACGTTTTGGAAATAGTACTATTACTAATAAAGATATAGAAGCAGTTAAAGATAAAGTACTACTAGGAAAACATAAAATTCAAAGTTTTACCGATGAAGAGCGACAGATTCAAGCTCTTTACCAAGCTGCTAAAGCTGTAACAGCAACTTGGTTAGAGGTGAACTATGAGAAGATAGGGATTATCTCTTCTAGCTTTATACCTCATCACAATGAGATTCTCTCTAAGACCATGTTAGAAAATGAGGTAAAGGTGCTTTTAGCAGGACGTATTGCTACACAGACAAAGTATGGTGAACTCTTTACTAATGCTAAAGAGGATATTAAGGCTGCAAAGATTTTAGCTCAAACTATTGTAGAGGAGTATGCCATGAGCGAAGAGTACTTCTCAACAGCTCTTCATGCACAGACACTACTTGCTAACTCAACAGAGGAGGTAACCTCTCTACTCTCTAAAATGGAACAAGTTGTAGAGAAGGTACGAGAGTATCTCTTGGAGAATGAGTCTATTTCTCCTGTTCAAACAAAAGGTATTTTAGATGAGGTATTTTAACGGTTTTTCACTCTGCAATGAAGAGGAGTTCTTTAAAGAGCAACTTATAGAGAGTGAGTATAGTGTAGGAGGATTCTCCTATGGAGCTCAAAAGGCATTTGAATATGTCTACAATACTACAGAACGAGTCGATAGATTGGTGCTTATCTCTCCTGCTTTTTTCCAAAATCATAAAAAATCTTTTATTAAGACACAACTTCGTTATTTTAAAGCAGATAAAGATGCATATAGTGAGCAGTTTTTAAAAAATGTAGCCTATCCATCATCTGTAGATTTAAGTAGCTATGTTTGTGAAGGAGATTATGAGGAGTTAGAGGCTCTTCTTAGTTATGTTTGGGAAAAAGAGAAGATTCTTGAACTTTTAGAGAGAGGTATGATTATTGAGGTTTTTATGGGAGATAGGGATAAAATAGTAGATTTAGAGAAAAGTTATGAGTTTTTTTCAGGGTTGGTTCCTGTTTATCTGTTTAAGGGTAGGGGGCATCTTTTATTACCCCACCTTACTTAAAACCCTATCAAGAGCCGAAGTACTCAAAATTCGTTTCAAATACCCCAAAAGATAGGTTGCTTTTGTAATGTAGTAGCGAGGTTTTGGTTTTGATGTCAATATAATCTTCTCTACTACCTTAGCAACAGCAATAGGTTCTTCGTTAAAAGGTACTTCGCTCTTCTCTTTAGCTAAGTTTCGAAGGTAATGCTCTTTAAATACAGAGTTTTCAATATCTATATTTTCTTGAAGTCTCTTCATAGCAGTTTTTCTAAATGAACTCGTAATGGGTCCAGTGTTGAGTAGAACAGGGTGAATATTGGTATCTTTAAGCTCTAATCTTAAAGTGTCCGTTAAGCCCTCTATAGCGTACTTACTAGCATTGTAAGCTCCACGTCCAAAGAGTGAGACTAAACCTAAAACAGAGGAGTGTTGGATAATCTTTCCATGCCCTTGTCTTCTCATAACAGGGATAATCTGTCGTGTAGACTCATGTAGACCAAAAACATTGGTCTCAAACTGCTCTCTTAAGATATGTGTCTCAATATCTTCAATGGCTCCTGCTTGTCCAAACCCTGCATTGTTAAACCAAACATCAATCTTTCCATCTTCGACTAAGACAGAGGCGATTACTTCTGCAATCTCAAATGAGTTTCTTACATCTAATTTCATGACATTCTCAAATCCCATCTTCTGTAGAAGTGGAATATGAGCTTCATTTTTAACTGTAGGATAGACTTTATATCCTTTTGATTTTAGATACTTGGCTGTCTCTAAACCAATACCTGTAGAGCAACCTGTAATGACAATATTAACCATTTACGCTTCCATATTTTAGCTCTTTTATAGCTGATGTTATGTCATCTTGACGCATAAAGTGTTCACCTACTAAAAAGGCATCTGCTCCCACTTTAGATAGCTCTTTTACTGTCTCATGATTGTTAATACCACTCTCAGCTACAATAATTTTGTTTTTAGGAATAAGAGGGATAAGTCGCTCACTTAGAGTCATATCCATCTCAAAGGTCTCAAGGTTACGGTGGTTAATTCCAATAATATCTGCTCCTGCAAAGATAGCTTTTGTTAGGTCCATTTTGTTGTGTATCTCAACTAAAGCCTCCATACCTAGGTGTCTAGCATAGTTTAGTAGCTCTTTTAACTCTTTACGACTAAGTGCAGTAGCAATCAGTAAGATGTAGTCAGCTCCATAAGCTAAAGCTTCAACAATCTGGTATTTGTCTACAATAAAGTCTTTACGAAGTAGGGGAATAGAGGTGTAACGTCTAACCATACCTAAGTACTCTTTGTCCCCTTGAAAAAAGTGAGGTTCTGTTAAGATAGAGAGTGAGTCAGCTCCCCCCCTTTCATAAGCTTGACCAATAGCCATTGGGTCAAAATCTTCTCTAATAACTCCCTTACTAGGACTCGCTTTTTTAACCTCTGCAATAATTCGATAAGGATTCTCCTCAGTTGATTTAAGCACAGAGTAGATATCTCTAGGAGGAAATGGGTTAAGAGACAAAGAGCGACCAAGCCACTCTAAAGGGTAGTCTACTTTTCTCTTCTCTAAATCTGCTTTTGTTTTTTTTATAATCTCATCTAAGATTTTTGCCACTTGTTTACCTTTTTATTTATCTGTTTTACATTGATTATTGATTGCATTCCAATGCTCAATAATCTCTTTCTCTTTAAGACCCTCAACCTCAACTACTTTTTTCATGGTTTTATAGGCCTTTGAACACTCTCCAAGTTTATACTCACCCCATGCTAAAGAGTCTAAAAAATAGGTGTTTTCAGGCTCTTGGGTTAGTGCTTTTTTAATGATATTTAGACCCTTATTAATATCAATATCTTTATCTATTAATATATAGCCATAGTAGTTAAGATAGACAGGGTTATGGATACCTGAACGAAGTGCTTTTTCAAACTCTTCAACAACTTTTTTTAATGCCTCTTTATCATTACTATTATTTAGTGATTCATAGAGTGATATGGCTGATTCTGCATACCACTTTGGGGCATTAGTGGTTTGAAGAAGTTTTTGTGCTAATTTATGGGCTTTACTATATAGTTTATTTTCCATATAGAGTGAATATAGTAGGGTATCGTTTCTATACTCATTTTCTAAAAAATTTATAGCACCATCTAAGTCTTTGTTATAAATATAGCTCTCAATAAGCTTTTCAATATAAATCTCTTTTTTAGTAGCCATAGCTAGAGCTTTATAGATAGGGATAAGTCTCTCAATACGGTTTTGTTGGACATAGATACTAACGAGTTGTAAACAGATTTTTTCACTACACCCTTCATTTTTACGATGCTCTTCTAGCCTCTCTATGGCTTTATCTATTTGATGGAGATAGTTAATCTCAATAGCAACTATTTTTAATAAAATATCTTCATTTTTAGTACTTTGATAAGCTTTTTCTAGTAGGGAAACAGCTTTTTGATAATCGGCAGTAAAAATATAAGGGTTCGCAGCAAGTTCATAGTCAATAGCCTGTTTTGACTGCTGAACTAATTTTTCACCAATCATTTTAGCTTGATTAAATTTTTTACGTTTAAGATTAAAAGAGAGCAAGAGCCTTTTTGCTTGTAAGTTCTCAGGATGTTCTTCAATATATTTTTTTAATTGGGGTAAATTTTTTGAAAGAACACCAGCATAGTGAGCGGTTGTAAGCTCTTTAAGTAGGTACTCCTCTTTATCTGTTTTATCATAAAGTTCAGCATAGAGTTTATGGCTCTCTCTATAGTTGTGTTGCTCTTCTAACCAAATTGCTTTTATGATTAACTGGTCTTCATTTGGTATTGATTGACTCTTTTTCTTTTTTGAAAAAATTTTAGGATTGTAGGTTGGAAGCTCCTCTTTATTGATAACCACTTTACTACTACTTGGTACATGATATGTACTACTACACCCAATAAGATATAGAGCTGTAGCCCCCATATAACCAATGATAATTTTATTTATTATATTATTCCTGGACACTCGTTTTTTACCTCTTTTTCATTATTTTTAAACGTCTCCCAAAAAGGAAATGTACGACACTGTCTAGGTCGAACATCATATATGCTACACTCTTTTAATTCATTATTAAAAAAAATACAGGCAAAGTTATTATCGTCTAGTTGTTTTTCAACTAAAGAGTAGCGATGTTTAACTTTTTTAAGATAGTTTGAGGCAAACTCTTCTATTGTTAAGTTCAAAAAATCTGCCATCTTCTCTATTTCTGGGTATTTTGCCCAAATATAACCACTCGCCCCTGTACAACATGCACCCCCACAGGTGTCACATGCAGATGGGCTAAATTGATAACTATAGCCATCCTCTGAGATGATACTGCTTTTCATAAACTAATAATCTCCCTTGATACTTTGTGTCCCCGCTTTCTCAAAAGCTTTTTTTGCTTCTCTATTATAGACACTTTTTTCATTAAATACAATAAGAGGAGGCAAAATTTTTGTTAAAGATTTAGAATTTAACCGTGCTGCAATCATAACAAGCTTCGATTCTCTATCTATTTTAGAGTGAACAAAACGTATCGTTTCAGGGTTGATTCTCTCTTCTCTTAAGCTATATAGTAATTTGTCAATCTGTTTTGCATCATAACAGAAGATAAGGTAGCCTCTAGGTTTAAGAAGTTTCTTAGCTTTTTGAATAAACTCCTCAATAGGAAGATGATGAGCATAACGGGCAATATTTAAGTGTTCATTTTGAGATTGAATGACATTACTATCATAAAATGGAGGATTTGAGACAATAAAGTCATACTTTATATTCTCTTGAAACTCTTGAAAATCACCTAAGTAAGCAGTAACCTCTAGGTTATTAAGAGAGAAGTTATGTTTAGCATAGTTAAGCATAAGTTCTTGTTTATCAATAATATCTGTCTTAATAGGAAAATCTCTTGTTAAAAGTAACGATATAACTCCTACACCACAGCCAACATCAAGAAGTCGACCTTTTGGTTTAAATTGGCTAATAAAATCATACAAAAATATGGAGTCGCTATTGTAAGCATAACCACTACATGGCTGATATAGATACAAATGAACTCCTTTGAAAATAAAAATAGATGTAATTTTACTATAATTTGAAATTTTTTAGATAAAATCACACTTATGAATGATAAACGATTTACACAAGAGCCACCAAAGTCAACTGATTTTTCGATGTTAGATTATGAGTGTGCATATATTAAAGGCAAGAGTGTTCGCATGAGTTACAAATATATTGAACATGCTACACAAGCTTATAATACAGCACTTATCAATCGAGGTTGGCGACGTTTTGGTTGTTACTACTTTCATCCTATTTGTCAAGGGTGTAATGAGTGTAAGTCGGTTCGTATTAATGTAAAAGAGTTCAAACTTCGAAAATCTCAAAAAAAAGCGATTAAACGTAATCGTGAAACTGAGATTATTATTCAAAAGCCAACAATTTCTCAGGCACATATTGAACTCTATAATAAGTATCATGCTTTTAAACATAAAAAAGATAATTGGTCACATAGAAATATTTCACCTAGAGAGTACAGAGAAAATTTTGTAGAGGGGGCTTGGGATTTTGGTAAAGAGGTTCTCTATGTTAAAGATGGAAAATTAATAGGTGTAGATTTGATAGATATTTTAGAAGATGGTATCTCCTCTATCTATTTTTACTATGACCCAGATTACCCCTCTTTATCTTTAGGAACCTACTCTCTACTCTATCAAGTTGAGTTAGCAAAAGTTTTAGATTTAGATTGGATTTACCTTGGATATTGGGTCGATGGATGTAAAGCTTTTGAATATAAACCAAAGTTTCAACCCCAAGAGATTCTTGACGGATTCCCAAAACTAGATGAAGTAAGCCAGTGGGAACCATTTTCTCTTCCTAAAAATAACTAAATTAAAATATTAAATAACATTCGAGTATTAACTAGAAATATATTATGTTATTTTTTGTTATTATTTTTTATTGTTACTACTAAATTATGACTTTTTTCTACATTTTTCACAAAAAACTCACTCTTTGCTTTTGTTATTTTCATTTTTTTTGTCATAATAGTACTAGGAAAAGAAAATTATCTATTATAAGGAGAAATGAAAAGATGATGTATAAGAACTTATTTGTTACTGGGAGTTTTTCAGCACTATTACTTACTTCAAGCCTATTTGCACAAGATTGTCCTAACTGTAAAGTTAATCTAGAAAATTTAAAACATACAAAAACAAAAGAGTTTCAAAAAAAGAGTATAAAATTTATGACTTTAAAACGTGAGTACAATACTCACTCTATTGTAAGTGTTAGTGATTCATATGAGCTTGTTATAGATGGGGAAGTGACATTAATATTCCCATCATACGTTATGAGTGAAGAAGAGAAAGAGAAGTACTATAGAGAACAAAGAGCGATAGCTCTTAATAAAAAAGCAAATGAAGAGGCAAATAGAGAGTTAAAGCTTGTTGTTCAACCTGAAGAGAAAATTGAAAATAAAATTTTAAATAAAAAGTTACCAAAATCTGAATACTTTTGTGATAATAATAAAAAACCAGTTAGAGTAAAAAACTCTAATCGTTATGAGTGTGTTTCATAATCTATTATTGCGTTTATAATAGATACTTGATATATAGAAGAGCTTTAAACTCTTCTATATATCTTGTTCAACAACCTCTTTAAATCTACCAAAGTAGACCTCTTGAAGCTTCTCTAAGTTCATTTCAACATCATTAATTTTTACAATATCTCCTGTTACTTTACCAATGATATCTGTAGTAAGTCCAAGCTCTTTAGCCATGGCTAAAACAGCTTCAAGATTCTCTTTTGAACTCACCTCTAAGATTGCTCTACTTTGTGATTCATCAAAAATATTTCGTTTGTCATCAAGTCTAATTCCTGCAACAACACCAAAACCTGAAACAGCCGCCATTTTTGCTAAGGCAATAGCAATACCCCCTGAACTTAAATCTTTAGCAGAGGCTAAAAGGCACTGCTCATTGGCATCAATAACCAATTTCCAAAGTGCTAACTCTTTTTTGTAGTCAATATCGGCTAAGCTTCCTGCTGTCTCACCAAAAAGCTCTTTAATGTAGAGAGACCCACCAAACTCACCTGTTGTATCTCCGACTAAAATAAGATGGTTCTCCTTCTCTTGAAAACATGATGGGAGTACTTTTTTCTGGTCTTCATTGACCCCTACCATAGCAATAGCAGGAGTAGGGAATACAGATGTTCCATTGGTCTCATTGTAGAGAGAGACATTTCCTGAAACAACGGGAGTATTAAGCTCTGAACACGCCTCTTTTATTCCCTCACACGCCTCTGCAAATTGCCACATCACCTCTGGGTTCTCTGGATTACCAAAGTTCAAACAGTCGGTAATAGAGAGTGGTCTAGCACCTGACATTGCCACATTTCGCCCAGACTCAACAACAGCTAAAGCTCCACCCTTTTTAGGGTCAATGTAGCAGTATCGAGGGTTACAGTCTGATGACATCGCTAACGCTTTCCCTGTCTCTTTTACCCTAATACATGAAGCATCTAAGCTTCCAGGAGCTTTGGTGGTATTGGTCTGTACCATAGAGTCATACTGCTCATAAATCCACGCTTTATCTACCACCTCCATAGAAGCAATAAGCTTTTCAAACGCTACTTGATTATCAACTTTTTCATAAGAGTCAAGAGTTTTTTTAGAAATCTCATCAAGATAAGCAGGACGAGCTGTTGGACGGTCTAGTACAGGAGCCTCTTCACTCACAGGAGCAATAGGCATGTCACAAACCTTTTCACCATGCCACATAAGCTCCATTCGACCTGTATCGGTTACCTCTCCAATTACTGCTACATCTAAATCCCACTTCTCAAAGATGTCAATAACCTCTTGCTCTTTACCTTTTTTTACACAGACTAACATACGCTCTTGAGACTCAGAGAGCATAAAGTCATAAGGGGTCATTCCCTCTTCACGAGCAGGTACTTGGTCTAGGTTCATAATCATTCCAGCACCCGATTTACCTGCCATCTCAAAAGCTGATGAGGTTAACCCAGCTGCACCCATATCTTGGATACCCACAACCACATCTTTTGTTTTAAAGAGTTCTAAACACGCCTCTAAAAGAAGTTTTTCTATAAATGGGTCACCCACTTGAACGGTAGGACGAAGAGATTTTGACTCCTCTGTAAAGCTGTCTGAACTCATAACAGCTCCACCTAGACCATCACGTCCTGTTTTAGAGCCTACATACATTACTGTATTTCCAATTCCCTCTGCAATTCCTAAGAAGATTTCATCTGCTTTACAGAGACCAAGGGAGAATGCATTGACTAAGATGTTTCCATTGTAAGACTCATCAAATGAACATTCACCACCAATGGTAGGAACACCCATACAGTTTCCATAACCACCAATTCCTTCTGTAACTCCTTTAACTAGGTGTCTTTGGTATTTAGCTATCTTATCTTTGTTAGTAATGTTTCCAAAACGTAAGGCATTGAGGTTTGCTACAGGTCTAGCACCCATAGTAAAGACATCTCTTAAGATTCCACCAACACCAGTAGCTGCACCTTGGTAAGGTTCAATAAAGCTTGGGTGATTATGTGATTCCATCTTAAAGACAGCAGCCATACCCCCTCCAATATCAATAACACCTGCATTTTCACCAGGTCCTTGAATAACCCATGGAGCTTTGGTTGGAAAACCGTTAAGGTACTTTTTACTTGATTTGTAAGAGCAGTGTTCTGACCACATAGCTGAGAAGATTCCAAGTTCAACAAGGTTAGGGTGTCGCCCCTCTAAAATCTCTAAAATATGGCTATACTCTTCTTTTGAAAGTTTGTGACTATTTAGTACTTCATCTAAGTTTTCTAATGGTTTTGACATTCTGTAAGTTTCCTATATGTAAGGGGGATTTTTTCTGCGTTATTTTAGTGAAAAACTGCTAAGATAGCGATGAAAATATTATATTGAGAACAGGAAGATAGATGCCAAGTAGCAAAAAGATAGAAGAGATTTTAAATTGTATTAAAGAGTGTTCACCAGGTCAAGATGAGTTTTACCAAGCGACACAAGAGGTTTTAGGCTCACTAAAGCCTCTTTTAAATTTAGATAAAAGATATTTAGATGAAAATATTTTAGATAGAATTATAGTCCCTGAGCGTACAATTATTTTTAGAGTAAATTGGGTTGATGATGCAGGAAAAATTCAGACAAATTTAGGCTATAGAGTACAGTTTAACTCTGCTATTGGTCCCTATAAAGGTGGGCTTCGTTTTCACCCAACAGTAACACTTGGAACTATGAAGTTTTTAGCATTTGAACAGATTTTTAAAAATGCATTAACAGGTCTACAGATAGGTGGTGCAAAGGGTGGCTCTAACTTTAATCCAAAAGGAAAATCTGACAATGAGATTATGAGATTTTGTCAATCTTTTATGTCCGAACTCTACAAACATATTGGTAAACACAAAGATGTACCAGCAGGAGATATTGGAGTAGGAGCTAGAGAGATAGGTTATCTATTTGGTCAATATAAGAAGTTAACAGGTGAGTTTGAGGGTGTATTAACAGGAAAAGGTTTAAACTGGGGAGGTTCAAGAGCTAGAAAACAAGCAACAGGGTATGGGTCTGTCTATTTTGCAGAAAACTTTTTAAATAAATATGGCAAGAGTTTAAAAGGTAAACGATGTACGGTCTCAGGTTCTGGAAATGTTGCTATTTATACTATTGAAAAGCTTTATGAGATGGGAGCCATTCCTATATCATGTTCTGATAGTAAGGGGACTATTTATCAAAAAGATGGTATTGATTTAAAAGCTTTAAAGGTTATAAAAGAGATTCATCATGAATCGCTAGAGGAGTATGCAACAGTTGACTGTAAGTGCCAATATATACCTGTAAGCAAATACCCAGAAGGTGGTCATGCTGTTTGGCATATTCCTTGTGATGTTGCTTTTCCTTCTGCAACACAAAATGAGTTGACTTTGGTAGATGCTAAAAAGCTTAAAGAGAATGGCTGTATCTTGGTTAATGAAGGGGCAAATATGCCTACTACACCTGAAGCTGTAGAGTTTATTAAAGAGAGTAGTATTCTTTTTTCACCAGGAAAGGCAGCCAATGCAGGTGGAGTAGCTACCTCTCAACTAGAGATGAGTCAAAATGCAAGTATGGCTCAGTGGACATTTGAAGAGGTAGATATTAAACTACGAAGTATTATGCAAAATATTTTTAAATTGGCGTATGATACCTCTGTAGAGTTTGATTGTGAGGGGGACTTAGTTGCAGGTGCTAATATTGCTGGTTTTAGAAAAGTAGCTGACTCTATGATTGACCAAGGGTCTGTTTAGAAATATAATATTATATTATATTTTTTTTAGTTAAAAAATATTAATCTCATTTTAAACTTTAAATGTTATAATATATTAATTAAGCATGAGGAGTTTAAAATGAGAGTAGGAGTTATTAGTATAATAGCTGGATTAACAGTAGCAACAGCCTTAAAAAATGGAGATAATTTGAGTTCGCAAGTAGTTAGAGCTTCTTTAGTTACAGAGATACTCTTTATTATTATATTTGGATTGATAGAGTTGCATTAAGTTAAAAAGGTTTATAATAGTTTCTATAATTTAGATAATTAGGAAACAAAGATGTATAAAAATATAATACTCCTTATTAGTTTAGCTCTATTAATGAGCTGTAGTCAAACAAAAGTAGAAAAAAAAGTTAGTGTACCCCCTAAAATAAAAGCAGTAGATACAAATAAAACAGTTAAAAAAGATATAGTTGTACCTGTTGTTGAAGAAGAATTTATACCAAAACACATACGCCTATCACACATAGAAGTCGTACCACATTAAGAAAACTATGTTGCACTTTTAACAGCTCAAAGGGATAGACCCAAAAAGAGTAAATTTAATTTCGCTAAGGAGCTTAGTGATGAAGTATGATTACCTCATTTTTATAGGCAGATTTCAGCCCTTTCACTTAGGACACGAGAGTGTTATTCGTAAAGCATTGCAACTTTCAGACAAAGTTATTGTTTTAATAGGTTCAGCCTATCAGCCAAGAACCGTTAGAAACCCATGGGATTTTAATGAACGAGAGATGTTTATGCGTTCGGTCTTTTCAGAAGAGGAGAACAGACGAATTTTAGCCTTTCCTCTACTTGACTATACCTACAATAACCAACTATGGATAAAGTCAGTTCAACAGCTAGTAGCAGGTGTGGTTCACAACAAAATTGCCTCTAAACCAAAAATTGGACTTATTGGTCATCAAAAAGATAGCACCTCAGACTACCTAACACAGTTTCCACAATGGGAAAGAGAAGAGGTAGCCAACTACAAAAATATCTCTTCAACAGAGATACGAGAACGCTACTTTAATAATCAGGAGTTTTCAAATTCACTGAATAGTAATATATCAATTTTGCTAGAGAAGTTTAAAACTACTAAAGCCTATGAACAAGTAGCTAATGAATTTCATTTTGTCAAAAAGTACAAAAGTGCATGGGACAAT
>Ga0256832_1002735_pt1 | contig 12043 bp, 5 predicted proteins | sample 134614metaG_FD_190534 | JGI IMG/M metagenome (GOLD analysis project Ga0256832, IMG submission 190534) | Hydrothermal vent microbial communities from Lau Basin, Pacific Ocean - 134-614 | ecosystem: Environmental > Aquatic > Marine > Hydrothermal vents | place: Pacific Ocean: Lau Basin | collected... | reverse complement strand
GATGTCATTGTCAAGGCCGGCGGTGTGACCAAATTGGACGCCGTCTTAACCGAGGGCGTCGTGGTCGCGACGGTCGAAGTGATTGGTGAAAGATATAAAGCTCCCCTGATTGAGAAAGACGGCAAGGACGGCCAGACCTTTACGGCCGATCAGATCAAAAATCTGCCTGTACGGTCTGCTATAGGAGTCATCAATACCGTGGCGGCCGTCAACACAGTGGACAACGGCAGCGGCAACATCAACGTAAAGGGGGCGCGCTCCAACTCCACCGTCTTTTATCTCGACGATGTGCGGATCCGCGGGCCTCTGCCGCCCATCACCGAAATAGAGCAGTTGGAAGTCATGACCGGTGGTATTGAGGCCAAGTATGGAGACACCGGCGGGGGGATTATTTCCGTGATTTCCAAAGGCCCCTCCCGTGACTTCTCCGCCAATCTGGAAGTAGAGACATCCCAGTTTCTGGATCCCTACGGCTACAATCTCGGCTATCTGAACCTGGCCGGTCCCATCCTGACCAAAAAGGAAAACGGGCTGAAGAAGAGTATTCTGGGGTATCGTATCTCCGGCCAATATCGCATTCGCAAAGACGACCGCCCGCCGCTTACGCCCATTTACGTGGCCAGTGATGAATCCAAGCGCAAAGCCGAACAGCAGCCGGTCTTTGTACAAAACGGCTCCCCGTTTGCCACGGCGGAGCAGTACGTCACGGTCGGTAACGAAGGCGAGTCCGGCGTGGATGTATGGCGCTTGAAATACAATCCCGACGAAGAGGAGAAGGTCTTGACCCTGACCACCAAACTGGATGCCAAACTGACCGATCGTTTGCAGCTCACGTTCACCGGCACGTATAATGACCGGAAAGACCGGTTTACGCCTTTTGGCTGGCAGTTCATGAACTCCCATAACAACCCCACTTTTAATGACAATCGCGTGCGGGGCATCTTGCGCCTGCGCCATCGCCTGGGCAAGTGGGGCGCCGGCAGTGCGGATGACAAAGCCGGGTTGATTCGCAATATCGCCTATACACTGCTTGGCTCTGTGGAGCATCGGCAGTACAGCCGCCAGGACAAGCGCTTTAAGGATAAGCTCTTCCAGTATGGCCACGCCGGCAAGATTGATTTCCACTGGGAGCCCTCTATTGCCATTACGGCAGACTCTACCGAAGCGCCCCCCGGTGCCGGTACCGTCACTACGCCGGCCGGTGCCATCCTTTACGTGTTCCACAACGGATACACCCAGGTCTTTGACGGGTATTCGCCCAGTACGTACAATCCCGGCCTATCCGCTTACAACAGCTACGATGCCGTGGAAAGCTTTCAGGATATCACCCGCCTTAATGGAGTAGCCACCAATACGACCGATAATATCTGGGGCGTACTGCGTAAGTTTGACTCGCCGATTTATAAGAATGCCAATCAGGTGTATGACAACTATCAGTACGGCAGCCAGGATTTGTATTCCGTGCAGGCGAATTTGTCCTTTGACATCAAGCCCGGAAAAGCCGCCGTGCACTCCATCAATATGGGCTTCCAGTACGAACAACGGTTGGACAAAGACTACAATATAAGTCCTCAGCACTTGTGGAATATCGCACTCACCGCAGCCAATAATCCGCTGGTTGGGGTGGATGCCGGAGATGTCATCGGTACGATTGATACGATGATTCTGGGTCAGGCGGTTGAGTTTAGTCAGTACAACCCGCAATTGGACCCGACCTATCAGGATGAAAAGCACTTTTTTATGGCCATCCGCGAAAAATTGGGGCTGGGGCTCAAGGAGTACGTCAATGTCAACGGCCTGTCGCCGGATGATATGACGCTGGATTTGTTTGCCGGCGCCGAAATTGTCGGCAACCATGAAAATGGCAATCGTACCTTGGACTATTACGGCTTCGATTATCTGGGCAACCCTGTAGCGCCCGGGACGACTTTCAACGATTTCTTTAAATCGGTGGATGCCAACGGCAACCGCAACTTCCCCGTCGCACCTGCCCAGCCCATCTATATGGGCGGCTATATCCAGGACAAGTTCATCTATGATGAGATGATCTTCAAGATTGGAGTGCGCGTGGACCGCTATGATGCCAATACCAAGGTACTCCGCGACAAGTACTCATTGTACGCCATCAAGAATGCCGCTGACTTTCACAATGAGAATGGGACGCCCAAGCCGCCGGGTATCGGCGATGACTTTAAAGTCTATGTGGAGAAGGCCGGCAGCAGCAAGGTAAAAGCGTACCGTAACGGTGACCAGTGGTATTATGCCAATGGCTCCGAGGCGCCGGATGGCAACGTCATCTTCGGTGGTGGTGTGGTCCAGCCCGCGTATGTCGGCGGGGAGCCGGTCAAAATCACCTCGAAAGACTTTGATCCGGACCTGTCCTTCAAAGACTTTGAGCCCAAGTGGGACATCTCGCCCCGGTTGTCTTTCTCATTCCCCATTTCCGACCAGGCCAATTTCTTCGCACATTACGACATTTTGTCGCAGCGCCCGACATCCAATACCATCGCTACACCGTTGGATTATTACAACTTTTTCACCGATAATTTAAGTAGGGCCAAAAATAATCCGGACCTGAAGACGCAGAAGGCGGTGGACTATGCCGTGGGTTTCCAGCAGCGCGTCACTAAGAACTCGTCCATAAAGCTTACGGCTTTCTACCAAGAGATGCGGGATTTGATCCAGCGTCGCATTATCGCTTATGTGCCTATTGCCGGACGCTATACGACGTATGACAATTTGGACTTCTCCACTACCAAGGGATTCACGTTTGAGTACGACCTGCGCCGTACGGGCAATGCTTCCTTATTCCTTACGTACACCTTGCAATTTGTCAATGGTACGGGCTCAGATGCCAACTCGAGTGCAGGTATCTCCACGCGCGGTATCATCCGTACCACGTCACCGCTGGACTTTGACCAGCGCCATACCATACAGGCCATTTTGGACTACCGGTTCAAGGAGAAAGAAGGGCCGCGCCTTTTTGGCAAATACATCTTTGAAAATGCAGGCGCCAACTTGCTCGTCAGTACCCACTCCGGCCGGCCCTATACGGCCAAGGCGATTCCGACTTTGTACAGCGGTTCGGTGACCGAAGGTGCACTGAACGGCTCGCGGATGCCGTGGTCCTATACCGTGGGTTTCCGCATTGACAAGGATTTCCGCCTGACCAAGAAGGACGCCAAGCGCCCGCTGTTTCTCAACATATATTTCCGGGGTGAAAACATCCTGAATACGGCCAACGTCATTGATGTCTATCCGGCTACCGGCTCGGCGTATGACGATGGCTTTCTCGCTACGGAATTGGGGATGAACGGGCTGAACAGTATCCGAAATTCCGGACGGAATATTGAGTCTTACCTCAACTTCTACAAGTGGGGCTTGCTGGATCAGGACAATTTTGTCTTGCCGCGCCGGCTTTACATGGGAGTAATCTTCGACTTTTAAGTGCGGTCACAGTTTTACATCTGAAAAATTGAAATCATGAAGAAGATCCTTTTGCTCATTTTCCTGATAGGGGCAGTTCAGGTGAGTGCTTGGAGCAGGAATCCGGCCAATCGGCCCAAACCATCGGGAGGAGTCCAGGTGGATTTCAGGGGCGATTGTCAGCCGGGAGATGCCCAAGTGGATTTGGATGTCAATAACGTGCGGGCGCGTTTGCTCTCACGCGGTGACTTCTGGTGGGATTACAACGATGCCAAATACATCGTGCCCAATGTAGATCCGGCCTCCGGTTTGCCGGAAGTCTCATCCATCTTCGCCGGTGCGGTTTGGATGGGTGGTTTTGACCCGGCCGGCAACCTCAAGATTGCCGCTTCGGATTATGCCAACAGCGGGGCGGACTTCTACCCCGGCCCGTTGGATGAAAACGGGCTGACGGATGCGCCGATCTGTGACCAATGGGATCGTCATTTCCTTGTCAAAGGAGCTGATATAGACGCTTTTCTCGCCAAGTGGCGGCTGAGCGGCGGCGATGTGACGGAAGATGATATTCCGGATGAATTAAAATCTTACCCGGCAAAAGGGAACCCGTTCTTTTTGTTTCAGCCCAATGGCTTCCCGCTGCCGGACCAGGATCTGGCCCCGTTTCACGACCAAAACGAAGATGGCATTTTTAATCCCCTGGATGGAGATTATCCGGTGATCCAAATCCGTGGCTGCCCGGATACCATCTATGCCGACCAGATGTATTTTCAGATTTACAATGACAATGGGGGCCCCCACAAAATTTCTAACGGCGTACCTATCCGGATGGAAGTGCAGGTGCAGGCCTTTGGATTTGCGACCAACGATGAGCTGAACGATATGACGTTTATGCGCTACCGGCTCATCAATAAGGCGCAGGATACCATTCAGGACTGCTATTTTGCGATGTGGGTGGACGCCGACCTGGGCTGTGACAATGACGACTTTGTGGGCTGTGATACCTCTCGTTCATTGGCCTATTATTACGGTGCCGATGATATTGACGGAGAGGCCGACTGCTCGTGTCCGTCCGGTGCCAATACCTATTGTACCAAGATCCCCCTGATCGGGATTGACTACTTTCGCGGGCCGTTGGACGAGTTTGGGAATGAGTTGGGCATGTCCTCTTTTACCTATTACAATCGTCCCGGGACGACCCCACCGCCCCCGCCGAACACGACCGACCCGGGCTCTGCCACTGAGTTTTACAATTATCTGACAGGGCGTTGGCGGGATGGTTCGCCCTACTATGGAGGAGATGATGGCTTTCAGGATCCCCAGTATCCGGTAATTAAATATGCTTTTCCGGGCTATCCGGATGACCCGAACGGCTGGTCTATGGCGCAGTCCGGGGCCATTCCGGCCGACCGCCGGACGGTGCAGGCATCGGGGCCGTTTACCTTGGTCCCGGGTGCCACCAATGAGCTGATCATTGGACTGCCGTGGGTGCCTAATGTAGAGCATCCGGCACCGGATATCACCAAGTTGCTGGCCGCGGATGACAAGGCACAGAACCTTTTTGATGCCTGCTTCAACCTTACCGATGGGCCGGACGCACCTGACCTGGAGGTGATTGAGTTGGATCAGGGAATCGTGCTGACGCTGACTAATTCGACAGTCTCCAACAACTATAAGGAAGAGTACAAGGGAGCTGACCTGGGCCATGCCGGCCAGTTTTACCACTTTGAAGGTTACCTGATCTATCAGACCAAGTCCGCCAATGTCAGCCTGGCCCAGCTGAACGACCCGGATGTGTCCCGTCTGGTGGCGCAGTCTGACGTCAAGAATGGCATCTCCAAACTGTACAACTGGGAGATCGTCGCCAAAAATCCGGACCCGAACAACCCGAATCCGATCTATGCACCCAAGCTAATGGTGGCCGGGCAGGACAAGGGCATCAAGCACTCGTATTATTTTACCAAGGATGCCTTTGGCGTCGGGGAAGCCCCCTTGATCAATCACCGGAAATACTACTATGTGGCGGTGGCCTATGCCTCCAATAACTTTGAGCCCTTTGATCCCGAGACCGGTACCGGCCAGAACCAAACCTTCCTCGTGGGACGTAAGACAGCCTATGGGCTAAAAATCAAACCCGTCACGGTTATCCCGCGGCCGTCCACGTACGATCTCATCGGCGCCAGCTACGGGGATGGTCCGGTGGTGACTCGTATTTCCGGATTGGGCACAGGTACCAACTTTCTCAAAATCTCAAAAGATATGCGGGAAGCCGCCATTGATAATACCGGGGACAAGCCGGTGACATACTTGCCGGGTAAGTCCCCCATCAATGTCAAGGTGGTCAATCCGTTCAAGGTGCAGGGGGGCAAGTTCCGGTTTACCATTACGGACGGAACATCGCCCAACGATCCGCCACATTCCATAGACGGCAATGATTCGCTTCGCTGGACGCTCGACAAGCTGGATGAAAACGGCAACGTAGTGGCCACCGTGACTTCGGAGCGGGATTTGAGCTTCTTCAATGAGCAAATCATCTCCGAGTTTGGTATCAGTATTGAGATCGGACAGGTCAAGGAGCCCGGCGTCTCTATCACCGATCCGGGAGCTTATGGTATTGAGGTCACGTATGCCGACCCGGACAAGCCGCAGTGGCTCATCAGTGCCAAGGATGATACGGGCATCGGTGGTTCGCCACTGGGACGCCGCAACATCAATTTTGTCAGCGACAATGATGTACAGCCGAATAAGGCCTTCACGGAGAATGTGGACAATGCGGTAGCTTTCTATCCGTTCTTCCTGCTCAATACCCAGCGCAAAGACGACAATACGTCCTACTTTATCACACCCGGCTGGATAGACAACAAGGCCGGTATCATGCGCAAGATGGACAGCCTGTACCATCTCAATAATGTGGACATTGTCCTGACGTCCGATAAGTCCAAATGGAGCCGGTGCGTCGTGCTCGAGGCCGCCTCCTCGCTTTATGGCATTTCCGCAGTGGGAGATCCGGGCATCAAGCCGGTGGGCAATCGCAAGCAGTATCGCCTGCGGGCGGCTCCCTCGGTGGGTAAAGATGCCGATGCAGACGGCAATCCGGTGCCGGATGGTGACGGTGAAGGTATGGGATGGTTTCCCGGCTACGCCGTGGATGTAGAGACCGGCAAGCGGCTCAATATCCTGTTTGCTGAAAACTCCACCTTCCGCGTAGATGATGACATCTATCCGCCCTCATTGAATATCTTCAACGGTGAGAAACCGCGCGGAGGGGATATGATGTTTAATCCATCTAGCATCCAACTTATTGACATGGGATTTGTCCAGGGCACGAATCCGTTGGATCCTGAGCCCACGGTCAACTCCATGTATCTGGGCGGTCAGCATGTAGTGATGGTGACGTATGACGAATATGATGGCTGTGCCCAGCTGCGGCAAATGATCGAATCGGCGGCCAACTCTACCAAGATGGCCAAACCATTGGCGCATATCCAGTGGGCCGGTATGTTGATGGCGGCTCCCGGTGAGAAAATGCTGTCATACGCCGATGGACTCATCCCCAACGATGTAACCATTTCGCTGCGCGCAGCGAACCCATATACCACCACACTTTCTTCCGTGCCGGTCAGTGCCAGTATTCAGGAGAAAGAATACGGGCCGCTGCCTGTATATGAATTTGACTTTAATGGACTGGAAAATCGTCAGCTCACGACAGAGGCAGAAATCAACAATGCCCTGGATGCGATCAATGTGGTGCCCAATCCGTATTACGGGTATGCATATTACGAGCGGAGCCAGTTTACCACTATTGTCAAAATCACCAATCTGCCGGCCAAGTGTACGGTGACGATCTACTCACTGGATGGAAAGTTTATCAAGCGCTTTAAGCGCGATGAAGCGCCGTTTGTGGATCCGACGACGGGATATGCGCGTCAGATTGCACCGGATATCGAGTGGGATTTGAAGAATGCATCGGGCATACCTGTGGCCAGTGGTGTGTATTTGATTCATGTCAAGGCACCCGGACTTGGTGAGCGCGTCATCAAGTGGTTTGGCATGAACCGACAATTTGATCCTTCGGGCTTGTAAGCTCCCCCGGCGAGTTATGATGCTTGGACAGCATCATAACTCGCCTTTGGGGGCTGCGTGCTGCAAATCCAAAATGCCACAATTGCCTTTTGGCTAAAATGAAGTGACTATGACCAAAAGATTACGCTTCTTGATTGTCCTGCTTTTTTTCGGGCAGGTGTTGTTTGCCGGCAATCCGGATCGACAGGGGGAAGCAGGAGCTTATGAACTGGTGCTCAACCCTTGGGCACGTAGCGCCGGCCTGCACTCCATCAATATCGGATCCGTGTCAGGTGTCGAGGCCATGCGTCTCAACCCGGCCGGTATCAATCGCATACCCGGCTCCCAATTGTTGCTTGCCCAAACGCGTTATCTCGTCGGTACGGGCATCAAGTTGAATGCCGGGGGCTTTGCCACCCGGATGGGCAAGCACGGTGCGTTGGGTGTGAGTATTATGGCCATTGACTTTGGGGAGATCAAAGTCACGACGGATGCGGCTCCCGAAGGTACCGGTGTCACCTATTCGCCTTCCTTCTTCAACCTGGGCGTTGGCTATTCTCACAATTTCGAAAAAGTCAATGTGGGTATCCTGTTTCGTGTGATTACGGAATCCACTGCCGATATCAACTCCACCGGCTTTGGCCTGGATGCCGGTGTGCAGTATGTGACCGGAAGCCGTGACAACATCAAGTTTGGTATTGCCATCCGCAATGTCGGTACACCGATGCGTTTTAAGGGGCCCGGTTTGGCTACCCGCGCCGATAACCCGGGCGAAGGAAATTACCAATTGACTTATTCGGTGCGGGGCGCCACTTATGAGCTGCCCTCGCTGCTCAACATCGGTCTGTCGGTAAAGACCTTTCTGACCAGTAAGCACATGCTGACTTTTGACATGGGTTTTACCGCCAATTCGTTTGCGCAAGACCTGGTGGGCCTGGGCATTGAATACTCACTGGACGACAAGTTTATGCTTCGTGGCGCCTACAAACTGGAACTGGCCCAGGCCGGCAGCAAGATACAGGCCTCCGTGGACAATGGGCTGAGTGCCGGCGCTTCATTGGATATTCCGCTCAAAAAGAAAGATATTTCCGAGATCCTGGGAGAGGAGGAAGAAAAGGTAGAAACAAACAAAAAGGCCCCGCCCCGCATCGGGTTGGACTATGCCTACAAAATGACCACGCCTTTTGACGGTATCCACACCTTGGGAATCCGCCTTTCTTTCTAGGTGTATTTGACTTTTTGCCGGATCCGGCGTACTTTTGCAGGGATTACAGCAGAAACAAGAACGTTTCTTCATCGTGAAGGGGCGTTCTTGTTTTTTCATATCATCCGGTGTCGCGGTTTTTTTGACTGCCCAAGCGTGCATACTACAATTGAATGAAGCATGCCGGCAGATCCATAAGGCCGGGACATTATGTAGCGGTAACTGTTTAGGCGCCCCTGTTTTTAGGGATAAATGTAACTGTTTAGGTTCTCCTGTTTTTAGGGACAAAAACAGCGGGTACCTAAACAGTTACAGATAAATTAGGAGTACCTGAACAGTTGCATGTAGAGACCATAAATTGAACACCATGTCCGATTTTCATTACATAACCAAAGAGGATTACGAAAGGCTCCAGGCGGAGATACATCGTCTCAAAACCGTTGAACGTCAGAAGGCGGCGCGCGCCATTGCGGAGGCTCGCGAGAAAGGCGACCTTTCCGAAAACGCCGAATACGATGCGGCCAAGGAAGCCCAGGGCATGCTCGAGATGAAAATCAATGAGCTGGAGATGTCTCTGGCCAAGTCCAAGATCATTGACGTAGCCGACCTGGATACGTCCAAAGTGACTGTGCTTACCAAAGTGACCATCAAAAACGTCAAGACCGGTCAGGTGATGAAGATGCAGTTGGTATCAGAATCCACATCCGATATAGCCGCCGGCAAGATTTCTGTCACTTCGCCCGTGGGCCAGGGGCTTTTGGGCTGTTGTGTCGGGGATGTGGCCAAGATCCAAACACCTGGCGGGCTGATTGAATTTGAAGTACTGGAAATCACAGTTTAACGTTATGGCCACCATTTTCTCCAAAATCGTGGCGGGTGAAATCCCGTCTTACAAAGTAGCGGAAGACGACCGCTACTATGCTTTCTTGGATATCCGCCCCATTCAGCGGGGTCATACGCTGGTCATCCCCAAGGCGGAGATTGACTACATCTTTGACCTGGATGATGAGCAGCTGGCCGGATTGACGGTCTTTGCCAAGCGCGTGGCGGTGGCCATCAAAAAAGCCATCCCGTGTCAGCGCGTGGGCGTGATGGTCCTGGGCATGGAAGTGCCGCATGCGCATATCCATCTGATTCCGCTCAACAAAGAAAGCGATATCTTGTTGACCAATCCAAAGCTCGACTTGCCGGCAGAAGAGATGCAGCGCATAGCCGGTGCTATTGCGCGTCATTTTGAGTGAGTGCGTCTCGTGCCGGTGTACACTAAGACATGGCTCACGACCACAAGCATAGCACAGCTGCTTTTTCGGTAGCGCATGTCAACCGCCTGTTTCTTTGGGGGATCGTACTTAATAGCCTATACATCGTAGTAGAACTGTGGTACGGTTGGCGGCAAGACTCGACGGCACTGCTGTCTGATGCGGTGCACAATATCGGTGACATCTCGGGCCTGTTCTTGGCCTATATTGCTTTTCGTTTGCTCCGGGTAAAAGCCAACCGTACATTCACGTATGGATTCAAGAAGGCATCCGTGCTGGCGGCCTTTCTCAATTCCATTTTGTTGGCGTTTGCGATCGGGGCGATCGCGTGGGAAGGCGTGCAGCATATTATATTTCCGGTGTCCACGGACGGATATGTCATTATGATTGTGGCGGCAGTGGGTGTGGTCGTCAACTTTGCGTCGGCGTACTTTTTCCACAACAAGAAGGACGCGGACTTGAATATCAAGGCGGCCTATTGGCATTTGATGGCCGATGCGCTGGTGTCGCTCGGTGTGGTCGTGGCGGGCCTGATCATCCAATACACCGGTTGGTATTGGGTAGATGGTCTGGTGGCAGTCGTTGTGGCGGTCGTCATCCTGGTATCCACGTGGGATTTGTTTCGCGACAGTGTGGTGGGGATATTGGACGGCGTGCCGGCGACAGTGGATACGGGTGAGATCAAGCGCCATTTGCTGGCGATAGATGGGGTGGAGGATGTACATCACGTGCACATTTGGAGTATCAGTACCAATGAAAACGGGCTGACTGCTCATATCCGTGTTTCGGACTTTTCGCAAATCCCCACGGTTAAGGAAAAGATCAAACAGGAATTGGAAGCACACCAAATCGGGCACAGCACGCTGGAGTTTGAGACGGAGAAAGGCGATTGTCCGGCATGCAGCTGATGTTCAATTAAAAATGAAAAATGAAAAATTAAAAATAACGAATGCGGGGTGTGTGTTTTGCTTTGCCGTCCCGCACTTATACTCAAAGCGATTTGTTTTGGGACGGAAAGAATATCGAACAAGGAACACCGATTTGAGATTTAAGAAGGAATCCCTGAGCTAGTCGAAACGTGGTCACTGAGTGCTGCACTGAGCCTGTCGAAGTGCGAAGTCGAAGTGCCCACTTCTCAAATCTCCATTCGTTACTTCGACGGTTCGACGTTGCTCACCGCATCGCAAGCTCAGTACAAGTAATCGGTAGTTCGACAAGCTTGGTTGGTGAGCGTAGTCGAACCACACCATAAATGTTCGATATTCCCAAGACTTGTCCCAAATCTGTTCATAACGAGTATACTTGCCCAAAGGGCTCGTCAAATAGCACCATCCTGTGTTAGGCAAATGCAGAAAGGGGCAAGGCCCGAATCAAGCAAAGCAAGTAAGTGCGGGGCGGATAAAAGAATCAAAACTAACCGGGGCTTCAGCCCCGAAAATGGGTCCGGGAAGGGGGGGCTAAAGCCCCAAATTTTATTTATGCTCTCTCCCCGTCGGCTGAAGCCGACGGCAAAGGGGATAGGGGCGCTTTACTTGTCCCGCACTTACTTGCCCCGGACAGCGGAGCGATATACCGCTCATTTTGCAAAAAGCATAAGCGGGAAGGGGCAAAGCCAAAGCCAGGCAAAGCGAGTAAGTGCGGGACTTGTCCTGTACTTGTTTATTTGCCTTGCCTTGTCTTGCCTTGGATTGCCGCCAGCTTTAACTGACGGGACAAAGGCATCAAAACAAAAAGGGGCTTCAGCCCCGAAAATGGGCCCGGGAAGGGGGGCTAAAGCCCCAAATTTTTTTTATGCTCTCTCCCCGTCGGCTGAAGCCGACGGCAAAGGGGATAGGGGCGCTTTACTTGTCCCGCACTTACTTGCCCATAAAAGATAGCAACAGACCTCTATCAAGCAACAAGCCTAAGCGGAAGGACCAAAGCTTTAATCCGGCAAAGCATGTAAGTGCGGGACTTGCTTGCCTTGCCTTGTCTTGCCTTGGATTGCCTCCAGCTTTAGCTGACGGGACAAAGGCATCAAAACAAAAAGGGGCTTCAGCCCCGAAAATGGGCCCGGGAAGGGGGGGGCTAAAGCCCCAAATTTTATTTATGCTCT
>Ga0256832_1002734_pt1 | contig 12047 bp, 13 predicted proteins | sample 134614metaG_FD_190534 | JGI IMG/M metagenome (GOLD analysis project Ga0256832, IMG submission 190534) | Hydrothermal vent microbial communities from Lau Basin, Pacific Ocean - 134-614 | ecosystem: Environmental > Aquatic > Marine > Hydrothermal vents | place: Pacific Ocean: Lau Basin | collected... | reverse complement strand
TTGGATGCATTTTCCACCTGGGTGTCTTTCCAGTTCATCCAGGCCCTGACACCAAAGATCAGTGACACGCCCAGCAGCACACCCGTGATGAGTGAACTGCCATTCTCTTTCCACCATTTTTTCAGGCTCTCGATCTGTTCTTTTTCCGACGCATGAACGTCCATCGGACTGTCTCCTTATTCACTAAACCGGTTAATCTGTATGGCGACCGAATAACCGGGCAACATGCCCGGCAAGGTCACTGAATCCTACTGACTGCTGTTCACTGCGCTCCCGCAGGGGCTTGACCCCCGCCTCGCCACGAGCCACTTCGTCTTCCCCGATGACCAGTGCATACTGCGCACCACTGCGATCGGCCTTCTTGAACTGGCTTTTAAAACTCCCGCCACCGCAATGTGTCTGCACACGCAACCAGGACAGGCTGTCGCGAAGGCGTTCCGCGATCATAAGCCCTTCCCGCTGTGCGACATCCCCCAGGGCAACGATGTACAGGTGAGGCGCGTTGTCGGGAAATTCTGATTGCTGATTCTCCAGCAGTGCGATCAGGCGCTCAAGCCCCATGGCAAAACCCACGGCCGGCGTGGCCCGGCCACCCAGATATTCCACCAGCGCGTCATAACGCCCGCCCGCGCACACAGTACCCTGCGCACCCAGCCGGTCGGTGACCCACTCGAATACCGTACGGCCATAATAATCGAGCCCGCGTACCAGTCTCGGGTTGATTTCATACGCTACACCGGCCGCATCCAGAAGCGACAGGAAAACCTTGAAGTGTTCCTTTGAAGCCTCATCGATATAATCGGATAACTGCGGCGCTTCTTCTAGCAATGCCTGAATATCAGGATTTTTACTGTCCAGGATACGCAGTGGATTGGTCTCCAGCCTGCGTTGGCTGTCGTCATCCAGTTGTTCGAAACGTGCCCTCAGGTATTCAACCAGCGCCGCTTTGAAACTGGCACGTGCATCCACAGTGCCGAGTGAATTCAGCTGCAGGGTGATATCATGCAAGCCGAGCCGTTTCCAGAAACGTGCCGTCATGATAATCAGCTCGGCATCGATGTCCGGTCCTTCCAGGCCGAACACCTCGACACCAATCTGGTAGAACTGGCGATAGCGACCCTTTTGCGGCCGCTCGTGACGGAACATCGGCCCGGTATACCAGAGCCGTTGCACCTGGTTGTTGACCAGGCCGTGTTGAATGCAGGCACGCACACAACTGGCGGTTCCTTCAGGCCGTAGCGTCAGGCTGTCACCGTTGCGGTCCTCGAAGGTATACATCTCTTTCTCGACGATATCCGTGACTTCACCGATCGAACGTTTAAAAAGCTCGGTTTTCTCGACAATGGGCATGCGTATTTCGCGATACCCGTACGATAACAGGACATCGCGCAATGTATTTTCAACAAACTGCCAGACCGGTGTCTGGTCAGGCAGAATATCATTCATGCCGCGAATGGCTTGCAGGGTACTCGACATGCTTTTCAGTGTTCCAGCTTGATACGCGCGACCTTGCCACGCTGGTAGGGCGTCAGGTCAAAAGGTTTGCCGCGCCAGGTCATTTCCACACCCGGTGCGTTACCGAGCAGGATATCGATCGGTGGTTCTGCCCGGACAGTACGCTCGGTACCGGCATGCTGCGTTCCAACCACCAGCTTGCGCTCCCGCGACGTCATTTCCACCCAGCTGTCCTGGGTGAAGCGCAGGGTAAGTTCGGCTGGACCCTGTGCTTCTTCTTTCCGGGCGACTTGACTGGCCGTGTCGGATACTGACACTGGCGGCTCTGGTGAACTCGCGGCAACGGGTGCTTCTGTCACTACAGTTTCAGCAGAAATATCTTCACTTTCTTTTTCAGGCAACGGCAATACATTTACGCCGGGTGATTCTATATCTGATTGAGGAAGCTGCAGTGTGTTGTTGACCGGTTGACTATCCTGTCCGGACCATAGCCGCTCCAGTGCCGGCGCACCGTATAATACCAGTACGGCCAGTAGCAGCAGAGCACCCCCCCAGACCAGTACACGGCCAAACGGTATGGACGGTACACGGTAATGTTTGTGCATGCCCTGTCTTGGAACCGGCCGATGTTCTGTCGCCTGCGGCAACCTGGCAACAAGTGCGGCCTCATCCAGCCCGACGCAACGGGCATAGGAACGGACGTAGCCACGAATAAAGGCCGCAGCAGGCAAGGCAGCCTCGTCACCCGCCTCAAGCGCCTCGATGACCTCAACGCGCAAGTGCAATTCACAGGCAACTTCCTTCACCTCCTTGCCGGCTTCCTGACGTCCCTTTGACAGGCGCTTGCCAATTGCCGCCAGGCCACTTTCCTGTGGCTTGTCCGAGTCGCTATCGACCACTTTGTTTACGCTCCCACTCAATCAGCAGGCCGGCCTCTCTGGAATCGGGATAGCGGTTCCTTAACAACAGCGCATAACTGGACTGTGCATCAACATCACCCAACGCCTGTTCGGCCTGGATCCCGTACCACAGAAACTCCGGGGTCAGTGTGCCAACTTCCTCCAGACGCTGCAGGTAAGCACGCACAGCCAGCCAGTTCTTGCGTGCAAAACTGATCCGCGCCATCTCGCGTAACGCCGGCTCATACTTCGGGTTCATTTTCAGAGCCTTGCGGAAATACTCTGCCGCCTTGTCCTGTTTCGACTGACGCGCCGCACACATCCCGGCATTGGTCAGTGTCGTTTCCGGCCGGCGATACAGGGGATCTTTCAATGCCGTGTTGAACATCCGGTCGGCTTCCTTGTAACGACCATTGTGGCAGAGGTACTGGCCATAGTTGTTCAGGGTGAGAGAATCCTTTGGATCCAGGGCGTAAGCCTTCCGGTAGTGCTTCTCGGCCAGCTTGTCCTCGCCAAGACGCTCGTAGAGTACCGCAAGGGCAGAGTGCGCCGGCTGGTAGGACGAATCCTGCTTGACGGCTTTTTTCAACGATTCCATGGCAGGCTTGTACATGCCTTCACGCATGTACTCGACGCCCAGCCGCGTATTGACGGAAGCCGGTGTCTGGTGGCCGTCACGTGTTCCCTGTCCTGCCGGTGTACACGCCGACACAACCAGAACCATGAAAATCCATCCTGCCACAAACCGGTAGACCATTACGATACTTCCCCTGTTACCTCAATTGCCATCCGTTCACGGCGACGTGTCCGGTCTGTGAAATCCCCCGCCAGCTGTCCACACGCCGCGTCAATATCATCACCGCGGGTCTTGCGGGTAATGGTGACAATACCGGCATTGTGCAAAATATCCCGGAAGCGCTCGATCCGTTGCGCACTGCTGCGCCGGTAACGTGTCCGTGGAAACGGGTTGAACGGAATCAGATTGACCTTGGACGGCACTTTGCGCAGGCGCTTTGCCAGTGCCCGTGCGTGCTGGTCGCTGTCATTCACACCGTCCAGCATGACGTACTCGATAGTGACACGACGCCTGCCCTCGCCCACGTATTCCTTGCAGGCCTGCAGAACTTCATCGATGCGGTACTTGATATTGAGCGGTACGAGTTTGTCACGCAACCCGTCATCGGGCGCATGCAGTGACAGCGCCAGGGAAATGTCCGATTCCTCGGCCAGGCGCTTGAGGCCTGGCACGACACCCGCGGTACTGATCGTGACACGCCGCTTGGACAGGGCATAGGCAAAATCATCCTGCATCAGCGAAACCGCGACCATGACATTATCAAAGTTCAGCAGGGGTTCCCCCATGCCCATGAAAACGACATTGGACACCGGCAGCATGTCATCGTTAGCCAGCAGGCGTGAAGCGGACCACAGCTGGCCAATAATCTCCGCTGCAGTCAGGTTGCGGTTAAATCCTTGCTGCGCAGTCGAACAGAAGCTGCAATTGAGGGCACAACCGACCTGCGAGGAAATACACAGGGTGGCACGCTCTGCTTCGGGGATATACACAGTTTCGATACGATTACCGTCTTCCAGCTCGAACAGCCATTTGCGCGAACCGTCGGCGGACTTCTGGTCGGCAGCCACTTTCAGGCCACGTACCTCGGCGTTCTGCTTCAGGCTGTCGCGCAGCTGTTTACTGAGGTTGGTCATCCCGTCAAAGTCGTTAACGTGATGCTGATAGATCCACTTCAACAACTGCTGTGCACGAAACGGTTTCTCTCCACGCGCGACGAACCATTCGGCAAGTGCCGGACGATCGAAATTCAGCAAATTGGTCCTGTCTGCGATGCTTTCCACGTGGAGTCTCTGTCTTGCCGGCGCCCCTCAAAGTAAAATGCCGGGAAATCTGGAACTTAGCTAATAAAGCTGAATCGGGTAGTGTACCTGTTTCGAAGGCATACAGGCAATCGGGGATCGGCACAGGCCATTTGCGGCGCATAACCGGGGATCTCCCAGCTATTTTTATATAACCAAATGATAAATTTGAATATTTTGAGATCTCAGATCAATCCGTCATTGCGAGAAACGAAGTGACGTGGCAATCTCCGACAGACTAACTCCATTGCATGAGATTGCCGCGCTTCGCTCGCAATGACGTAAATACTGAATTAACCAGAGGTTACACTGGCCAATCCCTGACCCGCTGCGACCGGTAACGCGGCTAGTCGCGCTCCTCGATCCAGGCCATCTGGATGGCTTCGAGTATCTTTTCACCGGAATGTTCCGGATCGTCGTCAAATTCATCCAGCCCGACCACCCACTCGCGCAACTCGGTAAAACGCACCGTCGCGGGGTCCACGTCCGGGTGTTTTTCGTCCAGCTCAATGGCAATATCGAGTGAATCGGTCCACTTCAGTCCCATAACATCGTCCTCTAGTGATTCTCACTGACCATGTTGATGGTGTATTTGGGAATTTCCACCACCAGGTCCTCATCGTCCACCCTGGCCTGGCAACTCAGACGGGAGTCAGGCTCAAGCCCCCAGGCCTTGTCGAGCAGGTCATCTTCCGTTTCATCGGATTCTTCCAGCGAATCGAAACCTTCCCGGACATACACGTGACAGGTGGTACAGGCGCAGGATTTTTCACAGGCATGTTCGATCTCGATACCGTTGGCCAGCGCGGCATCACAAATGGTGGTACCCGGCTCGGCTTCGATCACCGCACCTTCCGGGCAGATTTCTTCGTGGGGCAGGAAAATGATCTTTGGCATAGTACGTCGCTCTATTTGAATTCGTCGACAGCGTGGCCGGTCATGGCCTTGCGGATATTGGCATTCATACGGCGATCCACATAGACACTGCTCGCGGCCTCGAGATTTTCGATGGCCTGTTTGATGGCACGGTGATCGTCGCCATTGCGCGCATCGCGTAACGCCTCGACGGCTGCATCAATCTTTGCCCGCTCAACGTCATCGAGGAATTCATCACCATCGGCCGTCAGTGCCGCATGGATCGCTTCCAGTACCCGGTCAGCTTCCACCTGCTGTTCGCGCAGGCGCCGTGCTTCCATATCATCCTTCGCGTGCTCCATGGAGTCGCGCAACATGGTTTCCACTTCGGTGTCCGTCAGCCCGTAGGACGGTTTGACCTCGATATGCGCCTGCACACCACTGGTTTCCTCGCGCGCAGTGACGCTCACCAGCCCGTCGGCATCGACCTGGAAACTGACCAGGATGCGTGCCGCACCTGCCGCCATGGGGGGAATATCGCGCAATTCGAATCGTGCCAGCGAACGGCAGTCCTCGACCAGTTCGCGTTCACCCTGCACCACGTGCAATGCCATGGCCGTCTGGCCATCCTTGAAGGTGGTAAATTCCTGGCCCCGCGTCACCGGGATGGTCGTATTGCGTGGAATGATCTTTTCCGTCAACCCACCCATGGTTTCGATACCCAGTGACAGCGGAATGACATCGAGCAACAGCATTTCATCATCCGGCTTGTTGCCGGCCAGGATATCGGCCTGGATGGCCGCCCCAACGGCAACCACCTTGTCGGGATCGATATCCACCAGCGGTTCGCGCTCAAAAAATGTGCCCACGCTGGAACGAACTTTTGGCACCCGGGTAGAACCGCCTACCATCACCACCTCGGCGATCTCCTCACGATCGATACCGGCATCGCGCAGCGCGCGGCGGCAGGGTGCCAGGGTTTTTTTGACCAATGGTTCGATAATGTCATCCAGCTGCACACGCGTCAGTTCACCTTCCCAGCGACTGCCGTCATCGAGCTTCAGTTCAATGTGAGTCTGTTCCGTTTCCGTCAGGGCTTCCTTGGCGCGACAGGCCTCCTGCAACAGTCGCCGCTGCAGGGCATGGTCCGGACTGCCGTGGATACCGGCCTGCTGCATCAGCCACTCGGCAATCAGACGGTCCATGTCATCACCGCCCAGTGCACTGTCACCGGCCGTGGCCAGCACCTCGAATACGCCCTGGTTGAGGCGCAGTATCGATACATCGAAGGTACCGCCGCCCAGGTCATAGACCACGATGACACCATCCGAGTCCTTGTCCAGGCCATAGGCCACGGCAGCCGCGGTCGGTTCATTGAGCAGGCGCATGACATTAAGGCCAGCCAGCTTGCCGGCATCGCGGGTCGCCTGGCGCTGGGCATCGTCAAAATAGGCCGGCACGGTAATCACCACACCGGTCAGTTCACCACCCAGTGTCGACTCGGCGCGTTCACGTAGCGCCCTGAGAATTTCGGCCGACACCTGCACCGGACTCTTGTCGCCCGCCACGGTGCGTATCAGTGGCATACCGGATTCTGCAGCGACAAATTCATAGGGCAGTTCGGTACCGAGGCGTTTGATATCGTCCACCCCGCGCCCCATGAAACGCTTCACGGAAATGATGGTATTCAGCGGGTCTTCCGCCGCCTGCTCGCGCGCGGCCAGCCCGACATCGACACTGCCGTCTTCACGGTAATGCACGACAGAAGGCAAGCGGTGACGACCCTCGGCGTCCGGCAATGTTTCGGCCACACCATTCCGTACACTGGCAACCAGCGAGTTGGTGGTGCCAAGGTCGATACCCGCCGCCAGCCGGTGCTGGTGTGGTGCAGTCGACTGGCCGGGTTCGGAAATCGTCAGTAATGCCATAAGTCAGAGTAATTCGTCTTCGAGATCAGCTTCCAGCTCCTGCACCTCGTTCTGCAGGCGGGTAAAAAACTGCATTTTCTGAACCAGCGCAACAGCCTGCTCGATATCGCCGTCATCGGCATCGAGCACCTGTGCCAGTTCGCTTTCCAGCGCTTTATACAGGGTGGCGATCTCTCTGGCCAGCGCGTCGAGTGCATCCAGCGGATCATCCGCCGCATGGATTTCCCCCAGCCGCTCACGCAGTTCCATCTGCTGCATGAGAAAAGCCGGATCGGCCTGCATGGTCTGCTGGTCGTTCATCGTACGCCCGCGCAGCTCCAGCAGGTAACGGGCTCGCTTCAACGGGCTTTTCAGCGTCTGGTAACCTTCATTGATATGTGTCGCATGCTGCATGGCGATGCGACGTTCCTGCTCGCCGGCACTGGCAAACCGGTCAGGATGCACGCTGCGTTGTAAATCCCGGTAGTGCGCATCCAGTGCGGCCCGGTCCAGGGCATACTGCTGCGGCAGGGAGAACAGTTCGAAAAAATTCTGCGTCAGCACAGACGACATGGAAGATACCCCGCCACCAGGCTAGATGGTGAAGCTTTCGCCACAACCGCATTCGTCCTTGACATTCGGGTTGTTGAATTTGAAACCTTCGTTGAGGCCTTCCTTGCCGAAATCGAGTTCAGTACCGTCGATATACAGCAGGCTCTTGGGATCAACGATAATCTTTACGCCATGATCCTCGAACACGGTATCCGTATCCTCGATCTCGTCCACGAACTCCAGCACGTAGGCCATGCCGGAACAACCGGAGGTACGCACGCCAAGGCGCAGGCCCACGCCCTTGCCCCGCTGTTCAAGAAACATCTTGACGCGTTCCGCAGCAGCTTCTGTCAGGGTAATCGCCATGTTGCATCACTCCTCAGTGCGCGGCCCACTGGACGGAATCCAGGTCGATGCCATCCTTGTACATTTCCCAGAGTGGCGAAAGGTCACGCAACTTGCCGATCTTTTCATGCACCAGTTTGATGGTGTAATCGATTTCTTCTTCGGTCGTAAAACGGCCGATAGTAAAACGAATGGAGCTGTGTGCCAGTTCGTCGTTACGACCGATTGCACGCAACACATAGGACGGTTCCAGGCTGGCGCTGGTACAGGCCGACCCGGACGACACCGCCAGGTCCTTGAGCGCCATAATCAGGCTCTCACCTTCCACGAAGTTGAAACTGATATTGAGGTTGCCCGGGATACGCTGGTCCATATCACCGTTGACATAGACTTCCTCGATATCCTGGAAGCCCTGGTAGAGGCGGTCACGCAGTCTGGCCAGGTGTGCATTTTCTGCGGCCATTTCTTCCTTCGCAATACGGAAGGCTTCACCCATACCAACAATCTGGTGGACCGGCAGGGTCCCGGAACGCATACCGCGTTCGTGACCACCACCGTGCATCTGCGCTTCCAGACGTACGCGGGGTTTGCGACGCACAAACAGGGCACCCATGCCCTTGGGGCCGTAAATCTTGTGGGCCGAGAAGGACATTAGATCCACTTTCATTTTCTGCAGATCGATATCCACCTTGCCGGCGCTCTGCGCCGCATCCACGTGGAACACGATCTTGCGCTCACGACAGATTTCACCAATAGCAGCAATATCCTGGATAACACCGATCTCGTTATTCACGTGCATAACGCTGACCAGGGTAGTATCTTCACGCAGCGCAGCCTTTAACTTGTCCAGGTCCAGCAGACCGTTGGTCTGCGGGTCCAGGTAGGTGACCTCATAACCTTCGCGCTCCAGCTGGCGACAACTGTCCAGCACCGCCTTGTGTTCGGTCTTGACGGTAACGATGTGCTTGCCCTTCTTGGCATAGAAATGTGCCGCACCCTTGATCGCCAGGTTGTCTGACTCGGTGGCACCACTGGTCCAGATAATTTCTTTTGGATCGGCATTTACCAGTGCAGCCACGTTACGGCGTGCTTCCTCGACCGCCTCGTCGGCCTCCCAGCCAAAACTGTGGGAGCGCGAAGCCGGGTTACCGAACTTGCCGTCCGGCGTCAGGTAGCTGCACATCTTTTCTGCAACGCGCGGGTCTACCGGCGTGGTCGCGGAGTAATCGAGATAGATTGGCGTTTTTACAGTCATAAGTTCCTACACCTGAAATAGAGTTCTGTTTTGTGGCTCACCAGCCGGCAGCTTGCCCGGCCTTCTGAATCCATTGCAGCTGTTGCCCGATCTGGTTCAACACTGCATCGATATCCTGCCGCGTGGTCTCACGCCCCAGGCTGATACGAATGGCGCCGCGTGCAACTGCCGGTTCAACACCCATGGCCAGCAGCACATGGCTGGGTTCATTCTTGCCGCTCGAACAGGCCGAACCGCTCGAGACAGCAATACCGGCACGGTCAAGCTGCATCAACAGTGTCTCGCCATCGATACCTCTGACCGCCAGCTGTACTGTATTGGGCAAACGGTCTGCCTGTTGCGCAAACACCGTGATCTGCGGGTAGCGTGCCAGGCCGGCTTCCAGTACCTCGCGCAGGTCGCGCAGGCGTTCGTAGTCCGACACCTGCTGCTGTAATGCCAGCTCCGCCGCCACACCAAAGCCGACGATGCCGGCCACATTTTCTGTTCCGGCGCGGTAACCACGCTCCTGACCGCCACCATACAGAAGCGGTGTCAGCTCCAGTGCCTTGTCGAACACCAGGGCGCCAATGCCTTGCGGCCCATAAATTTTGTGCGATGACAGGCTCATCAGTTGCGCACCACTATCGGCAAAATTCACTGCCAGCCGGCCAACTGCCTGGACCGCATCGGTATGCATAACCGCTCCGGCCTTGTGCGCATACTCTGCAATCGATGCAATATTCTGGATGGCACCGGTTTCGTTATTCGCCATCATCACCGACACCAGCCGGGTGTCCATCGTAATATGCTGCTGCAGTGCCTCTTCAGTCACCCGGCACTGTGTGTCCACACCCAGCAGGTCAATCTGCCAGCCGGTATCCGCCAGGTGTTGTGCCGTTTCAAGCACTGACGGGTGCTCCACCGAACTGACCGCTACGCGTCCTGCTGCCTGCCCGGCCGTTACAGCATGCAGGGCAAGATTATTGGCCTCGGTACCGCCACTGGTAAAAATCACCTGGGAGGGCTGAGCACCCACCAGTTGTGCTACCTGTTCACGTGCCGCATCGATCATTGCCCGGCGCATGCGTCCAAACTGGTGCGTACTGGAGGGATTACCCGGTAACCCGTCCATACAGGCCAGCATGGCATCCCGTACCGGTCCGGCAAGAGGGGTCGTGGCGTTGTAATCGAGATAGCATTTCATACCAGCCGTCCCGTCCGCCTCAGAGCGACTCCACAGTCCGGTCTGCGGGCGAAATATCAACCGTCAGTTCCTGCTTTGCGTCCGACGCTTCGTCTGCATCAGCCGAAGCACCCTGCTCAACCAGTTGTGCCAGTGAAATACCGCTCAGGAAGGTAAAAATCTGCTCACTGAGTTCAGTCCACAGGTCATGGGTCAGGCAACGCTGCCCATCCTGGCAGTTTTCATGGCCACCGCAGCGCGTTGCATTGACGCTTTCATCGACAGCAGCGACCACATCGGCAACTGCAATGTCAGCCGCATCCCCGCTCAGCAGGTAACCACCGCCGGGACCACGGGTACTGGATACCAGTCCGTTACGGCGCAGGCGGGTAAAAAGCTGTTCCAGGTACGAGAGCGAAATGCCCTGGCGTTCGGAAATCGCCGACAGTGTGACCGGTCCCTGGTTCGCGTGCAGCGCCAGATCCAACATTGCCGTTACGGCGTAGCGCCCCTTGCTGGTCAATTTCATGCCGACTGCCTCGATTCAAGCCTTGGAAAACCTTGCTAAAGTGCCATAACTGAGTAAAACAGTCAAGAATTACCAACCTGCCGGAAACAGGGGTTGACGGGGCCGGGAGACAAGGCATTGATGTACAGAGACATCCCCCCCTGGAACACCGGCTTTCGAGCGGCGCAACGTGAGCAATCGCCCGGCCCGGCGCGCTATTCCTGCTGATCGATCGCGTCAATCCGGCTTGCTGTCTTCCCCGCTGCCGGCATTTTCACCTTCGGCAGATTCCGGCTCGTCATCACCGGTTTCTATGGGGGGTGTGGTGCAGGCCGCCTGGCTGTCCAGCTCGCAGGAACCCAGATCCGGCATGTGCATGTCCGCCACCTCGGCACCGAGGCTTTTCAACCCGCGGCACATATCCTCCAGGCGCTTGTCCATGACATGGATATGATCGAGCATGTTATTGATGGCATTGGCAACCGGGTCAGGCATGTCCTGGGTGCTGCCATAGGCATCAAAGCCCATTTTCCGGGCAATGGCCTCGCGGCGTTTTTGCTGCTCCGAGCGGGAGCCACCGACCACGCGCCCCGGCACACCGACCACCGTGGAACCCTCGTGGACATCCTTGACGACCACCGCATTGGAACCAATACGCACATCATCCCCGATATGGATGGGGCCCAGTACCTTGGCACCGGCACCAATTACTACATCGTTACCCAGTGTCGGGTGGCGTTTACCCTTCTCCCAGCTGGTACCGCCCAGCGTGACTCCGTGGTAGAGGGTGCAATCGTCACCGATCTCGGCCGTTTCACCGATCACAACCCCCATGCCGTGATCAATGAAGAAACGCCGTCCGATGGTCGCGCCGGGATGTATCTCGATACCGGTCAGCCAGCGGGCGAAATTCGAGAGCATGCGGGCCAGCAGGGGCAAGCCGTTATTCCACAGGACATGCGTAAGACGGTGCATCAGTACCGCGTGAAAACCCGGGTAGGTCACAATTACTTCAAACCGGGTACGCGCAGCCGGATCGCGATCAAACACGCAATCAAGGTCTTCCCGTATTCGCTCCCACATAAGTCACCCGGCCTGAAATTCAGCGGTCCATTATAGGCACCTGCGGCCGGTGCGCCAATTCACGCAATTTTGAACCCTGTCATTGCGAGCGAAGCACGGCAATCTCATACAATGGAATCAGTCTGTTAGAGATTGCCACGTCACTTCG
>Ga0256832_1002733_pt1 | contig 12047 bp, 14 predicted proteins | sample 134614metaG_FD_190534 | JGI IMG/M metagenome (GOLD analysis project Ga0256832, IMG submission 190534) | Hydrothermal vent microbial communities from Lau Basin, Pacific Ocean - 134-614 | ecosystem: Environmental > Aquatic > Marine > Hydrothermal vents | place: Pacific Ocean: Lau Basin | collected... | reverse complement strand
TTCCTCTTTAGCTTTCGCTTCTGCAGCAGCTTTTTCTGCTTCCTCTTTTGCTTTCGCTTCAGCAGCAGCTTTTTCTGCTTCCTCTTTTGCTTTCGCTTCTGCAGCAGCTTTTTCTGCTTCCTCTTTAGCTTTCGCTTCAGCAGCAGCTTTTTCTGCTTCCTCTTTTGCTTTCGCTTCTGCTTTTTCGGCAGCTATTTTTTCTGCTTCTATTCTCTTCTCTTCTGCAAGTGCAGCAGCTTTAGCAGCAGCCTCTTTTTTATCAGCAATGGTTTTTTCATCAAGCTTTTTAACTACTATAGTCCAATCTACTTCATTGAACTTAAGTGAGTTCATTAGCTCATGACCACTCTCTCTAATAAAATCAGCAGATTTTTGGATGGAAGAGAAATCTCCTACTTCAAAAAGAAAAATCCCTACCTCATTAACGTTGAGTCCACTCTCAAGTAGTTCACCCATTCTGTCATAGAAGTCATTATGTAAATGTCTTAAGTCATATCTTTGCATTATCTATCCACCTCTCCAAATACAATGTTGGTTGAACCAATAATGGTAACAACATCAGCAATATAGGTTCCTACTAAAATCTCTTGAAGTAACCCTGTATGGAAGAACGATGGAGCTCTACATTTAAGTCTGTAAGCATAAGGCTCACCCTCTGACTTAATGTAGAATCCAAGCTCACCTTTTGGAGACTCTGTTGGAACATAAACTTCACCTTTTGGTGGTCTCATACCTTGAGTTACAAGCACAAAGTGTTGCATCAATGCATAGTTTTGTGTCATTATCTCCTCTTTTGGAGCAGAGATGTACTGTGGAGCATGTGCCATAAGCTGTGGCTCTGTCTCATCATACATTAAAATCAACTGTCTAATCATTCTAGTAGACTGCTTCATCTCTTCCATATAAAGTCTATAACGACCATAAGAGTCATTTGTGTCTGCTATAGGAATGTCAAAGTCTAACTCAGAGTAAAGCTCATATGGCTCCTCTTTTCTAATATCATAAGCGATTCCTGAACCTCTAAGCATAGGACCTGAACAACCCCAAGACATAGCATCTTCAGGAGAGATAACACCCACATCTTCAAGACGCATTTTCCAGATTCTGTTCTCTTCTAAAAGAGCATTATAAGTATGTTCTAACTCATAATCAACATTATCACAGAATTTTCTTATTTGAGCCATCCAACCACTCGGTATATCTAAAGGAACTCCACCAATTCTTACAGAAGAGTGAGTAAGTCTTGCACCACAGTAATCTTCCATTAAATCCATAGCAAATTCACGCTCACGAAAAGCATAAAGGAAAACAGACATCGCTCCAACATCCAGTGCATGAGTAGCAATAAAAAACAAGTGTGAAATAACTCTGTTAAGTTCTAAAAGCATGGTTCTAATAACTTGTGCTCGTCTAGGTGCTTCAATACCAAGAAGTTTTTCAACAGCTAAAGCATAAGCGTAATTATTAGATGTAGACGCAATATAGTCAAGTCTGTCGGTGGTTGGTAAAAACTCATTATAGGTCATGTTTTCAGCCATTTTTTCAATACCACGGTGAAGATAACCAATATCTGGATACGCTTTTACCACCTGCTCACCATCAAGCTCTAAAACCAGTCTTAACTGACCATGTGCTGAAGGGTGCTGTGGACCAAAGTTAATAACCATGGTATTATCATCACGCTCAAAATTGAGGTTTTCAAAAAATGGGGATAGTTTATTTGGTTGTTGCATATTTTCTCCCTCTACTTTCTTTTATCCAGTTGTTTACCACTTTTTTTAGTGTAATCAACCAATAATGTTTTACTGTACTCAATTGGAGTCTCAGTCTCACCCTCAGAAATATCAGCACCAAATGGTACCTCATATCCGACTCTTGAGAAACGTTTTGTATCGTATCTATCAATCTGTGCTTGGTCTCTAATTTCAGGACCAATCGCTTCACGTGCATCTTTTCCAAAGATTTTATCAACCTCATACCATGAAGCAAACTCATCACCATGAAGTGGGTAAGTTTTTAGAAGAGGATGTCCTTCCCAATCATCAGGCATAAGGATTCTTTTCATAAATGGATGATTGTTTGAGACAATCCCAAACATATCAAACATCTCACGCTCTGCAAAATTTGCAGACTTATAAAGAGGAACTACAGATTCTACTGCTAGACCCTGCTCTATTCTCATTACTAAACGCATTCTTTTAACATCTTTTAAATTGTGCAATTGATAAAAAACTTCAAAATTACCATCTTTTGCTAAGTAGTCAACAGCTGACATCTCTGAAAGAATTGCATAGTCACACTCATTTTTAAGTGTCTCTATGGCTTTAAAGTTATCTTCATGATTAATCTCAACAATCATTTGACCCAACATGATTTTTGCTGATTTTACCTCTACTACTGCTTCAATTGCAGCTAAATGTTTAGAAAACACTTCATCTGTTGCTACATCAAATGTTGGTACCGATGGCACCACATGATATCTATCCGTATAATAGGCTTTACCTTGTACATTATCTTTTGGGGTATATTTTCTCATATTATATTAACCTCAAATCTTGTTTTTTATTATTCTTCATGTTGGCAGACTCTCTTCTGATTTTCTTCTGAAGCATCATCAATGCATACTGAAGTGTCTCAGGACGTGGTGCACAACCAGGAAGGTAGATATCTACAGGAATAATTCTGTCAACACCTTGAACGGTTGCGTATGTATTAAACATACCACCTGTATTTGCACATGACCCCATAGATATAACCCATTTAGGCTCCGTCATCTGGTCATAGAGTCTTCTAGCAAACTCTGAGTGTTTTTTAGAGAGTGTTCCTGCAAGTATCATAACATCTGACTGACGAGGAGAGGCTCTAAAAATGGTTCCCATTCTATCAAAGTCATAACGAGAGGCACCAGATGCCATCATCTCAATCGCACAACATGCGAGTCCGTATGTTAAAGGCCAAAGTGAGTTACTTCGTCCCCAGTTAACCAAATGATCTACCGTAGTTAGTGCTACTGGTAAGCCTGCTGTTGAGGCATAATTTACTTGATGCTGTGCCATTCAAGTGCTCCTTTTTTCCATGCGTATACAAATCCAATTGTTAAAAGTACGATAAACAGAACCATCTCTGCAAATCCGAACCAACCAAGCAGTCTAAAGTCAATAGCCCAAGGAAACATAAAAATAATCTCTACATCAAAAAGAATAAATAGAAGAGCTATTAAATAAAACTGCGTCGAAATTGTATTGGGTTGTTTAGTAACCTCTGGTCCACACTCATAGATGGTTAACTTTAACTTCTCTGTGTCAAGTTTTGCCATTTTTCTACTTACAAACCGTGCAGCCATTAGTGTTGCATTAAAAGCAACAACAGTCACAATGAATAAGAAAAAAATACCTAAATAAGGGTGATTATTAATCACATGAGTCATTAGAACTCCTTTGTAAAAGATGTTATTCTATATTACCATATCACACCAATTGTGAGGCATACGGAAGAATAGTACATTTATAGTACCAAAAATTCATTAAACCAATTGTGTAATCATCGTGTCTTAAAAGGATAAAAAAGCTTTGTAACTAAGTGTTACAGTAGTCATGAATAAACTATTCTAAAACAAATAAATATTATTATTCTAAACTATAAAAAAGTGTTTTATCTACACAACATCTAAACATAATTTTTATATAATGAAATTTGAAATTTCAAAAAAAAGAGAGTGCACATGAATATTTTATTACTCGAAGATGACCCACTACTCTCAAAAATCTTAACCAAACACTTAACCCAAAAATATACAGTTACTTCTGTATATGATGGTGATTCAGCTTTAGAAATCATAGAAAATAAAAAATTTGATTTACTTATTTTAGACTCTAATGTTCCAGGTATCTCAGGACTTGAACTTATTAAAGAGTTGCGTTCGTATAATAACACTACGCCTATTATTATGATAACAGCTTATCAAGACACCATTCATCTAAAAACAGCCTTTACTCATGGGTGTAATGACTACATTAAAAAACCCTTTGAACTTGATGAACTTGACATGCGTATTGTCAATATCTCTCGTACTTTTAACATCGAACAAAACCAAGCCATAGAAATTGCAAAAGATACTTTTTTTGATGCTCTAAACCATAAAATAACAAAAAATGGAGAGACATTTCCAATTGCAAAAAAAGAGAGCGAATTTCTAAACTATCTTGCTATTAATCGGAATAGAACTGTCTCAAAAGAGGAGCTTACACAAAATTTATGGTCATTTGACAATATGCCAAGTGATGCCACCTTACGTGTCTACATTAGAAATTTACGTGCATTAATTGGCAAAAAAACCATAGAGACTATAAGAGGAATGGGGTATCGTCTTGTATCGTAATGAACGCCGAGCCTTAATTGGGTTTTTACTTATCTATGTAAGTTCATCCATTTTAATGCTGGGTACTATTGGTTTTCTTTATTATAAAGAGAAACTTGCTACCATTGACCGATACTGTGGTGTAAGCATGGAAAATATGGCGATGCAAATCAAAATGGATATACTCAATCATAAAGAGATAAACTCTCTTTTTGATGATGTAGAACGCCTTAGAATAGGACTTTATGATAAAAACTTCAAAGCCATAGTTTCTAACTTGACAACCAAAGAGATAGACTTTGACCAGACCAATTATACGCAAAAATCTTCTGCTTTCTTTGTAAGTTCATTTATTAAACCAACAGACAATATTAAATATGTAGTTATTGAAGACTCTAAAGTTTCAGGAAAGATGATAGAACTAGAATCACTCATATGGACCATGCTATTTATCGCCTCTATATTTGTTGCTTTAATTGGTTATTTATTAAGTAGGCTCCTCCTTAAACCAGTAAAAGAAAACTTTGCCATACTTAACCGTTTTGTAAAAGACTCTGCACATGAACTGAACACTCCTGTTACTGCACTGATGATGTCTGCAAACTACCTAAAGAAAACCTATGACCCAGAAGTAGTCGAACATATGCTTATGAGTTCTAAAATGATTTCAGAGATTTATAACTCTATCTCCTATCTGGCTTTTCATGACCTTGATATTGAGAACAAAGAGGAGTTTGACTTAGCAGAACTTATTCAAGAGTCTGTAGACTATTTCAAAGAGATTGCTGGAAGTAAAAATATTATTATAGAGGCGACACTTAATAAACATATAGTAAATATGGATAAAAACAGTATAAAAAAACTTATTAACAATCTCATAACCAATGCAATAAAATACTCATACAGAGACAAAAGCATAAAAATATCACTCAAATCTAATATTTTCACCATTCAAGATGAAGGAATAGGAATAGCTAAAAAAGATCAAAAAAAGATTTTTAAACGGTATAAACGTCTTGAAAAACAAGAAGCTGGTGGTTTTGGTATTGGATTAGACATCGTCATGGGTATCTGTCGTAGAAATAACATCAATATTGAACTTGAGTCGGAACTAAAAAAAGGAAGCAGTTTCAGATTAACCTTTAATAGTTAACGAGGCAGAAATCAAGTCTTTATTGAAATTTAATGCAAACTCAAACTCCTCTTCAGTAACTGCTGATATTTGACTTCTAAAATTGGCTAACAACGAATTTACCATACTGTTACTGTTAATTTTATTTAAAGATTTAATAGCACCCTTTAATCTTGTACTTAAAATCTCTCTATCTTCATACTTTATATTATCCATTGTTTCCAATACAGCTTTAACAATTAAACTCTTTTTATCTTCAGGCATATTAACCATCCTATTAATATTAGATTAATTTATTAATATAATATCAAAAATAAAGTTATAAACAATAATTCTCCTCTTGTTTTATAAAAAAAATCAAACTTTGATTCTCTTCCACTCACCTCTGTTAAATGCTCTCCACATAAAAAAAGCTTTTACAAAAGTGTCACTTATCATTGCTACATAGACCCAAATAACATCTTCAAAATACCAAGTCAAAATAAAAGCAGGAATAATCCGTACCAACCACAAAGAGGTTAAACTAATTCGTAAAGTTCGCTTAGTGTCACCTGCCCCACGTAATGCTCCAGCAAGAACAAAACTAATGGCTAATGGGATTTGAGACAAACCTACTATTTTTAAATATAGAGATGCCTCTTTTATGGTTTGAGCATCAGTTGTAAATAGAACAACAATCATTTCAGGAGTAAATATCATAAAAAATGAAAGAAAAAACATAAGCCCTATGGCATACTTCATTACTAGCATGACATCTTCACGTGACTGTTCAGGCTTCTTAGCCCCCAAACCTTGACCCATCAATGCCATAGCTGCAATGGTGAAGCCAATTCCTGGCATAAATGCCAAGCCCTCAACACGTAGACCTATCTGATACCCAGCCAAAACTTCTGTACCATAGTGGGCAATGGTCGCTGTAAAAAAAGTAAATGACCCCATGGTAAGAGTTCGCTCAAATGATGCAGGTAAGCCTACCTTTAACATTCGTCTAAAAAGATTTTTAGAGAAACGAACCATTGGTTTAAAAGGTGTCTTTTTTCGCACATAAAGCACCACATAAACCAAAAGTTCTAACATATTCACCACCACCGTAGCTATGGCTGCACCAACCACACCCAATTCAGGAAAACCAAAATTTCCAAAAATAAACAGATAATTTAAAGCCACATTTAAAACAATAGAAGCCAACTTTACATAAAGAGGTGTCTTGGTATCACCCGTTGCATTCAGGGCTGTTATAAAGACCAGTTTCATAAAAATAAACGGCATCATAAAGGTTAGAACCTGAACATAAGAGGAGCCAAGTTCCATCACTTCAGGCACCACCCCAAACCAAACATACAACCATGAAGAACCAAAGTACCAAATAGGAACGATTATCATCGACAAAACAAAAGCAAACTGCCAAATGGTCGAAAGTGCCAAAGAGGCTTGGTTCATTTTTCCTGCACCCTTAAAACGAGAAATCAGAGCATTGGTTCCCACTTGAAAGAGCGTTAAAACTGCAAAAACAAGCATAAGAGACTGCAACCCAACCCCCACAGCAGCCACAGCAAAAGCCGAAATAGTCCCCACCATGATAAGGTCGGTAATCACTTGCAACATATCAAGTAGTGAGTTAAAGGCAGCAGGTAGAGAGATGCTAAGGATTTTTTTGTGTTTGGATTTGTTTATGTTTATCAAAGAAATGTAGCCTTATAAACCTCTTCATCATAAGCCACATGCACCTTACCATCACCATACTCAATGACTGGTCGTTTTAACAAGTAGTTCTCTTTTGCCATCCACTCTATTTTTCCATCATCATCAAGATTTAACTCTTTAAGACCTAAATCACGGTACTTTTTACCTTTATTGTTAAAGAGTACATTAATATCTATCTGCTTTAACCACTCACGAATTTTCTCTTCACCTACTGACTCTACTTTATAGTCTACAAAATCAAACTCTATGTTGTTCTCTTTCATAAACTTTCGTGCTTTTCCTACAGTTGAGCAGGTTTTTATGCCGTACATTGTCATTTTTTACCTTAATTTTTTTTGACAGTATACTATTTTTTATCAGGAGAACCAACCGTTAATCGTAGCCCATCTTTAGACTCTTCCAACTTAATATTTAAACTCTGTAACACGTTATCTATTATGTTTGCAACATCTTTTTTTACCAATTTCTCACCCCCCAACAGATTTAAAACCTGTTCATCTGAAAGATGTTCATTCTGATTTGCTCCCCATCGCTCTGAAGCCTCATAGACAGCCATGTACATAAGAGCAGCTTTTCTAGGTTCTACACCTGATGCCAACATAGCATCATAAAAAACCTGATGTACCTCTTGCCATGTTCCAAGCCGTTTATCATAGGCTACATCATGAATCACTGATGCCAAAACATACTGCCCACCATAAGGAGTCCCTATAAATCCTTGAAAAAACTCTGGAATGGTCGCCCCATCAACCACATACCCCTTTGGAGCTGTCCACTTTTTTCCATTAGCATCAATAAATATCAAATCTCCTAAGAGCCTTACTCTATTACTTCCATCGTTAAGAGGCTGAACTTTTAAATCATAAGTTGAGAAAACTCCATACTTTGCATTGGGGTGAGAGACACTTAATGTCATCTCTTTAGCCGAAGCCAAAGAGCTAGAGAAAAGTATAAACATAACTAAAAAAAGCTTTATATGTTTCATCAAAGTCCTTTTTTAGAAGAGATTATAGCTTGGCATTGTGGAAGAAAAATTAGACTTTTCTATTTTTTTGAACGAAGTATTTATCTTACAAGTTCACACCATTCACCACATGCAACCTACGAATTGCTTGTACTAAAAGTTCTCGCTTGTTTTTACCCTCTACTTTATTGATAGCCATTTCTGCTTCGTAAAGGGTAAAGGGGTGCTGTTTTAAGTAGAGTACTCCATCAACCAAACAATGAGCCAGTTTAATGCCATATTTATGGGGATTGTGTTTTACTAAAGCTCTGTGCATTTTTAGAGCATGTTGGTGAAAATTGTCTGAATCTTTTACTTTATTAAGATTCAAATAGATAATAGACAAATTAGAAAAAATATGGGCAATGTGTAAGCCATACTCTGTAGGTCTTTTTTTTGCAAGAGAGATATAAAGAGCCAAAGCTTCTCTATAATATTTAATTGCTTTGGTATATCGTAGCTTTTGGGCATAACCATTTGCTAAATCATTGAGGATAATTGCTCTGTCATGGGTGTACATATTAATCTCCTTATAATATATAATACTAAAAAATTCTTAAAGAATATTTTAAATTTATCTAGTATAAAAATTAAACATATTTATAAACTTTTTTAGCTATACTTTCACCGATTTTATCGCTTCTATAATTAAATATGGAAAATCTGATAAGGAAGGGGGTGCTTGAGATGCCAGGAATTAAACTATCTCCAAGAGATGCTTTTGATGATGCTTATAGAAAATTCAAAAGACAATGTGACAGAAATTTAATCGTTACTGAAGCAAGAGCTAGACAGCACTACGAAACAGCAACAGAAGCTCGTAAAAAAGAGAAAATTGCAACGCGTAAAAAGATTCTTAAGAAACTTTACATGCTGAGAAGATATGAGGCTAGACTATAACAGTCTAACTTTTATCGACTCCCAAGTACATCTTTGTACTTGGTTTTAACTCTATTCTCTACTCTAACTCACCATTTTAAACATAAACTGTTGAATATTTGATACAATTTTATTACTTATCAAAAGGTTTATTATGTCTTATTTTACAAAACTGTTTATTCTATTATTTTTACTATCTTTAACTCTTCATGCTGAATTTGAAGAAGAGAGAAAACCTATAGATTTATCTATGGTTATATCGGGTGGAGTAAGTCTAGGAGCTTATGAGGCTGGGTACAACTGGGCAATGGTTAAAATGCTAAGCAACATACGTGACCACAGCCGTGACACAGAACCAAAACTACGCTCTGTCACAGGTGCTTCGGCAGGGTCTATAAATGCCCTACTCACAGCCATCTACTGGTGTCAAAAACCAGAAATCAATGATACCAACAGCATTGACAATAATCTCTTTTATAATACTTGGGTTGACCTTGGACTTAGTGACCTTATTATTACTGACCCAAAAAGCGATAATAAAAGCACACTCTTTAAAAGAGATAAACTCAAAATAAAAGCAGAAGCTATTTTAGACAAACTTCAAAAACCTATTTATAGAGAGGGGTGTGAAGTTCCACTAGGTTTTTCTGTTACAAAAGCCAAACCCATCACAAAAGAGTTTCAAAGTTCTGGTATAAAAATCAAAAATCAACACTTCTCCATACCTTTTACACTCAAAGAAGAGAATAACCAACTAACACTCTCAAATAGAGCAATGCCTAAAAGTACAGACTACTATATCTCCATTCCAGATATAGAAAAAGATAACAGCAAGGTTATTAATGTGTTGTTTGCCTCTTCTGCTTTTCCTGGAGCATTTAAGCAGATAAAACTTGACTATATTTATGAAGGTAAAAGAAAGTCAAGTTACTTTATAGATGGGGGGGCTTATGACAACCTCCCCTTGCAACTGGCAACCGAGCTTGACCCAAGGGCTAAAGAGTTTATATTTATAGACCCTAGCAACATGAGAAAAGAGAAAGAGCGAAACATCACAACTCAAGAGGAGCAAGAGCCTGTTGGTTTTTTAACCTCAAATGCAATTCCCCTACTCGATAGCCTTGATATTTTTCAATCTATGCGACTCTATAATGCTATTACACAGTACTTTCAAGATGGCTCAGGGAAGAAGCTTATTTTATCTTCTCGTTATCACCCTATTACGGGTAAATTTTTAGGACACTTTGGAGCCTTTTTAGATAAAGATTTTCGTATTTATGATTACTATGTTGGTGTTTACGATGCTGTATATCACCTCTCTAAAGCCATGCATGAACGAGGATACGCTACAAATATAGGGTTAAAAGAGTTAATGCTAAAACAAAAAAGTGCTTTAGGAGTAGACCAAAATCCTAAAGCACTTTCTGCTTTTATGCTCTTTTACAATACAGAGTTTTACCCCAACAGACCTGTAATCATAAAAGATATTTTCTCCAATATATATTTTGCATTTAACAAAAGAGTTAACGATACAGAGCGTTACAACCTTACAGAATTTAAGACTTTTCTGCGAAAATTAAACCCCATATATAGAACAGACAAAAACTCTTTTATTCCTAGAGATGACCGAAGTATTCAAAACTGGTATAAACGTCCACTTCAACTTCTAATTAACCGTATTAGTGTACTTGAAAATAATTATGCTGATATAGAGGGAAATACAAAAGTTCTTGCAAATGCAACAAATATTATTGCATGGATTGGAAACAACTTTGTAAAAAAAGAGAATGGTTTTAACTTTATGCCTATGAGCATACCAACAACTGTCACAAATCCTATTTTAGCCAATACTTTAAGACTCCTACCAAATGAGATAAATACTGATGTTAAAAATGGAGGTATAGGAATTTCTTATAATATTTACTCTTATCAAGAGGAGAATAATAACCATGGATATGAGAGTAAAATCTCTTTTCAACAAAGTGATGACATGAACAACTTCTTACGTTTAGACCTAAACATGTTTCAAGAAAAAAAAGATTTTGTAAAGTTTGGTCTTGGTGGAAGTCTATTTGGAAAGTTTGATAAAAAATTTTATGATAAAGATAGTCTGTATGGAGCAAATGCCTATATAGATATTTTAGATATATTACGCTTTACCTATGTTCACCGATTTGGAAAGACTGACGAAAGAAATTTTATCTACTTTGGGATAGAGAACCTTCCTTCTCTTATCTATTGGTTGCAAAGATAGATAACTATCTATCTCTGAGCAACTTAAGAAGCTCTATCTAAACAACTCTCTTTTATCAGTACCCTCTGATTCTCTTCTAAAATATTCAAGTAAGTGATAAACTCTTTAGTTATCGCCTCAAGAAAAATCAAATCTTCCATGGCAAGTATTTTATCTTCTTCTGTAATATTTTTACATTTATACTTAAACTCACTTTCATATGAGTAGTCAGTTATGTCAAAATAATTTTGAAATATTTTTTTATATATGTTGTGAATTTTTTTGTACTTTAACTCCAATTTCTTAACAGTAAGTTCATCTAGTCTAGCAGAAAATAAATAATCAAAACTAAAAGATGTTATATCAATAGGTAAATAGTCACTATTTATCTTCTTTCCTTCAATAATATCTCTTACTCTATCTACCCATTGTAAACTTAACTCTTTCTCTTGTTCTATTTTTTTTATGATTATATTTCTCTGCATAATTAAACTCCTTATATGTTAAATATTAATTTATTATATTATTTTTTATTTTAAAGTTAATTTAATTTTAAAATAAAATATTTAAATGAATCATATTTTTGATAAAATACGAATAATATTTTATATCAAGGATTTTCCCCCATGACATTCACAACCCCACTACAACAAGATGCTATTAAAATTATGCTTTTAGGCTCGGGAGAGCTTGGAAAAGAAGTTGCTATAGAAGCCCAAAGACTAGGTGTAGAAGTTAT
>Ga0256832_1002732_pt1 | contig 12047 bp, 13 predicted proteins | sample 134614metaG_FD_190534 | JGI IMG/M metagenome (GOLD analysis project Ga0256832, IMG submission 190534) | Hydrothermal vent microbial communities from Lau Basin, Pacific Ocean - 134-614 | ecosystem: Environmental > Aquatic > Marine > Hydrothermal vents | place: Pacific Ocean: Lau Basin | collected... | reverse complement strand
GCCCCATCGGCTTTCCCAAAAGCTGGAGGAGGCCCGGCGCCGACTGGCGGAGCTCCCGGCCACCCCCCGGCTCGACGGGCGCGAGCTGATGGCCCTCACTGGCCGGCCGGCCGGCCCCTGGATCGAACGGCTCAAGGCCCTGCTCCTGGAAGCCGAATGGCGGGGTGAGGTTTCCTCATATAACGAGGCTAAAGATTTTGTAAAATCATGGCATGAAGCCGAAGCTCAGACCGGTCGAGGTGCAACAGACCCCGGAGGGCTATCTCCTGAGCGACCCCACCGGGATTAGCCCGGCGGCGCTGGTGCTCTCCCCCGAGGCCCTCTACCTAGCCTCGCTCTTCACCGGCGAAAAGACCCTGGCGGAGATCCAGGCCGAGCTCGAGCGAGCCGGCAGCCGGCTGCCGCTGGAAAAGCTCGAGGAGCTGGCCCGCGCCCTCGAAGAGGCGGGCTTTCTCGAAACCCCACAGATCCAGGCCCGGGTCCGGTCGCTTGAGGAAACCCTGAAAAAGGGCCCCAAGCCCATGAAGCACGCCGGAAGCAGCTACCCCGCCGATCCCGAGGCCTTCCGCCCCTACTTCGAGACCTTCCTCGCCGTCGCCCCCGAGGTGCCCGATCGGGCAGCGAAGGCGCTGCTCTTGCCCCACCTGGAGCCGCGGCGGGTCCCCGAGGTCTACGGCGCCGCCTTCAGGGCGCTAAAAAGGACCCCGGCGCCGGAGCGGGTGCTGGTGCTCGGGGTGGCCCATCGGCCCATCCAAACCCCGGCCGCGGCGCTGGCCACCGGGTTCGAGACCCCGCTTGGCACGCTCAGTGCCGATCACGAGGCCCTGGCCACCCTCGACGCGCTATTGGGCTACGAGCTCTTCAGCGATCCCCTGGCCCTCCTCGCCGAACACTCGCTGGAGTTCGCCGCCGTCTTTCTGAAGGCGATCTGGCCCGAGACCCGGGTCCTGCCGATCGCCGTCGCCAGCCACGACCCCGCCGCCCTCGACGAGCTCGGCCAGGCGCTGCGGCTCCTCGGCCGCAACCATCCCTTCTTCCCCGTGCTCTCGGTGGACCTCTCCCACGTGGGGGCGCGGTTCGACCACGGCTCTCTGAGCGCTGACCTGGCGAAAAAGGCTCGCGAACGCGACCTCGGCTACCTGGGCGACCTCGCCAAGGGCGAGTTCGAAGCCGCCTTCCAACGGCTCGCCGCCCAGGATAACGACACCTACATCGACGCTTTCGGACCCGGCCGCGTGGCCGCGCCCCTGATCGAGGGCGAGGGGCGGATCCTCGCCTACGCCCTCTCCGCCGAGGTCGACACCTTCAGCGCCGTGGGCGCCGGAACCCTGGCCTGGTACTAGGCCTGGCCCCAGCCCTTTTTAGAGAACCCCTCGAAGCCCTCGATGGGGCCGTAGGCCTCCTCGTAGCGGCGGATGTTCTCCGCCAGGGAGTTAAGCAGCGCCTTGGCGTGGGCCGGGCTGGTGATGATGCGGCTGACCACCAGCGCCGGGCCCTGGGGCTGCAAGAGGGCGAAGTCGATCAAGAACTCGTTGGCGGTGTGGGAGATCACCGCCATGTTGGCGTAGCGTCCCTTGGCGGTCTCGCGGTCCACGTCGATCTTTAGTTCGCTCATACCAGCGCCTCCAGCTCTGGCCTTAGCCGCCTGAGGAGCAGGCGGACCCGGCCGAGATCCGCAAGCTGCGTGAGCAGCACCAGCAGCATCGCCTGCTCGCCCACCGGCTGGACCAGCACCGGGCCCTCGGGGTACTCGATCAGGGCCTCCTCGACCTTACCCTTGCCCAGCTCGGCGGCGAGCCCCCGGGCGCTCGCCAGAAGACTGGCCCCGAGCTCGTCCAAAAAGGCGGCGTCCGCGCCGCCCGGCCGCTTGAAGGTGGCCAGCACCCGGCCGTCCTCGTGCACCAGGGACCAGGCCTCAATCGCCTGCTGCTCGTTTAGCGTCTTAAGCGCTGCGTCCATCAAGCACCCCCGAACTCCCGGGCGGCGGCGGCCGCGACCTGCACCAGCGTCGCCCCCACCTGTCGCCGCTCGGGCCCTTTCCGCACCACCGCGCCGACGCAGATCCCGTCCTGGACCACGGCCAAGAGCTCGCGCTCGACCAGCCCGATGACAAAGCGCTGCAGGGGCTCGTCGAGCTCGGTGGAAAAGGGGGAGAGCGCCCGCACGGCGGCGGCGATCTCGGCAGCCAGGAACTCGGGATCGGGGCCGGAGAGCCCGCCGGCCTCGATCACCAACCCCTCGGGCCCGGTGATCACCGCCCGCTCCACCGAGGGAAAACGCAGTACCGGCGTCAACAGCGCCATCTCACACCTCCTCCAGGCTGCGGCGCTCGGAGAGCGCTCGCGCCAGGGTAACCTCGTCTACATGCTCCAGGCTGCCGCCCGCGGGCAGGCCGTAGGCCGGCCGGGTGACCCTAACCCCGCGGGCCTTCAGCTCCTGGGCCAGGTAGTGGGCGGTGGCCTCGCCCTCCACGGTCATGCCGGTGGCGATCAGCACCTCGCGCACGCCCTCCAGGCGCTTAAAGAGCCCCTCGATGTTGAGGGCCTCGGGGCCGATCCCCTCGAGCGGGTTCAGCACCCCGCCGAGCACGTGGTAGACCCCCCGGAACTCGCCGCTCTTCTCGATCGCGAGCACGTCCGCCGGCGACTCGACCACGGCAATCAGGCCGCGGTCCCGGCCCTCGTCGGCGCAGACCGGGCAAAGCCGCCCCTCGGCCAGGTTGCCGCAGACCTCGCAGACCCCAAGCCGGGTCCGGGCGCCCTCCAGGGCCGTCTCCAGCACCTCGGCCTGCTCGGGATGCAGGGCCAGGTGCAACGCCAGCCGGGTGGCGCTCTTCGGCCCCACCCCAGGCAGCTCGGAGAGCGCCCGGATGAGGTCCAAAAGCGGCCGCGGGTACTTCAAAAAAGGCCTCCCATGAGCCCGCCCAACCCGCCCAGCGAGCCCTTCATCTCCTTCTCCGCCAGCGCCGCGGCCTTGTCTTGGGCGTCCTGGATGGCGACCAGGAGCAAGTCCTCGAGCGCCTCGACGTCCTCGGGGTCCACGGCCTCGGGCTTGATCCGCACGCCGAGCACCCTGCCGTGGCCGTTGGCAACCACCTCCACCAGGCCGCCGCCGGCCTGGCCTACCACCTCGGTCTCGGCCAGGCGGGCCTGGATCTCGGCGGCCTTGGCCTGGGCTTTTTGCGCTTCTTGCATTAATTTCTTAAGGTTCATCTTTCCACCCCGCTCATTATAGGCTTTGGAACATGGAACGCCCGCGTCGTTTGCGCAAAAACGAATCCCTGCGCCGCCTGGTTCGCGAGGTGACGCTCGAGCCCCGCCACCTGGTGCAGCCCCTCTTCGTGCACCTGGGCAAGGACCCCGAGCCCATCCCCTCGATGCCCGGCCAGTACCGCCACTCGCTCATAAGCCTGGAGGAGGCCGCCGGCGAGGCCGCCGAGCTCGGCCTTGGCGGCGTGATCCTCTTTGGCGTGCTCCCCGCCGAGCTAAAGGACGACCTCGGCCACGGCGCCTACGACGAGGAGGGGGTGGTGCAGCAGGCCATCCGCCGCCTCAAGCGCCGCTACCCCGAGCTCCTGGTGATCGCCGACACCTGCCTTTGCGAGTACACCGCCCACGGCCACTGCGGGGTGCTGCACGGCCACGACGTCGACAACGACGAGACCCTGGCCCTCCTGGCCAAGACCGCGGTCAGCCAGGCTGCCGCCGGCGCCGACGTGGTCGCCCCCAGCGCCATGATGGACGGCCAGGTGGCGGCGATCCGCAAGGGGCTGGACGCCGCCGGCTTCAAGGACACCCCCATCCTCTCCTACGCGGTCAAGTACGCCTCCGCCTTCTACGGTCCCTTTCGCGACGCCGCCGATAGTGCCCCCGCCTTCGGCGACCGCAAGACCTACCAGATGGACCCCGCCGCCGGGACCTGGGACGCCCTCAGGGAGGCGCGGCTCGACGACGCCGAGGGCGCCGACATGCTGATGGTCAAGCCGGCGATGGCCTACCTCGACCTGATCCGCTTGCTCAAGGAGCGGTTTGACAAGCCCGTCGCCGCCTACTGGGTCTCCGGGGAGTACAGCATGATCGTCGCCGCCGCCGAGCGCGGCTGGATCGACGAGCGGGCGGTGGTGCTGGAGTCTCTCTTTGGCCTGCGCCGGGCCGGGGCCCAGTTCGTGCTTACCTACCACGCCGCTAAGGCCGCCCGCTGGCTGCGCTCGGGCTAGGAAGCGGCCTCTTCCTCGGGCACGCCCACAAGAAAGAGGTAGAGCCCGAGGAGCACCGTCAACCCGCCGGCGATCATGTAGGTCAGCGGCACCCCGATGGCGTCGGCCACGGGGCCGCCGATGACGGTGCCCAAAAGCACCGCCGCCGAGGTCATCGAACCCACGGCGCCAAAGACCCGGACCAGCATCTCCTTGGGGGTATGGGTCTGCAAAAGGCCCCGCACCGGCACCAGCATGGCGCCGTTGAAGTGCCCGGCCAGGAAGTAGGCGACGAGCACCCACCAGAAGACGGGAAAGGCGCCGATCAGGAAGTTAAAGAGACCGAAGAGGATGATGGCCAGGATGAAGGCCCGGGCCCGGCCCAGTCGGGGGATCCAGCGGGCGGCGAGCACCGAGCCCAGCGCCGCCCCGGCGGCCAGGCTCATCTCCATTGCCCCGTAGCCCGCCGACCCCACCTTAAGCACCCCGAGCGCCAGCACCACGCCGATTACGATCTCCACCGAGCTAAAGAGCGCCGCCGCGGTCAGGCCGCCGGTGACCCGCCGCAACACCGGCTTCTTGAGGATGAAGGCAAAGCCCTCCCAGACCCGCTGCCAGTACCCGCCCTGGGGCCGGCCCTTGGGGGGCAGGACGGGCAGCCCCAAAAAGAGGGCGGCGGTGAGGAGGAAGCTCGCCGCGTCCAGGTAGAACGCCAGGGCCGGCCCCAACCAGGCCACCAGCAGCCCGGCGAGCCCCACCCCCAGCACCTCGGAAAAGCGCTTGGTGAAGGCTACCAGTCCGTTGGCGTCGTCGAGTGCCTCCTCGGGGACGAGCTCGGGGGTGATGGCGGCGATCAGGGGGTACTCGAGCCGCTCAAAGAGGGTCATGACGAAGACGAAGAGCCACAGGCCCAAAAGCGAGTGCGCCGCCACCAAGGGGATCAAGGCCACGATCCCGCCCTGGATGAGCTGGGAGAGGACCAACAAGCGGCGGCGCTCCTGCCCCTCCGCCCAGGCGGCCAGGAAGGGGGCCAGAAAAACGCTCACCAAAAACTGGGCGCTGAGCACGAAGGCCACCTTGGCGGCGCTGCCGGTGAGCTGGTAGACGAGCACCATGAGGGCGATCCGCTGGACCTGATCGCCGAACTGGGTGATCAGCGAGCCGGTGAAAAAGCGTCGAAAGGATGGATACTTTAGAGCCGTTCCCATACGCGTCAGGGCCATTGTAGCCGGAGTCAAGGGCAAGGCCGGTTTAAGATAACCCCGATGCCGCAGGCCGAGGCCCTGGCTGTCCTTTTCTTCCTGATCACCACGCTGCTGTTGCTACGGCTCGGGGACGCGTTGCTCCTACTCTTTGGCCTGCTAGTGCTGATGGCCGACGCCGCCCTGCTGGCCGCCTTCGGCGGCCGGCCGCTGGGCTTTTTGGCGCTGGCCCTGCTCGGCATCGGGGCGCTGCTCACCCCCAGCGAGCAGGCCCGGATCCGCTGGGGCCGGCGGCCGCGGCGGTTGTTGCCGCCCTCGGAGCGGGAGCCCCTGGAGGAGCGCTACCAGATCCTGGGCAAGATTGGCTCCGGCGGGATGGCGGCGGTCTACCGCGCCCGGCGCAAGGCCGACGGCCTGGTCGCTGCCCTCAAGGTCCCCCAGGAACGCTTCGCCCACGAGCCCCGCTTTCTAAAGCGGCTGCACCGCGAGGCCGAGGTCTTGCGGCGGCTCAACCACCCCAACATCGTCAAGGTGTACGAGCACGGCCAGGCGGGCAAGACCCACTTCATCGCCATGGAGCTGATCGAGGGGCCGGGGCTCGACGAGCTGATCGCCGAGCGGCAGCTCAACCCCGAGCTCGCGGTCAAGATCCTGAAGCCGGTGGCCGAGGCGCTCAACTACCTGCACCGGCAGGGGTTCTTGCACCGCGACCTGAAGCCGGGCAACATCATGATCTATAAGAGCGCCCTCAAGGAAGGCGACGTCGACCCCAAAGGCGTCCGCTTGATGGACTTCGGCATCGCCGCCGGCAAGGAGTTCGCTCGGCTGACCACGGTGGGGGCGCGGATCGGCACCCCCACCTACATGAGCCCGGAGCAGGCCAAGGGCGAGGCGCTGAACGAGAAAAGCGACGTCTATAGCTTCGGGGTCGTGCTCTACGAGGCCCTGGTGGGGGAGCCCCCCTTCACCGGCAACTTCGAGCAGGTGGTCCAGCGGCAGATCCAGGAAAAGCCGATCCCGCCGATCCAGAAGAACCCGGAGATCCCGAAGACGCTCAACGACCTGATCCTACGCATGCTCGCCAAGCGCCAGGAGGACCGGCCCGACCTCTCCGAGGTGATCGAGATCCTCGCCCACCCGGAGCGCTGGGAGATGGGCCGGGCCTCGAGCTACACCCTGGTCGCCGCCCTCGATCACCACGGCCGCGCCCTGCGGCTGATGGACCCCGAGGGCTTTCCCATCCGCGCCTTTTCCAAGCACAAGTTCACCGACCTCGACGTCGACCCCGAGGGCAACATCTGGGCCGTGGCCTTCGAGCTCTCCGGCGCTCAGGGGATGATCCACCGCTACAGCCCCGAGGGCGAGGAGTTGCTCTCCTTCGGCCCCTACGGGATGAAGCTGGGCGAGTTCTTGAACCCCACCGCGATCACGGTCAACGCCGACCGCCAGGTCTTCGTCCTCGACTCCGAGACCCAGGCGATCACGCGCTTCAACTTCACCGGCTTCCCGGAGACCCGCTTCGCCGGCCGGGGCCCGGGCCGGGGCACCTTTGAGGACGCCAAGGCCCTGGTCTGGGCCGGGGACCTGTTCGTCCTTGACGTGGGCCGCCGCCGGGTCGAGCGCCTGGACGCCGACGGCCGCTACAAGGACCGCATCGTCTTCGCGAAGAGCGTGGACGACTCCACCCCCCGTGCCCTCTTAGGGCTGGGGCTGGATCAGGACGACCGGCTCCTGATCTTCGACGCCCTAGCCCAGAAGATCCGCCGCGTCACCCCCGACGGCCGGCTCATCGACAGCATCGCCGTCCCCCTCAAGGAGGACGACGACCCCCTGGCCCTGATCGACGTCTTCGAGGCCCCGGACGGCTGGATCTACGCCGCCCGGCGGGGCAACAAGCGCATCTGGAAGCTCCGCGGCAACGAGGTGCACGAGATCTGGGTGGGGCTGCCGGTACGGGCCCTGGCGCTCTGGCAGAAGGGGCGCTACCGCCCGTAGGGGTCGAAGAGTCGGGCGTACTCGTCGAGGGCGTAGCGATCGGTCATCCCGGCGACGTAGTCGCAGACCGCCCGGTAGAGCCCGTCCTCCTCGATCGCCGCCTGGACCTGCGGGGGCAGCATCTCCGGCATCTCGACGTAGGCCTTAAAGAGCCGCTCGAGCACGTGCCGGGCCTTGCCCAGCGTGCGCACGATGCGGTAGTGGCGATAAAGCCGGCGGTAAAGAAAGTTCCGCAGCTCGGCGACCTCGGCCTTGAGCTCCGGGGAGTAGGTGACCAGCGGGGTGGGAAAGCGGCGCACGTCCTCCACGCTCTTGATGCCGTGCTGTTCCAAGGCCGCGTCGGTGGCCTGGATGACGTCGGTGATCAGGGCGCCGAGCAGCTCGCGGATCAGGATGCGGCGCTCGAACTCGCCGAGGTGCTCGAGCTCGATCTCGGCCTCGGCGGCGATCCGGCGAACCAGGGAAAGCTCGGTCAGCGCCTCGGGCAACAGCAGCCCGCTGCGCAGCCCGTCGTCGAGGTCGTGGGCGTTGTAGGCGATCTCGTCGGCGAGGTTCACCACCTGGGCCTCAAGCGTCGGCCGGCCCTCGCCGAACTCGGCGTCGGGGACGTCGTAGGCGGTCTCGTGCTTGGCGATCCCCTCGCGCACCTCATAGGTGAGGTTGAGGCCGCGAAAGCCCGGGTAGCGCTTTTCCAGGTAGGTGACGATACGGAGCGACTGGGCGTTGTGGTCGAAGCCGCCGTGGTCGGCCATGAGCTCGGCCAACACGCGCTCGCCGGCGTGGCCGAAGGGGGGGTGGCCGAGGTCGTGGGCCAGGGCCACGGTCTCGGCCAGGTCCTCGTTCAGCCCCAGCGCCCGGGCGATGCTGCGGGCCACCTGGGCCACCTCCAGGGTGTGGGTGAGCCGGGTGCGGTAGTAGTCGCCCTCGTAGTTGACGAAGACCTGGGTCTTGTACTCCAGCCGGCGAAAGGCGGTGGTGTGGATCACCCGGTCGCGGTCCTTTTGAAAGGGGGTGCGAAACGCCGACTCCGCCTCCGGGTAGGCCCGGCCCCTACTCGCCCGCGAGCGCATGGCGTAGGGGGCCAGGGTCTCGTCCTCGATGGCCATCAAGCGTTCCCGGGTGTAGCGCATGGGCTTAGTCTACGCCGGGCGGGGTTGCTAAACTATGGGCCGTGACCAACGCCGAACTCTTTCAGGAAGCCAAAAAGCGCCTCCCCGGCGGGGTCTCGAGCCCGGTCCGGGCCTATGGCGCCGTCGGCGGCACGCCCCCCTTCCTGGTCCGGGGCGAGGGCCCCTACGTCTTTGACGTCGAAGGCCGTCGTTACCTCGATTTCGTCCTCTCCTGGGGGCCGATGATCCTGGGCCACGCGCACCCCGAGGTGGTGGCCGCGGTCAAGGAAACCGCCGAGAAGGGGCTCTCCTTCGGGGCCCCGCACCCCTATGAGGTCGAGCTCGCCGAGCTCATCCAGGCCGCCTACCCGCTGGCGGAGCGGGTGCGCTTCGTCAACTCCGGCACCGAGGCCACGATGAGCGCCCTGCGGCTGGCGCGGGGCTACACCGGCCGGCCCTACGTGGTCAAGTTCCGCGGCAACTACCACGGCCACGCCGACGGGCTCTTGGTGGAGGCGGGCTCGGGGGCCCTCACCTTCGGCCAGCCCTCCTCCGCCGGGGTGCCCGAGCCCTACGCCCGGCTCACCCTGGTCGCCGAGTACAACGACGCCGAGGGGCTAAAGCGACTCTTCGCTGAGCGCGGCGAGGAGATCGCCGCGGTGATCTTCGAGCCGGTGGTGGGCAACGCCGGCGTCCTCCCCCCCGCGCCCGCCTTCCTCGACGCGCTGAGGACGCTCACCCGGGAAAGCGGCGCCCTCTTGATCGCCGACGAGGTGATGACCGGCTTCCGCCTCGCCTTCGGCGGCGCCACCGAGCGCTTTGGCCTCGAGCCCGACCTCATCACCCTGGGCAAGATCATGGGCGGCGGCCTGCCCGCGGCCGCCTACGCCGGCCCCGCCCGGATCATGGAGCAGCTGGCCCCGCTCGGCCCCGTCTACCAGGCCGGCACCCTCTCCGGCAACCCCCTGGCGATGGCGGCGGGCATCGCCACCCTGCGCCAGCTCAAGGAGCACCCCGAGTACTACGACCGCCTGGAGGCCCTGGGGCAAACGCTTGAGGCGGGGCTGAAAAAAGCCCTCGGGGAGGCCGGCGTGCCCTACCAGGTCAACCGGGTAGGCTCCATGCTCACGGTCTTTTTCACCGAGGGACCGGTGCGCGATTACAGCACGGCCACGAAGAGCGACCGGGCGCTTTTTAACCGCTTCTTCCACGCCCTTCTGGAAAACGGGGTCTACTGGCCGGCGAGCCCCTTCGAGGCCGCCTTCCTCTCCGTGGCCCACGAGGAAGCGGCCTTCGAGGACGTCTACCGGGCGGTGCGGGAGGCCTTTGCCTAAGGCGCTAACGGACACCATCGCGGCGATCGCCACCCCGCCCGGCCGGGGGGCGATCGGCGTCCTGAGGCTCTCGGGCCCCGAGGCGCTCGCGGTCGCCGCCCGCGTCTGGCGGGGCCGGGACCCGCGGCGGATGAAGGGCGGCCGCTTTAGCTACGGGGCCCTCGTGCACCCGGAGACCAGGGAGCTGATTGACCGGGGGCTTTTGCTCATCTTTCGGGCCCCCAAAAGCTACACCGGCGAGGACGCGGTGGAGTTCCAGCTGCACGGCTCCCCGGCGGTGCTACGCAGCGGGCTCGAAGCGCTCCTTAGGGCCGGCGCCCGGCCGGCGGAACCGGGCGAGTTCACCCTCCGGGCCTACCTCAAGGGGCGGCTCGACCTCGTCCAGGCGGAGAGCGTGCTGGCCCTCATCGAGGCCGAGACCGACCTCGCCCGCCGCCAGGCGCTCAAAGGGCTCGACCGGGCGCTGAGCGAGAAGATCCACGCCATCGAGGGGCCGCTGCTCGAGCTTTTGGCCCATCTCCAGGCGTTGCTCGACTACCCCGAGGAGGGGGTGGAGCCGGCCCGCGCCAGGGCCACGCTGGACCAGGCGATCGCGGCGCTGGAGGCGCTGCTTGAAAGCGAGAAAAGCGCCGAGCTCGCCCGAAGAGGGGCCCGGCTGGTGCTGCTCGGCCCCCCGAACGCCGGCAAGTCCTCGCTATTGAACGCGCTGCTCGGCTACGAGCGGGCGATCGTCACCCCGGTCCCGGGCACCACCCGCGACTACCTGGAGGCGCCGCTCGAGGTCGCCGGGGTGCCGGTCGCCGCCTTCGACACCGCCGGCCTGCGCGAAAGCGAGGACCCGATCGAGCAAGCTGGGGTCGAGCGCGCGCTCAAGCTCGCCGAGGCCGCCGACCTGGTGCTCTTCGTCGCCGATCAAAGCGACGAAAAGCCGAGCCCACCCGCGCTCGACGAGGCCCGGGTTCTTTTCGTCGCCAATAAGGCCGACCTGCCCCCACGCTGGCAGGACCCCAAGTACCTCAGCGTATCGGCGCGCACCGGCGCCGGCATCGAGGCGCTCAAGAAGGCGATCGCCGAAAAACTGGTGAAGCGCCCCACCGCCGGCGAGGTCTGGCTCACGAGCCCCCGCCAGGCCGAGGCCTTGCGCCGTGCCCGCGCCCACCTGGTGGAGGCCAAGGACGCCCCTGAGGACCTGATGGCGCTCTCCATCGAGGCCGCGCTCGAGGCCCTGGCCGAGGTCACCGGCACCCGGGTCAGGGAAGGCGTCATCGAGCGGATTTTCAAGAACTTCTGCGTGGGGAAGTAAGGGTACGTAGTACGTAGTGCGTGGTACGTGGTGGGCCCTAAACCACGCACTACGCACCACGCACCACGTACTCAGCTCATCTCCCCGCCAGGTGCATCTTGATCTGGCGCAGGAGCTCGGCGGGGTTTTGAATCGGGTAGTCAAGCGTGCGCACGATCTCCTCGGCGGGGATGCCGCCGAGCTTTAGCCCCTGAAAGCGGGGCAGCAGGTCGTCGGGCGATTTCGCCGGGAAGTCAAAGCCCTTCACCGCCTTCAACACCAGGTAGGCCCAGGGGATGTCAAAGAGCTCGACGAAGCGCTCCAGAAAGTAGCTGAGCACCCGGGGCTCCTCCTGGCCCTGGCGCACCAGGCGGTAGGCGGCCTTGGCCAGCCCGCCGGCGAGGTGCACCCGGATCCCCTCCCCCTCGGCGAGGTCAGCCACCTTCTTGAGCGCCAGCTCGGGGTCGGCGCGGAGCACGTTTTGCACGGTGGCCCGCGAGACCCCGAGGAAGGCGGCGATCTCGTCCACACTTTTCAGCGCCTCCTCGTGAAGCACCACGATATAGGAGGCGCTCATCAGCGAGTTGGCCCAGGTCAGGTGCCGGCGCTCGGCCAGCGCCAGCGGCCCTCCGACCAGGTCGATGGTCTTCAAAAAGACCCGCAGCACCAGGGCCTCGATCTCACGCTGGGCGGATTGCGGTTGTACCTCGATCACGCCTCACCTCCAATCGGGGGCCCCACCCGCAAGAGCCCCTCGCGGGTGATCTCCAGGAAGTGGGTGCGGGTGTCGTGGCCGGAAAGGCGGGAGCCGTCGATGCGGATAAAGCGCACCAGCTCCCCGATCGGCGCCCGCCAGAGCCGGGCCTGGCTGGAAGAGAGCACGAGCTTTTTCGCCAGCACCAGGGTGACGTCGAGGATGTGGCTGACGGC
>Ga0256832_1002731_pt1 | contig 12053 bp, 9 predicted proteins | sample 134614metaG_FD_190534 | JGI IMG/M metagenome (GOLD analysis project Ga0256832, IMG submission 190534) | Hydrothermal vent microbial communities from Lau Basin, Pacific Ocean - 134-614 | ecosystem: Environmental > Aquatic > Marine > Hydrothermal vents | place: Pacific Ocean: Lau Basin | collected... | reverse complement strand
AGGGGTGCCCTCGGAAGGCAGGATACTCATCATCGACGGTAACGCGGAGCGGGCCCGCGCGCTGGAGACCATTCTGAATTTCATCGACCGGGAATGCGTGACGGTCACCGACTGCGAACAATGGAAGGCGGCCCACGACCAGGCCGGCGATCTGCTGGCCGTGTTTCTCGGCGACTGCGGCTCCGACACCCGTCTCACCGAGCTGCTCCGCGACATCCACCGGACCAACGATCGCCTGCCGATCTTCCTCCTGACCGAAAAGGGCAAGGAACCGACGCTGCGCATCGAGCCCGGCTCCGTGGTGCTCGGACGCATCGACACGCCGCCGCACTACGCCCAGCTCACCCATGCCCTGCATCAGGCCGAGGTATTCCGCGAGTCGCACGCCGGCGGCGGCCGCCAGCGGCCGGTGGACCTGTTCCGCAGCCTGGTGGGCAGCTCGCGCGCCATCCAGCAGGTGCGCAAGGCCATCCAGCAGGTGGCGGATTCGGACGCCAACGTGCTCATCCTGGGCGAGTCCGGCACCGGCAAGGAAGTGGTCGCGCGCAACATCCACTACTACTCCTCGCGCCGCGACAAGCCTTTCGTGCCGATCAACTGCGGCGCAATCCCGGGCGACCTGCTCGAGTCCGAGCTGTTCGGCCACGAGAAGGGCGCCTTCACCGGCGCCATCTCGGCCCGTCAGGGGCGTTTCGAGATGGCCGAGGGCGGCACCCTGTTCCTCGACGAGATCGGCGACATGAGCATGCCCATGCAGGTCAAGCTGCTGCGCGTGCTGCAGGAGCGTACCTTCGAGCGCGTGGGCAGCAACAAGACCATCAAGGCCGACGTGCGCATCGTGGCCGCCACCCACCGCAATCTGGAGGAGGGCATCCGCGACGGCAGTTTCCGCGAGGATCTGTACTACCGCCTGAACGTGTTCCCGATCGAGATGCCGCCACTGCGCGAGCGCGTCGAGGACATCCCGCTGCTCATCAACGAACTGATCCGCCGCATCGAACACGAAAAGCGCGGGTCGGTGCGCCTGACCTCGGGCGCCGTGATGGCGCTGTGCCAGTACGACTGGCCTGGCAACGTGCGCGAGCTGGCCAATCTCATCGAACGGCTGGCCATCATGCACCCCTTCGGCGTCGTGGACGTGGGCGACCTGCCGGAGAAGTTCCAGACCGACAGTGTCCGGGCCGAGGTCGCCAACATGCCGACCATCAGCGAGGAGGTCATCCTCCAGCCCACCCCCATCGAATACCAGGAACCGCGCCTGCCGCGCGAGGGCATCGATCTCAAGGAGCACCTCAGCAATCTCGAGCAGGCCTTCATCAAGCAGGCGCTCGAGGACGCCGGCGGCGTGGTGGCCCATGCCGCCAAGCGGCTCGGCCTGCGCCGCACCACGCTGGTCGAGAAACTCCGCAAGTACGGCCTGCAGCAGGCGTCCTGAGCAGAAGCTGGAAGCCTTGACCAATCCAGCTGGTCCATTCGGCGCTGCCGATCCGTAACGCAGAGGACGCAGAGACGCGGAGGGCGCAGAGGGGAGGTTTTTATAGAACAACAAACTGTTTTTCGTGGATTTCGTGGTTCAATGGCCCTTCCGTGGATTCAGTGGATTCCTTGGCTCCCGATTTGTCATTCCGGCCAGGCGAGCGGATGCGAGCGCTTTCAGGAATGACTGAAGGTGTGGATCCCGCATAGATCGCTGCGCGGTTTTTCCGGGATGGCCGAAGGGGACGACGGTTGCGGTTGCCTCGGGCGTGGCCGACTCGGCGATGCCGAGCATCGCGGGCCGGTCGGCGAATCAAGCGAGGGCTGTCCGAGCCCGCAGGGCGAGTTCCCGAGCGCGCCAGCCGGCCCGCGAAGCGCAGGGCACCCGAAGGGCGAGCCGTCGGAGGCCACGATCGAGGCAGCCGCAACCCTTCCAGCTTCGAGCTTCCACCTTCACCGTCACTTTCCTGTCACCCTGCCGGGCCTTGCTTTGTAACCCTTTGATCTGAAACCGGCGCCAGTCCAGGCACGCATGTTGCTATCTTCCGTGCACCGAGACGGAAGCATGGAATGGACATGGCGCGACCCGACCCCGCCCAACTGAACCGGCTCACCGACGCCTTCAGCGCCTTCAACGAGGTGTCGCAGCAGCTCGAGTCGGCCTATCGCGAGCTCGAACGCCAGGTGGCCCAGCTCAACGAGGCGCTGGCCGCCAGCCAGTCCGAGCGACTGGTGCTCGGGGAGCGGCTGGCCATGCTTCTGGATGCGCTGCCCGGCGGGGTGCTGGTGCTCGACGCCGCCGGCACCGTGGTGGAGTGCAACCGTGGCGCCGAGCAGCTGTTCGGCACACCGCTCGTGGGACAGACCTGGGAGACCGTGCGCGAGGCGGCCGTGATCGGTCAGGACGGCGCCAGCGGCGAGCTGCACCTGCGCGGCGACCGCTGGGTGTTCGTCACCCGCCGCCCGCTGGTGGCCGAATCCGGCAGCATCCTGCTCGTGCAGGACCATTCCGAGATGCGGCGGCTGCGCATGCTGCGCCAGCGCCAGGAACGGCTCTCGGCCATGGGCGAGATGATGGCCCGGCTGGCCCACCAGTTGCGCACGCCGCTCTCGGCCGCCCTGCTCTATGCCTCGCGCGCCGAGCCGGAGACCTTGCGCGAACGGCTGACGGGACGCCTTCGGCATCTCGAACGCATGATCGGCGACATGCTGGCGTTCGCCAACGGCGAATTGAGCGAAGTGGCGCCGTTCGGCGTCGACGCGCTGTTCGAAGGACTCGAACAGGTCGTCGGTCCGATGGTGGAGGCGGCCGGCGCCCGGCTCGAGCTCGTGCAGGTCGCCGCCGACGCCCGGCTCGAAGGGCAGTGCGAGGTGCTGCGCGACGCCCTGGCGAACCTCGTGGCCAACAGCCTGGAACACGCCGGCCCGGCGCCGCACATCCGCATCGAGGTACGGGCGGGCGACGAGTGGATCGAGATCCGGGTGGCCGATGACGGTCCCGGGATTCCGGCTGCCGTGCGCGAGCGCATCTTCGAACCCTTCTTCACCACGCGCGCCTCCGGCACCGGGCTGGGGCTCGCCGTGGTGGCCGCCAGCGTGCAGGCGCATGGCGGCGAGATCGAACTGCTGGAGTCGGAGCGGGGTGCGGCATTTCGCATCCGGCTTCCGCGGGCGGCCGACCGGCGCATCCTGCCGGGTCAGGCCGCCGGCACGACCGTAATTTCCCGGACAGGAGGCTCAGGCGCATGAACCAGGCACGCGTGATGATCGTCGAGGACGACGCCGAGCTGGGCGAGGCCCTCTGCTACACCCTGGCCGAGGCCGGCATCGAGACGGTGCGCGCCGCCGATGGCGAGACGGCGCTGCGGCTGCTCGGTCGCCAGCCGGTCTCCGTGGTGGTGAGCGACGTGCAGATGCCCGGCATGAGCGGCGAGGCCCTGCTCGAGGCGATCCGCGCACGGCGCCCCGAGTTGCCGGTGATCCTCATGACCGCCTACGGGACGGTGCGCAAGGCCGTCTCGGCCATGCGGGCCGGCGCCACGGACTATCTGCTCAAGCCCTTCGACGCCGAGAAGCTGGTCGAGCTCGTCCGCCGGCATCTGGAGACGGCGCCGGTGGCAGCCAACGACGCCTCGGGCCTGGTGGCTCGCGATCCCCGGATGCTGCGGCTGGTGCGCATGGCCGAGCGCGTGGCACGCAGCGAGGTGACCGTGATGATCACCGGCGAGTCCGGCACCGGCAAGGAGGTGATCGCCCGTCACATCCACGCCTGTTCCGAACGCGCCGGAGGGCCGTTCGTGGCGATCAACTGCGCGGCCATCCCCGAGAACATGCTGGAAGCCGTGCTGTTCGGGCACGAGAAGGGGGCCTTCACCGGCGCCCACCAGGCCCGGGCCGGCAAGTTCGAACAGGCCCAGGGCGGCACCCTGCTGCTCGACGAGATCTCCGAGATGGCGCTCGGCCTGCAGGCCAAGCTGCTGCGCGTGCTGCAGGAGCGGGAGGTGGAACGCATCGGCGGCAAGCGGCCGATTCCGCTCGATGTGCGGGTGATCGCCACTTCCAACCGCAACCTGCGCGAAGAGGTCCGGGCTGGCCGATTCCGCGAAGACCTCTTCTATCGCCTGAATGTCTTTCCGCTGCGCCTGATCCCGTTGCGGGAACGCCCCGACGACATCCTGGCGATCGCCGACGCCCTGCTCGAGCGCCTGACGCCGGCGGGCCGCCCGCGCCTGCGGCTGGATGCGGACGCCAGGCGTCGGCTGCTGGCGCATGCCTGGCCCGGCAACGTGCGCGAGCTGGAGAACGTCCTGCAGCGGGCGGCCATTCTGGCGCAGGGCGAGACCATCGGCAGCGACGACATCCATTTCGATATCGAGCTCGAGGCCGAGCCGGTGCCGGCCGAAACGGCTGCCTTGCCGCTGCAGGACAGGGAGGTGCCGTCAGGCGGGCTGGGCGAGGATCTGCGCAGCCGCGAGCACCGGCTCATCCTCGATGCGCTCGCCCGGCACCGGTCGCGAAAGGCGGCGGCCGAGGCGCTCGGCATCAGTCCGAGAACATTGCGCTACAAGCTGGCCCGCATGCGCGAGGCCGGCATCGAGATTCCACGCTGAACATTCGGGAGGTCCGGACATGAGCCAGATCGATGTCAATCAGCTGTTGCAGCAGATGCGCGCCCTGGCGGGCGCGGCCGGTGCGCAGCCTGCCGGTACCACACAGGCCCCTGCCGAGGCGCCCGGTTTCTCCGAGCTGCTGCAGCATTCGGTGCAGCAGGTGAACGAGATGCAGAAGACGGCCGGCGAGATGGCCAATGCCTTCGCCAGCGGCGACCCCAACGTGAACCTCCCTGAGGTCATGGTGGCGTTGCAGAAGGCCAGTCTTTCCTTCGAGGCTGTCACTCAGGTGCGCAACAAGCTGGTCGAGGCCTACAAGGAAATCATGAACAGCACCCTCTAGCATGCCGACGGGCTGAGCGCCCGCGGCGGGAGACGCGAAGATGGCGGTGGTACAGGCAGAAACGGTTCAGGGATTCGCCGGGCTCAGCCCGGTCAAGCAGGTGGGGCTGCTGCTGGGGCTGGCCGCGAGCATCGCGATCGGCGTGGCGATCGCGCTCTGGTCGCAGTCGCCGGCCTGGAGCCTGCTGTACGGCAATCTGGACGAGACCGACACGGCCCAGGTGCTCGATGCGCTCCAGCAGGCGGCCATCCCCTACAGGATCGACGAGCACAGCGGTGCGGTCATGGTTCCGGCGGACAAGGTGCATCAGGCCCGCCTCCAGCTCGCTGCCCAGGGCCTGCCGCGCGGTACCGGCAACGGCTTCGAGCTCCTGCAGGAAGACCAGGGCTTCGGCGTCAGCCAGTTCATGGAGAACGTGCGTTACCAGCATGCCCTCGAGGGCGAGCTGGCCCGCACCATCAGCACCCTGCGCAACGTGCGCGAGGCCCGCGTGCATCTTGCGGTGCCGAAGCGGTCGGTGTTCCTGCGCCGCCAGGAGGCGCCCAGCGCCTCGGTGGTCGTCAGTCTCTACGCAGGCCGCACGCTGGACGAATCGCAGGTGGCGGCCATCGTGCACATGGTGGCCTCCAGCGTGCCGCGCCTGGAGCCGAAGGCCGTCACCGTGGTGGACCAGAACGGCAATCTGCTATCGGCCGCGCGCGCCGACGAGGACTATGCGCTCACCACCACCCAGTTCAACTACACCCGCAAGCTGGAGAACAGCTACGCCGAGCGCATCGAACAGCTGCTCGCGCCTCTGGTGGGCAGCGGCAGGGTGCGGGCGCAGGTCTCGGCCGATCTCGACTTCACGCGCGTGGAGAAGACCCGCGAGAGCTACAACCCCGATCTGCCCGCCCTGCGCAGCGAGCAGGTGGTGGAAGAGAGCAGCGGCGCCGGCGCTGCGGCGAGCGGCGTGCCCGGTACGCTCAGCAACGTGCCGCCTGCCGGCGGCGTGCTGGCAGAGAACGGCGAGACGGTGCCGGCGGCCGGGGGCGGGAACGGCAGCGCAAGCCGTCAGGTGGTACGCAACTACGAACTCGACAGGACCATCAGTCATACCCGCCTGGCGACCGGCACCCTGCGCCGCCTGTCGATCGCCGTGGTGGTGGACAACAAGCTGGTGACCGGCGACGACGGCAAGCAGACGGCGCAGCCCTGGAGCGACGAGGAGCTGGCCCGGTTCACCGAGCTGGTCAAGAAGGCCGTGGGATTCGATCCCCGGCGGGGCGACAGCGTGCAGGTGATCAATGCCTCCTTCCAGCCGGTCCCCGAGCCCGAGCCGCTGCCCGACCCGCCGCTGTGGGAGCAGCCCTGGTTCTGGCCGCTGGTCAAGCAGGTGCTGGCCGGCCTGGGCGTGTTGCTGGTGATCTTCGGGGTGATCAAGCCGGTGATGCGCAGCCTGGCCGAGGCCGGCGCCGCCCAGCAGCAGGCTGCACTCGCCGCTGCCGGCGCGCCCGGCCAGCTGCCCCCGGGAGAGGAAGGCGCGCCCGGGCAGGCCGCCCTGACGGGACCCGACGGCGAGGCACTGCCGGCGCCGAAGAAATCCTACGAGGACCAACTGGCCCAGGCCCAGTCGCTGGTGCAGGAAGACCCGCGGCGCGTGGCCCAGGTCGTCAAGACATGGATGAACGACGATGGCTGATGCCCCGGCGAAACTCTCCGGAACCGATCGCGCCGCCATCTTTCTGATGGCGCTCGGCGAGGACAAGGCCGCCCAGGTGCTCAAGCACATGGGGCCCAAGGAGGTGCAGAAGGTCGGCCAGGCCATGGCCGCGCTGACCAACGTCACCCGCGACCAGCTCGAGCAGGTGCTGGAGGAATTCAACACCGTGATCGAGGAACAGACCAGCCTCGGTATCGGTTCGGACGAATACATCCGCAAGGTGCTGATCGAGGCGCTGGGCGAGGAGAAGGCGGGCAGCATGGTCGACCGCATTCTTCTGAGTCGCAATTCCAAGGGGCTGGAGGCGCTGAAGTGGATGGATGCCAAGGCGGTGGCCGAGGTCATCCGGCTCGAGCACCCGCAGATCATGGCCATCGTGCTCTCCTATCTGGATCCGGATCATGCGGCCGAGGTGCTCACCCACTTTCCGGAACGGGTGCGGACCGACGTCATCCTGCGCATCGCGACCCTCGAAGGCATCCAGCCCAGCGCGCTGCAGGAGCTCGACGAGATCCTGGAACAGCAGTTCGTCGGCAACCAGAACGCCGTGCAGACCTCGGGCGTGGGCGGCGTGAAGGCGGCGGCGAACATCCTCAATTTCGTGCAGGGCTCGGTCGAGGCCGAGATCATGGAGTCGATCAAGGAGGTCGATCCCGATCTCAGTCAGCAGATCCAGGATCTGATGTTCGTGTTCGACAACCTCGTGGACGTGGACGACCAGGGCATCCAGGCCCTGTTGCGCGAGGTCTCCTCCGACACCCTCATCATCGCGCTCAAGGGGGCCGACGAGGCCATTCGCGAGAAAATCTTCAAGAACATGTCCAAGCGCGCGGCGGAGATGCTGCGCGACGACCTGGAGGCCAAGGGCCCGGTGCGGGTGTCCGAGGTGGAGGCGGCGCAGAAGGAGATCCTGGCCATTGCGCGCCGCATGGCCGAGGCCGGCGAGATCTCGCTCGGCGGCGGCGGCGAAGAGTTCGTCTGACGGTAGCGAAGGAGCCGGTTCGTGGACAAGGGCGTGCAGCCTGGCCGGATCATCCCGGCCGATGCCACCGGCGAGGTCGAGCAGTGGGACCTGCCGGAGGTCAACGACAGCGACGAGGTGCAGGACTGTGCGCCGGTCACTGCCCGCGAGATCGAGGAGATCCATCGGGCGGCGTGGCAGGAGGGCTTCGAACAGGGCCGGCGCGAGGGGCTGGCCGACGCCGCTCGGGAGATCGCCCAGAAGGTCGCCGAGCTGGATACGCTCATGAACACGCTGGTCCATCCGCTCGAGAAGCTCGATGAAGAGGTCGAGCAGCAGCTCGTGCAGCTGTGCGTGTTGCTGACCCGGCATCTGGTGCGACGCGAGCTCAGGACCTCGCCGGAAGAGATCCTCGGCACGCTGCGCGAGGCGCTGGCCCTGCTGCCTGCCACCCAGCGCGATGTGCGCATCTTCGTTCATCCGGACGACGCCCGTCTGGTGCGTTCGCACTGGGAAGGAGAGGAGCAGGAACGGCGCTGGCGGCTGGTCGAGGATCCGACGATCTCGCGCGGCGGCTGCCGTATCGAGTCCGAGCGCTCGCGCATCGATGCCACCGTGGAACAGCGTCTGAATGCGCTGATGACGCAGTTCCTCGGCGGCGATCGCGAGGAAGACGCTGCAGGGCGGGCGACGGAGGAGGACGATGCCTGAGACCGGTCGCACGCCCGACCGCAATCCGATGCTCAGGCAGCGCCTCGAGAAATGGCTGGCGCGCGCCGAACGGCCCGTGCCGCTGGTGGTGGAGGGGCGCCTGCGCCGCATGGCCGGTTTGGCCCTGGAGGCGGAGGGCTGCCAGGCGGCGATCGGCGGGCGCTGCGACATCGTCAATCCCGACGGTCGCCGTATCGAGTCGGAGGTGGTGGGGTTCGCCGACGATCGGCTCTATCTCATGCCCATCGGCGACATCGAGGGCGTGGTGCCGGACGCCCGCGTGGTGCCGGCCGGCCATGGCGGAACGGCCGGTGTCGGGCAGGCGCTGCTGGGCCGGGTCGTCGATGCCCGTGGCGTGCCGCTCGATGGCCGCGGTCCCCTGCGTCTCGAGGAGCGCCGGCCGCTGGCCGGCCGGGCGATCAATCCCATGCTGAGGACGCCCATCCGCGAGCCCCTGGATACCGGGGTGCGGGCCATCAACGCCCTGCTCACCGTGGGTCGCGGCCAGCGGCTGGGTCTCTTCGCCGGCTCGGGCGTCGGCAAGAGCGTGCTGCTCGGGATGATGACGCGCTACACCAATGCCGATGTCATCGTCGTCGGACTGATCGGCGAACGCGGCCGCGAGGTGGTGGAGTTCGTGCGCGGCAACCTGGGCGAGGAAGGCATGGCAAGGTCGGTGGTGGTGGCGGCACCCGCCGACAGCCCGCCGCTCATGCGCCTGCACGGCGCCATGCTGGCCACCAGCATCGCGGAATATTTCCGCGACCAGGGGCTGCAGGTGCTGCTGCTCATGGACTCCCTGACCCGCTTCGCCCAGGCGCAGCGCGAGATCGCGCTCGCCGTCGGCGAGCCGCCGGCCACCAAGGGGTATCCGCCCTCGGTCTTCGCACGGCTGCCCAGGCTCGTCGAGCGGGCCGGCAACGGCACCCGAGGCCAGGGCGGCATCACGGCCTTCTACACGGTGCTGGCCGAGGGCGACGATCAGAACGACCCGGTGGCGGACGCCGCGAGGGCCATTCTCGACGGCCACGTGGTGCTCACGCGCGAACTGGCCGAAGCCGGCCACTTCCCCGCCATCGATGTCGAGCAGTCCATCTCGCGGGCCATGAACGACATCACGGACGAGCGGCATCTGGCCGCAGCGCGCCGATTCCGTCGCCTGTGGTCGCTCTATCGCAAGCATCGCGATCTGATCAGTGTGGGAGCCTATCAGCCGGGCAGCGATCCGCAGGTGGACGAGGCCATTGCGCTGCAGCCGCAGATGGCGGCCTTTCTCCAGCAGGACATGCACACTCCGGTGACCCTGGCCGAGAGCCTCGACGATCTCGAACGGCTGTGCGGCACGGAGGCGAAGGCATGAAGCGGTCGCGCCGCTTCCAGCCGGTGGTGGACGATGCCCTGCGCCGCGAGGAGGCCGCCGCCCGACGTCTGGGCGATGCCAGGCGGCAGCTGCGCGAGGCGGAACTCCAGCTGCAGCAGCTCGAGGCCTATCGGAGCGAATACGCCCGGCGGCTGGCGGAGACCGGTGGCATGGGCAGCCGGCAGTTGCAGGACTATCGCTGTTTTCTCGAGCGGCTCAATCGGGCCATCGTCCAGCAGCGTGAGCGGCTGCAACAGCTGATCGAACAGGAACGGCAGTGCCGTGACGAGTGGCAGGCCCGGTACGCCAGGCGTCAGGCGCTCGGCAAGGTTCAGGCGGGCTATCTGCGCGAGGAACGCCGTGCCGAGGCGCGGCGCGAACAGAAACAGCTCGACGAGCATGCGCTGGCGGCCGCTCGGCGGCGCACCGACCGTTCCTGAATGCAATGGCACGGGCATTGCAACAGTGCATCCGAGACCGAGTGGCGGCAAGGAGTGGCCAATGCAATCGAATCTGACCCTCTCTCCTCTCATGCCCGGCGTTTCCGAGCAAGAAGCCCTTGCCCGGGCCGGCAGTCCGGAAGCCGGCAAGTCGGAGCGCGGAGAATCCAGGTTCGCCGGCGTGCTCGATCGCGAGGTGCGATCCGGGCAGGGCAGCGGCAGGGAAGACGGCGGATCGGACGGATCCCGTGTGAAGGAGGTTTCCGGCCATGAGAAGGAGACAGCCGAAAGTGACTCGCAGCCCGCTTCGGGCGAGGATGCCTCTGCAACTTCAACGGCGCAGGATACGGCAGGGGCGTCTGCGGAAGAGGCGGCAAGTTCTGGCCGGGAAAGCGGCAGTGTCCGGCCGGAAGAGGCGGTTGCGGAGACGGAGGCTGCGGCTTCCGTCCTCGGCGGGTTGCCGATCGTCCCGGCCGAGGATTCGCCTCGGGAGACGGCGCCGACCGCATCGGACGAGCGCGAGGCAGTGAACGCCCCCACGCTCGCTCGGGCGCTCGAACGTGCCGAAGCGCTCCGTGCCCTCGTTCGCGAGCGCCTGAATGCCCAGGGTATGGATGATGCTCCGGAGCCGACTTCCGAACAGGGCCAGGGCGCCCGGTCGCTCGAGGCGCTCTTCGAGTCGCTGAACGAGATTGCCGATTCCGCCCTGGAAGCGGCCACCCGCCGGATCAGACTGCATTACGAACCCGTCCGGGATCGCCTGTCGAACGAGCTCCGTGAACTTGCGGGGCTGGCCGGAGGCGAGCTGCCGCGCCGTCCCCTCGAATCGCCTGCGGGACCGGCTTCCGCGCCACAGGTGACGCTGGCCGCCGGCGGCGCAGGCGAGACGCGGCCGGAGGGGGGCATGCGGCCGGCGCAGATCGGCCTGGATGCCGTGTTCGGACGCCCCGGCTGGGATCAGGCACTGGGCGAGAAGGTGACCTGGATGATCGGCCGGAAACTCCAGGCCGCCGAGATCCGCATGAATCCCCCGCATCTCGGGCCGCTGGAAGTGAAGATCCAGTGGCACAACGATCAGACGCAGATCCAGTTCGCTTCCCATCATGCCGTGGTACGCGACGCACTCGAGGCGGCATTGCCGAGATTGCGCGAGCTCATGGCCCAGGCCGGTGTCGATCTCGGCCAGGTCGACGTGTCGGCGCATTCGCGGGGCGGTGATCGGCAGCAGGAACAGGCCGGTCAGGCCGGAGGCGAGGCTGCGCCGGCTTCGGCCGACTGGCATCCGGGCGATGAGGAGGCGCCGGAGGTTGCCCGGGTCCTTCCGGGCACGCGACTGCGCGCCGGACTCGATCTGTATGCATGACAGGGCCGCCGCAATATGATAAGTAACTTATAATATAACCGCTATCTTATTGTAGAACAGGACATTTTGTCATGCCTCCCCCGTTTCCCGTTCGCGGAAAACTGTGCTAGTTTTCGAGGCGAAGCCCGTGGCAACAAGAGTGTCATGCATGACACCGTGCGGAGGAGGCGGAACCATCGACAAGCACATGGCTCGGCGTGGCGGGGGCGTTTTCCGCGGGGAGGAGGAGGCGCTCCGCAAGGAACTGGAGTTCTCGCTCGACTGGACCCGGCAGGATCGTGAGCTGCTCGAGAAACACCGCGGACTCCTGTCCCGGCACACGGGTGCCTTCGCCGAGCGTCTCTACGAGTATCTTTTCAGCAATCCCTCGATTGCCGAGCGCCTCTATCGCATTCGCGACGAAGGCGGCGACATGGGAGAGTTCGTCCGCCATCTGCTCAGACTGCTCCTGACGCTCTTCTCGCCCACTCTGGACTGGAAAGCGCTGGCGAACTCGGCACGCCTGCTCGAGGAACGGGGTTTCCAGCTGTCCTGGCTGCTCGGCATCTATCGGCTTTTCTTCGATTTCCTCCTCGATGAGCTGGATC
>Ga0256832_1002730_pt1 | contig 12054 bp, 9 predicted proteins | sample 134614metaG_FD_190534 | JGI IMG/M metagenome (GOLD analysis project Ga0256832, IMG submission 190534) | Hydrothermal vent microbial communities from Lau Basin, Pacific Ocean - 134-614 | ecosystem: Environmental > Aquatic > Marine > Hydrothermal vents | place: Pacific Ocean: Lau Basin | collected... | reverse complement strand
CGTTGTTCCACCTTTGCGCCCACGGGAAATAATCCAGGGGATGTTTTCAATTTCTGCCAGTGCATCTTTGGATTCTGCGGCTGAGACAAAGCCAACAGGCATTCCGATAATAATGGCCGGTTTTACGCCTTCTTCGACGATCATGCGCTTGAGTTCCAGGAGTGCTGTTGGCGCATTACCAATACCAACAATGCCATTGTTTAACAGACCTTTTTGCTGGGCTTTACGCATTGCTTGAACGGCACGTGTTGTGCCTTCATCTTGTGCTTTTGCAATCACATCTGCATCTGAAATAAACTGGTGGGTGCTTATGCCAAAATGGCTTAAGCGTGGTTTTGATAAACCCACACAAATCATTTCGACATCGGCAACAATTGGGCGACCCTGGCGAATTGCTTCTATGCCTGCGTTTATGGCATCAGGATGAAACTCCGCAAGCCCATTAAATTCAAAATCAGCGGTGGCATGTATCATGCGGCGAACAATTTGCCATTGATCATCACTATAGTGATGTTCACCTGCTTCTTGTGTGACAATATCAAAAGAGCTGTGCTCGATCTTTCGTCCTGCTTCAGTGAGCTGTTCTGTAACGGTGTTGTTACTCATAGTTAACCTCTGTTTTTCTATCAATCAGTGGTGGTGATGGTGGTGGTGAGCATCAGGATCAATATCCAAAAACTCTGCTTTTTCATGGTTTTGTAAAACCGCTTCAACACGCTGATTTAGCACGTCAAATATCTCAGGCTCAAAGCCAAAATAACTAGACTGTGCAAAAGCAATTTGTGGATACTGCTGCTGTAAGCGCGCTATTTGCCTTTGAATGCGCTTTATCAAGGTGCCATCAAACAGGTACATTGGCAGAATAATTATTTGTTTCATCCCCAATATTGCCTGACGTTGTACAACGGTTTCAAGCCTTGGCGTTGTAACTCCTGTGAAAGCAATATCGACCAGTTCATGCTGTGTTTCTTCAAATAACCAACGGGCAATTTTACTAATTTCACCATTGGCTTTGCGATCTGATGAACCTCTGCCTAAAACAATAATGCCTGTATTGGCGGGAGCAGGATAATCAAGTTCAGCAAAACTTTTATTAAGCTTACGCTGAAGGATATTAAACACTGGCTCTCCCGCCGTAATTGGTGGAGTGTAGACAAACTGGGTATCAGGATAATGTGCTTTGGCATGTTCGATATGATGAGGGATTTCAGCCCGCACATGACCTGCTGCATTTAAAACCAGAGGAACGACGATCACCCGCTTGCCTTTCTCTGCGGCATTTTTTAGACCTTGTTCAATCTCTATTTCCGCAAACTCAATAAAGCATAGCTCTATTTGCCAATCTGGATGTTGCTCACGCCATTGTTCTGCAAATTTCTCTATTTGTGGGTTACCATCAGGATCACGCGAGCCATGACCAATTAACAAGATACAATTCTGTTTCATTTGCTGCTCTCTGTTGTTATGCCTTTTCTAAACCGGTGGGTAAAGCTGGCATCATATAATTTGGATTTCTTTAAGGTATCCCAATCTCTTGCGCCTAAAGTTGGGCTAATAATAATCATCGCTTGTGATGCTATTTTTTCTGTCTGACATTGCTTTTTAATGGTACTGAGTGTGCCTTTGACGATTTTTTCCTGTTCTCCCCAACTGGCTTTTTGCACCACAGTTACAGGGGAGTCTTCTGCATAACCGATCTCTATTAATTCTTTGGTCACTTTATGCAAAAGCGTAATTGAGAGAAATAGACAAAGCGTCGAATGATGCGCTGCCAATTCTTTTAGAGACTCACCTTTAGGCATTGGAGTGCGCCCTTCAACCCTTGTAAGAATGACCGTTTGCGTTACCTCCGGAAGTGTTAAACTTTCAACAGCGGCGGCCGCAGCAGCCATCGCAGATGAAATCCCCGGGATCACTTCAACTTCTATGCCTGCTTTATCCAATGGCTGCACCATTTCAATCAAGGCGCCATAAAGTGATGGATCGCCCGTTTGCAGGCGAATCACAACTTTGCCATCCTCAGCCTGCTGGATCAGCCAGTCGGTGATTTCATCAAGTGACATGCCTTTTGAATCTTGTATCACACAATCTGGCTTGCTCCATTGAGTCAGTGCATGAGGCACTAATGAGCCTGCATATAAAATTGCATCCGCTGTTTTAATCAGGTTTTGGGCTTTTACGGTGATAAGTTCCGGGTCTCCGGGGCCTGCTCCAACAAACCATACTTTTTTACTCATGTATTCGATTCTCTTAAAAAGAAAGATGCGGCTATTTTGGGGTTTGAGCTGAAATACCAATGAACGTAAGAAGCACGAAGGTTTTTATAACGCAAACCTTCATCACCCCGACTTAATGAAAATGCTTTAGGCAATTCTTGCAGGTTTTTACGTTTTGAATGATGGTATTCATGCCCTTTAATGCCTGTTGCTGTGTCTTCACGATAGCCCAAAGAGGCAAGTCGATCTTGCATATGGCACTGGATTGGTAAAATACCAGCCATTCGCCAGTGTTTTTTTGCATGATCAAGCAGTGCTTCTCCAAGCATCATCATACCGCCACATTCAGCCAGACAGGGCGTGCCTTTATCAATATGTTGAGTAAGGGATTGCCAGGTATTTGAATGGCTCAAGGCTTCTGCATGTAATTCTGGGTAGCCACCGGGTAGCCAGATGGCATCAATATCTTCCGGGATTTTGTCACCTGCAACAGGTGAGAAATATTGAAGAGTCGCGCCCTGATTTTGTAGCCAGTCAAGGTTATGTTGATAGATGAAGCAGGCAGCCGAATCACGCGCAATGGCTATTTTTTTGTTTTCAAGATAGCGTTCTGTTTGCAGGTTACTGTTTTGTTTCTCATCCAAAGAAACATCACCTAAAGCATTTTCAGGCATTGTATTTTCAGATAATGCTGCGGTAAACAAATCCAGATCAGCATGAAAGACTTGTGAAAAATCTGGCACGGACTGTTCTTCGGGCATTTGCAAGCCTAAGTGCCTTTCTGGCATGGTTGGCGCATTTTTTTCCATCCATGCGATGAGCGGGGGGAGTTTATAATCTGCCAAAAGTTCTCGAATAATACTGGCATGGTTTTCACTGCCAAGGCGGTTGGCAATAATTCCCGTTATTTCAAAACCAACAATTTGGGCTTCAGCCACAAAGCCTTTTACTAACGGAACCACGGAGCCAGCCATGCCTTTGGCATCAATAACCAGACAGACAGGAATCCCCAGTGATTTTGCCAGATGCGCACCTGAGCCTTTGCCTCCAACCCCGTCACGCCCGTCAAACAAGCCCATTACTCCTTCAACAATACCAAATTCAGCATCCTGGTGATCTTGAATAATTTGCTGGCTTTGCTCAATCCCGATCATATTGGTATCAAGGTTATAGCTGGTTTTTTGGGTAATTGCCTTGTGCCACATAGGGTCAAGAAAGTCTGGACCTGTTTTAAAGGCGCGCACTGACTTATTCTTTGCCTTGAGAAACTGGAGGACTGCAAGCGTGATTGATGTTTTGCCACAGCCCGATTGCGTCCCTGCAATCAGAGTGTATTTCATTTTAGATTAGAACTTGATATCTAAACAGAGAGCTGGCTGAGCGATATTAATCGTATTAATACACTCCCTTTTTTTACAAAAATGTCATTATGATGTTTAAAATAACAAGTCTGTATTTGTACGTTTATAGCGGCTTTCATTGATTTCTCCCAAGTACCCTTCGTACTTAAAGCAGATTAAAAGAAGCTAGTATCGGGCTTTAAACCGTTCCGAGGGGAGCATCGTAGTTTCAACGATTTCCTAGCGTATTGCATCAGCTGTATCAATAATGCATCTGAACAATAGTGGGTTGAATATAACAGCATCCATTTAATGATAACAGTAATTTTAGTGACTCTTAAATTAGCAGGAGTTTTATGGAGGTTTCCCAAAGTATTTTAACTGAAGTTGCTGTTTGAAAAATTGCAAGGCGTATAGGATAAAAGAAGAGGTATGTGTAATGAATGTGAGCCTGAATAAAAAATACCATAATTATCTATTCCTGGCTAAATCTTATGCCATCCTGAATAAATTGTATCCATCCGGATAAATTGAATGAACGATATAATATTACAGTCGTCTCAATAATTGTATGGATACACCAAGACATAAAATGAAATTAACGGACTGCAAAAAGAAATTTCACTTGCCCAGGTTAAAATTTTTCCTGGGCATATTTCAATTTATCTTTTTTCTGGCTCTAATCTGGGCTGTGACTTACTACTACATTGTGGTTATGTAAGTACCCCTCCAAAATTGTTAATTAATTTTGTTTGGGTACTTAATTTATTGCGCTGTCTCCAGGCAGTGATTAATTATTTTGCCATTTCGGTCTGGATGTCTAATGCATCTGTCTGTCCTGCACGCTCGGAGTAGGACGGTATTGCAATGGCTGAAAGAATCCCCATGAGCACAATCATGACGAGAGGTATGGCAATTGCGCCAGCAATGACTCCTTTTGAGTTGGCGGGTGGTTGCGCACCGTAGTGATTTGTGCCTTTGCTGCCTGGTGCAAAATAAAAGTACAGGAATGCAAAGGGGACTAATAGTAGCAGGCTCAACCAGCCTGATTTATTCAAATCATGGCTGCGCTGGATTGCGAGAAAAACTCCCAGAACAATCATGGCGATATAAAGGGCTGCGATAATAATTCCGGCAACAAGCGGGCTGATATTGATTAGCAGGGAAGCCAACATGATGCCAATCATACCGACAACACCGACCAGCGTGGAATAATAAAAGTAGCGTACTCGTCCGAGTCTTCCGTTAGGGGTAAAAATATTGATATCGGCTGTTTCCTGATTTTCATAAACGTCTTCTACAGGTGCATTTGGAACAGCATAGGGGTTTGCTTGTTGCATGTTTTTTCTCCTTGGGTTTTTATTATGGGTGATTCTAATAGACAGGAGATAAATGTCATCCTTTTATGGATAAACGGATTCAGTTTTGCCTGGCAATAAAAAAGCCGCTGTTTGTAGCGGCTTTTTTATTGGAAATTTATCGGAAATTTTTTAAATTATTTCCAGAAGTTGACTTCTTTTGAAGCAATTTCGCGTACTTCGTTAGTTAGCTCCTGATAGCGTTCGCGGTATGCTTTCCACTCACCAACGTAATAATCTTCGGCATCAAACTCGCCACTTTGCTCGTATGCTCTAAATTTTTCCTGCATATCTAGCATTTCCTGAATTAATTCTGATTTGTTGCTCATTATGAGATCTCCAGTAGCTTTTGGATAGTTTTATATTGGCGAGAAATATACACTGTGGCGGTGCTTCAGGGGTATACCCCGAAAAGGATAGGTTTGTTAAATAATACTTATTTACTAAGTATAGGAGGGGGTGACAATTTGTTTTTATTGTGACATCTTATATTGCTTTAGTATTTTTAGCATTGAAAGAGGTGATATTCATGGCACTGGAAGTTAATGGAAGGACAATCGAAACTACTGATGCGGGTTATCTGGTTAATTTGAATGACTGGGATGAAGACGTCTGCAAGGCTCTTGCTGAAATAGAAGGTATTGAGCTTACAGATGAACATATGGATGTTATTGCATATTTACGCGACGAATATATTAATAATAATGGCAATCAGCCAATGGAACGTGCCATCACCAAGCATATGTCCAAGGTCTGGGGCAAAAAGTTAAAAGGCAAGGATCTGTACTCGCTTTTCCCGCGCGCGCCAAGCAAGCAGGGCTTAAAAGTGGCGGGTTTACCTGCAACAACACGCAAGGGTGGTTACTAACCCATCCCCCCCTTTTTTTATATATTTTACTCAAGTTTCGGAGTTCAAATCTATCGTTACGCAGAGGAACACAGAGATATTCGCAGAGAACCGCAGAGATTGTATTGTAAAGAGGAAAACAATTTACATCCCCTTCGTTTGCACATTCTCTTCGTTTGCACATTCTTGTTTGATACTTTTTATAATGTTAACTCCGTGGTTCTCTGCGTTACTTAAACTGAATGACTGGAATCAATGTTTCTATGCTGTTTTTGAACGCCGAAACTTGAGTATTTTATACTTAGTGGCTCAAACTGTTCAGGATTCTTACGCTGTCATTTGTTCTTTTCTTGCATCTGCGAAGTTGTCAATCCATTTGGTGACTCTGTTGAGGGTTTGTTGCAGCATGTCGCTTTTGACCGGTTTGGTCAGATAGCAGGTTGCTCCGGCGATAACACCTTCTACTTCGTCCAGAGGTGAGTTTTTGCCACTCAGCATAATGATGGGTGTTTTTTTGTATGCGGCATTTGTGCGCATCTTTTTGCAGGTTTCATAGCCGTCGATTCCCGGCATGATGATGTCCAGAAAAATCAGGTCAAATTTTTCTTGCTGGATTTTTTCCAGAGCCTGTTCCCCCGATTCCGCAAAGTCGCTGCTAATACCTGCATCACGAAGTTCCAGCTCCAGCTGTTTACGAATGGAGGCACTGTCATCAATCACAAGTGCATGATAGTGTTTTTGTTCAGTGCTTTGTGGTTTTACTGAAGCTGGTTTGTTTGTGCTTTTTTCGACGCCAATTTTTTTTATGGCGTTTTCTACCGCTTTCATTACGCGCGTGATGAGCAGGGGTGGGGCGAGTTGAATATCGCCCAGCGAGCGGTCATTCCCGATAACGACGACAACGGCCGAGCTGCCCTGATCCAGCTGTGACATATTTTGTTCCGTGGTAATAATGATATCGGCGGAGTCCGGTTCGTCACAATAATGTGATTTTATATTATGTGAATTATTGAAGGCGATGACCTTTTCAAAAATTTTCTGGTCTTTGTTGTTTATGTTTGAAAAGTAGATGCCAATACTTTTTTCTGAAAGGCTTGCTGTGTTGCCATCAATGTTATCATTAGTGTTGTTCATGCTAATGTCCCTTTAATATTATTAATTGTTATTATTGATTTAGTTATACCCATCCCCCCCTTTTTTTTATATATTTTTAAAATATATAAAAAAAGGGGGGGATGGGTGTTGTTCTGTATTGTATTGCTTATATGGCTATTTATTCATTAGCGCATCCTCTTTTAGCCAGTGCTCTAACGATTTAAGCAATGTTTCTGTAATAACAGGCTTGGTCAGGTATTGATTAACCCCGGCTTTTCTTGCCAGTTGTCTGTGTTTATTCGTTGTTCGTGATGTAATCATAACGACTGGAGTATGTTTTTTGGCTTCCCATGCGCGGATTGCCTGGGTGAGTTCCAGTCCGTTCATTCTGGGCATTTCAAGGTCGGTAAAAACAACATCAATCTGGTTTTCATTCATTATCTGCAAGGCATCAAGACCGTCGATAGCAGTCAATACCTGGTAGTCTGCCTGTTCAATTGTGAGGCTTAATGCTTTGCGGTTGCTTAATGAGTCATCAACCACAAGCACCTGTGGTATTCCATCGTTAGAGTTATCTTCAGGCTGCTGTGGTGCTGGCTGGAATATCTCTTTGTTTTTAGTGTCGTTGTATGTTGATGTTAACAGCTGTGCCAGGTTGATAACAGGTGCTACGCCGCCATCGGGCAAGTGACAGGCACCGATTAGTCCTTTTTTGGAGTCCAGCCAGGGAGCCAGGCTTTTTATGACGACTTCGCGTGACTGGATGATTTTATCCACATAGACGGCATGTAGTTGCTGTTTACCCTTTATCAGTAGCAGTGTATTTGTTACCGAGTAGTCCAGCGGCGTGACAGCCCAGTTGAGCAGGCTTGCCGCTGCTATGATCGGGAGTTCGTTGTCATTATGCTGGATATAGTGAATGCCATCTTTTTCCTTGACCTGGTTGGGTGACAGATAGAAAAGCTGGTCAATAATATCAGAAGGAATGGCGATAGGGTGTCCTGAAATCTCGACCAGCAATGTTGCTGATGTGACCAGGGTGAGTGGCAGTTTGATGCTAAATGTGGTTCCCTGGTCTTTCTGGCTGCTAATTTCAAGACTGCCATTCAGTTTTTTGACGGCATCGTTGACGACATCCATGCCGACACCGCGACCAGAAATATCGGTGATTTTATCCTGGGTTGTGAAGCCGGGTTGCAGAATCAACTGAAGTATCTGGTCTTTGGTGTATTCCTGGGCGGGATTGATTAATCCCGATTTTACCGCATGCTGGTATATCTTGTCTGTATCAATGCCGGCTCCGTCATCTTTAAGCTCCATATAAATATGGTTGCTTTCTCTGGCGAAAGTAAGATGAATGCGTCCGGTTTCGTACTTGCCTTTTGCTTTTCTTTGTTTGGGTGGCTCGATGCCGTGATCAACAGAGTTTCGTAATAGATGCAGCAAGGGATCAGAGAGCTTGTTGAGTATGTCGGTATCAATGTGAATATTGTTTCCAGTGACGGCGAGTTCTGCTTTTTTGCCTGTTTTGCGGCAGGTTTGCCTGACAATTCTTTCCAGTCTGGGTACCAGATCATTGATAGAGACCATGCGTGATTGCAGTATAATCTCGCTGAGTTCCTTGTTTAAACGTCCCATGGAGCGGGCATAGTCTTTTAGCTCGGAAAGCTGGTGACCTAATTGCCGGTCTATTTCTTCGCCGTCAATAATGCTTTCGGTAAGAAGACCAGCGATGCTGTGCAGTTCGTTGTAGGTATCCATTTCGAGTGAATCAAACTCACTGTATTTGAGCGAGTTATATTTTCTTGCCTGGTTGCTTTCCTGTTTTGAAATGGTGTTGCTGAGCTCACTTAACATTTTGTGAACGTAGTTATCCTGAGACCTGTTTTGCTTGTTGGTTTCTATACTTCTTTCAAGCTTGTCTGAAATTTGAGTCGTGGTAGTCACCAGTTCTCCAGCCAGATTCAGCAGTTTGTCAATGACACTGAGTGGTACTCTAAGATGTGTTTCTGCCGCTTCAGCTGTATTTGCCGGAGTGGATGGGGGAGTCTCGGTGTTTGCCGGAGGAGTGCTGGCTTTATTGTTGTCCGGATTGTTATCTGGCGTCTTGATAAAATCTGGCAGCTCGGGCATTTTTAGTGTGTCTGATCCGGGTGATTCAGTTTCTTCATCGAGATTCTCAAGGCTGTTGGCAAAATGGCTTAATTTTTGCAGAAGACCTTGAAACTCTGCGGGTACTGGCTGCCTGTTTACAATGCTTTCAAAAGTATCCTCGAGGCAATCTGCTGATTCAAGCAATAATGCGTTCATCCGGGAGGGCATTTGATGAGTCACAGAATATTCAAGAATATCTTCAAGCTTATGGGTAAATTCTGCCAGCGCGGTTATGCCTACGACAGCGCTTGCTCCCTTGATGGTGTGAACGATTCGTGCAGCATGTTGATGGTCGTCTTTATTCGCCCTGTTTTCAGCAATTTTGTAAATTAACTGGCTAACTTCGGTTATTTGTTCGGGTGTTTCTTGCAGGTAAATGGAAAGAAGTTCGGGATGAATATCATCATCCCAGCTAAATGAAAGTTCTGGTGGCGTGTGCGTTTCTGCTGCGCTCACGTTTTGTTTGTCTGTGCCGCTTGTCTTTTCGGCATCCTTCCCGCTTTGCAGAGTGGTGTTTTTGCTCTGGATTTTTTCTTCAGGGTTTTCTTCAGGGCTTGGGGCTGGCTGGCTTGTTGAGTTAAGCGCTAACAGGATTGCCTGTAAATCTTCCCTGGAAATGGGATCGAGCCATTGCGGACGTGTTAATGTCTGGCTTAGCTGGGCTAAATAGCTTTTTTCCTCAGGATCAGCAAGGCTGGCACTGATTAATTCGATCCAGCTCCAGCACTCGCCAGAGCGGAGAAATTCCTGGCTTTCCGCGTTGTTGCTCGTCTTTAACAGCTTCAGGTTATGCTGACACCACTGGCTGATGTTTGAGACTTCAACAAAGCCTGATATTTCGGCTAACAGATCAAGTCGCTGTAATTCTGCGCTAATATTATCCAGCCAGATCTGTCCGGAGTCTGGCTTCATGCCTGACATGGATAAGGACATCACAATATCTTCGAGTTCCGTGATAAATTCTTCCTTGTCAGATTCCTTGTTCAGGACGCTGGTTCCGGTTTGTTTTTCTGTTTTTTCTTCTTGCAGAGATGGCTTTTCTGCCTTGTCTGTCTCTAAAACTTCTTCGATGTTCTTAACTTGTGCTGCTTGTGCAGTTTCCTGTGTGGCATCGTTTTGTGTAGCATCGTCGCTTGAAGTCTGAATAAAATCAGGCAGCTTTGGTGTTGATAATTCCAGCAGAGAATCATCTTCTGGCATTGCTGCCTGAAGAGATTTTTCAAGTCTTGTGAGTTGCTCAAGAGTTTGAGCAAAACAGGAGGGTGCCTGTTGCTGCTTCTGAATTGCTTCAAATAAGCTGTCCAGACAGTCCGCTGACTCAACTAGAGGATTTAGTGATTCTTCCGAATTATGCTTGCTCGCAAGATATTCCAGTATTTTTTCCAGTTTATAAGTAAACTCGGACAAGGCGCTGATACCAAGGACCGCGCTGCTTCCTTTAATGGTATGCGCGAAGCGGGAAGCTGTCTGAAATTCCTCTTTTGAGGCTTGTGTGTTGGGCAGCTTGCGCAGAAAATCAGTTATTTTGCTGACCAGTTCTGGTGTTTCTTCAAAGTATGCGGCTAACAGTTCGGGATGTGTGTCTTTATCCCAGTTAAATGATAAATGAGCGTATTCTTCGTGCTGCTCATGCTGTTCATGCTGCTCATACAGAGTCGTTGGATTTTTTTCTTCTTTTTCTGTTTTAAAATCCTCTACACTCTCTTTTGTATGCCTGTTTTCTTCATTGTGTTCTGGCAGGGCATATAGTTCTGCATCGCTTTTGGTGTCTGTCTCTTCTTTGCTTTTTCGATGGTCTTCAAGAGTCTGTTTTTTAGGGTCTTTTAAAAATAAAAGAAGACCTTGCAAGTCCTCCACAGCAATAGGTTCCAGCCACTCTTTGCGTCTTAGCTCGGTGGTAAGCGTTGATAAATTGGAAAGTTCCTGTGGTTCGCTTATGCAGTAACTGACCAATTCTATCCAGCTCCAGGATTCGCCTGATTCGACAAAATGATAGAGCTGTGCTGTTTTATTGCGTGCAAACAAATCAATATTTCGCTGACACCAGCGCGTAACCCGGGCAAGGCTGGAATAGGAACATGAATTTGCAAACAGGGCGAGCTGTTCCAGTTTGTTATTGAATATTGCCGCGTCTTGCAAGACATCCTCAGAAGTATTGCTGAGGTTGAACAGATCCATGGTGATGTCATCCAGTTCAAGGCTCAGCTTGCCAAAACATTCATTGCTTTTAAAAGCCGGATTTGCAGTATCTTGAGAGTCATTTTCGTTTTCTGTTTGAGCCTTTGGCAAGCGGTTTTCAGGATCAATTTCCTTGTAGTAACTGTGTTTCTGCTGCAACTCTGTCTGTTTTGTCTGAGGCTGATTCTGAGGCTGATAGTGTGTGTCTGGTTTGCTTTTTTTGGTGAAGCCAGCATCCGGCGTGGCACAATAATTTTTCTGCAATACATCAAGTTCGATTTCTTTGTAGATATGCGGATGTGCTTCTTCCTCATAGTCTGGAAGAACTGATTTTGAATTATCCTCTGCCGGTTTGATTTGTTCTGCTTGTGCTATATTGCTTTCTTGTGCATCGCTGTTGCTCGTTGTCTTGAGCCACTCCAAAAGATCGTTTAGTAAAATTTTGGAGGGTTTAATACTCCAGTGAGGCTGGCTTAAGCTGTTCTGCAATTCATCAAGTAATAATTTGTCGGGATTTTGTAGTGCTAACGAAAGTATTTCAATCCACCTATGGTAGCTACCTGAGATACATAGTTCTTTGATGATTTCTGAATTGCTGTCGGTTTCCTCTGTGTTTAACAGCATCCAGTGTGTTAGTGCGCGCAGGCTGGGAATTTTCAGTTTTTGTGCCAGATGTTCAATATGTTTGAGAATCTTTATGGTGACGCCAAGAATATTGTTATAATCGGCAGACAGGTCAAGATTTGCCAAATTTAAAGCAATATTATCGAGTGTGTTTATTAGCGCTACTTTGTTGTTGTCATTCTTGTTATTCTGTTTCATTGCTTCTTCCCAAAATTAGACGCTCTTGGCTTCTGCTGTTTCAA
>Ga0256832_1002729_pt1 | contig 12055 bp, 6 predicted proteins | sample 134614metaG_FD_190534 | JGI IMG/M metagenome (GOLD analysis project Ga0256832, IMG submission 190534) | Hydrothermal vent microbial communities from Lau Basin, Pacific Ocean - 134-614 | ecosystem: Environmental > Aquatic > Marine > Hydrothermal vents | place: Pacific Ocean: Lau Basin | collected... | reverse complement strand
ACGAACTGATGGAGATCAAATAAGGCCGCGATGGCCTTCATCTTGACTGAAGACAATAGGGGCGAAAGCTTAAACGGAGCCCGTCTCCTCCGGGACGGACTCTCCTCTTCGGAGGAAGCCCTGTTGGAAGTCTGAAAGGAGAAACGATGACCAGAGCAGAGAAAGAACAGCTCGTCGCTGATCTGACCGCTGCCTTCAGTGCGTCCAATGCGGTAGTCGTCTGTGACTACAAGGGTCTGACCTGCCAGGAACTGGAAAGTGTCCGGGCCCTGGCCGCCGCCAACGACGCCCAGGTCAAAGTCGTCAAGAACACCCTGGCGACGCTGGCCCTGAAGAATGCGGGGATCGAAGATCTGGAACTCCGGGACACCAACCTGGTAGTCTGGGGCGAAGATCAGATCTCGACCTGTAAGACAGCCGACAAAGCTGCCACCGAGTTCAAAGATCGCTTTGTGATCAAGTCCGGTGCCCTGGAAGGCAAAGCTGTCGACCTCGGAACCATCATGGCGATGGCCAAGCTGCCCAGCCGTGACGAACTGATCGGTATGCTTCTGAATGTCTGGATGGCGCCTGTCCGCAACTTCACCATCGGACTGGACGCTCTTCGCCAGAAAAAAGAAGAGGAAGCATAAGTGAAGGTGAGTCACGCTGCGGCGGGACTCTTTTTATGAGAATATAACCGTAAAAGGATAGAACATGGCATGTACAAAAGAAGATGTACTTGAATTCATCTCCAACCTGAGCGTTCTCGAGCTCAGCGAGCTGGTCAAAGAGTTTGAAGAGAAGTTCGGCGTTTCCGCCCAGGCGACTGTCGTTGCCGCCGCTCCCGGCGCTGCCGCCGGCGAGGCTGCCGAAGAGCAGACCGAGTTCAATGTCGTACTGACCGATGCCGGTGCGAAGAAGATCAACGTCATCAAAGTGGTCCGCGCCGTCACCGGTCTGGGACTCAAAGAGGCCAAAGCCGCCGTCGAAGAGACCCCCACCGTCATCAAAGAGGGTGTCTCCAAAGAGGAGGCCGAAGAGCTCAAGAAACAATTCGAAGAAGCCGGCGCTACCGTCGAACTCAAGTAAGTCAACCTTTTCGGGGCTCCGGCCCCGGTTCCTCCCCGATTCGGATGCAGAGAGGAACTATCTCCGATAGTTTATTTGTGTATCTGCGTACAGTACCAACCACAGAAACCAAACATTAAGGTCTGCCAATGTTAAACTCACTCCACTCCGGAAACAGACTCCGCGTCGATTTCTCCAAAACTCCGCGACAGATCGAGATCCCCCATCTGCTTCAGCTTCAGCAGAACAGTTACGAAAACTTCCTGATGATGGATGCGAAAGACCGCTCCAACAGTATCATTGAAAAGGTCTTCCGCTCCTCCTTCCCGATCCATGATCAGCAGAACCGCATCACCCTGAGCTACAAGGGGAGCGAGATCATCAAGCCGAAGTACACCATTCGTGAGTGTATGGAGCGGGGACTGACCTACGCCGTCTCTCTCAAACTCAAGATCGCTCTGACGATCTGGAACCGTGACGAGAAGACCGGCGAGCGCCTGGATCCCAAGGAGATCAAAGAACAGGCGATCTACGTGAGGGATATTCCTCTGATGACCGATCGCACCTCCTTCATCGTCAACGGGGTGGAGCGGGTCATTGTCAACCAGCTGCACCGCAGCCCTGGGGTCATCTTCAAAGAGGCCGAGGCGACCACCGTGGCCAACAAACTGGTCTACTCCGCCCAGATCATCCCCGACCGGGGAAGCTGGCTCTATTTCGAGTATGATGCCAAGGATATCCTCTATGCCCGGATCAACAAACGGCGGAAGATCCCCGTCACGATCCTCTTCCGGGCACTGGATTACACCAAAGAGGACATCATCCGCCTCTTCTACCCCACCAAGGAGATCCATGTCCGTGACGGTCGTTTCATCGTCCGTTTCGATCCGGCCGATTTCGTCGGTCGTGCGGAGTACGATATCAAGGACATTGACGGCAACGTCATCGTGGCCACCGGCAAACGTCTGACCAAGAAACGGGCACAGAAGCTGGCCGAAGAGGGGCTGGAGTGGGTCGAATACCCCGTGGAGATCCTCATGGAGCGCCATCTGGCCGAACCCATCGTCGATCAGGAGAGCGGAGAGGTCCTCTACGACGTCATCACCCAGCTCGACGAGAACCGGATCCGCAAGATCGTGGAGTCGGGGATCGAATCCTTCAAGATCGCCGATGACCTGGCCGAAGGGGCCGACAGTTCCATCATCCGCTCCTTCATCGCCGACCAGGAGAGCCTGAAGCTCCTGAAGCAGACCGAGGAGATCGAGGATGAGAATCTTCTCTCCGCCATCCGGATCTACAAAGTGATGCGACCGGGCGAGCCGGTGACCCCCGAAGCGGCCAAAGCCTTCCTCCATCAGCTCTTTTTCGATCCCGAGCGTTACGACCTGACCAAAGTGGGCCGGATGAAGATGAACCACAAGCTGGGACAGGACGTCCCCGAGTACGTCACGGTCCTCACCAGCGAGGATATCATCAACACCGTCAAATACCTGATCAAGGTCAAGAACGGCGAGGGGCAGATCGATGACCGGGACCACCTGGGGAACCGGCGGATCCGGGCTATCGGTGAACTGCTGGGTAACGAGCTGCATAACGGCCTGATGAAGATGCAGAAGGCCATCAAGGACAAGATGACCACCGTCAGCGGATCCCTGGATGACCTGATGCCCCATGATCTGGTCAACTCCAAGATGATCACCAACACGATCCTGGAGTTCTTCTCCAGCGGCCAGCTGAGCCAGTTCATGGATCAGACCAACCCGCTCTCCGAGATCACCCACAAGCGCCGCCTCTCGGCGCTGGGTGAGGGAGGACTGGTCAAAGAACGTGCCGGCTTCGAAGTGCGGGACGTTCACCCGACCCACTACGGACGGATCTGTCCCATCGAGACCCCGGAAGGGCAGAACATCGGTCTGATCAACACCCTGGCCACCTACGCCAAGGTCAACGAGCTGGGCTTTATCGAAGCCCCCTACAAGGTGGTGAAGGACCGGAAGGTCACCGACGAGATCGTCTACATTACCGCCACCCAGGAGGAGAACAAGGTCATCGCTCCCGCTTCGACGAAGGTGGATGAGAACGGCTACATCGTCGAAGACCTGATCGAGACCCGTCTCAACGGAAACATCGGGCTCAACGAAGCGGAAAAGGTCAACCTGATCGACGTGGCGCCGCTGATGATCTCCGGAGCCACCGCCGCGCTGATCCCCTTCCTGGAGCATGACGACGCCAACCGGGCCCTGATGGGATCCAACATGCAGCGCCAGGCGGTTCCCCTGCTCAAACCCGAAGCCCCTGTCGTGGGGACCGGGATGGAGGCGATCGTCGCCCGGGACGCCTGGGAGGCGATCAAAGCCCGCCGTGCCGGGGTCGTAGAGAAGGTCGACGCCCGCAATATCTACATCAAAGGGGAGGATGAGAACGGTCTCTTCATCGACCACTATCTTCTCGAGAAGAACATGCGGACCAACCAGAACACCTCCTTCGGTCAGGTCCCCATCGTCCACGTGGGTGACCAGGTCGAAGCCGGCCAGGTGATCGCCGACGGTCCCAACATGGATCAGGGAGAGCTGGCCATCGGGAAGAACATCCTCGTCGCCTTCATGCCCTGGAACGGTTACAACTACGAGGATGCGATCATCCTCTCCGAGAAGCTGATCCGGGAGGATACCTTCACCTCGGTCCACATCTACGAAAAAGAGATCGAGGCCCGGGAGCTCAAGCACGGTACCGAGGAGATCACCCGGGATATCCCCAATATCCGGGAAGAGGATCTGATGCATCTCGACGAAAGCGGGATCGTCAAGATCGGGACCCACGTCAAGCCCGGCATGATCCTGGTGGGCAAGGTCTCCCCCAAAGGGGAGATCAAACCCACCCCCGAGGAGCGTCTGCTGCGGGCCATCTTCGGCGACAAGGCCGGCCATGTGGTCAACAAGTCCCTCTACTGCCCCGCCTCCATGGAAGGGGTCGTGGTGGATATCAAGATCTTCACCAAGAAAGGGTACGAAAAAGACGCCCGGGCCATCCGCGCCTACGAAGAGGAGCGGGCCCGTCTCGATCGGGACCATCACGACAAACTGCTGATGATCGACCGGGAGGAGATGCTCCAGATCACCTCCTTCCTCGCCAAGCAGGAGCTGGTCAAGGATGTGACGGTCGGAGAGAAGGAGTACAAAGCGGGCGAGAAGATCCCCGAAGAGGAGATCCGCTCCATCAACCGTTTTGCCTTGCGCAACGTCGTCGCCTCCTACAGCGACGAGGTGCAGAAAGAGTACGAGGCGATGAAGAACTACTTCCTCAAGCAGAAGAAGAAGCTCAAGACCGAGCATGAGGAGAAGCTCCAGATCCTGGAGAAAGACGACATCCTCCCCAGCGGCGTCACCAAGCTGGTCAAGGTCTACATCGCCACCAAACGGAAGATCAAGGTCGGGGACAAGATGGCGGGCCGCCACGGAAACAAGGGTATCGTCTCCAACATCGTCCCCGAGATCGATATGCCCTATATGGAGGACGGCCGCCCCGTGGATCTGATCCTCAACCCTCTGGGGGTTCCCTCGCGGATGAACATCGGACAGATCCTGGAGGTCCACCTGGGGCTCATCGGCAAACGGCTGGGCGAGCAGATCCAGGAGATCTATGAGAGCAAACGGGAAGATTTTGTCCAGGAGCTTCGTGCCCGGATGAAAGAGATCGCCGATACCGCCAAGCTGATGAAGGCCAAAAACGAGCTGGAGACCATGAGCGACGAAGAGCTCCTGGAGTATGCCCGCGACTGGTCCAAAGGGGTCAAGTTCGCCGCACCGGCTTTCGAATCCCCCAACGAGGAGGAGTTCGCGAAACTCTTCGAACTGGCCAGGATCGACAGTGACGGCAAGACCACCCTCTACGACGGAAAGACCGGCGAGAAGATGCTGGAGCGGGTCAACGTCGGCTACATGTATATGCTCAAGCTCCACCACCTGGTGGACGAGAAGGTCCACGCACGGAGCACCGGTCCCTACTCCCTGGTGACCCAGCAGCCCGTGGGAGGAAAGGCGCTCTTCGGAGGGCAGCGTTTCGGAGAGATGGAGGTCTGGGCCCTCGAAGCCTACGGTGCCGCCCATACCCTCAAGGAGATGCTGACCATCAAGTCCGACGATGTCGAGGGCCGCGCCCGTGCCTACCGGGCCATCACCCGGGGCGAGAGCGTGCCCGAGTCGGGGATCCCCGAGACGATGTTCGTCCTGACCAAAGAACTGCAGGCACTGGGCATGGATGTTGAGCTCTATGAGCAGAAAAAAGAAGAAGAGGAAGAGAGTGAAGCATGAGTAAGAACCTTGAAAATCTTGTCCCCATCGATATGAGCCGCGAAGAGCGGCCCCGCGACATCGCCGCGCTTCAGCTGCGGGTCGCGAGCCCCGAAAAGATCCTCTCCTGGAGTTACGGAGAGGTCAAGAAGCCCGAGACCATCAACTACCGGACCCTCAAGCCCGAGCGGGACGGCCTCTTCTGTGCCAAGATCTTCGGTCCCATCCGGGACTACGAGTGTCTCTGCGGCAAGTACAAGAAGATGCGCTACAAGGGTGTGGTTTGTGAAAAGTGCGGCGTCGAAGTGACCAGCTCCAAGGTCCGTCGGGACCGGATGGGGCATATCGAACTGGTCGCTCCCGTGGCCCATATCTGGTATGTCAGCTCTCTGCCTTCACGGATCGGAACCCTCCTGGGGGTCAAGATGAAGGATCTGGAGCGGGTCCTCTACTACGAAGCCTACATCGTCAAAGATCCCGGCGGGGCCAGCTACGACAGTGAAGGGGGCAATCCGGTCCAGAAGTACGATGTCCTCAACGAAGAGCAGTTCCAGCAGCTCAACCGCCACTTCGCCGATACGGGCTTCGATGCCCGGATGGGCGGGGAGGTGATCAAGGAGCTTCTGGCGGAGCTGGACCTGGTGGAGATGCTGGCCCAGCTCAAAGAGGAGATCGAAGCGACCAAATCGGAAGCCAAGCGCAAGACCATCGTCAAGCGGCTCAAAGTGATCGAGGCGTTCCTCGATTCGGGGAACCGCCCCGAGTGGATGATGCTCACCTATCTGCCGGTGCTTCCGCCCGATCTGCGGCCTCTGGTCTCCCTGGACGGCGGCAAGTTCGCCGTCAGCGACGTCAACGATCTCTACCGCCGGGTCATCAACCGCAACCAGCGCCTCAAGCGTCTGCTGGAGCTGGATGCCCCCGAGATCATCGTCCGCAACGAAAAGCGGATGCTTCAGGAGGCGGTGGACGCCCTCTTTGACAACGGACGCCGGGGCAATGCCGTCAAGGGGGCCAACAAGCGTCCCCTGAAGTCCCTCAGCGAGATCATCAAAGGGAAGCAGGGGCGTTTCCGCCAGAATCTTCTGGGGAAGCGGGTCGACTTCTCGGGCCGTTCGGTCATCGTCGTGGGCCCCGATCTGCGGATGGACCAGTGCGGTCTGCCCAAAAAGATGGCCCTGGAGCTCTTCAAACCCCACCTGATGGCCAAACTGGAGGAGAAGGGCTACGCTACCACCCTCAAGCAGGCCAAGAAGATGATCGAGATGCAGACCAACGAGGTCTGGGAGTGCCTCGAAGAGGTGGTCGAGAGCTATCCGGTGCTGCTCAACCGGGCGCCGACACTCCACAAACTTTCGATCCAGGCCTTCCACCCCCGTCTCATCGAGGGCAAGGCGATCCAGCTGCACCCCCTGGTCTGTGCCGCCTTCAACGCTGACTTCGACGGGGACCAGATGGCGGTCCATGTCCCCCTTTCCGACGAGGCGATCGCCGAGGCGAAGATCCTGATGCTCAGCTCCATGAACATCCTGCTGCCCGCTTCCGGTAAGGCGATCGCGGTTCCCAGCCAGGATATGATTCTGGGACTCTACTATCTCTCGCTGGAGAAGGCGGACGTCAAGGGAGCCCACAAGCTCTTCTCCAACGTGGACGAGGTTCTGATCGCCTACGAGCAGGAGACCCTGGATCTCAACGCGCGGATCCGGACCGTGGTTGACGGCAACATCGTCACCACCACCGTCGGTCGGCTGATCCTCAAGTCGATCATGCCCGACTATGTCCCCGAGAACCTCTGGAACCGGGTGCTGAAGAAGAAGGACATCGCCAACCTGGTCGACTACATCTACAAGCACAGCGGTATCCAGCTCACGGCGGAGTTCCTGGACAACCTCAAGGATATGGGTTTCCGCTACGCGACCCGGGCCGGCGTCTCCATCTCCGTGGACGACATCAAAACTCCGGAGCGCAAAGAGGAGATCATCCGTGCCGCCAAGGAGAAGGTCTACGAGATCCAGAAGCAGTTCGCCGCGGGTCTGCTCACCGAGCAGGAGCGCTACAACAAGATCATCGACATCTGGACCGATGCCAACAACGCCATTGCCGACGAGCTGATGAAGCTGATCAAAGAGGACAAAGAGGGCTTCAACTCCGTCTACATGATGGCCGACTCCGGGGCGCGGGGTAGTGCCGCCCAGATCCGCCAGCTTTCCGGGATGCGGGGATTGATGGCCAAGTCCGACGGATCGATCATCGAAACCCCCATTACCTCCAACTTCCGGGAGGGGCTCAACGTGCTGGAGTACTTCATCTCCACCCACGGAGCCCGGAAGGGTCTGGCGGATACGGCGCTCAAGACCGCCAATGCCGGTTACCTGACCCGGAAGCTCATCGACGTGGCCCAGAACGTCAAGGTCTCCATGGAGGACTGCGGCACCCACGAGGGGGTCGAGGTCTCCGATATTCTCGTCGGTAACGAGCTGATCGAATCCCTGGCGGACCGGGTCTACGGCCGGGTCGTCGCCAAGGATGTGATCGACCCCGTCACCAACGAAGTGCTTCTGGTCGAAGGGCAGCTCATCGGTGAAGAGGAGGCACGGCTGATCCGCGAAGCGGGCGTCCGCTCCGTCGTCATGCGTGCACCGGCCACCTGTAAGGCGCCCAAGGGTATCTGCGCCAAGTGCTACGGCCTCAACATGGCCGAGAACCGCCTGGTCAAGCCGGGCGAGGCCGTCGGGGTCATCGCCGCCCAGTCCATCGGGGAGCCCGGTACCCAGCTGACCCTGCGGACCTTCCACACCGGGGGAACCGCCACCGCCGGCAAAGAGGAGCGTCAGGTCGTCGCCACCAAAGAGGGATTCGTCCGCTACTACAACCTGTCGGTCTACCGCAACCGGGACAACCAGCTGATCGTGGCCAACCGCCGCAACGCCGGTGTCCTGCTGGTCGAGCCCAAGATCAAGGCGCTCTTCGACGGAAAACTCTCGGTGGTCAATACCCATGACGAGGTGGTGCTGCTGCTCAAAGGCAAAGAGGAGGAGAAGAAATACTCCTTCCGCAAAAGCGACGTGGCACGGGCCAACGAACTGGCCGGTGTCGGCGGCAAAGTGGAGGGCAAGGTCTTCTTCCCCTACGAGAACGGTACCGAGATCAAAAAGGGTGACTCCATCGCCGAGGTGATCAAAGAGGGGTGGAACGTTCCCAACCATATCCCCTTCGCCAGCGAGCTCAAAGTCGAGGACGGCGCTCCCGTCACCCAGCCGGTCCAGGCCGACGCCCGGGGACGGGTGGAGTACTTCCTCCTCGAAGGGGACTACCTGGAGCCCACCGACACCATCAAAAAGGGCGAACCGGTGGAGGAGAAGGGTCTCTTCGCCGTCATCGTCGACGAGAGCAACCGGGAAGCGGCGCGGCACTACATCTCCCGGGGCTCCATCATCCAGGTAGCGGCCGGGGAGCAGGTGGAGCGCGGCGATCTGATCTCGTCGCCCAAAGAGCAGACCCAGATCGTCATCGCCGAGTGGGATCCCTACGCCGAGCCGATCATCGCCGAGCAGAGCGGAACCGTCAAGTTCGAGGATGTCATCCCCGGTGTCACCGCCAGTGAACAGTTCGACGAACTCACCGGCGAGTCCCGCCTGGAGCTCAACGAGTATATCCCTGCGGCCTACAAACCGTCGATCATCCTGGCGACGGAGAGCGGCGAGATCCTCCGCTACCACCTGGATCCCAAGACGATCCTCTTCGTCCAGGACGGTGAGGAGGTCCAGATCGCCGATATTCTGGCCAAGAAGCCCAAAGCGGCCATCAAATCCAAGGATATCACCGGCGGTCTGCCCCGGGTCTCGGAGCTCTTCGAAGCCCGCCGTCCCAAAGATATCGCCCTCATCGCCAAGATCGACGGTGTGGTGAGCTTCGGCAAGCCGCTGCGCGGCAAAGAGCGGATCGTCATCACCGGCGACAACGGTCAGGTGACCGAACAGCTGGTGGACAAGGGCAAGACGATCCTGGTCCATCCCGGGGAATACGTCCACACCGGCGAGCGGCTCACCGACGGACTGGTCTCCAGCCACGACATTCTCGAAGCACTGGGTGAGCGGGCCCTCTTCGAATACATCGTCAGCGAGGTCCAGCAGGTCTATCGTCGCCAGGGGGTCAACATCTCCGACAAGCACATCGAGATCATCGTCTCCCAGATGATGCGCCAGGTCAAGATCGTCGAGAGCGGGGATACCCGCTTCATCGCCGGCGACATCGTCTCCCGCCGCAAGTTCATCGAAGAGAACGAGCGGATCACGAACCTGGGTGGGGAACCGGCTATTGCCGAGCCGATGCTGGTGGGGATCACCCGGGCGGCGGTCGGCGCCGACAGTATCATCTCCGCCGCCTCCTTCCAGGACACCACCAAGGTCCTCACCTCCGCCTCCATCGCGGGAACGGTGGACTACCTGGAGGATCTGAAAGAGAACGTGGTCATCGGACGTCTCATCCCGGTGGGTACGGGAATGATCGAAGAGGAAAAAGTCAAACTCTTCACCGCCGAGTGATCCCGACCCCTCCGGATCTCCTCTCCCGACGGAGAGGCTTTCAATCGCTTTTAAGCCTTCTTGACTATAATTACTGCCTATTTTTCCGTCGACACCTCGGCCGACCGTTTCACGGAGCGGTGCGCCGAGGTGTAACAGCCCGGATTCAATTCTCGCCCAGCGGGAACAACAAAAACCATCATGAATGAAAGGATGCAGCTTTGCCTACCATCAACCAGTTGATCCGCAAAGAGCGGAAGAAGGTGATCAAGAAGTCCAAGTCACCTGCACTCGTAAACTGTCCTCAGCGCCGCGGTGTCTGTACCCGCGTCTATACCACGACCCCCAAGAAGCCCAACTCGGCGCTTCGTAAGGTCGCCAAAGTCCGCCTCACCAGCGGTTTCGAGGTTATCTCCTACATCGGAGGAGAGGGCCACAACCTCCAGGAACACTCCATCGTCCTGGTCCGGGGCGGCCGGGTCAAGGACCTCCCCGGTGTGAAGTACCACATCGTTCGGGGGGCCCTGGATACCGCCGGTGTCGCCAACCGGAAGCGTGCCCGCTCCAAATACGGCGCCAAGCGTCCCAAGTAAGCGACGACCGAGAGGCTCTGCGGCTTCGGCCGCTTGATCAGGCGCTGCCGTGACCCCTTCGTGGGCAGCGTTTGAGTAAATCAATGTCACGATTGAAGAAAGGAAAGAAAGAATGAGAAGAAGAAGAGCACCCCAGCGTCCGGTCCTGCCGGACCCCGTCTACGGAAGCAAAGTCCTGACCAAGTTCATCAACGCCGTCATGCTCGACGGCAAGAAGGTAACCGCCCAGAAGATCATGTACGGTGCCCTGGAGAGAATTGAATCCAAAACCGGCGAGAAAGGCATCGACGTCTTCAACAAGGCGATGGAGAACGTCCGTCCCGTCATGGAGGTCAAGAGCCGCCGCGTCGGCGGGGCGACCTATCAGGTCCCCGTCGAAGTCCGTCCCGTCCGCCAGCAGTCCCTGGCGATCCGCTGGATCGTCGAAGCGGCCCGCAAGCGCAACGAGCGGACCATGGTCGAGCGCCTGGCCAACGAGCTGATGGATGCCGCCACCGAAAAAGGGGCCGCGTTCAAGAAGAAAGAAGATACCTACAAGATGGCCGAAGCCAACAAAGCATTCGCCCACTACCGCTGGTAAGAAGAAGGAAAAGACATGCCCAGATCACACCCCCTCAGCAAAGTACGGAACATCGGAATCGCGGCACACATCGACGCCGGAAAGACCACCACCACCGAGCGGATCCTCTTCTACACCGGTGTCAGCCACAAGATCGGTGAGGTCCACGACGGTGCCGCCACTATGGACTGGATGGAGCAGGAGCAGGAGCGCGGAATCACCATTACCTCCGCGGCGACAACCTGTGAATGGAAAGGCGTTCAGATCAACATCATCGACACTCCGGGCCACGTCGACTTCACCATCGAAGTCGAGCGTTCCATGCGGGTCCTCGACGGTGCCGTCGCCGTCTTCTGTTCGGTCGGCGGGGTCCAGCCCCAGTCCGAGACCGTCTGGCGCCAGGCCAACAAGTACCATGTCCCCCGCATGGTCTTCGTCAACAAGATGGACCGCACCGGTGCCGACTTCTTCGAGGTCGAGCGGCAGATCAAAGAGCGGCTCAACGCCAACCCCGTGCCCATCCAGATCCCCATCGGCGCCGAGGAGAACTTCCAGGGCGTCGTCGATCTGGTAGAGATGAAAGCGGTGATCTGGGATGACGACCAGTCCCTCATGGGTCAGAAATACGAGGTCGTCGATATCCCCGAAGATCTGGTGGAGCTGGCCGAAGAGTACCGGGAGAAGATGATCGAAGCGGTCGCCGAGACCAGTGACGAGCTTCTCGACAAATATATGGAGGGCGAAGAGCTCACCAAAGAGGAGATCAAGGCAGGAATCAAAAAGGGATGTATCGATCTGAGCATCGTCCCCATGACCTGCGGTACCGCCTTCAAGAACAAGGGCGTTCAGACCCTGCTGGATGCCGTGGTCGACTATCTGCCCTCTCCCACCGAAGTTCCCCCCATCCGGGGTGAATACGAGGATGGGACCGAGACCTTTGTCGAGTCCACTGACGAGGGCCCCTTCGCTGCCCTGGCCTTCAAGATCATGACCGACCCTTTCGTCGGTCAGCTGACCTTCATCCGGGTCTATCGGGGAGTT
>Ga0256832_1002728_pt1 | contig 12055 bp, 9 predicted proteins | sample 134614metaG_FD_190534 | JGI IMG/M metagenome (GOLD analysis project Ga0256832, IMG submission 190534) | Hydrothermal vent microbial communities from Lau Basin, Pacific Ocean - 134-614 | ecosystem: Environmental > Aquatic > Marine > Hydrothermal vents | place: Pacific Ocean: Lau Basin | collected... | reverse complement strand
TCTTTCGGGTCGAATATCCAATTGTATCCACCACTTGGAGAGCCTGCTAATACCGCCAGCGGCTATAGACGCAAAGGGTGTACCATTATCAGAACGAATTGCATCAGGTAATCCATATTCTCTAAAGATCTGTTCCATCCAGTGTTTAGTGTCTTCAAAAGCCGTACTTTCCAGTGCCTGACAACATAATAAAAAGCGCGAATGGCTATCTGTCATGGTAAGTGGATAGCACCATTTTCCATTCCTCAGTTTAAACTGTCCTTTGTAATCAACAGCCCAAACTTGATTGTTTTTCGTAATCTCTTCAAAGGCTTGTTCGTTGGCAGGAACACACCAGCGTTTCTTCCTTTTTTTGACCAAGCCTGCCCGTTTGAGTATCTCACCTGCGGTGCTATCCGCGGGTAATACTAAGCTTGGATCGTGCTTTTTCAAGTTATCCAATACCTTTTTGGGCCCCCAGTAGGGATGGGCAAGCTTTTTTTCAATAATGAGTTGGCAAATCTCTTCTGGCGTTTTATTCGGTAAATGTTTGGGGCAACGTGATTGATCCTCAAGGTTGTTTATACCACCTTGCTTGAATCGTGATACCCACTTGTAACCGGTCGGTCTTGAGATACCATAAGATTGGCATAAATAAGAAAAACTGGGATAGTTTTTGCCTAAATACTCATCTATAAACTGTTTTCTTAGTTCCACAATATCATCCTGTTTCCATGGCATAGTTGTTTCCTCCTATGCCGATTTAATAATAATGTGTAAACTATGTCTCCGGTTTAATTTGTAAAGGATGTCCCCGGTTTGTACACCCCCCCTTTTTTTAATACTTCTCAGACAACCTTCTACTTTTGTGGTTCCGGCAACCTGAATGCAGCATGGCAGGCAATACAGTTATTCATAAGCGAGTCGAGTTGCTTGCGGAGTTCCAGGGGGTCTTTTCCTGCTTTTGCCGCAGCAGAGATGTCGTCAAATAAACCACGCGTACCAAAACCCAGTGTTTTCATGGCGACGGGAATTTTGCGCAATAATTCACCTGGTGTATTCAGCTCTGCTGCCATTCCTGCCTTATGGGCAAGATCAGCCACTTTATCCAGATCTTTTTCTGTAATTGCCTGACTCACACCTTGCACACTAACCAAAAATGCGCGCATTTCGCTTAATACCAGATTGCGCTCATCAGTGGTCAGAACGACGGATGTACGACCGTCAACCACTTTTCCTACACTGCCTTTGGTCATTATAAAGCCCAGTGCTCCTATGATAATGAGTAGCAATATGATTATTGTCCAAAGTACCTTTACATTTTTCATATCTTTTTTTGTTTCCTGCTTGTTTAAGTTTTAGAAAATCCCAGACAGTTCTCAGTGTTGTTGCCATTGATTAAAGCGTTTTTGTCTGAGTTGTTTAAATTTGGCGCGTTGCTGCGGGGTGAGTATTGATTCGATCTGCCAGCGTTTTTCTCCTTTTTCAATGGTCATGCGGTAAACCAGTTTTGCTTTTTGTTCTGCCAGGGCAAATACTTGCTGCTTATAATCCTGGTTGGTGGCATCAAGTTGGCGAATCCTCTGTTTTATTTCTTGCAGCCTCTTATAAAGAGGTTGCAAGATCATTTTTTTTTGTTGAATTAAATTTTGCATTTTTTGCTTTTGTTCATTTGAGAGCTGTAGTTGCTTCATCATAAAGGCATTCATACCCTGTCTGTTTTTCATGCCCTGTTTTATCCTGTTAATCATTTGTCCCATCTGCATGCGCGCTTTATTCGCATGATTTATTGGCGGCTTTTGCGCCATCACTGGCATTTGAGGTTTTTGAGGCATTTTCCCCATCATTTGCATGTGTTGCTGGCTCATTTCATGCCCTGCCTGATGCTGTTTCTCCATGCCCATTTTTTGATGCATTTCTTTCATGTGTTCATCAAGTTTTGCGGGCATTTCTATATTGCCTGAATAGAGATAAGCTGCAATTTTTTTTGCGTCTTCTTTGGGAACTGAAAGCGGAGGCATGATCCTGAATTTCTGGATTGCACCAGGCATCAGGCTTTTGCTTTCGTCCTGCTTTTCAATCCAGGATGAAACGGCTTCAACAAATGATGCTTCATCAGGGTAAGCATCCAGATAATGCTTTTTAACGCCTGCCATGGGTGGCGCAATGCGCTTGTCCATATCCATTCCACCAGCTGCCATGCTGTGACAGGCGGCGCAGATTGATTTATACAGCTTTTCACCTTCTGCATGACTGTTGTCAGTGGCGAATGCCATAGTTGTAAATAATAATGTGCTGAAGATTAGCAGGAGTGATTTTAGTTTGTTCATTTTATATTCCTTTGCGGTTTTGGTTGGTTTATGCAAGTACATCTACTTGCTTTATTCGAGGGTGCTTATCGTTTATTTCCTCTATTGTTTATCAATTTGTGTATTTCATAATAAATGAGAAAGCTTAAATCAAACTTAAGTTTTTTGGAGAACTTTTTATTTTCTCATTATTTTTTCAATCTGCTGTTAATTCATCCAGTAAAGCCTGATTGTTGATTTGCTGTTTTTCGAGTCTGTTGCGATTAGCATAAAAGATACTGGCTAACTGTTTGACAGATTCGTCAAAGCTGTCATTAACAAGCACATAATCAAATTCGTTATAGTGCTTAATATCCTCGCAAGATTGCCCCAGACGTTTGGCGATAATTTCGTCACTGTCAGTGCCACGACCACGCAAGCGTCGTTCCAGTTCTTCTTTGGAGGGCGGTAAAATAAAGATAGAAATCGCTTCGGGCATTAGTTTACGTATTTGTTGCGCGCCTTGCCAGTCAATTTCAAGGATGACATCAATACCTTTTTGCAAAAGTGTATCCACCGAATCTGTGGAGGTTCCATAATAATTGCCAAAGACATTGGCGTGTTCCAGAAACTTGTTGTTTTTAACATCGGCTAAAAATTCATCCTCGCTTACAAAATGATAATGTTTCGCATTGATCTCGCCCTCACGAGGTGCACGGGTCGTGTGCGAAATTGCCACTTCTACATCGCTTATATTTTCCAGTAAACTTGCAATTAAACTGGTTTTACCTGCCCCTGATGGTGCAGAAATGATATATAGTGTTCCAGAACTCATAAACAACCTCAAAACAACAGAATGAATCATATTATCACTGTCCCGGCTTTTTCTGATAATTACATTTGGTTAATATGTGATAAAGAAAAACGCCATGCTGTTATTGTAGACCCTGGTGACGCTACAGTCGTCATTAATATGCTCGAAAAAGAAAATATTGAGCCTGTGGCTATTTTAGTGACCCATTTTCATTTTGATCATGCAAATGGCATTCCTGCGCTAGTGGCGAAATATCCCAAACTTGCTGTTTATGGTTCACTGGCTGAATTTGAATTGCTCACTAATAACCCGCATCCACCTGCTTATGGTCCCCCCAGTGCAGGTTTCAAATTACTCAGCCATCCCTTGCAAGGAGGAGAGTTACTCAGCTTTGACAAAATAGATATTAGTTTTGAAGTAATCAATCTGCCTGGTCACACATCGGGTCATATCGCCTATTATGGAGATCAAAAATTATTTTGTGGTGATACTCTTTTTGCCTGTGGTTGCGGACGTGTGTTTGATGGCACATTAAAAGACCTGCATGATTCATTGCAACGTATCAGGCAACTGCCTGAGGATACGCTTGTGTATTGCGCCCATGAATACACCCTGGGCAATATTGGATTTGCCAAATGGGTAGAACCTGAAAATGCCGAGCTGCTTGCAAGAGAAGAAGCAGCCAGGGCATTGATTGATGCGGACAAGGCAACAGTTCCATCCCTGTTATCACTTGAATTAAAAACAAATCCTTTTTTGCGCACTGATAATCCGGCGGTGATTGCCAGGGTTGAGCAAGCCACTGGCAGGCAACTTAATGATTCAGCAGAGGTTTTTGCTGCTATGCGTACCTGGAAAGATACTCAGTATGATTAGATGCTGGGTAAAACCTGTTGATTTACTGTAGACTCTTCACAATCACGGTCGGTTTCGCAAAGCTACACCGACCCTATCTAAAAATATCAACAGCTTATAAAATTGAATATGCTGAGTTGTTACTATTACTAATAACTCGTTCCAAATCCCTTGTCTGTCTGGTTGCCTAAATCAGGTAAATCAGCCAGTTCGTGTATCTGGCTCAGGGGACCAGCGGGAAACAGTCTGTAGAGATATTTTTTGCCGCCTTTGTCAGCAAATTCCTGATCCATAGCCTTCATTAGCTGGCGTGCATTACGGCAATCTTCACAATGTTCATAAAAATCCAGCACAAATTCAATCGCTTCCATTCTGGCATCGTTGAGTTCCAGCCCCATTTTTTCGGCGCGTTGTTCTATATTTCTGAAACGTGTGTCACGATCAATGCTGCGACCTGTATGGTTTCTCGGCTGCTTACGGGGAAAAGCTTCTGTTTGTTGTATGTTTAGCATGGTGTATCTCCTTTGATTAATGCTGATTAATAATTATTATAGATAGATTAGCTATATCTCTTATCATACCCCTTAATTGATATATATCAAATATCACGCACAACTTGCATGGAGATAGCTATAATAATAAATGTACTTGTAGAATCGCTAAAATGAGGGTAAAGATGAAGCTTAAAAAATATAAATTGCCTGCCTGCCTGATCTTTCTATCCCTGGCACTGATCAGTTCTTTCGGTGTTATGGCAGAAGCTAAAAAGCGGGGCAAGGTGTTAGGCGTTGCGAATGTTGTTGTGCCAGAGTGGTTTAAGGACAGTTTTCTTGATTTCAGGGAGGATGCCGCAGAAGCTGCTGACTCAGGAAAACACATGCTGGTTTTTGCTGACCTTAAAGGCTGTCCCTATTGCGCACAAATGCTAAAGGATAATTTTAAAACATCTGAAAAAGAGGGTGGAAACCGTGAATTTATTCAGCAAAATTTTGATAGCATCCACATAGATATAAAAGGCAGTCGTGAGGTTGCTTTCAACGAAACAACCAATGTCTCGGAAAAAGACCTTGCGAAGGCGCTGAAAGTACATTACACCCCAACCCTGTTATTTATGGATGCAAACAACAGGGTAGTTGCACGGGTTAATGGCTATCGTTCGCCCAGAGAATTCAGGCAGGTTTTAAATTATGTTAAGGAAAAAGCGTATTTGAAAACCGATTTTCCAAGCTACCGCGAAAAACATCTAAACGATTCAGTGTATACACTTCTGGATCATGAATCGTTTGCCGATATCACCGATTTGCAGAAGGCATCGGAAACCGACAAGCCTCTGGCAGTTTTGTTTGAAGATAAAACCTGCGATGCCTGCGAGCGTTTTCATAAAGAAATTCTGGATCTGGAAGAAACCAGAAAGCTTATGAAAGCGTTTAATTTTGTGAGACTGGATGCCCTTTCCAATAAAAAAATTATTGACCCGCAGGGCAATAAAGTGACACCAGGAGAATGGTTAAAAAAACTCAATATCAGTTATCGCCCTGCAATGCTGGTTTTTGTAAAGGGTGAAGAAAAAGAACGCCTGACCGGTTTGATCAAATCATTTCATTTTCAGCAGCTTTTAAGCTTTTTTGCCAATAAAAAATATAAGGAATACCCCAATTTTATTGCTTATGGCGAGGAATATTCCAAAAAAATTCTGGATTCCGGAAAGGATATTGATATCTGGAAATAAGAACCTGTCTGGAAATATGAGCTTTCCCTCGCTACGACTCATATTCCAGACAGGAACCGAACAGGCAATTCGTACCCGCCTGAAAAATAGGATAGACTGCGTACCTTTTAAGATTTGAGAGCAAAAATGCAGGCACAATCATTTCGTCCTGAAGAATACCTTATCACTGAGGAACCCTATTATGAGCCAGTGGGCTCTGAAATTGAGCTGTTTCTGGCAGCTTATCAAAGCCAGATTCCGGTCTTGTTAAAAGGACCAACCGGCTGTGGCAAGACCCGCTTTATGGAACACATGGCATGGCGCCTAAAACGTCCCTTAATTACCGTTTCCTGCCATGATGATTTGACTGCATCCGATCTGGTAGGGCGCTATCTGATAACGGCTGGCGAGACTAAATGGGTCGATGGTCCACTCGCCCGTGCAGTACGCGCAGGTGCGATCTGCTATCTGGATGAAATTGTCGAAGCACGCAAAGACACAATGGTTGTGATTCACCCCCTGGCAGACGACCGTCGCGTCTTGCCCATTGAAAAACTGGGTGAAGTAGTTGAAGCAAATCACGATTTTTGCATGGCAATTTCCTATAACCCAGGCTATCAAAGCGTCCTGAAAGACTTAAAACAAAGCACCCGACAACGCTTTATTGCGCTCGAATTTAACTATCCCACGGCAGAGCTGGAAAAGAAAATCATTATCAGGGAATCAGGCGTGAATGATGCCACCGCAAGCAGTCTGGTTAAATTTGCCGAAATGACACGCAATCTGAAAGGCAACGGACTGGAAGAGGGCGCCAGCACCCGTCTGCTGGTACATGCCGCGAAACTGATTCAGGCTGATGTCAATCCGGTGGAAGCCTGCCGGGCAGCCATAGGGCAGGCATTGACCGATGATATTGAAATGATTAATGCAGTGAATGAATTAAGCGCCACCCTGTTTTAATGGCGCTACAAAAATATATAAAAAACAGGGGGGATGGGTCGTTGTATTTATTGGTTTCACAATGAGTCTATCCTATAAAGTATATAGAAAGTCATTGCTCTTCCTGTATGATTCCGCGGTTGACTATCTCATATCAAAGGAAGATTAGATGAATATAGAAGAATCGCTTGGCTTAGGTAACAAGATTGGTGATCCTAAAGAACAACGAGAACGCTTACAGCTCTATATTAATCTAAAACTGGCATCAACGGGGCAACCTGTGAGCCATGCAGGTGATGACAAGTTTATGTCTATTGCCAGTGATCTGCTTAAAAGTTATCGTGAAAAAAACCGGCAGTTACATAATTATCAATGTCCTGCTGATAAGCGTATTCAGAAATTTCTTAACAAGTATTTTGCTGATTGTGCCGTAAACGCTACTGATGAAATACCCAAACTTCCTTCAGATACGCTTGTTCTGGATAGATATGGCGTGTCCCGTGAGTTGTCAATACCATCTGACAGTGACAAGTTTAGCTCGGATATTGTCTCCAGTTATCGCATTCGTCAGGGTGTTTTGCATAATCCTGCAAATGACCGTCGCACAACCAAGGGCTCATTTCATATCACCGAAGGCGGTTTGCCGATTCCGGGGGATAAAAAAGCCGTTCCAAAAATCACCTTTCTGCGTTTGCTCAAGGAAGCACTGAATCCGCCCGAAGAACTATTGCAGCTACCCTTTACAACCGGGGAAGAGCAGCAGGCAAAGCTGTTTGTGTCATTATTACTGCGTCCGATTGTTTCCCCTGAAGTACCTGGTGTCTCTCCTGAAAAACAAATGGAAATACGCTTTTTTGCTCCGGGTAATCTGGTCAGTAATCTGGATTTTGTGGAAAGCATTTTTGGCAATGCAGGTAATCCTTATCTTGCTGAAAACGACGCGGCTCTGGATACGCGCCACTGGTCGGGACATACCGGCTGTGTGATTCTCGCTCCCCATCTGATTCATCTCACAAAAAAAGAGCTGGGTTTGCCGCATTTTGATGATGCCACTGAAAGACAGCGCAATGAAGGTATGTGCTGGCATTCAGAAGATGAAAAATATAACGATGGTGAAGCTTTTAAAATAACCACGCGCGATAAAAAAGGCATTATTGTTACTATTCTGGCTGACAATTATTATGGTTATTGCAAAAAGGAAGTAAAAACACAATTAAGTTATGCAAGCAATCTGTTTGGCTTAACCGAAGAGGAACATGCCGGTGGTGCACTTGCATTTCGGCGTCGCAATCACGGCGAAGAGTATGGCGTCGATAGCAAAACCAGAAAATTTTCAGATCGTTACAAGTTTAAATCCATGCTTGAAAAATACGGCTCAATCATGGATGTTCACCCGGAAGGTTATGCGACTGACAAGAAATTCCCTGACCTGGTTTATCTGCCACTTGATATACGCATGGATTTACACACTCAAAAAATTGAGTGGCTCGATGACCAAGGCAAGCAGCAACAGATCAAGATGCAGCCTGATAAGGTCTATATGCAACCTAATGGCTACAAGATTGAGATGAAAAAGCATCCCGATGCACCCAGTTGGCGTTTGCTCGGAACCGATGCGGAAGGCGTTTTCTGCCATAAACCCTGCACTGTCTCGGGTGGTGGTAAATCAGAAATATCAAAATCACTGGATGATGCGGTCATTTACGGTGCTGTCTATGTGCAGGATTTCAATGACGATATGGATCAGGTAGCTGCCATTTTTGAACGCGATTACAGTGACCGCTTGCAGCCTGAATTTGCTCATGAAGATCGTGACCCAAGGCGCAAACCGCTGGATTCAGAGCGCAGTCTCGGTTCGGTTATCCGTCTATTAACACCCTCTTCAAGTAATACTCCGGAATATAACGAATGGCTGGACAGCATCCCGCCACATATCCTCTCGCAAGTCTTTATTATCAAGCGCATGTATTGGCCACACTGGGGAAAGGACTGGCGCAAGCATTTTTCAGTTGATGTGATTAACGGCAAACCGGGGCATGCACTCAAATACGACGGACGGGAACTGGTCGCCTCTTATCTGCGTATCGGTCTGGATGAAGGCGGAGTCTGGCACACTTACAAGGTACGTCAGGATTTTATCGCCACAGAAAAAGTGCAGATGGAAGATGATATTAGTGCCTCGGTAGTGGTAGCAGCAGACAAATTGCCAAATTTGTCACCGAAATCAAGCAACCCCAGTGTCAAGCTGGTGAAGAACTGTGAATACCGGCTGTTTCAACGTCCTGATGACGCTATTCACCGGGGCTTTGATACCCAGACAGAATATGATATGGCACAGCCAGACAACTTTATTGCCAACTATGAACCTTTGATTGGCGACAAATTACAGGCTATCGTCGAAGATGTGGTCGAATTTCAAAAATATACCGAACCCATGCGTGAGCTGCTGCAAGCAGCCTATGACGAAGGCGATCAATACGTCGTATCATCTGCCAACCCGCGCATGATCAATGGCGAGCCAAGCAAAAACCCGCGCTATCTGCAATTACGCGCTGATTTGCAACAGCCCATGCGCACCTATGTGGCAGAAATGGGAGCGCGTTTTGCCAGACAGGTACCACTGGATGAGCCCTTGATTACGCCAGTGAATGCAGTGCTTACCGGACGCCGCAATAACCCGCCTGAAGATGGTATCCGTAGTCTGGCTGTCTATAATCCAATTCATTATCAGGAGCTGCCAGAGCTGTTTATGGATTTTATCTGTAGTGTCACAGGTAAATCACCATCAACTACCGGAGCAGGAAGCGAAGGTGCGCTAACCAAAGGTCCTTTTAATGCCTTGCGCGCAACCACGGATCTGAATAACGCGCTGGTGTCATTTATTATTACCGGCTATCAGGGATTTTCCAGTGCCGCCGGTTATATTGGTCCTGATTTGCGTGTTGACCATGACATCAGTTTACTCATTCCTGAAATCTGGGCGCGCCTGGATGAAGAAGATCGTGATCCGGTAAAACTTTATGAGCAGGGTTATCTGGAAAAACTGGAAGACTTTGAACACAATGGTCGAATAGTCGAACAAAGCCGTTTGGGTTATCGCATAACCGAGCGTTTTATTACTGCGTTTCTGGGTAAAATCTTTGATAATCCAGCCGTTGTCTTTGACGAGAAAATTCTCAAGCCGGAAAAGCAAGACTTTGAAGTCTACATTGATGGTATAGATAATATCGTGGAAGCCCAGCAACGGGTCGCCCAGCAATACCTGGATGATGGAAGTATTGAAGACGCCTGTCCACCGCTCAAGGCACTGCTGTATATTATGGCAACAGGCAACTACGAAGGCAAAACCATCCATGACCCTGAAATCAGGGCAATGTTTGAGCGTGACGCCATGTTATCCTCAGACTGGTACAGGGAACGCCTGCAAGCCAAACAAAAAATAGACATCAAACTGTGGAAAAAACATTGCAACAACCTGAAAAAATTCCTCAAGCTGGAAGGTCACGAAGACCTTGCCGAATCAATGGACATACAAGGCAGACTTGAAAAAGCAAAAGCACAGCTGAAAAAAGTAAAAAGCCCGGATTATCTTAAATCACTGGAAGGGACAATTGGAGCTGATCCTTTATAAACCATGTAGCCTGCGTTGAGTGCGCGAAAGGTACATAGCCGAATGCCACTTGAATTACGCTATTGCCAGATTCTGCATCCAAACCTCCAGTTGTTGCAGCATGTAGGGTTGGTGTAGTTTACGCAACCAACCAGATTTGGTTGGCTGCGCATGCTACACCAACCCTACGCAACTACTCAAAATATGTAAAAAAAGGGGGGGATGGGTGATAGTCTGGGCAGCTTGGTGCTGAGGAACGAAGCCCAACAATTACGCTATTGCCAGATTCTGCGCCCAGATCTCCAGTTGTTGCAGTGCCTTTTGCTCTGTTTCACTGAGTTTTTCAAGTGCCAGTTGTTGCAGTCTTTGTTGAAACTGCTCTACAGTGAGCGGGCAATCAAATTCACCGTCAATCAGGCGTGCCTGACAGAAAGAGTGCCATTGTTTCTGTTCTTCCTCGGTAAGCGTTTCAGGCCAGTTGCGGGCGCGGTAGCGTGGGTAAAGTGTCTGTAAGCGGCTCGATTTAAAAGGGGGTGTCCAGCTTGCCAGCTTTTCTGGCGATGAACTCAGGACCTGATTGCACAGCTTGCGATCGGCGTTGCTAATAAAACCTCCATATAAATTGGCGTCTGCATCACATTCGCCCTGTTCGCGTTTGCGCTTATACATTTCTTCGAGTCGTCGTATCAGGGTGCTGTCACTTACCAGCTTTTGCCTGTTGGCTTCTATTGTGTGCCAGTCAATGCCCCATTTTTCCGCCTGGGATTGATTGAGTGTATTTGTTGGAGACAAAGCGGGTGATTTATTGATATGAACACCTTTTAGCGCCACATGCTGATGATTTTCATCACGCTCTGCACGCGGCTTGTAAAGGTTCTCTGCAATCGCGCCAACATCCATTTGCAAGAGCGCTGATGGATCATGGCGCAGATCATAGCAAATGACTTCGTTTTTATTGACGGGGTGAAGCATCAGCGGAAGAATGGGCGAGAGACAGCCCTGCGCTGCGGGAAACATGCCAGAGACATGCAATACAACCTTGCGTTGGGGCAGCTCCACCTGGGTATTCAGCATTGGCGCAACATTGCTTTTAATGCGCAGATTAAAAAAGTAATCATAAAGACGCGGCTGCTTTTGCTTGATCAGGCGGGCAATCTCAATCGTTGCCCTGACATCGACCAGCGCATCATGCGCGCCTGTTTGTTCGATCTGATTGGCGGCGGTTAAATCTTCCAGCCGAAAACTGGCAACTTCGACGCCCTGCTCATCAATGCGAGTCGGCCAGTTAATGCCATCAGGACGCAGGGCATAAGCCATGCGCAGCAGATCAAGAATATCCCAGCGATTATTACCGTTTTGCCATTCTCGCGCATAGGGGTCGATAAAGTTGCGATAAAAGCCAAAGCGTGTTACTTCATCATCAAAACGGATGCTGTTATAACCAGCACCACAGGTTCCCGGCACCGAAAAAAACTCGTTTATGCGACCAAAAAATTCAGCTTCATTTAGCCCTTCCCTGTTGGCAAGCTGTGGTGTGATACCAGTAACACGCACTGCATCGGGGTGAGGCAGAAAATCGCCAGTGGGCTTGCAATAAAACATCACAGGCTCACCTACCTCTTGCAAATCAAGATCGGTACGGATACCCGCAAACTGAGCCGCACGATCACGACGCGGATCAACCCCCCAGGTTTCATAGTCATGCCAGAATATGGTTTTAGTGCTCAATATAAATCCCCCCCCCGGGAGTTAGTCTGAAATAGGTCTTTAAGAAAGCTTATACCCATCCCCCCTGTTTTTCACATGTTTTTTACTTCCTTATTTTTTTAGCCGATATTTTCTGCTGCGACCTTCTCCGAGTG